>OLNW01001829.1_pt1 | contig 19812 bp, 17 predicted proteins | sample 1672121 | NCBI WGS metagenome assembly OLNW01 (sample SAMEA3136648, study PRJEB25190) | human gut metagenome
ATTTACCAGTAATGCAATATCATTCTCGGAAAATCCGCCTTCCGGAATGCTCTCCGGACCGTAGGCAAATACAAACTGCAGTTCATCTTTTGTAAGTCCGCCTTCGATAACGGAAGGATAATCCGGTTCGGCCGTCGAAATCTCCGGTGTCGGCGTCGGTTCCGGTGTCGCAGTTGGTTCCGGTGTCGCGGTCGGTTCCGGTGCCTCTGTCACTTCCGGTGCTTCTGTGGATTCCGGCATGGCAGTTGCCTCTATATTATTTTGCTGTGAGGTGTTGTTTTTCTGGACGTTCCACTGTGTACCGCCATAAAAAGCGCCTCCAACTACACCGACCGCCACAACTACAGCGACTGTTTTACCTGCTGCTGTATGAAGGAATCCTGTCTTTGCAGCTTTGGCCGCCGTCTTTCCTGCTGATTTCGCAGATCCCGCCCCGGAGCTTCCGGAAGTTTCTCCTGCATTTCCTGTTGTCTCGGCTAAATCCTCTCCTGTCTTTCCTGCTCTCTGCTGTCCTGATGCCTGACGCAGGATTTTTGCCTGTATTTTCTGCTGCCATAACCTCTCTGTCGGAACGAAGCAGGTATACAAGAAGTACAACCGGAGCCACACTGTAGAGCTTGTAGCCTTTTTTCTGCAGTTCTTCTGCTTTGATCTTTAGATTTTTTCTTCCGTAATTCAGTCGTGACTTTACGGTGTTTTCGGAACAGTCCATTGCCTCGGCGATCTCTGATATAGACGCTCCCTCAATATGAAACATCAAAATACACATGCGCTGTTCTTCTGAAAGTGCATCCATCAGAGAGTGCACCAGTTCTCGCGTCTCTTCTCTTGTATATGCCATTTCCGGCTGGTTTTCAGGATTTTCGTCCTCGACATCGTAGGTAAATTCTTCATCATTGTCATTTACCGCCATATCGGTAAACAAAAGTGGATTTTTCTTTACCAGTGCGTTTTTGGCGGTATTGGCTACGATCGTACCAAGCCATCCCTCAAATGCATCCGGCTCGCTGAGTTTGTCGAGCTTTGCAAAAGCTTTCATATAGGATTCCTGCAGCACGTCTTCTGCCGCTTCTTTATTTTTCATGTACTGCAATGCCAGATAATATTTACTTTTGTAAGTGTTTTCATACAAAAATGCAAATCCCTGTTCTTCACCTCTGCGTGCTTTTTCTATCGCTTCTCTGTAGTTCATCTTCCTGTCTCTCCCTGTATATCATTTCTTTGTATGTTTCTATGCAGTATCCCGGTGTTTCTCCAACTTCCTCTATAAAATAGTTCATGTCCTGACGTATAAGTCTTACCACCCACTGCATCAGTTTATTTTTCACTGTATCACCTCAGGTTTCTGTCCGAAATACTGTCAGTCTATGCCGTACTGTCCAGCAATTCCAGAATCTCATCCATAATAAATGCCTCCAGATATTCGCCAATCACTTTACATCCTTTTTTCTCCGCCAGAACGGTCATTTGCTCGAGCCCGTCTGTCAGAGGAAATAAAATACGGCTTCTTTCTTCCTCCGGTGTAGACCGCCACTGTGAAAGTGCGAGCTGCTGCTTTTCCTCCAGTTCGTAAACTGCCTGCTCGATTTCTTTACATGACGTGCAAAGCTCTTCCATATATGGAAGCTTCTCCCGCCGGCATCGTCTTATGATCACCTGATAATGTCCCAGTTCCTGCAAAAGCTGCATAATCTGTTTTTCATATGGTAATGACAAGATTTCACCTCCCTGTCTTTTGTGCTGTTACTATAAAGACAGGGGGATTTTTAAAAAAGTTTTATGTTTTTGAAAATTTTAAAGAATTTTTAATCCGATATAGATTTTATAGTATCTATAAAAAGACGTCAATGCATGACAATAATTGCAGAAATATTTATTTTAGAAATTTTATTTCTTACCAAGTTCCCAGAAAGCAACTGCACTTGCAGCAGCTACATTGAGAGAATCAACACCATGAGACATCGGAATTTTCACGGTATAATCGCAGTCTGCGATTGTGTCGGATGCCAGGCCATCCCCTTCTGTGCCGAGGACGATGGCAAGTTTTTCTTCTGCATGAAGCTGCGGATCGTCAATGCTGAAAGAATCATCCCGCAGTGCCATTGCCACGGTTTTGAAGCCGAGTTCCCGAAGAGTGTGCATACCGGTATCCGGCCAGGATATTTTTTTATCAAAATAAGTCCACGGAATCTGAAAAACCGTGCCCATGCTCACACGGGAAGCACGGCGGTAAAGCGGATCGCTGCAGCCGCTGGTCAGAAGGATTGCATCCATGTGGAGTGCTGCCGCGGAGCGAAAAATCGCACCGATATTAGTTGGATTTACGACATTTTCCAGAATTGCTATGCGTCTGGTATTCTGGCAGATTTCCTCGACAGTCGGAAGGGTGCGGCGTTTCATGACGCAGAGCAGTCCTCTAGTCAGAGCATAACCGGTCAGTTTTACAAGGATTTCATATTCTGCTGTATATACAGGGGTCTGCGAAAAACGTGCCAGAAGTTCTTTCGCCTCGCCCTCAATATCCTTATGCTCGACCAGAAATGAAACCGGTTCATAGCCTGCGCTGCACGCACGCTCAATCACCTTCGGACTTTCCGCAATAAAAAGTCCCGGGAACGGTTCGTTATACCGCCGGAGCTGTACCTCTGATGTTCTCGCATAAATGTCCAGCTCCGGTGCATTAAAATTATTGATTTCTATGATGTTGTTCACAGCATTCTCCTTTAAATTTCTCCAACTTTTTTTAATTTTTCGGCAAAATCGCGGTTCAATCAGCGCTCCAGATCAGGTGACACTTCGCTGCAAGCTCCTGTTCTTTTTGCTGCGCTTTGTCCGGCTCATCCTGATAATCCCAGAGAGCAAATGCCTCTTTTATATTTTCCGGATCTACATAATAAACATTTTCGATACCGGTCGGCAATGAAGTTTCATCAGTGGCTGTATCCGGCAGGCGGTCATGTGCCTTCTGAAACTCATCAAAATCAAACATCAGATTCTCTGCCTCCTGCGCAGATGGGTAATTTTTACGTATCCATGCCGTCTCGGAAAGCATATAAAACATATTTTTCTGATCCACGGATAAGATAGCTGTCTTATGTCCGTCCGGATCAATTTTGCTGTAAATTTTTCCATCCCTTAAGGTCATTCCGGCATCTTCCCAGGATATATAAGTCTTTTTGTCATAATACCAGTAATGCCCGATTCCACTCGCAAGCAGCACAAGTACCGCTGCTAAAATAATGGAAATCATACGTTTCCGACGGATACGTCTGCGGATTTTTTTTAATGGTGCAATCTCAGTACGGCGGTCTGAATTCCTCTTGGCATTCCCTGAAACAGTCCGCAACTGGTTCTCTTTTTTCATCTCATCCAGCATTTTGCGGCAGGCTGCACACTCTTTCAGATGTTCTTCTACAAGCTGTCTGCTGTCCTCACTGACCATATCATCAATATAAAGCGGAAGCAGATCTTCAATAATATTACAGGTGATCTTCATCGTCTAATTCCTCCCTGATTTTTTTGCATGCGCGGTGATAAGTAACTCTCGCCCAGCTTTCACTTTTGCCAAACAGATCTGATATATCACTAAATGACAGTTCTCCAAATACCCGGAGGGAAAAGACTTCTTTGTACGGTTCCGAAAGTTTATGCAGAACTTTGTGGACACGAAATGCCGTTTTTTTGTCCGCAAAATCCTGAACAAAATCAGCAGAAAATACATCTTCTGACAACTCATTCTGCGCTTCCGGCACGTATTTTTTATTCTTTTTCAGATAGTCATAATATGTGTTTTTGGAGATCTGGCAGAGCCATACACGCAGATCACATTCCCCTCTGAAATCGTCGACTTTTTTCAGTGCTTTGAAGAATGTTTCCTGTGTAAGTTCCTCTGCGATGTGGGTATTGTGTGAAAGCGAGAGCAGATAGCGGTATACGACTGTGAAATATTTTTCGTATACTTCCTGAATATTCAGCATTTGTTTCTCCTCTCTTTGTACTCTTGTCCTCCTTCACATATATGACGATATATGAGATAAAAACGTTACAGCTTTTATAAAAAAATTTCTATAATCCATGTAATTTATTTCTCTTTTATCTATTCTTCAGCCATATACATGCAAGTTCCATCCACGACTGACATTCCGGCTGTATACAGCCGCCATCTTCGTGACTTGTTTCTTCATTTGCAAGGCTGAGTCCATGTCCGCCGACAGGATATATATGCATCTCTACCGGCACATGATTTCTTCGTAATGCCTCAAAAAATAAAATTGAATTTTCAACCGAAACCGTATCATCTGTGACAGTATGCCAGAGAAATGTCGGCGGTGTGTCCGGACTTACCTGTAATTCCAGCGACTGTTCTCTTCTTTTTGTTTCGTCATGGCATTCTTCTCCCAGCAGACATTCAAACGAACCTTCATGTGCAAATTTTCCGGATGTGATCACCGGATAACTGAGGATCATACCATTCGGTTTTATCATTTCAGGGTTTGTATCCAGATGCTCTGAAAGAAATGATTTTTTCCAGAAAACACCAAGACTCGCTGCAAGATGTGCCCCTGCCGAAAATCCCTGTAAGATAATTCTGTTCGTATCAATATGCAGTTTGTCCGCATGTTTTCTCAGATATAACACGGTCTTTGCAAGCTGCATAAGCGCCAGAGGATATCTAGCCGGAGCAACACTGTAACGCAAAATCACAGCATGATAACCCTTCGCAAGATACTGCATCGCAATCGGTTCTGCCTCTCGGTCTGAAGTCATTGCATAACCACCTCCCGGGCAGATTACAATCACCGGACGCATTTTTTGAGGATGCATTTCTACGGAATTATCCAGAATATATGTATATAAATCGGCTGTCTCCTCATATCCATCAACTTTGATTTCTATCTTTTTATAAAGCATTCAGTTTCCTCTTTCTTACAGCACATAATAGTGCGGAATAATATCTTCGTAATGTCCGTCCGGCATGCGGAAACCACCCGGGATCACACCGAGTTTTGTAAATCCGATACGTTCATAAAGGTGAAGCGCATGCGTATTCGATGCAACTACTGCGTTAAACTGCATGACATGGAATCCTTTTTCTTTTGCCATTTTCAGACAGTCAAGTACCAGTTTTTCTCCGATATGTTCGCCCCTGATATCGCGGCGTACCGCATAACTTGCATTGCTGATATGTCCACATCTTCCTATATTATTCGGGTGCAGAATATAAAGTCCGACCACTTCACCTGTCTCCGTATTTTCTGCAATTCCGGTATAAGTCTGTTCTTTAAAAAAAGCATCACCCACTTCTGCGGTAAGATCCTCTTCCTGCGGAAAAGCCACTCCGTCATCTACAACCTGGTTCCAGATTTCACTTGCTACAGTTGCATCCTCCGCACGATATTCTCTTATTTCTATCTTCATGTCAAACTGCCTCCTGTAACAAAACTTATGCACTCTATCTGTATACCATGTTAAAGTTGCCCCGTCAATGAACATTTAAAAATCAAGCAGATTCTATGTCGTTATCACATAAAATCTGCCCCAATTATCTCTATCTTCTCATTTTCTAAACATAATATATTAGTTCTTTCATTTCAGATGTTTCATAATCGTCCGGAACAGCTCTGAGATTTCAACCGGTTTCGCAACGTAATCATCCATTCCGGCGGCTAGTGCTGCCTGACGGTCTTCTTCAAAAGCATTGGCGGTCATGGCAATGATCGGCATCTTCGCCCGTTCATCTGTCAGTTTCCGGATTGCTTTCGTTGCCTCATAACCATTCATATTCGGCATCTGAATATCCATCAAAATCGCATCATAATAACCAACCGGCACATCTTTCAGCTTATCAACCGCAATCTTCCCATCCGCAGCAAGCTCTACCTCCGCATCTGCATCCTGAAGGATCGTCATGGCGATTTCCGCATTCAATCCATTATCTTCTGCCAGAAGAAGCCTTCTTCCTGCCAGAGATACATTTTCCGGCTGTTCTTCCATCTGCTGCTGTAATTCTTCCTCCGGTATCTTTCTGCATGAAATTTCGACAGTAAAACAGGTACCTTTCCCGGGTTCACTTTTTACAGAAATGTCACCATTCATAAGATCTACAAATGATTTCACGATACGAAGTCCCAGACCTGTTCCAATAATGCCGCTCTCAGAGGAGCTCCGCTCACGCGTAAATGCATCAAAAATATATGGTACATATTCTTTGCTAATACCGATGCCATTGTCTGACACACGGATTTGCAAAGTCATAAAACCATCCCGAGCTGACGGTTTTTCGTCAATATCAAGAACTATCTTGCCACCCTCCGATGTATATTTCACTGCGTTACTCAAAAGATTCATAATGATCTCTCGGATTTTCAGGGCATCGCAGTATACGTTTGCATGCCGGATATTTACATTTCTGTTTACAGTCAGCTGCTTACGTGAAATCTCTCCGTCAAGAAGGATGTCCAGTGTCTCCTCAAGCTTCATCAGATTCCACGGTGCTTCATTCAGTGTTTCTTTACCACTTTCAATACGTGCGATCTCAAGCACATTGCCGATCAGCGCAAGCAAAAACTGGCTTGCGCCTTTCAGCTTTTGCAGATAGTTTGTTGTTACTTCTTTTTCGCCCCAGTGTGCTTCCATCAGCTCCGCATAACCAATGATCGCATTCATTGGTGTACGCAGATCATGGGACATTGCAAACAGAAAAGACGATTTCGCACGGCTTCCCTCCTCCGCACGGCGAAGGGCATTTTTGAGCATCACCATATCAGACACATCCACAAACGTAGTAAGTACTGCCCTCTCACCCGTCGGAATGTGGACAACTTTCGTTTTGGCAAGTGCATGACATTCGTTTGCCTTACCCTTACCGATAATGCACTCATAATCCACCATATCATCTTCATTTCGAAGCTTTTTCAGTTGATTGAGCACCTCCGAATCCGGATAATAAACCTGCCTCAGAAGCGGCCCGAGCTCCCTCTGTGCAGCTTCGACACTCTCAATCCCATACATTCTCAACGCCTCTGCATTCATATGTATGACCTTGTGTCCCGGCATTGTATATGCAAGGACACCGCAGTTTTCTATATCAAGCAGTTCTTTATAATAAATATCCTGACGCCGTTTTTCTTTGCGCAGAGAATCATTCAGTTCTGCCAGGCGTCGCTCCGCCTCTTTTTCTTTTTCAATACGTACTGTCTCAGAAATATCCTGATGTATTCCGGTGACAGCCACGTATTCTGTCACCGATGTGTCTCTCGCACCACCGCAACGTACAAACATCACTCCGGATACCGGATGAATATAACGATAAACGATTTCCGTCCTCGCCTCTGTAAGCTTATCTGAATACTCCTGAAACAGCCGCATGTCTTCCGGATGTATACGCGAACGATGAAATACAAATCTCTCTTCCGGTGTGATCTCTCTGTCGATTCCAAGCAGTTCATCCATCACTTCATCCGCATAAAATCTCGGTGGCTTTCCTTCTTCCATTTCCACACGCCACATTCCCATTCGGGATGCACGCAGAATTTCTTTTATATTTACCTCTTCCCGCTGCTCCATAAACAGCCCTCCCCTATCTACTTTCCGATTCATTTTTTCAGAATCTGTGTCATTACCTTAAACAGCATATTCATATCTACCGGTTTGGAAACATGTGCATTCATGCCGCTTTCCAGAGCTTTCTGCCTGTCTTCTTCAAATGCATTGGCAGTCATGGCTACGATCGGAATGTCAGCCCGCGCATCATCAAGATTACGAATCAGCTTTGTTGCTTCATATCCGTCCATCTCCGGCATCTGAATATCCATGAGTATCATATCATAATAATCCTCCGGCATCTTTTTCAGCATTTCTATACATTGTTTTCCATTCGCAGCGCGTTCTGCTTTCAGACCATTTTCTTTCAGAACTGTCATTGCTATTTCGGCATTCAGCTCATTATCCTCGGCAAGCAGCACTCTTTTTCCCAGAATGCTGTCCGAAGTCTTCTCTTTTTCTTTCTGCTTCTCTTCCAGGATCTGTTTCTCTGAGGCAAGCTCAAATGGCAGAACGACGGTCATCTTTGTTCCGCATCCAAGCTGACTTTCAACTTCAATCATGCCTCCCATCATATCGATCAGAGATTTTACGATTGGCAGTCCCAGACCGGTACCGGTCACTTTACTCTCTGTGCTTGTATGCTCACGTGAAAACTCTTCAAAAATATGAGGAAGATATTCTTTACTCATGCCGATGCCATTGTCTTCTACAATAATTCTGTAAGCTATATAATTTTCTTTTTCAAATGGTTCTTCTTTAACACTTACGGAAATCTTTCCGCCTTCCGGCGTATACTTCACAGAATTTCCGATGATATTGATAAAAATCTCCCGGACTTTTATCTCATCACAAATCACATATTTATGTTGTATATCTGTTTCACACGAATATGTAATAAATTTCTTTTTCACTCCCGGCTCAAAAACATCTGTCAGAGATTCTATCAGATCTGTCACACATCTGACTTCTTTTTTCAGAACCAGTTTGCCACTTTCGATTCGTGCCATTTCCAGCACATAGTTGATCAGTGACAGAAGGAAATTGCTGGAACTTTTGATCTTGCCAAGATAATCAATTGCTTTGTCCTTTTCATCTATATGTTTTTCCAGAAGCTCCGAAAAGCCAATGATTGCATTCATCGGGGTCCGGATATCATGGCTCATATTAAAAAGGAACCGTGTCTTTGCTTCATTCGCATTTTTGGCTTCAAGAACAGCTTTTTCCAGTTCTTTTTCATGAAGCGCATCTCTGTAGCGTCTCATTTTAAATTGCAGATATGTGATCATTACAATGAGAGCTGTCATCACCGAAATGAATAGTCCCCAGAGTTTCTGAGTCATTGTCACCCATCCGTTTTCTGGTACGATCTCAAAATACCAGGTATCATTCGGAACTGTACATGCAACCTCCAATGTATCTGTTTCCTGTAAATTGTCACACTGCGCAATTACGATTCTTTCATCGTCCGTTCCTTTTTTCCATATTTGATAGTGATATCCGGCATCCTCCAGTTGGTCCAGCTCCATTTTTTCGATAAATTTTCGCCAGTCCATAACAAGAATAGAAAATCCCCAGAACTTCTTACAGCCTTTGTCATCCGTTCTGTATACCGGGTCAAAAAGCAACACACCGTTTCCACCCTGCACCAGTTCAAACGGACCGGCAATCGTATATTCTCCGCTGTCTCTGGCCAGACGCGCTTCCTTTTTTCTTTCCGGATTTTCAATCATATTCAGCCCGATCACATCCTCATTTCCCTCCATAGGATATATCTGCGAAACGATTCCGTCTTTTGCAATTTCATGGACTTTTATGATATCATCTTCATCCTGCATCAGCCTGGATAATGTTGCAAACTGTTTAGCACTTATCGTCAGACCTTCTTCTATACTCTTTTTGACCAGATTTGATTCCGCAAGATAACGGTTCAGCTGAACTTCAATCCTGCTTATTGTAGATTCAGCCGTATATGCAGCTTTTAGTTTCTCCCTTCTTTGCTGATTCTGATTTACCAGAAAAGTACAGCCAAACACCAGAAGCAGGGTAACCAGAAAGACAAGCCCTGCTCTGATCCTTATAATTTTTATATCTTTCTTTTTATCCATAAATAATTCCCTGATATTGTTTAATTTCAGACAGATGTATGTTATTCAGTTTCTATATTTTTATGCAGTGCTGATAAAAGCTTTTCTTCATTGATCGGTTTCGCAATATGTTCGTCCATTCCCGCATCCAGGCACTTCTGAATGCTGTCCTCTGACGTCTGGGCTGTCATCGCCACGATCCGGACAGTCTGTGCATCCGGACGTTTCAATGCGCGTATCCGATGTGTTGCCTCATGACCATCCATCTCCGGCATCATCACATCCATCAGAATGACATCATAGCTTCCCGGTTCTGAGGCTTCAAACGTTTCGAGTGCTTCTTTTCCGTTCCATACTTTGCTGACAGTCGCACCGAGATCTGTCAGATAAAACTCTGCAATCTCCATGTTGATTTCATTATCTTCGGCCAGAAGGAAATGCATACCTGCCAGCGTTTTTTCTGTGCTTTCAGCTCTTTCTTCTTTCTCAGGAAGCATATCATTTACTTTGAACGGGATACGGAACACAAAGGTGCTGCCCTCACCAAGTTCACTCTCTGCCTCAATGCTTCCACCCATTTTTTCCAGCAATGCTTTCACGATCGACATACCAAGCCCGGTGCCTTTGTAAAGGGTTCGCGCATCATTTTTTTCCTGTGTAAACGGCTGGAAAAGATGCTCTCTGACAAACTCTTCACTCATTCCGATTCCGGTATCCACAAGCTTGAATTCATACCATACAGTCGTGCCGTCACAGGAAAGCTCCTCGGCATACGTATCAATGCTTCCGTTTGGTTTGTTGTACTTGATCGCATTACTCATAAGATTCAGCATGATACGACGCAGCTGCAGGGAGCTTCCACACAGTGCGGTATGTTGAATGTTTTTTCTGTATCTGTGATGTGTGATTCCCGATTCAATCAGCTGTGCATCTACCAGTGCAGCAACCTCATCCATCAGTTCACTCATATCAAAAGCATCTTCTTCAATTTCAAACATACCTGCTTCCAGCTTGCTCATATCCAGTACATCGCTTACCAGTTCCAACAGATGTTTCGTCGAAAGCCGGATCTTTTCGAGGCTGTCATCAACCTTTTCCCAGTCATTGCGGTTTTTGCGGATGATATCCACCATACCCATGATACCATTGATCGGAGTGCGGATATCATGACTCATACGGTTCATAAATTCCGTTTTTGCTTTGTTTTCAGCATCTGCTTCTTCAAACGCTATCTGCAGACGCTCTTTTTCCTGCTGCTCCTTCTCGTGGAAATCTGAAGTATTTTTGAACAGGATGATTCCATGCACAACCTGACTTTCTTTATCTGTTTTCGCATCGTATACGGTATCTCTGGACATCAGGACAGTCTTTTGTAACCATATCGGATGACCATTTTTCCCTGTCTCACAGTATTCCACCGTAATCTGTCTCGATCCGGTCGCAAAACGCTTCAGGATTTTAAACGAAGAATCCACGATTCTGTAATTCTCCAGCGTATCTTCCGTAACGTACCGGCTTCGTCCGCTGCAGTAATCACTGTAAGAGCATGGAGTCTGCACATCATTGTCAAATTCTTTCGCCGATGTATTATAATAAACACTTTCCAGACGGTCATTCGTCAGATCAACCGTATAAACCGCATTCGCCGTCTGCAAAAGTGCCTCCGCATAGTTACCATTCTCAACAATAGATTGCTTCAGCTGTTCATAATAACGGTTCAGGCGCATTTTCTCAACCGCAGAGTTCTCATTCTTTGTCTGAAATGGCTCAAATCCCAGAATAAAATGATGCAGTCTGCCGTCCTCGGTCCTGTTTCCGGGCAGTACTGTCATTCTTCCCCGTCGAATATTTTTATCTCTTTCATACTGATACAGCAGTTCAATTTTCTCGTCTTCCTTCAGATGTTCTGCCAGATATGCAGTCTGAAGTTCCATCCGCATTGTCTTACGGTTCTCATCTGTCCCCAGTTCCTGAATGATCTGCTCAACCGCACCTGAATAACTTCCATCCTCTGCAAGGAAAAAGTGCGAACTTGCTCTCAGCACATAATACTGATCCAAAAGCGCGTCACAGTAAATACAGTCAGAAAACTGATATCCCTTCTCTGTGATTTCCTCAAGAATACGGATATTCATCTTTTGTTTCTCAGCCGCCTCTTCTATCTTGGCACGGTTCTTGTCGATGTACATATTTTTGTCGGCAAATCGGAACAGCTCACGCATCGTGCTTCCCTCAAAATCACTGGAAAGCGCGTATCCCGCCGCATAGCTGATTGGCATCTCCGGATGCTGTCTGGAATACTCAGCCGACTGCTCGCGGATCTTCTTAAGACACTCACGCACTCCTGCATGATCCAGTCCCTTCAAGACAGCAATAAATTCATCACCGCCGTCACGTCCTGCAAAAAATTCATCCGGAACTGCCTTTCGGAGCTGTATCGCAAATGAACAGATATACTCGTCTCCCTTATCATGACCAAGTGTATTGTTGATCGTTCGGAGATTATTCATATCAAATACGCACATGGCAACCTGTTCTCCATCCGGAATCGGATTTGGATCGTTGAGGATCTCCTCACATTTGTTTTTGTTCGGAAGTCCGGTCGCCTCGTCGAGGTATACCTTTTTCTGTAAGACTTTATTCTGGGCAGCAAAACGGACCGCTTTGATAAGTTCTGCACCGATGATCAGCACCAGCCCGAGGATATCCACTATAACAACTTTTTCGAGGTAATCCAGCGCTGTTGCCTTACGCTGTGAATACTCCTCAGAAAGCCCGACTGCCTCATCACAAATCTGGAAAAAATGCTCACTTTTTTCGATAATATCTGTATTTTCGTATCCCTTTTCACGGACAAGAAGTATCTCATCCCGAAGCTCTTCAAAATATCCTGCCAGTTCGTCCATTTTGCTCTGAAACTTCTGATCATCCAGACGGATAAAATTAAGCTCATCACTGCCATTTCGAAGTCCTTCTATATAAGAAGAAGTCGTCTGATACATTTTGTCCTGCGGTGTCCCTGAAATTTCCAATTTTACCATTTGCTGCGTGCCACCGCGCACCAGCCCCGCATAATTTATAACTCGCGCAGTTCCCTGAATCTTGCCTACCATGGACATAATCGCAAAAAACAATACGATCAAAATGGTCGTCAGTACCATCATTGCCGCACGCAAGAAGCAAGTCTGCTTTTTCTCTTTTTTCTTCATTCTGTACCCATCCTGCCAGTATACAATTATTGCTTCCTGCAACTGATCCACAATTAATTTGCAGTTCATTTTTCATTTTCACACTTATGTTCATTATAGCCGATTTATCTTCTTTTCTCAACCTGGTTCTGCCTGTCGCTATACAATCAGCGGACGCGTCACCGGCGCCTCCGCGATATGCAATGCCAAAAGGCATGTACACCATTTACAGCGTACATGTCTTTCGATAAATACATTTCTTTAATTTTCAAATGTGAACCGAGTGAAACTCAATATCCGATTTCTTTCAGAATGCTGTCAATAATCCTTGCATTTGCAAGTGAAAATTCTTTAGTGACCGCCGGTGTTTCCTCTCCTGCCACACAGCGTCCGAGCTGTTCTACTTCGAGGCGGTAATTCTGTGGTACAGAAACGGTTTTTACTTCTTCTTTTCCGTCAAACATCGTTACTGTGTAACTCAGCTCACCATCACCGTTGAACTCAAATCCGGTTCCTTTAATGCTTCCTTTTGTTCCCTGAATCTCGAAACGGTCAATATGACGGTCAAGGTCAGTTGCAAGCACCATTCCACAGGAAAAAGCAGCCTTTTTGCCATCACCATATTCCATTATAACAGAAGTAAGTTTGTCGATTTTTTCTTCAGAAAAACTTGCGATTGCCCTGATCTCTGTCGGCTCTTCTGCCAGAGTCCTCAAAATCAGGCTTGTGTTGTAAACACCAAGATCGTAGGTGCATCCTCCGAGAGTATCTCTGCGCATGCGGATGTTATTTTTGTTATAGTCAGAAGTGATATAGGCAGATTCCATGTAACGAATATCACCAATCGTTCCATTTTTGATTTCTTCTCTGATGGCTGTCAGATACGGACTGTGCTGATAAGCAAATGCTTCCATCAGGTATACATGGTTTTCTTCTGCTGCTGCAAACATTTCTTTTGCCTGTGCTTCTGTTGGTGCAAGCGGTTTCTCACAGAGTACATGTTTGCCGCTTTTCAGTGCTTTGATCGTCCACTCATAATGCATGGTATTCGGAAGCGGAATGTAAACTGCTTCAATCTCCGGATCTGTCAGCAGCTCCTCGTAACTCCCATATGCTTTCTCAAATCCATATTTTTCTTTGAACTGCTCTGCTTTTTCCATACTTCTTCCGGCAATTGCATACATCTCGCAGTTCTCTGCCTGCAGCATTCCCGGAAAAGTACTTCGCTCACAGATAAATGCAGTTCCCATAACGCCCCATTTGATTTTTTTCATCGTTTTTGCCTCTCTTTCTGTTTACTCCTGTATAATTTATATAACACAGTTTTTTTACTGCTTGTCAAGTCCTTTTATTTCTTTATTTCACAAAAAAAGTCACAGCTTTTTAGTATCTGTAACTTCAAAATCTTCATGTATATTTTATATAATTTTCATCCTCTTTTACGGCTTTTTCATTGCTTTTTGCACAACGACCTTTTATAATAAAAATTATCAATTACCACATAAATTTTTATGGAGGGAACATTATGAACGAAGAACTTTTTAACGAAGCAGCGAAATCAAACGTCCTTACAAAGAAGCTGATCGATCAGCTTCAGGAAAGCATGACCTACAGCAGTATCTCCTTTATCAACTGGACTATTGAGGTTCTGACACTGATCAAAAATCGCCTGGAGCGCGGTGACCGGATCACAGATGAAGTATCCGGAGAAGTTTATACCACAAAAACCTTCCAGAAATTTGTAAAAGAGAATTTCTCTTCCTACATCACCAGCCAGGTTTTTAAAGAAGTGGTAAAACCGGAGAAAATCTACTTCTCACTGAAGGCGTGCGACGGCGGTTACAGCCTGATTGCCGCTGATTCCGACAGTGAAAAAACTTATGCCTGGATCTCCAGCCTGAGCAAACGTTTCTCTCTTGTTGAGATGATCGCAACCGGTGTCGTTTATGTCAAAGATGTACGTACCGATACATATCAGCCGTTTATTTCCGGCAATGGCAAATACTGCCGCTATGACAAAGAAAAAGGAATTCTTGTAGAGATCTGAAGATAGGGGGCACCCCCTATCTTCCCGTAATTCTCCCAATCCCGTAGGAAACAAGAAATACTGCAATATCCACTGCTACAATCGTAGAGCCAACCGGTGTTCCGACAAGAATAGAAATCAAAATTCCGGCCGTTGCGCTGAGTACGGACATTACTGCCGCACTGATCGTAACGGAGCGGAAGGATTTAAAAAGTCTCATTGCGGACAGCGCCGGAAAAATCACAAGCGCTGAAATCAGAAGTGAACCGACCAGATTCATTGCAAGTACAATGATCACTGCGATCACAACCGCGATCAGCAGATTGTATGCATTGGCTCTCGTCCCCGTCGCTCTCGCAAAATTTTCATCAAACGTCACCGCAAAAATCTTATTGTAAAACAAAATAAAAATTGCTACAACCACGACGGAAAGAATCGCACACAGCCATACTTCGCCTTTTGTCAGGGTCAGAATAGAAGTCGAACCAAACAGCGTACTGCAGACATCCCCTGAGATATTCGGGCTTGTCGAAAAAAGGTTCATCAGAAGATAACCGATTGCAAGCGCTCCGACGGAAATCATCGCGATTGCCGCATCGCCTTTGATCCTGGTATTCTGTCCAGCACGAAGAAGAAAAATCGCACATACTACCGTCACCGGAAGAATAAACAGCATATTGTTTGTAATATTTAAGACAGATGCAATCGCCATCGCACCAAATGCCACATGAGAAAGTCCGTCACCGATAAAGGAAAATCGTTTCAGTACCAGCGTCACACCAAGAAGCGAGGAACAAAGCGCGATCAGAACACCGACGATCAGTGCATACCGAACGAACGGATACTGAAAATACATATGAAGTGTTTCAAACATCTTACTCATCCTCTCCTTCCTGTCCGGTAAATGCTTTGCCCAGACTGCTCTGCAGATACTGTTTCTTCGTTCCGAAGAAGCAGTGTTCTCCGATATGAAGAATATGTGTCGCATATTTAACTGCCGCTGCAATATCATGTGAGATCATGATGATCGTAATTCCGTCTTTTTTATTCAGGTCTTTGATCAACTGATACATTTCTGCGGTCACACGTGGGTCCAGACCGGACACCGGCTCATCAAGAAGCAGGATTTTCTGTGCAGCACAAAGTGCTCTTGCAAGAAGTACCCTTTGCTGCTGTCCACCGGAAAGTTCACGATAACACTGATCTGCAAGATCCTGAATCATCATTTTTTCCATTGCTTTCTGTGCGACCATTTTTTCTTCTTTGTTATAGAAAGGACGCAATCCGCACCGACTCTGACACCCGGAAAGCACGATCTCACGTACCGATGCCGGAAAATCTCTCTGTACCAGTGTCTGCTGCGGCAGATAACCGATCTCGTTTTTCTTTAATCCATCACCAAGTTCAATACTTCCGCTGATCGGCGGCTGCAAATGAAGTAATGTTTTCATCAAAGTAGACTTACCGGAACCGTTTTCACCGACGATACAGAGGTAATCACCTGCATCAATGGAGAAATTCAAATCTTCCTGAATCGCCCGGTTGTCATATCCCAGTGTAAGGTTTTTGCATGTAAGCTGTGCCATTCTTGTCCCTCCTGTCATGGACAGTTTGTTATTTCAAACAGACAGATTTTTGCTCCTGTCCGGTCATCCTCTTAGTTCAGTGCTTCCTTCAGAACCCCCAGATTGTCTTCCATCACAGAAAGATACGTTGCTCCATCTGCAATTTCTTCTGATGTGATCGACTGCATGGAATTAAGCTGTAAAATCTTCTGATCTTTTGCTTTGGTATTCTCAATAACAGTCTGTGCAATCCGGTCATCCGATTTTTCCATCGTCAACACACTCTTAACTCCGAGTTCATCCACCTTTCCCGCAAGAAAAGTAACTGTCTTAAAACTTGCCTCGGATTCTGCGGAACATCCGGAAAATGCCGCATAATAACTGAGGTCATAATCGTCTACCAGATAACGGAATGGAAAGCGATCCGCAAACACCAGTGTTTTCTGATTTGCATTGTTAACAGTTTCCTGATATGCTTCGTCCAGCGCAGAAAGTTTTTCTTTGTAAGTTTCTGCATTGGACTGATAGATTTCTTTATTCTCCGGATCCATTTCTTCAAGAGTTTCCGCAATCGCATCGCAGATCACTTCGGCATTTCTCATAGACGTCCAGACATGCTCGTCATATTCCTTTTCTTCTTCGTCCTCGTGATCATGATCGTGTTCACTCTCCTGCATGCCCTCAACTGTTTCCTCTTCTCTGATCGAATCACCAAGAATCTCCATCAGATTGATGGTCTTCATATCTTTATTCTGTGCAGATTCCAGAGCATCCTCGATCCACTGGTCAGATTCACCACCCACATAGATCAGAAGGTCACAGCTTGAAACCTTCATAATATCCTTGACTGCCGGCTGAAAGCTGTGGAGATCCGTACCGTTATCAAGGAGCATAGTCAGGTTCACATCATCTGCCCGGTCACCCAAAATGGCTCTTGTCCAGTCATATTCCGGAAAAATGGTCGTCGCAATGTTCAGTTTTTTATCTGTATTTTCTGTTGTCTTTGCTTCCGCTGTGTGTATTCCGGCAAAAGGAATACTGATGCTCATCACGCCCAGCAGAATTGCCAGCGAACCCATGATCCATTTTTTCATTTTCTGCTCTCTTTCTTCTATAACACTGTTTACTCTCTCTTATTTTGAACGTATGTGTACTGTCTCTGATTCTTTCTCTCCATCTTCCGCACTCCTGCACTCTTCACAGAGACCATAAAAAACAGTTCTGCACGGATCCATCCGGAATCCGTGGCTGTCCATCAGATGCTGCTCCAGTTTAACCACATCCTCGCAGTGAAGATGAATCAGTTTTCCACATTTTTCACATTTGCAGTGAAAACAGGAGGTCTTGTGGCAATGCTCCTCTGCCCCGAGATATTCAAAACAGGCACTGCTCGTTCCATCTACGTTGTACTTCGCAACCATCCCCTGCTCTACCATCTTTTCAAGGTTTCGGTAGACAGTCGTCGTTCCGATCGTAATTCCCTGCTCTTTAAAATAACAACAGACATCCGCAACAGTCACATGCGTCCCCTCTACGGTCTGCAGGTAGGACAAAATCTGTTTCATCTGCTTTGTCTGATAAGGTGCTTTCGTTCCCATAATATCTTCCTTCCACCGGAATTTCCGGCAAATAAATCTACATTTTATACTTTATACAAATTGAAAACCGTTTTCATATTATAGCACATTCTGATTTCGTGTCAATATGAAAACGGTTTTCAATTTGATATTTTTTCAAAAAACACTGCCCGATAAAAAAATGCTTATCCACACTTTCATATCGGACAGATATTATTTATCCACTATATTACTTATTCTTCCACTTTCATCTCTCTTACGATCTTACGAAGCTTCAGAACCATGGACGGCGCTACGGAAAGCTCATCCAGTCCCATGCGTACAAACTGCTCTGTCAGAGTCACGTCTGCACCAAGTTCTCCACAGATACCGGCCCATTTACCGCACTTGTGCGCATTATCCACTACCATCTGGATCATGCGGAGAAGTGCCTCATGATGTGGATTGTAGAACTCGTCAAGTTTTTCATTTTGACGGTCGATTGCCAGAGTATACTGTGTCAGATCGTTGGTTCCGATACTGAAGAAGTCTACCATCTCTGCAAGTCTGTCACTGATGATTGCTGCTGCAGGAGTTTCGATCATGATTCCCTGCTCCGGAATCTTGTACTGAATTTCCTGTGCTTTCAGCTCTTCTTCTACTTCTGCAACGATTTCATAGATTCGTTTTACTTCTTCGGTAGAGGTGATCATCGGATACATAATGGAAAGATTTCCATAAACAGCTGCACGGAGAAGTGCACGAAGCTGCGTCTTAAAGATCTCCGGCTGTTTCAGACAAATACGGATCGCACGGTACCCCATTGCCGGGTTGTCCTCGTTTCCGAGATTAAAATACTCCACCTGCTTGTCAGCTCCGATATCCAGTGTACGGATGATCACTTTCTTTCCTGCCATCATCTGTACAGCCTGTTTATATGCCTGGAACTGCTCTTCCTCTGTCGGGAAATCATTTCTTCCGAGATACAGGAATTCACTTCTGAAAAGTCCGATTCCGCCGGCATCGTTTTCCATTACATAACCGATATCGCCAACACTTCCGATATTTGCATAGATATTGATCTTGCGGCCATCCAGAGTAATGTTTTCTTTGCCTTTGAGTTCCTGAAGAAGTTTCAGTTTTTCTTCTTCTTCCTGCATTCTGGCTTCAGTCTGTGCTTTGAGTTCTTCATCCGGCTCAAAAGTCACTTTACCCCCAAAGCCATCTACAACAGCAGTCATTCCGGTCTGAAGTTCTTCGAGATTCATGTTCACACCGATCAGTGCCGGAATATTCATCATACGTGCAAGGATTGCGGTATGAGAATTTGTAGAACCATGAACTGTTACAAATGCAAGGATCTTGTCCTTATCCATCTGTACAGTCTCACTCGGGCTTAAATCATCTGCAACGATCACAGACGGTTCGATCGAGCTTAAGTCCACATCTCCCTGGCCACTTAAGTTGCGGACAAGACGCTCGGAAATGTCCTTAATGTCCGCGGAACGTGCTTTCATGTAATCATCATCCATGGAAGCAAACATTTCTGCAAAGTTATCGCCAGTAACTGCAACTGCATACTCGGCATTGACCTGTTCGGTGCGGATCATGCTCTGGATTGCTTCCAGATAGTCCTCATCCTCCAGCATCATCTGATGTACTTCGAAGATTGCCGCGCTGGCTTCTCCGACTTCTTTAACCGCTTTGTCGTAGAGTTTCTGAAGCTGCTCCTGAGAAGCTTTCAGTGCCACGTCCACACGTGCTGCTTCTGCCTCTGCGTCTTCGATTCTGGTACGTTTTACCTGATAATCATTTTTCCTGAGAACCACAACAGGTCCCATTGCGATT
>OLNW01001830.1_pt1 | contig 19806 bp, 18 predicted proteins | sample 1672121 | NCBI WGS metagenome assembly OLNW01 (sample SAMEA3136648, study PRJEB25190) | human gut metagenome
CGACCTTCACGCGCGACATGGCCGGGGCCATCTTCCACGTGCTGGACGCGAAGGCCCCCTACGGCACCTATGACTGCACGGGCTCCGGCGCCGTCAAGAGCTGGGCCGATATCGCCCGCGCCGTCTTCGACGCCGCCAACGGCAACGGGGAGAAGGTCGTGCCGGTATCGACCGCCGACTACTACGCCGGCGCCGCCGGCCCCGTCGCCCCGCGCCCGGTCCACTCCGCGCTCGACCTGTCCAGGCTCGAGTCGGTCGGGTTCCACATGCCCGACTGGGAGGATGAGCTCGAAGAATACCTGTTTAGCTCTTCTGAAAAAGCAAATATGGAGCAGCTGTGAAAGTACTGATGCAGACCCGCCAAAACGTTTTTGATCTAGCGGGCGGTGACACGACACAACTTGTAAAGACGAAGGAGGCCCTTGAATCAAAGGGTATTGATGTCGACCTGTCCTTGGACTTGCGACCCGATGTTTCTGGATACGATGTGGTCCACTTGTTCAACCTCACGCGGGTCCAGGAAACTTTCATCCAGTCGAAAAACGCCAAGGAGGCCGGAAAGCCTGTCGTGCTCTCCACGATTTACTGGCCGACTGACAGCTTCGAAAAAAGCGCAGCAAACGGCCTGAGAGGTTTTTTGGGAAAACATCTTAGCGTCGATGGAATGGAGCGCCTCAAGGCCTTCGGAAAGTACGTCTTGCGCGGGGAGCGCAGCGAGGGTGCACGCTACCTTATGACACATAGCTTCCAAAAGATGCAGCTCGAGATATTGGACAACTGCAATGTGTTCCTGCCGAATGCAAAGACCGAGATGGACCAGATAGCGGCTCATCTCGGCTTTCGCACCGACAACTATGTGGTCGTCCCCAACGCCGTCGACGTCACGAGCATTAAGGCCGCGAAAGAGGTTGAATCAACAGGATACGAGCGATTCAGTGGATGGATTGTTTGCATCGGCCGCATCGACATTCGCAAGAACCAGCTCAACCTAATCAAGGCGGTGGAGGGGTCGGATTACAAGGTCGTCTTTGTGGGAAAGAAGTCTCCCGGGCATATCGAGTATGCGAACAAGGTTGTGTCGGAGATAGAAGCCAATCCGAACATGGAATGGATCGAGCAAATTCCCAACGAAGACATCTACAAGCTGTGCCGCGAGTGCCGTGTGAGCGTGTTGCCTAGTTGGTTCGAGACGCCAGGCCTCGTGAGTCTGGAGGCAGCCGCCATGGGGTGCAATATCGTGGTATCTCCCAAAGGAACGACGCGGGATTATTTCGGTGACAGCGCGTTTTATTGCGATGTCAGCAGTCCTTCCTCCATCAGGGCTGCGCTGGATGAGGCTTACGCCGTCAATTACGACGAGGTTTTCGGCCGAAAGGTAATTACGGAATACACGTGGGAGAAGGCTGCTGAGAAAACTCTCGACGGCTATCAACTTGCTTTGAAAGGCTGATATGAAAAAAGTTATGCTCGTCTTCGGCACTCGCCCGGAGGCCATTAAGATGTGCCCGCTCGTGAACGAGCTGAGGGCGCGCCCCGACGAGTTCGACACGGTTGTGACGGTCACCGGTCAGCACCGTGAGATGCTGGACCAGGTGCTTCGCGTGTTCGACGTCAAACCCGCCTACGACCTGGCCGTCATGAAGCCGGGACAGACTCTGTTCGACGTTACGTGCGACGTGCTGCTCAAGCTCAAGGCGGTCCTCGAGGACGAGAAGCCCGACGTGGTCCTGGTTCACGGCGACACCACGACCAGCTTTGCCGCCGCACTCGCATGCTTCTACCTGCAGATCCCGGTGGGCCACGTAGAGGCGGGCCTGCGCACGCACGACATCTACAGCCCCTGGCCGGAGGAGTTCAACCGCCAGGCCGTCGACATCGTGAGCGAGTACTACTTCGCCCCGACGGAGGCCAGCAAGGAGAACCTCCTCGCCGAGGGCAAGCCCGAGTCCAAGATCTGGGTCACCGGAAACACCGGCATCGACGCCCTGCGCACAACCGTGCGCGAGGGCTACTCCCACCCCGAGCTCGAGTGGGCGGAGGGCTCCCGCCTCATCCTCATCACGGCGCACCGCCGCGAGAACCTGGGCGAGCCCATGCACCGCATGTTCCGCGCCATCCGCCGCGTGATGGAGGAGCACCCCGATACCAAGGCTATATACCCCATCCACATGAACCCACTCGTCCGCAAGGCCGCCCACGAGGAGCTCGACGGCTTCGACCGCCTGCACATCATCGACCCGCTCGAGGTGCTCGACTTCCACAACTTCATGGCGGTGAGCCACCTCATCCTCACCGACTCGGGCGGCATACAGGAGGAGGCCCCGAGCCTGGGCAAGCCGGTGCTCGTCATGCGCGACACCACCGAGCGCCCCGAGGGCGTGGCCGCCGGCACGCTGAAGCTCGTCGGCACCGAGGAGGAGGCCATCTACCGCGAGTTCAGTAGGCTTCTTTGCGACGACGAGGAGTACGTCGCCATGTCCCGCGCCTCCAATCCCTACGGCGACGGACATGCGAGCGAGCGGATCGCGGAAGCTTTGGGTCGTTCATCTCTCGAGGCTGGAATACGTGATGGTGAATGTCGATGAATCTTTTTAACTGCGGACAAATCAACGAGAAGCTTAAAGGTTTGTTTTGGAAACTCCCGTTGAGCGCTGAATTTAAAGAAAACCTCAGAGTCAGGCGTTATGAGCGTATTCTCGAACGCGAAGCGGCAGCCGATGCGGGCTCCTTGCGTATTGTGGCTGATAATGACCTTTTGAGCTCTTACGCCGAGTATGTCCTAGAAAGTTATGATGCGCGTGCCGAGGGCTACGTCGGCTATCGAAGGCATGATGAGGCTAAGTCGGACGTGCTGTTGGTGGCATATTATTTGACGCAATTCCACCCCAATGCTCAAAATGACTCCTGGTGGGGACGAGGAACCACTGAGTGGAACAATGTTTGCAAGGCCGTCCCTCAGTTCACGGGGCATTATCAGCCAAGGAAGCCCGGCGAGCTCGGCTATTACGATTTGCGCTTGAAATGCAATATGCAAAGGCAGATTGAGCTTGCGAAGAATTATGGCGTAGGAGCTTTCTGTTTTTACTACTACTGGTTCGATGGTGGTCAGAGACTTCTCGAAGGACCTTTAGATATGTTTCTGGATGACTCAAACCTTGACATGCCTTTCTTTTATTGCTGGGCGAATGAAAACTGGACAAAGCGATTCAGCGGTACGAGCAACGATGTCTTGATGGAGATCACCCAGAGTTCCGAGAACTACACCGCCTTCATGAGGGATGTTGTCCATGATTTCAGCGATGAGCGATATCTCCGAATAGACGGCAAGCCCGTCCTATCCGTGTATCGCCCATCGCTTATTCGAGATCCGGAGCATGTGATTTCTGAGTGGCGCCGCATTTGTAAGGACGAATGCGGCTCAGAACCCTATCTTATTGCCGTGCAAGAGCGTGATACCAACATTGATTGGTCGGCAGTTGGCTTTGATGCCGAGAGCGAGTTCCAACCCAAGCAGGTGCAGCACAACTGTCGCAACATAACCAAACAGGTGCGTCCGTTGCGCGAAGATTTCGGCGGCACCGTCTACGACTATGCGGATTTGGTCGAGAATAAGCGATATGCGACTTGGAGCCGCGATAAGAAGGTCTATCCCGCCGTTATGCCCATGTGGGACAACACGGCCCGAAGGAATCACAGAGGAACGATTTTTCACGGGAGCACGCCTGAGCTATATGGACGATGGCTTGCGGACACGATTGACGAGGTGCGCCGTAGGCGCGACTTAGACAAGAAGGTGGTCTTTCTAAACGCTTGGAACGAGTGGGGAGAAGGTGCCTACCTGGAACCTGATTCACTGTGGGGGTATGCATATCTTGATGCGACATTGCGGGTCATCATGCAGGATGGGCCGAACGAATGAAAAAGAAGAAACTGTTCATTGCCATAACGCTTTCGAACTATCTTATTGACCGTACGGGTACGCCGAAGGTCGTTATGAGTCATCAGGTTGCTGCCAATGACGCTGGCATCAAGTATGTTGCCTTATTTCCCATTGGCGGTTCTTCTAAATTTGCAAAGAGGCTTTTCAGCAACTCATTCGGTGTGATATGCGATGGTAAGTTCGCAGGAGTTTTCAGCCTTGAAGCTTTCTTGGCTAGGGTAGGACGTTTGCTCGATGGCGAGTATGAACTGGGATGCATTTACATCCATCACTTCATGGGATGGAACCTTGAATCGATTGCTGGCATAGTATCTTCGTATCCCAAGGTCCAGCTGGTCGTATATGCACATGACTACTACCTGTGCTGCACAAACTATAATTTGATACAGGATAGTACACAATTATGCGGATCTGCTAGATTGGGCGACGCACAATGCGTGGGATGTGCCTATTACGCTGACAGCATTATTCGTGAAGATTGCATCTGGAGGCTTCTGCACAACGAGCTTCATCGCATAGTATTTGCTTGCCCTTCAAGCGTTGTCGAAAGAATGGTGCAATCTTTCCATCCGGAAGCAAAGGGGCATTGCACGGTAATTCCACATCAAAGATACGTCGGGATTTATCTTGACAACAAGGAGATGCTTCCTCCCAATCATGTGATCAAAGTTGCATATCTTGGGAAACAACAGTCTATAAAAGGCTGGGACTGTTGGTGTCGCCTTGTTGACGCGTTTCGTGGCCAGGGAAAATATGAATTCGTTGTGTTCAACAACGAGACGAAGCCTTTACCTAGCGGAATGAGACGGGTCTTCGTCGAATTTTCACCAGGAAAACCCAATGCTATGATTGACGAGCTGCGACGCGAGAATGTGGATGCTGCTTTACTTTGGTCTCAATGCCTAGAGACGTATTCGTACACCTGCATGGAGGCATATGCCTCAAATGCTTTTATCATCACTTGTCCATCAAGCGGTAACATAGCTGAGTTTGTGAGTATGATGCATTGTGGCCAGGTTCTTTCTTCGGAGCAGGAGCTGTGCCAGCTGCTCGACGAGCCTGATAAGTTTCTGGAGTTGTTGAACGGGTTCCGCGCTAATCACGATGGGGGCGCGAAGGCCCTCGCGACCAATGACGCATTCATTGCTTTGGCGAAACCGAGCATGCCAACTGCGCAAAATGCCGTCGAAAATGAGAGGCAATGCCGAACCTACAGATTCCGGCTAGATAATTGCTTCTCTTTGCCGCTGCGTATTTTCTATTCATGTCGGGAGCGAAAAAAAATCGAGGCTGCAAATTCACGGAAACGAAAACAAGAGTTCACCATATGAGTATTCTTGAGAAAAAAACAGGGTCGGGGATAGATGCACTGATAATCAGTCTGATTATGGCTAAGGTTTTTCTGCTTGAATACCTTGGTATGGCCGGAATCGTAAATAACGTTATCTTTCTTCTCATTGGAGTTCGCCTTATCTTCAGTGGCTGGAAGATTCCGAAGAAGCTGCTTTTCCTCGTCTGCCTAATTACGATGCTCCTTGTTTTGAGTTACTCTGCTGGGAGCATAGTTCCCGGTAAGACCTCATACAACCTTAAAGCCATACAGACCTTCTTTTTCTATGCGCTCTTCATCGTGATGCTGAAGACCAACGGGTCAGATTTGCTGGATTTCGGCAAGCAGCGATGGATTGTTTTCTTTAACGTTGTCTATGCCGTCAACTGTATAGTTATCCTAATTCAGGTCTATTACCCATATTCTCTTATGGCGGCCGCCCCCATGACGGGCCAAATTCCCTTCTATGAAGACCTGATTTCAGGTCTTTTCATGTATGCTTCGACCCATGCCGTTGCGTTGTTCTCGTGCTTCGTTTTGCTCATTGATTTGAACAGCATACGGGATGGAAGCGGGGAGTTGCGAATCCCCGTCGTTTGTTGCGCGGCGGCGGTTCTTGCTAGCTCACTTGGTATTGCCGCCTTGAACGACAACAAGGCTTTGTTCGCCTTGATGCCCATCGTTCTTCTGCTTTTCTATGCCGAAGGTTTGTCATCGATCAATTTCATGAGAATCGCCAAGGGCCTGATGTTTCTTGCTGTCCTGCTGGGAATTGTCTTCTTGCTGTACATATGCAATTCATCGTTCGCAAACTTTTTTGATGACAATGTCCTGTCGTTATTTGACCTTGTGGAAAGCTCTAGTTCGATAGGAACCGATGCGGTGGGCAGTGGAGAAAGAATTGCAATAATCGGTTATGCCTTAAATTTGGCGTCAAGCTGGCTTTTTGGTATCGGTTTGGGCGCAGCAACATTCCACGAGGGCGCCTTCTGCGGGTTTACTCATTTCGGCCAAGCTGATTTTGGATCGCTGGTCATCCTTCTGGGCGTTTGGTTCCTTATTGCCCTGTTTGCTTTCTATGTCTTCTGTGTGTCTTGCGGGTGTCGGGGGCGCAGGCCATACGTTCTTTATCTTTCCCTTGTTGCGCTTGCGGCAACTGCGACAATCTACACTCAGTGTTTTACGAGGGCAAATAATGCCTTGCTGTTCTTGCTTATAGGGCTTGCGCTCGTCGAAAGGTGGAAGTCCATTGCTCAGAGTACGTCGGCCCTTTCTAAGGAGTGACTGGTAATATGAAGGTCGGAATTGTTACTTTTACATTTGGGGACAATTATGGTCAGCGTCTGCAGAATTATGCTGTTCAGGAGCTGCTTCAAAGAAGGGGAGCGGATGCGAGCACGATTCGCCAAAGCGAGCCACGTTGCAGCCTAAAGCACCAGGTTAAAGTTTTTCTTGTCGATAGCTTCGCTGGTAAGAGGGGGGCCAAACGAGCGAGGCATTCAGCGTTTCTTCGATTCGATGAGGAACATATTAAATATGAGCCGAATTATTCTTTGCCGGATTTCCCGCCGAGAAAATCCGATGGTTTCGACGCTTTTGTAGCGGGAAGCGATCAGATTTGGTCCCCTTACATTCCTGATAGCAATGGTGCTATGTTTCTTTGCTTTGCCGAAAGTGTCAAGAAAGTGTCTCTCTCGGCTAGCATTTCTGCACCTGAGCTGCCCATGGAGAAAAAAAGCGCATACAGGGAAAGACTCGCTGCGTTTGATTTCATATCGGTTAGGGAGAAGAACGCCGCAAGATTGATTAAGGAATGCGCTGGGTTGGACGCGGAGGTTTTGATCGATCCAACCCTTATGCTTGACGCTGCAGATTGGGATAAACTCGCCGAAGCGCCTGCGGCTTTACTTCCTAGGCGCTATGCCCTGAAGTACTTTCTCGGTAGTGATTCTCCCAAGGTTGCGATGTTCGACGAATATTGCAAACGAGCGGGATTGGAGGTCGTAGATCTTCTGGGGGATCCTCGGTTCTTTGCCTGTGGACCTTCTGAGTTCATCTACCTCATAAGGAACTCCTCGCTTGTTGCTACTGATTCTTACCACGGAAGCATCTTCACGCTCCTATATCGTAAGCCGCTTCTGATGTTCGAACGCGCAGGTTCGCAATTCGACATGAGCGATCGGTTCGATACCTTGGCTGAGAAGCTTGGCCTAGGTAATTGGCGTGAAGCAAATTGGAATTACCTCGAAAGCGGGGAGCCAAAATCCTTTGATGTTGAGGATAAGCTTCGAATTGAGCGCGCAAAATTCGATTCGTTCCTTAATCGATCCCTGTTCAGCAAATCGAGAAAAGAAATTGTCTATCATGGTTAGCCAACGTAAGACCGGTGCGATACTCGGCTATGCAAACATCATAGTCAAGAACCTGGTCAACCTCGTCTATACGCCCATGCTGCTGGCATTCGTGGGCCAGGCTGACTACGGCGTATACCAGACGTCCAACTCGTTCGTATTCTCGCTTACACTTCTAACCTTCGGCTTTTCCGAGGCCTACATCCGCTTCTATACGCAGGAACGAGCGAAGGGTAGCGAGGGCGACATTCGCAGGCTCAACGGCATGTATCTCATGCTTTACATTGCGGTCTGTGTCGTGGCCCTTGCGCTGGGCCTACTCTTTTCTGCTAATGTTGGAACATTTTTCTCAGATAGTTTCACGGACAACCAGGTGGGACTCGCGGGTAAGCTCATGGTGATAATGTCGTTCAACGTCGCCGTGACGCTTTTTTCAACCGTCTTCGATGCGTACATTCTTGCCCATGAACAGTTCAAGTTTCAACAGTCGAGGCAGATGTTCACATCTTTGGCGACTCCTGGCGTGGCTTTCGTGCTGCTCAATCTTGGGATGGGGGCGGCGGGCGTTGCGACGGCGCAGCTTGCAGTTGCATTGACACTGTTGGTTCTGAACGCCAGGTTCGCAGTCTTAAAGCTTGGCATGAGATTTGATGTTTTCCACTTTGACGGGTCTCTCTTCCTCTCGATTGCCGCGTTCAGCGCGTGGATATTTGGTAATCAGATTTGTGAACTGGTTAACCAGAGTGTTCCAAATATGTTACTTGGCGCTCTTACGAGTGCCGTCACCGTATCAGTGTTTGCAATTTCAATTCAAGTTCGTAGCGTCTTCGTTTCCCTTTCAACGGTGATGTCGAATGTCTTTGTTCCAATGATCAATCGTATCGTAGCCACAAGCGATGACAACACTAAACTCACCCGACTCATGACGCGCGTGGGACGCTACCAGATGTTCCTATTCTGCTGGGTGTACTGTGGATTCGTCCTTCTCGGGCGCTTCTTCATTGCCAAGTGGGCGGGCGAGGGCTTCATGGACGCGTACTGGCTTATCTGCGCCATGGCGCTGCCACTGGGAATTCCCCTGTGTCAGAACACAGGAATCGAGATTCAGCGCGCCAAGAACAAGCACAAGGCTCGCTCCGTCGTTTATCTCTGCATGGCGGGCATCAACGTTGTGTTCACTTGGGCTTTGTCACCTGTTCTGGGTTATTGGGCTCCGGCCATCGCCTACATTCTGAGCATTTCGTTGGGCAACGGCCTCTTTATGAACTGGTATTACCAGAAGAGGATTGGGCTCGATATGGTTTTCTACTGGCGCCGCAACCTTCCCGTGCTGTTGGTCTCCGCTTGCGTCCTCGCAGCATGCCTGCTGGGATCAGCCTTCGTGCCCGTCACTGGATGGGCGTTGTTCCTCTGCTGGGGTGCTGTCTACACCGTCCTGTTCATGGCCGCTATGTGGGCGTTCGTACTCGATGCCGACGAGAAGAACATGCTCGCTGCTCGCCTGCCGTTCCTTCGTTAGGAGTTCGCTGTGTCTTATGACGAGATGAAGATATCCAAGCTCGGCGATGCCTGTTGTGGCTGTAGTGCATGTGCCGCGAAGTGCCCCAAGTCGTGCATCTCCATGCAGGAGGATAAGTTTGGCTTCCTACATCCCGTTATCGATGCAGGCGCCTGTGTGGAGTGCCATTCGTGCGATTCGGTATGTCCCGCGCTTGGCGGGGGCAAGTGCGACGAAGCTCTCGGGATCCGCTGGGCCAAGGGCAAGTCCAGTGAGCTGTTGGAGGCTTCCTCCAGTGGCGGCATCTTTGGCCTCCTAGCAGAAAGCGTGATCGCGGGCGGCGGTGTTGTCTGCGGAGCCGCCTGGGCCGACGGTTGCCGCCACGTCGAGCATGTGCTGGTCGAGGACGCTGTCTCTCTCGATCGTGTCATGCGCTCCAAGTACGTCCAGAGCCGCGTAGGCAGGGAGGTCTACGCGGGGGTTCGCGATGCAATCCGCTCTGGTCGCCGCGTGCTCTTCGCTGGTACCGCGTGCCAGGTCGCGGGCCTCAAGCGCTATCTGGGAAAGACGGGGGAGAGCGACCTACTCCTGACTGTCGACGTCATCTGCCACGGCGTCCCGACGCCGCGTCTGTGGTCGAAGTGGATTGACTACAAGAATGCGCTCCGCGGTTCGAACGTCTGCAACGTTAATATGCGGAGTAAGATAGCCGGATGGCTGTCTTTCTCCGCTATGTACGAGTACATAGTGGAGAAAGACCCATCTCCTACTTGTGAATCCACCATTTTCAATCAGGACTGGTACATGAAAGCATTTCTGGCCAACGCGTCGCTGAGGCCCTCGTGCTTCGTGTGTCCGGCCAAGAGGGGCTGCGGCTCCGACGTCACTTTGGGTGACTTCTGGGGATTCCAGGGCATCCATCCCGAGGTCGACTATTCCGAGGGTGTCTCAGCCGTTCTCTGCAACACGCTGAAGGGTGAGCGCGCTTTTAATGTAATTTCGAGGCTCACCTTGAACGGTCCGGCAACCCTCGAGGAGGTCATTGCCGGTAATCCTAGTCTTGTCTCTTCCGTTGCGCCGTATCCGAAGCGCGATGAGTTCCTCAAAGACGTAGCCTCTGGAACTTCTATTCCTAACCTTATGTCTAAGTGGGACTTTCGTCCTACACTTATGCAGCGAATTCGCGGTAAGCTTGGTGGTATCAAGCGTCGTCTCAAGAAGATTATTGTAAGGGGCGCTTAGATGGCAAGGGACCGATATCTCCAGGCCCTTCGTGGGCTCGCGATCGCCGCAGTCGTGCTTATTCACTGTCTTCCGCAGTGCCCCGCGACAGTCGCATTGCGACCGTTTCTTAATTTCTCGGTTGCTTTATTCCTTTTCCTGTCCGGTTTTCTGACTGACGAGGATAAGATCAGGGGAGTGCTTCAGCGTCGCGTTCGCAAGGTCGCCGTGCGTATGCGCTTTGGAGTATCGTTTACCTCATCGTGTTTCCGCATCTTTCACTGGCATCTGGGATTGTCGCGTTCATAATTGGTTCTGCTTCTGCTCAGATGTACTACCTGCTTGTATACGTTCAGCTGGTATTGCTTACACCGTTGCTGTTCAAGCTCCTTTTACGACATAGGTACTTTGTCTACGCCATAACTCCAGTCTGCTTGCTATTTAGGGAATGTGCTGCCTTTGCTGGAGTCGCATTGCCGCAGATACAGGTTCTTTGCCCGTTATGGCTCATCTTTTACGTAGTCGGTCTTGATTGGAAACGTTGGGACAAGTTAATTAGAAAACACACTTTTCGGGTCTTTATAGTTTTCTGCGCTTGTCTGGCCTTTCAGGAGATAGCGTCTTTCTGGTGGTATGCTGCTGGTGATTTCAATATGGCAACGACCCAGCTTAAAATCAGTTCACTCGCTACCTCGCTAGCCGCCATTGCCCTATTCATGACAATTCCGGCCTCATTCAAGATGAAAGCATCGACCTCTCCATTTGTTGGACTGGGTAATGCTTCTTTCGGCATCTATCTCTGCCATATCCTTGTGCTTGCTGTTGTGGGGAAGCTGGTCGGATTCTTGGCCATGCCGCCAGAGGTTTTGACATTTGCACTTTGGGCGCTAACGCTTGTCGGGTCATATTTATTTGTTTCAACTTTAGGACGCCTGTTGCCCAAACAGATTCGCGCTCTCATAGGCATCTAGTTTGACCGAGGGTCGCAGTGGATCTTCGCCGTGCGATGAAGAGTTTACTCGACGATTCCACCGCTTGGTTGCACTGCGTGGGTGGCGACGGCATTTATTGAGAAGCTTGTCTCTTCCTATTGCCCAACGTTGTTGAAGTTCGTTTTATACACTGTTCATAGGTTATGTCACTTCGGCTTGCCCGCGTCTACGAGGGCAAGCCGAAGCCGGTCGTGGGCGTCTACCGCCTGACGATGAAGTCGAACTCCAACAACTTCCGCGCGAGCTCCATCCAGGGCGTCTTGAAGCGCGTGAAGGCCAAGGGCGTGACCGTGGTGGTCTACGAGCCCACGCTGGACGCTGGAGTTCTTCGGCTCCGAGGTGACCCACGACCTGGAGGCCTTCAAGGCCGGCTGCGACGTGATCGTCGCCAACCGCTGGAGCGACGAGCTCGCGGACGTGGCGGACAAGGTGTACACGAGGGGTCTGTTTAAGAGGGATAAAAGGAGAGCTGCTGCCGGCACTTGTTGGTCGGGCTTACTCTTCAAGAATAAACTTTACGCGGGTACGGAGGGTGTATTGGCTAACGCCGATGCGCCCTCCGTACCCCGCTATTTTCGTCAACTGCAGTAATAGACAATTACTGAAGTCGCTCTTCTTAGGCTGCGTCACGGTCATAAGTGGATGCAGGGCTCCACAATCGGGTAAGACCCTGTATCTTTTAAATCCAGTACAATTCATCGAACATCGTCAGCTTTGGTTACAGTGCCTTGAAGAACTGTAATTGAACGTTACAAATTAGGTAAACGTTGCGTTTTTAGGAGGCTCAATTGCCAGTCGACTCTTTCTCCGTGAATCCATTTGTTGGGTTTGGCTGCGCCGGTTACCGATCTTTCTGTGGTGCTGAGCCCGCACGAATAGGGCCCTTTGATAGAGTTCAGGTTATTTCCGGACAGAATAATTGCGGCAAGTCGGCGCTCATCGATTATTTCATCAAGGTTGTTCGGGTTATTAGTTGGCGCGGTGATATCCAACGAGAGGATAACCCGTTAACGAGAGTCGATATACCATTGAATCAAAATGCTCAAAACGAGCCTCTTCCAGCAACTATCTCCTTTTGCGTCGACATCCATTCGCTTGAAGAGACGCTAATGTCAAATGTGCGATCGCCGGGACAGCAAGAATTTGCGAAATCGCTGCTCAAACTGTTTAATGACGCTCCCTACATTTCTTCTAACGGAAAAGCTGCTTGGCTTGATTTCTCTCTTGGATGGGGACACCTCTCTTTTAATTATGAAGCATCCTTGCGTGCGCTATTTTCTCAATACCAAGCTTCGAGCCTAACTATCAGCAATCTAACCAATGCCTCCCTTGCGTGTTTTGATAGTACTGGGGATGATAACCTGAACTACAGCAAAATCGTGTGTGCGGCGATGCCGTGGGGCTTGCTCCCGCAGTTTCTTAAGGTTGGAGCAATTAGGTCTATCAAAGACGCGGAATTATCGAACCGACTTAGCCCCATTAATAGTGGCATAGGTCTCCCGGCGGCATTGTTGAGGTTGTATAACCCCGAGCCAAAGGATTTTGAGGAGTCTAAGAACCGCTGGAGCAAACTTCAGAATTTCGTTCGCGAAATTACGAACGATCCGGATGCAACCATACTTGTATCCCATGATAGTCACGAGATCGCCGTAAAGACCGCTGACACAGATTACCTTCCGCTCGAATCGCTCGGCACTGGCTTGACTGAGTTAATTATTCTCGCTGCAGTCGTTGCCTGCAACACTGACAAAATCATATGCATCGAAGAGCCGGAGATTCATCTTCACCCTGCTCTTCAAGCGAGGTTTATCGAATATCTTCTTTCAGATGATGCCAACCGTTTTATTGTGACGACGCATTCACCAACCATCATCAACGCTCCGGGCGTTCAGGTAGCGCATGTGAGCAAAACGAATGGCGTGTCTACATGTCGACAGCTTAATGACATGGTTCTAGCCCGTGATTTATTAGACGATTTGGGGGCGCGTGCTTCGGATCTGCTCCAGTCGAACTATGTTGTATGGGTAGAAGGGCCATCCGATCGCATCTATGTCAACTATTGGATTGGTAAATGGGCAGAAGAGAACTCCATACACCTTGTCGAAGGTATTCATTACAGCATCATGCTGTATGGGGGCAAGCTATTGAATGCACTCGATGCCAGCCCAGAAGGCTCTAATGAGAAGCTGATTGCCCTCTTCCGCATCAACACTCATTTCTGCGTTCTAATGGATTCCGACAGGAAGAGTAAATATGCTCGCTTGGGTAAAACTAAAAGGCGAATCATTGAGGAATGCAAGAACAGCAATGCCATGCATTGGGTGACTTGGGGATCTACGATTGAGAACTATGTGCCCGCGAATACGTTGACGACGGCCATCGAAGCGGCCCATCCCGGCAAGAGCTGGGAGCACATTCTTGACGAGCGATTTGTCTGTCCTCTGAACTTTAAGTTCGAAGGAACGCGCTCCTTAACGCCAAATAAAATCGCGATTGCCAAATTTGCCTGTGAGTCTGGATTTACTCCTCTAGGCGATTGCGCAAAACGTATATCGAGTCTCTGCAATTCAATCTGTGAATCGAATGGGATTAAACATAGGCAGAAGTAGGGGACAATGTCTCGCTCAAGTGTTAGACAAGGGAATTGCAGCGTCCCTTCCTTTCACCGACTGGCAAAACGATTTACACCTAATTATTGGCGCTGCTCAGGGGCATTTTCTTTGTTTACGGCTAGATCTCGCTAAACTAATAACTGCTGCTACCAGGGCATTTTCTGGTGCACATTCTATTGGCTCCAGCGAAGATCGGAGCGGGTATGTTTGCTGCCGAGTCCTACACCAGCCGTCATTACATTGCGATCGTTGCCATGGCCTGCCTATGCGTTTTGCTGGGCGGGCCTTCTTATGCCGCGGGCGCGGAGAGCCTCATCATCGCGGGCGCGACGTACTACGAGCCGGGCGTGTCGGGCCCCGGCTGGGCCTGGACCGATGCCGACCATCTGGAGCTTAACGGATATGCGGGCGAGGCCATCGGCGCCGACGGCGACCTGGTGCTGACGCTTGCCGGGCAAAACTCCGTGACGGAGTCGCATGCGCCCGATGCGGACATCACGCTGTGCGGCATGGAGGTGTGGGGCAACCTGACGCTTCGCGGCACCGGGACCCTGACGGCGACGGGCTCGCAGTGCGGGATCCACGTTTCGCAGGCGCTCGTGGTGGACAGCTGCACCGTCGATGCGCGGGCAGACGGGGCCGATATTACGGACGAGGCGGTCGCGGGCTTGATCGCAGGCGACATGGCCGTGCGCGGCGGCGGGCGCGTCGTTGCCGCGGGCGCCGGGTTCGGAGCGGGCGTGCGCGCCTATGGCGTGTATCTGCAGAATGCGGGCCTTGGCGATGGTGCGGCCGGCTGTCGGCTTTCCGTCGATGCCTCGTGGCTCGATGCGACCGGTGCCGACGGCGGTGTTGCGTGCACGGGCGGGTCGCTTGTGTCCGCGCGGTTTGTGACGCCTGCTGACGGAGTCTTTGGTGCTGGTGGCGTGGTGGATGCTGCAGGGGTCGTGGCAGCGCACGTGGTGATTGAGCCCGATGTGGCCACGCCGCCGGCGGAGGAGACCGATGGGGTCGTTGTGCCTGGCGATAGCGTGGATAAGTCTCCCATCGATGCTAACCCCGCTGCCGGAGAGCCCACCACGGGGTCCACGGAAAATCCCGCGCTGAAACCCGCGGCCACGACAACCAAGACCACGGTCGCCAAGACGGTCAAGCCCAAGCCTGCCACCGCAACAACTGTGGCACTCCCCAAGACCGGCGACAACAACTGGATAGCCGCTTCTTTGGCGCTTTCGCTGCTTGGGACAGTGCTCATGGCTGCCGCATGTCGGTGCTGAAGCACCCATTTCGATAGACTATGTAGAAGGCCATATTCTTAACGACGCATTAGTAGATTAATTTATTACGACAATTGCTCAGGATTTATCTAACATGTACCACGAATCGGATCATACAGTTGACGCTGCCAAGAAAGAATTAAACGCCGGCCTTCTTGAGCTGCTTGAGCGTTGCAGCTATCTATACAACGAGGCATTTTATGCCAACACGAAACTAGCAATCCTTCGCGAACTGTCTAAAGCATCTTCCGACTATGAGAATGAAGTAATTTGCGCTGGCTGCTTCTTCAGCTTTACACAACTTGCATTAACCGAATCCTGTTTCATGAATTGCGCACGGTTATTTGATGCCAAAAGCGACGTCAGTATTGGGAACTTGATAGAAGACGTCAAGTCTCATTCTGCTGAAATCGACGCACTTGCAATCTCCTTATTTAATGATCGACCAAACTTTGCCAGGCTTAATCCAATCGTTCATCCATTGGCAAAGGACGAGGAGCGTTTCTACCCCAAAGAAGTTGAGTCACAACGCTCAGATGAAAAACTGTTCGGAGATCATTACGAAATGGTTACCGTGTATATAACCACTCATGACCTTTCCAATTTGTGGAAAAAACGACTCAACGGTCTCAGTAAACTAACTGACATGCTTCGCGATCAGCGAAATAAAGTTTTCGCCCATAGCGACATAGAAGCACTGAATTATGATGAGCTTGTTAGGCGACTTCCTTTAACTTTCAGCGAAATTCAAAAACTAATCGACTTCGCACTCGATCTAACAATCGAATTATTCGCCAAAATTACTGGTATTGAAAAAGATCGATTGCCCAAGAACTACAGCGATATACAAGGCCTCCTAAAATATGCGGAGGTTGGCATGGAGGCTGTTGAGCAGCATTTGGGTAATCTATAGGATCCAAGCGCCTGCAAGTAGTTAAGCATGCGGGCGCTTGAATCGGAAGACGATCCTTGACATAAAGTCCGACCTTCGCACAATGACGGTTTTCCATGCCAAAAAGACACTGAAGTGTGAGGTGGTTCAAATCTCAGTAATACAAATAATCAGCAGTTCAGGTCTTATGGGAATAATTCAATTCGCATCACGTTGCATCTAAGCGGCTGTTTATACTTGGATATAAACACTAAGGAGGCAGCAATGCTTTGGAGCTATGTTCAGCTAGATGACGGCACTCAGTTTGCCTACTCAGAAACACGAGACGACGGGACCGTTCGCGTAGCCGTCGAGCGCCCGGTTGATTTTGGTTTCGACCATGCAGAATGCTTTCTACCTGCGGTCAAATGGTTTAACGTCGAAGGATTTTCTACTGACGATTTGGATTTTTTGACCGAGTTCGTTAGATCAAACGCTCCGTTTATCTTCGAGCTTGCAGAACGGCAAAAAGCTGGACCGGCGGTGGCATAATGCCTCGAATTCTTGTTTTTGGACAGTATGTTCTGTTCTTTTGGATCGCGGAAAACGGAGAACCCGTTCACATCCATGTAGGGGTAAAGAGGGCGGCTGCTAATTCGACTAAATTTTGGCTCACTAAAAATGGCGGATGCACACTTGCGAACAACGAGAGCAAGATTCCGGCTAAGGATCTCAGGGATCTTTCAAAACTAATCACCATGAACCATCGATACATTTGTGACAAGTGGCACGAAACCTTTGGTGATGATTCCCTGACATTCTATTGCTAAACCGCAATTGAACCATGATTACACTTGTCAACTCATGATTGCCGATGTCGACGGGCGGGTCCTTCCCGTTACGCCGCTGGTGCTCCAGTCGTACTTTCCGATAGCCCGGAACCCAAAGACAACCAGCACTACGCCTGGATCCAGGACCTTGTTTCCGGAAACCGCACGCGAGCAGAACTCGCCGACGAGCTGCGCCGCAATTGCTTTGTGTGTCTCGACGGTGCGTCGCACGTATAAAATCTAAGCATCCAAACTCTAACTATGAAATGGAATGGACGCCACATGGAGATCCCAAGCACCCTGTGCAGCAATGTGTACGACTTCGCGTTTTGCCCCGAGCCCTGCTACGACCGCCTGGTCGACCTCGCCGACCCCGAGGACTGGGGTCCCGGCAACCGCATCCTCAAAAACTACCTGTCGTTCTCATTTAGCCGCGCGGTGTTCTTGACCGAGCGTGACGTGGACCAGACCGCCCCGTCCAACTTACCGCTGGTGTTCGACGACGACCGTTGCCTATTCAACACCGGCCTGTACACGCGCCGCTACGAGACCATCTACGGCCTGTTTGAGCCCAACACCAAGCCCGACGCGCGCCAGCGCTGGTTTTTGAAGGGCTTCTTTAAGGAGAGCGACCCCATGCTGGTCTCGTTTGAGTACCTGCCGTGCCGCGTGCGCTTTGCCGAGGACCCCTCCGAGCTGGTCTATGACTACCGACTGCCCATCCGCTCCAACATCGACCACATTCTGGGCGACGAGGAGAACCTTACGCGCATCCCCGCCAGCCTGATGGGGGAGGGCAACTCGCTGCTGCTGCGCCGTGCCTTTGAGGGAGTCGTCGTCGAAGCCGCCCGCCGCGCCGCAGCCAACTATACGCTCGCGGTGCCGCAGTTCTACGGCGGCCGGATCCAGCTACTCCTACCGCTGTGCCTGACCGGCGACAAGCCCGAGCTGGCGCTGACCATCCAACGCGAGGACGGTTTCTACGCCGCGCGCACCTGCCTCACGCTCGACATGGCCTACAACAACGCGCGACTTATCTGCCGACCCGAAACGTCGTGGATTAAGCGATAAATGGTGGTTTAGCTGCGGGTTTGTCGGCTGCCCTGATTGCTGTGGCGCGGTTTGCGCCCGCGGATTTAAAATCGGAAGCAAAAAGTTCTTGGTAAACCACGCACGGCTATGTTAGTATCTCTTTTGCCGAAAGGCGACGGGCGATTGGCTCAGGGGTAGAGCATATCCTTCACACGGATGGGGTCACAAGTTCGAATCTTGTATCGCCCACCATCTAAAGTACAGGTCAGAGGTGTTAAGCCTCTGGCCTTTTTCTTTTTGACACCAAATCTGACACCAAAATCGAATCGATAATTTTAAACGCGTTTCTAGCTGATCTCTCCTGTGCTGACGTCATCGCGTGTTTTGCATAAAGCTCATGCGCTCTTTCATTGAATTTGCCATGGGATTCACGTACAAATGTGAAGATAGGGACCACGGCCCCAGAACGCCTGCCAGCAGATTTGTGCCACACGGCTATCTTTAGGCGAAATGCGTCAAGCTATTTGTCGGCATTTGGTCAGCTTCCAGTACTTACCGGCATGATGCCGCCATTGATAATCGGTCTACCTGCAAACATAACGGCACGCAGCCAAAGCTAGGGGAGGCCCATATGGACGAGATCGTCTGCGCAAACACCGCATTCCGCTACTGGCGCTGTCCACCGCAAGTCCGTGACCTCTACCCAAGACTGCCAAGCACTGAAGACGGCTGGCGAGCCCTATCTCAATCGCCCTTTGTAGTCGACGTCCTCAAAACTCCGATTATTACCACAACATTGGCCGGTGGCGTTAACTACCATTCGGGATTACGGACAACAATCCACTGTGATGATGCTTCGGGGGTGGATAGCACGCTGGAAACTGCGATGAGCTTTAGGGTTACCAATCCACTTGCGACGCTATTTACCATGGCGCGCTTTGTGTCTCCAACCGATCTTGTCCTTGCCATGTACGAATTTTGCGGATGGTTCTCAGTCTTTGAGCCCACCGCTGCAGCAGAGGCGGAACTAGACAAAGCCAATGACGCTGCCGAGAATGCAACCACCGAATCCCTCTTTGACCTCGATGAAAGCCAAGACGAACCACAATGGAAACGCGTTTATGCGCGCAAAAAAGCCAAAGAACAGGTAAATACAAAGGGGCCCAACGGACAAAAGAAACCGAAGGAGGTCACAAGGCCAAAGGGCACTTCGCTCTGGATGAGGAAGCCGCTCATCGAATTACACGAGCTTCATGAGCACGCCAGAAGGATGAAAAGCCGCAAGTGGGGTGCGAAGTTTTACAACGCTGCACAGATGGTGACGGGTGTAGCAGCTTCTCCGCTTGAAGTTGCAGGAATTTTATTGCTATCGCTTCCTCGCTCGCGCGGCGGTGCCAGCTTTCGAAACGTTTATGTTAACGACCTTACGCCGCTTACCGCATCGGCGCAGAGCATTGCAGGGCAAAAAGTCTGCTACGGGGATATCGTGATCGCAAATCCAACCATAATGAAAGCAGGCATCGTGGAGATTCAGGGAGAGGTTATCCACGGATCAGGCGCCGTGCTCGACCACGATGCCAAACGCATGACGGCGCTGCAAAGTATGGGGTATGACGTCTTTCTGGTTACGCACGACATGCTTAACGATGCCAAGCAGCTTGATGCGATCGTGCGAAGTCTTTGCTCGCGCTTGGAATTGCGCTATAGGTGTAAAACTAAGGCGCAAAAGACGACGGAAATGGAGTTACGAGCTAACGTACTGTGCAACTGGCTGGAAATCGGTCGTTAGACGGGTGCCTTGCTCACTTCCGGGCGCCCTCGGTCGGCTGCCTGCGATGCCGCCGCCACGAAA
>OLNW01001833.1_pt1 | contig 19784 bp, 20 predicted proteins | sample 1672121 | NCBI WGS metagenome assembly OLNW01 (sample SAMEA3136648, study PRJEB25190) | human gut metagenome
CTGCTGAAATCGCCCTTCCGCAAGGAGCTGGAGGAGATCATCGGCCATCCGGCTTTCCGAAATATGGAGCTTGCGGAGAAATCCACCAGCGAGGCTATCATTCCTTTGAAACAGGAGGAGAATGCGCTGGTCAGCCGTTATGAGAAAATGATGGCTTCCGCTGCCATAGAGTGGGAGGGCCAGATTTACAATATCTCCCAGATGACTCCGTTCCAGCGTTCCAAAGACCGGAAGGTCAGACAGGAAGCCGGCAAAAAGGTGGATGCCTTCTATGCCAGCAAGGGAAAAGAACTGGACGAGATCTACGATGCCCTGGTAAAAAACCGTACCGCCCAGGCAAAGGCTCTGGGGTATGAGAACTTCACAGAGCTGGGCTATAACCGGATGATCCGGAACAGCTACCGCCGCCCGGAGGTGGAGAAATTCCGCTCCCAGATCAAAGAGTACTGGGTTCCGCTGGCTGAGGAGTTCTGGGACAACCGCCGGAAGCGTCTGGGCCTTGATAAGCTTTATTTCTGCGATGAGGGCGTGAGTTTTCCGGAAGGAAGCCCGAAACCCATCGGAAGCTATGAGGACACCCTCCTGGCCGGTCAGAAAATGTACCGGGAGCTCTCCGAGAAGACCGGAGAATTTTTCGATTTCATGCTGGATGATCATCTTTTGCAGGTACTGCCGGGCAAGCACAAAAAAGTGGGCGGCTATATGACTTACATGCCGGATTTCCATTCTCCCTTCGTCTTTGCCAACTTCAACGGCACCAGCGGGGATGTGGATGTCATCACCCATGAGTGCGGCCATGCCTTCCAGGGTTATCTGACTGCCGACGATCCGATTCTGGAGCACGCAGATATCACGATGGAGACCGCCGAGACCCACTCCATGTCCATGGAATTTTTCACAAATCCCTGGATGAACCTTTTCTTCGGAGACCGGGCCGATGATTTCAAGAAATCCCAGGTGGAGGACGCTGTGGCCTTCATCCCCTACGGCTGTATGGTGGATGAGTTCCAGCACATCGTTTACGATCACCCGGAGATGACCCCGGCAGAGCGCAAAGAGGCCTGGAAGGGCCTGGAGAAGGTGTATAAACCTCATCTGGACTTCGGCGAGGAATATTCCTTCTTCGGAACAGGAAGCTACTGGCAGAGACAGAACCATATCTATGCCGGTCCCTTCTATTACATCGATTACTGTATCGCCCAGACCAGTGCGTTCCAGTACCGGATCTGGATGGAAAAAGACTACAGGGCAGCTTTTGACAGCTACCTGAAATTCAGCAGGGAATCCGGTTCCGGTTTCTATGCGGAAATGCTGGAGGAGAACGGTTTGAAGAGCCCCTTCAAGGAGGGAACGATCCAGGAGATCGTAAAAGGAATCCGGGAACTGCTGTAAAATATCAGGACTTAAAAAAAGCCCGAGAGGAGGTAGAGAAAAATGGCGTGGAAAGAACGTTATATGGAGGCCGTGGATGTGGAGACTTCCTACCGTCTGGCCAAGGAGATGGAGAGCTATCGAAGCAATCCAAAGCTTGGCTACCGCCCGGCCGGCTCCCGGGCTGAATTTGAGACCGGAGAACGCCTGAAAAAAGAAATGGAAGCCATGGGGCTTTCCAATGTCCGCAAAGATGAGATCCTGGTGGACGGCTGGGAGTTTGAAAAAGCGGAGCTTACATACAAGGACCGGGCAGGGAACACCTGCCGGGCGGTCCTTGGCGCGTACCAGACGGATTTTGTGACCGAAGGAGAGGAAAGCTTCGATCTTGTCTTCCTGGGAAAAGGAACCGCCAGGGATTATGAAGGAAAAGACGTACGGGGAAAGCTCGTGGTGGTGGAGATCAACCAACGAAACGAGTGGTGGATCAACTTCCCGGTGTACCAGGCCTGTGAAAAAGGGGCGAAGGCCCTGATTGCGGTCCAGACCGGAGGTTACGGCCAGATCGACAAACAGGCCTTGAATGCCCAGGATATCGCCGGTCCCGCGGAGGCTCCTGCATTCTCCATGTCCCAGGAGGACTGGGAGAAGATCCGGGAGTCTCTGGATGAAAAGGGAGAGATCCGGGTAGGGTTGGACGCCCGTTCCGTTGTCATGAAAAATGTGCCGACTTACAATATTGTCGGGGAGATTCCGGGAAAACGGCCGGAGCGGATGATTCTGCTCTCAGCCCATTACGATTCCTATTTCAGCGGTTTCCAGGATGACAATACGGCCATTGCCATGATGCTGGGCATCGCGAGAGCCTACTTAAAAATCGGCTATCAGCCGGAAAATACCTGGGTTTTCTGCGGGATGGCAGCGGAAGAGTGGGGTAAATGCGACACCAAGTACGACTGGTCCACCGGCGCTTACCAGGAGATTTTTAAGGTCCATCCGGACTGGGCTGGAAAGGTCATCGGAAACTTCAACTTTGAGCTTCCGGCCCTCTCCAACGGAAATCTGGACGGCATCCGCAGTACCTACGAGTACCGGGATTTCCTGGAGGAGTGCGTGAAAAAACTTCCGGCTCTGACTCCGGCCTACATGGAGGGTGTCCGGGTATCGGCTCCTATTGAGACCTGGTCCGACGATTTCTCCGTGGCCATCGGAGGCATTCCCTCCATGGTCAATGAGTTCAGCGCGGGACCTTTTATGGAGACCCATTATCATTCCCAGTTTGACAGCGACGAGTTTTACGATGAGGCGGTCTACCGCTTCCATCACGAGCTCTATGGCCTGCTTTTGCTGGAACTGGATGCTCAGGCGGTGGTGCCCTTAAATTTTGCGGAAGTCTTCGAGGAAGCGGCCAAGAGCCTGGATGTAATTTACTGCCAGAAAGCGGGAGCCCGGGTGACGGCTCTTCTGGAGCTTCTGGAAAAGGCGCAGGAGCTTTCCGATGAGATTTACGACCGGATCTGGGATGTGAACGAGGCAAGACTGGCCGGGGAGGCGGTGGAGCTTGACCGGGTACGGGAGGCAGAGAAAAAACTCCTTTCTGTGTTTAAGATGGAGCAGGACCGTTTTGTTCGCCTGAACTGGGCAGATGAAGTGCTGTTCCCCGAGGAGGCCGCCCAGAACAACCTTTACTATATCCGCAAAGCCGTCCGTTCCCTGAAACGGAAGAACCTGGAGACGGCTCTGGAGGCCCTCTACGAGATCGACAACAACGCCTATGCGTTCCAGTTCAGCCGGAGTGTATATGAGCATTTTACGGACTATGTGTTCCATCAGGAACCGGACCGCCTGCAGTGGGGAGCCGGACGAATTGTCCATCATGAAAATCTCTATGATCTGGTGGAGGGACTTCTGGAAAAATACCGCCGGGGAGAGACGGAAGTCAGAGAGGAAATCCTTCGCCTGGAGGCTGTGGAGAAACGCCAGCAGGCCTATCTGAAGGAAGATGTGGATTATATGATCAAGTCCACAGAAAAAATGCTCCTGATTCTTCAGGAAGCAAAAGAATTACTATAGGAGGATTCATGGAAACAGATCGATTATACCGGGTGCAGCGTGAGGACCTGCCGGAGCTTGAGAAGCTCCTGACAGAATGCTTTCGGGAGGATCCGCTTTACCAGAAGCTGATACCCAATGAGGAAATCCGAAAAAGGCTCATGCCGGAGCTCTTTAAATGTGACCTGTCAGAATTTTACGAAACCTGTGAGATCTATGCAGACACGAAGGATCTGAACAGCCTTCTGGTGGTCTCCGATGAGGCAGAGTCCTACAACCTGTTCAAATACTATTTTACGGAGATTGAGGCGGTACTCCGGACCGAGGGGTATCTTCTGAAGGAAGATGCCAGTATGAAGACCTTCTGGAACTTTGTTCTGGGAAGGGATTACCTTAATTCCAACTGGACGGACCAGCTGCATCAGGATAACAGGCTGCATGTGATTTACCTGGCCGTAAGGCCGAGCATGCAGCATCATGGGCTGGCGGCCTGTCTTATGAATGAGGTGATCCGGTATGCGGACGAGCACCATATGATGGTGTCGCTCGAGACGCATAATCCGAAAAATGTGGAGTTTTATCAGCATTTGGGGTTCAAATTGTATGGGGTGCTGAATAAACATTTTGATCTTAAGCAATATTGTATGATAAGAGAAGTATAGGCTTTTTCAAAGCCTAGCTAAAACCTGCAAGGGGAAACCATCAGAGTTGCGCAGTCCTGGTTTCCCCTTGTAGTTTTTTCTTCCGCTTTCCAAAAGCGAGAAGCCCCTTATTGGTTCTGGCTGAGAACCTCCGTCAGCTTCTGAAGCAATTCCAGATCTGACGCCTGCACCTTCAGATTGGTGGAAATCATTTCCCCATCCGGCGGGGTGACGGAGATCTCAATCAGACTCCCTTCCTCCAACGCCCGGGTCTTAGCCGCCTTCATAAACGGAAAAAACTTCGGATGATTTTTCTCAAAACGATTCCTTAAAGCCCTCAGCTCAAGAAGCTGGGATACATTATTAAACATAGACAAACTCCTTCTTATCAATTTGCGCGCTTATTATAGCACAGAGCGCCCATTCTGGCTATGAGAAAATCCATCAAGAAGGCGAAAGGAACTTCTGAAAATTTACTGTTGATTTTTAGAATGATGTTTAGTATATTAGTCATAGTACAAGGAGGATGAATCATGCAGGAACTTGTGAAAGTCGTTGTGGATGCCATGGGCGGAGACAACGCGCCGCAGGAAACGGTGAAAGGCGCTGTAGATGCGGTGAACACCAGGAAGGACATCAAAGTGATCCTGACGGGCCGGCAGGAGCTGGTTGAGGGAGAGTTATCTAAGTACACCTATCCGAAGGACCGGATTGAAGTGGTAAACACCACCGAGGTCATCGAGATGGCGGAACCGCCGGTGAATGCCATTCGCAAAAAGAAAGATTCTTCAATTGTGGTCGGAATGAATCTTGTGAAAAAAGGCGAGGCAGACGCTTTCGTATCCGCTGGAAGTACCGGAGCTGTTCTGGTAGGAGGACAGGTGATTGTAGGCAGGATCAAAGGCGTGGAGCGTCCGCCCCTTGCACCGCTGATCCCCACGAAGGATGGGGTAGCACTGCTGATTGACTGCGGAGCCAACGTAGATGCCAGACCCTCCCATCTGGTACAGTTTGCGAAGATGGGTTCCATTTATATGGAAAATGTGGTCGGGGTGAAGAACCCGAGAGTAGGAATCGTCAACATCGGTGCGGAAGAAGAAAAAGGAAACGCACTCGTGAAAGAGACCTTCCCTCTTCTGAAGGAATGTAAGGACATCAATTTCATCGGCAGCGTGGAGGCCAGAGATATTCCGGCCGGCGTCTGTGATGTGGTTGTCTGCGAAGCCTTTGTCGGCAATGTGATCCTGAAACTTTATGAGGGTGTAGGAGCTACTCTGATCAGTAAAGTAAAGGCCGGTATGATGCAGAATCTTCGGAGCAAAATCGGGGCACTTCTCGTGAAACCCGCTCTGAAGGCAACCCTGAAGTCTTTCGATGCCAGCCAGTACGGCGGCGCGCCTCTTCTTGGACTGAAGGGGCTTGTGGTGAAAACTCACGGAAGTTCCAAAGCTGTGGAGATCACCAATTCCATTATTCAGTGTGTGCAGTTCAAACAACAGAACATCAATGAAAAGATCAAAGAGCACATATCGGTAAAAGAAGAAATAAGAGAGGATTGAATGTTATGGAATTCGAAAAGTTGAAGAATATTATCGCGGAAGTTTTAAATGTGGATGCAGATGAGATCACCATGGACACCACTTTTGTGGACGATCTGGGTGCAGACTCTCTGGATGTATTCCAGATTATTATGGGAATCGAGGAAGAGTTTGATATCGAGATCCCATCTGAGGAAGCCGAGAAGATCGTTACCGTAGGCGATGCTGTAGAGCAGATCAAAAACGCCGTAAACTAAATTCGGATTACCGTGAAGAGGGGATGTTTCAAACATCCCCCTTTATTTTGTAACCGGAAATTTCGATGGAATTTCCAATTACAAAAAAATTAGTTTTAAAGACAGATGAAAAAGGAGAAAACTAATGGAAAATCATCAGTTTGAGCTACTGGAAAAAAAGAGCGGGTATCATTTTCAGAATCCCCATCTTTTAAAACAGGCCATGACCCACAGCTCTTACGCCAACGAGCATAAGGCAAAAGGGTATCATGACAATGAAAGACTGGAATTTTTAGGAGATGCGGTCCTTGAGGTTGTGAGCAGCGAATTTCTGTTCCGCCATTATCCGGCCCTTCCTGAGGGAGATCTGACCAAGCTTCGCGCGAGTATCGTCTGTGAACCGACGCTGGCTCTCTGTGCGAGGGAACTGGATCTCGGAGATTTCCTGCTGCTGGGCAAAGGCGAGGAACACACCGGCGGAAGAAAAAGAGATTCCATCGTATCGGACGCCATGGAGGCTCTGATCGGTGCAATCTATCTGGACGGTGGTTTTGCTAGTGCAAAAGAGTTTGTACATCGTTTTATCATGACGGACATTGAGCATAAAAAGCTCTTTTATGATAGCAAGACTATTTTACAGGAACAGGTACAGAAAAACTGGCATGACGGCGAGATATCTTATGTTCTCACCGGCGAAGAAGGTCCGGACCACGACAAGACCTTTCTGGTGGATCTCTATGTGGCAGGAGAGAAAAAGAGCAGCGGAAAAGGCCGTACGAAAAAGGCAGCCGAGCAGGATGCCGCTTACCGCTGCCTGATCAACTGGAAAGAAAAACAGGAGTAACTGCATGTATCTGAAAAGCATTGAAGTACAGGGCTTTAAATCCTTTGCGAATAAGATCCTGTTCGAGTTCCACAACGGAATCACCGGCATCGTAGGACCCAACGGCAGCGGAAAGAGCAACGTCGGAGACGCGGTGCGCTGGGTTTTGGGTGAACAGAGCGCCAAGTCCCTTCGGGGAGCCAGCATGCAGGATGTCATTTTTTCCGGAACAGAGAACCGAAAGCCCATGGGCTTTGCTTCCGTCTCGATCACGATGGACAACTCAGACCACAAGCTTCCTATCGAATTTGACGAGGTGACGGTGACGAGAAGGGTCTATCGTTCCGGCGAGAGCGAGTACCGGATCAACGGTTCTGCCTGTCGCCTGAAAGATATCAACGAGCTTTTCTACGACACCGGTATCGGTAAGGAGGGCTATTCCATCATCGGTCAGGGCCAGATTGACAAGATCCTGAGTGGTAAACCGGAAGAACGGCGGGAACTCTTCGACGAGGCTGTGGGCATCGTCAAGTTTAAGCGCCGGAAAGCCGCCGCTCAGAAAAAGCTGGAAGACGAGCGCCAGAATCTGGTCCGCGTCAACGATATCCTCTCGGAGCTCACGAGACAGCTGACTCCTCTGGAAAAACAGGCGGAAACAGCAAAGATCTATCTGAAAAAAAGAGACGAGCTGAAAGTCCTGGATGTCAATATGTTCCTCCTGGAAATGGAAGAGAGCCGGACAGAGCTGGCAGCTTTGGAAGAAAAGCTGGCCATTTCCGATCGGGATTTAAAGGAAAACAGTCAGAAATACGAGAGCATCCGCATTGAGTATGACAGGCTGGAGGAGAAGATCGGCGGTCTCGACGGCCAGATCGACAGCGAGCGGGCGAGAAACAATGAGAACCAGCTAAAACGCCAGCAGCTGGCCGGTCAGATGGACGTCTTAAGAGAGCAGATCCGTTCCGTGGAGACTTCCAGGAAGAATCAGCTGGAACGTCTGGAGACCATCGAGAAGGATCTGACGGAGCGAAAAAAAGAGCTGGAGGCCAGCCGCCTGGAATTAAATGGCCTGAAGGAGGAGCGAAAACAGGCCCAGGAGGAAGAGGAAGACACCTCCGTGGAAAATGATGCCATTGAGGCTTCCATTTCCCATTTAAACCGGGAGATCGAGGGCGATAAGAGCGAGATCATCCGGATTCTGAATCAGAGGGCTTCCACCAAAGGAAAGATCCAGCGTTACGACACGATGATGGAGCAGAACCAGATCCGCCGGGCGGAGGTAAGCCAGAGGCTCTTAAGACTTCGAAGCGAGGAAAACGAGCAGGAAGACTCTCTGAAAGAACTGCAGGAAAAATACGAGACAGTTTCCGAGAAGATCGAGGATCTGACGGAGGAGAGCCGTACCTATGAGGAAGCCGTGGAGAAGATCCGCCGGGAGCTGGTGAGGCAGAACCAGCAGGCGGAGCAGGGCCAGACCGCTTTTCACCGGGAAGCTTCCCGGCTGGAATCCCTGAAAAACATCACGGAGCGCTACGACGGCTACGGAAACAGCATCCGCCGTTGTATGGAGCAGAAATCCCGGGAACCCGGCCTTCTGGGCGTAGTGGCAGATCTCATCAAGGTGGAAAAAGCCTATGAGGTAGCCATCGAGACCGCCCTTGGAGGCAGCATCCAGAACATCGTCACTTCGGATGAGGACACGGCGAAGCGGATGATCGATTTCCTGAAAAAAAATAAATTTGGCCGGGCGACCTTCCTGCCGCTGACCAGCGTGGGCCTCCGGGGCGGTTTCACCGACAACGGGGCCTTAAAGGAACCGGGAGTCATCGGTCTTGCGAGTACTCTTGTTCAGGCGGATCAGCAATACGAAGGCTTGGTGCGGTATCTTTTAGGCCGGGTGGTGGTGGCAGACACGATCGACCACGCGGTAGCCCTGGCAAGAAAATACCGCTATTCTCTTCGAATTGTCACCCTGGAGGGAGAGCTTTTAAGCCCCGGCGGCTCTATGACTGGTGGTGCGTTCAAAAATTCGAGCAATCTTTTGGGCCGTCGGCGTGAGATCGAGGAGCTGGAGGAGAGCGTAAAGCTTCTGAAAAAGGATCTGGATGACCTCAACCAGGCCATCGACGAGAACCGGAGCAAGAGAAATGCATTGCGAGATAAGATCGCCGCTCTGGCGGAAAAGCTCCAGAAAGAATATCTCGTCCAGAATACGGCAAAAATGGAGATCAGCCAGATGGAATCCCGCCGGGACGAGACGGCTTCCGGCTATCATCACCTGAAGGATGAAGCTGTGGAGATCGAGACCCAGATGGCGGAGATCAAAGAGGAAAAGCACCGGATTCAGGAAGAGCTGGATGCCTCCGTCAAGCAGGAGCAGGAGCTCAACGACCGGATTGAGAAAAATCAGAAAGCCCTGAAAGAAGAACAGGCCAACCTGACAGAGCAGAAACAGCGGTTTGAGAATGTACATTTAAAGCTGGCCGGTTTCCTTCAGAAGGAAGACTTCTTAAAGCAGAATACCAGTCGTATCGAACGGGAGGTCCGCACCCTCAATGAGGAAAAGGTTTCCGTTCAGAAAAAGATGGAGGACGGCGAAAAAGAGACTCTTGAAAAAGAAGAGAATCTGAAAAAAATCCAGGAGACCATCGATTCCGGAGCGGACGTCCAGAAGGAAGCCGAGGAGAAGATCCGGGTGCTCACTGAGGAGAAAAACGCCTGCATGGTGACGCAGAAGGGCTTTTTCACCGAGAGGGAAGCTCTGACGGAGCAGAAAAGCCTCCTGGATAAGGAGAATTTCCGCCTGAGCGCCAGACAGGAAAAACTCGTGGAGAGCCGGGATGCCCGGATCAACGATATCTGGGAGCAGTACGAGCTGACCCCGGGCAGCGCCAGAGAGATGAAACGCGAAGAATACCAGGAGATGAACCAGCTCAAGAAAGCGGTACTGGATCTGAAAAATGAGATCCGCTCCCTGGGAAGCGTCAACGTCAATGCCATTGAGGAGTTTAAGGAGATTTCCGAGCGTCACAGTTTCTTAAAAGGCCAGCACGACGATCTGGTAGAGAGCGAAAAAGCTCTCCTTGGTGTCATCGACGACCTGGACGCAGGCATGCGCCGGCAGTTTGAAGAAAACTTTGTCAAGATCCAGACGGAGTTTGACAAGGCTTTCCGCCAGCTCTTCGGCGGCGGCCACGGCAAGCTGGAGCTTGTGGAAGGGGAGGATATCCTTGAGGCAGGCGTCCGCATCATCGCCCAGCCGCCAGGCAAGAAGCTGCAGAACATGATTCTGCTCTCCGGCGGAGAGAAGGCTCTCACGGCCATTGCCCTGCTTTTTGCGATCCAGAACCTGAAACCCTCGCCCTTCTGTCTCTTAGACGAGATCGAGGCGGCTCTGGACGAATCCAATGTGGCCAGATATGCAAATTATCTTCACAAGTTGACAAAAAATACACAGTTTATTATTATAACACATAGAAGAGGCACGATGGCGGCAGCCGACCGCCTGTACGGTATCACGATGCAGGAAAAAGGCGTTTCCGCCCTTGTCTCTGTAAATCTCATCGAGGATGATCTGGATGAGTAAGCAAATGGAGTGAAATATGGAAGAAAAGAAAGGCTTTTTTAAACGGCTGGTTGAGGGACTGACCAAGACCAGAAACAACATCGTGTCTGGAATTGATTCGATTTTCAGCGGATTTTCCAGCATCGATGATGATTTTTATGATGAGATCGAGGAGATCCTTATCATGGGAGATCTGGGGATCAATGCCACGACCTCCATCATCGAAGACCTGAAACGAAAAGTGAAGGAGCAGCACATCAAAGATCCGGCTGAGTGCAAGGAGCTCCTGATCGAGAGCATCAAGGAAGAGATGAACGTGGGCGAGACCGCCTATGAGTTTGAAAACCGCACGTCGGTGGTACTGATCATCGGCGTCAACGGTGTGGGCAAGACCACAAGTATCGGCAAGCTGGCGGGCAAGCTCAAGGACCAGGGCAAAAAAGTGGTTCTGGCTGCGGCCGACACCTTCCGCGCGGCGGCAGGGGAGCAGCTGGTGAGCTGGGCAAACCGGGCCGGTGTGGAGATCATCAGCGGTCAGGAGGGTTCCGACCCGGGAGCCGTTGTCTACGACGCCATCCAGGCGGCCAAGGCAAGACATGCGGACGTTCTTCTGGTGGACACCGCAGGAAGACTCCACAACAAGAAAAACCTTATGGCGGAGCTTGGAAAGCTCAACCGGATCATTGAAAAAGAATATCCGGAAGCTTACCGCGAGACTCTGGTAGTCCTGGACGGCACCACCGGCCAGAATGCACTGGCACAGGCCAAAGAGTTCAAAGAGGTAGCCGATATCACCGGCATCATCCTCACGAAGCTGGACGGAACAGCCAAAGGCGGTATCGCCGTGGCCATCCATTCGGAGCTGGGCATTCCGGTGAAATACATCGGAGTGGGAGAGAGCATCGACGATCTTCAGAAGTTCGACGCAAACCAGTTCGTAAATGCGCTTTTTAACGTGAGTCAGGACAAATAAAACAAAAGAAAGAAGGAGAACATTATGGAGCAGTTGACCATCGAAAAATTTGAAGAGGCATATAACATCGTAAGACAGGCTGCCGCAGAGACGAAGCTGGTATACAGCGATTATTTCTCAGAGCAGACCGGAAACAAGGTTTATCTGAAGCCCGAAAATATGCAGGTGACCGGCGCTTACAAGATCCGTGGTGCCTATTATAAGATCAGTACCCTTACCGAAGAGGAGAGAAATAAGGGTCTGGTAACCGCATCTGCAGGAAACCATGCCCAGGGCGTGGCTTATGCGGCAAAGAAATTCGGCGTGCGCGCCGTTATCGTAATGCCCACCACCACCCCGCTCATCAAAGTGAACCGCACGAAGAGCTACGGCGCTGAGGTTGTCTTAAAAGGCGACGTTTACGATGATGCCTGCGAGTACGCAAAGGAGCTGGAGGCAAAAGAAGGCCTGACCTTCATCCATCCCTTCAACGATCTGACGGTTGCCACCGGTCAGGGAACCATTGCTATGGAGATCGTAAAAGAGCTTCCGCTGGTGGATTATATTCTGGTTCCGATCGGAGGAGGCGGACTGGCTACCGGCGTTTCCACTCTGGCAAAACTTCTGAATCCGAAGATCAAAGTTATCGGTGTGGAGCCGGAAGGCGCTGCCTGCATGAAAGCTTCCCTGCAGGAAGGCCATGTAGTGACCCTTCCTACCGTCAACACCATTGCTGACGGTACCGCAGTAAAGACCCCGGGCGACAAGCTTTTCCCGTACCTGCAGAAGAATCTGGATGATATCATCACAATTTCCGATGCAGAGATCATCGGTTCCTTCCTGGATATGGTAGAGAATCACAAGATGATCGTCGAGAACTCCGGTCTTCTGACTGTCGCAGCTCTGAAACATCTGAAACCGGAAGGAAAGAAAGTTGCTTCTATCCTGAGTGGCGGTAATATGGACGTGATCACGATGTCTTCCGTCATCCAGCACGGCCTGATCCTCAGAGACCGTATCTTCACCGTGTCCGTTCTGCTTCCGGACCGCGCAGGCGAGCTGGCAAGAGTGGCAGCTGTCATAGCCGAGCAGCAGGGCAACGTTATCAAACTGGATCATAACCAGTTCTTCAGCACAAACCGCAATGCCGCCGTAGAGCTGAAGATCACCGTGGAGGCATTTGGAACAGAGCACAAGGAAAAGATCGTCAAAGCTCTGAAGGACAAGGGTTACAAACCTAAGCTTACCCATGCAAATCTTTAATAAGTATAAGGAAAAATACGGCTATGCGATCATCCCTCTTCTCAGTACCTTTCTTTTAAACGATCTGGTGTACTGGGGAGGAATGGCTATCGCCGGAAACCGTTATCATTTTGACCTTACCACAAACCTGGACCGGAGGATTCCCTTCGTTCCAGGCTTTGTGTATATTTATCTGATCTGTTATCTTTTCTGGATCGTAAACTATGTTCTGGCAGCCGGAAACGGAAAGGATTATTTTTACCGTTATCTTTCTGCAGATCTGACGGCCCGTCTGATCTGTTTCCTGTTTTTTGTATTTTTCCCAACCACGAATACCCGTCCGGAGCTTGTGGGAAATTCCCTGAGCGTTCATCTTCTTGGCTGGCTTTATTCCATTGACAAACCGGCGAATCTGCTGCCTTCCATCCACTGCATGAACAGCTGGTTCTGTTATATTGCCGTGCGCGGCCGAAAAGATATCCCCCGCTGGTACCGGATTTTTTCCTTCGTATTTGCCTGGCTCATCGGTCTGTCTACGGTTTTCATCCGACAGCATGTCGTGCTGGATATTGCAGCGGGCTTCCTGCTGGCCGAACTGATGTGGCAGTTTTTTGGAAAAACGAAATATTACAAAAACGTAAGACAATTTTATGAAAAAATCAATGGTAAAATTCGTGAAAAATTGCTAAAATAAATGTGATGGAAAAAAGGAGGACCAGACAATGGAATTTATCAGGAAAAATAAAAAGAGCATTCTGGAGATTCTGTTTCTGGTGCTTCTGGTGGTATTTACCTTTTATGCGCTCCTGAAAGATCAGGAACTGGACGAAATCAATCAGGTCTTAAAGACGGCAAGCCTGGGCTGGCTCATCGCGGCGCTGGTCCTGGTTATTGTTTTTGTCTGCAGCGAGTCGGTGATCATTCATTATATGATGATCTCCCTGGGAAAGAAGACGAAGCTTCATCAGTGTATCCGCTACAGCTTCATCGGCTTTTTTTACAGCTGCATCACCCCTTCCGCCTCCGGCGGTCAGCCGGCGCAGATCTACTATATGAGTAAGGACGGTCTGGATGTCTCGATATCCACTTTGGTGCTGATGATCGTGACCATCACTTACAAGGCGGTGCTGGTGCTGGTGGGTTTTGTGGTGCTGATCTTCATGAGTCCCACGGTTCATACTTATATGGGAGCTTCCCGGTATCTTCTGTATCTGGGAATGGGCCTGAATGTCATTGCCGTGACCAGTATGATGATTTTGGTGTTTGTGCCGGGCTGGACGAAACGGATTCTCTATTACGGGCTCCGTTTCCTGGAGAAAATGCATCTTCTGAAACATAAAAGGGCCCGGACGAGAAAGCTTCTGCTTTCGATGAACAAGTACCGGGAAGCCAGCGTTTATTTCCGTACGCATAAGAGAGTGGTATTTCATGTGATGCTGATCACAATTTTTCAGAGATTCTGCCTGTTTTTTGTGACCTGGATGGTCTATCGGTCTTTCGGACTTTCCGGAACGCCCATGGGGCTGGTGGTCATTCTGCAGGCTGTGATCTCCGTGGCGGTGGATATGCTTCCGCTTCCGGGAGGCGTGGGAGTCAGCGAGGGGCTCTTTATGACGATGTTTGAGCCGGTCTTCGGCGAGAAACTCCTGCCGGGTATGCTTTTAAGCCGCGGCATCAGCTATTACGCGCTGCTCATCATCAGTTCGGTGCTCACTTTTATCGCCCATTTCAATCTGGCAAGGAGATCTTTTCAGAAGCAGGGGAATACACCAAAGAAAATGTAGAGAGGGAGAAAGAAAATGTTTATAGGATTTTACGACTATACGGTAGTGCTTACTTATATGAGCCTTCTAAGTTCTATCGTGGGAATGACGGAGGCTCTGGATGGCCGTTTCGGAAATGCCATCGCCTGTCTTGTGGTATCCGGTATCTGTGATATGCTGGATGGAAAGGTGGCCAGAACCAAGAAAGACCGGACTGAAGATCAGAAGAATTTTGGTATCCAGATCGATTCGCTCTGTGATCTTTTCTGCTTCGGTGCTTTTCCGGCGTTTTTAACCTACGCCCTGGGTGTGAGAGGCATTGTGGGAACGATCTCTATGTGCGTCTATGTGCTGGCAGCAGTGATCCGTCTGGGTTACTTTAATGTAAAAGAGATGAGACGTCAGCAGGAGACAGAAGAGCGGAGAAAGAGTTATGAAGGCCTTCCGGTGACTTCGATTTCGATTATTTTCCCACTGATTTATCTCTTAAGACCCTACTGCGGACACACGGCTTATCTTCGGATTCTGATTGCGGTAATGTTCATCGTGGCCTTCCTGTTCGTGAGCAAGATCCGTGTCCTGAAGCCGGGAAACAAGCTCATGGCTTTCTTCATCGTGGCAGGTCTGGTGATCCTTGGCAAACTGTTACATATCTATTAAGGAAATAAATATGAAGAAAATGAAAACGACAGCTTCCCCGACCGTGCATCGCTGTATGGGGAAGGACGGAACGATCAGAGTGGAAGATTCCGGTCAGGACCGATTCCTTCAGAAACTGTATACTTCTTTTTACGGACGGGTTCTTTTGAAAGTTCTGACGCAGCCGGGGTTTTCAAAAGCAGCAGGAGCCTTTCTGGACAGGAGGGCTTCCCGTTTCCTGATCCGTCCCTTTATCGAAAAGAATCACATGGATATGAGGCCTTATGTCAAAAGGCCTTATCGTTCTTTTAACGACTTTTTTACCCGGGAGATTCTTCCCACCGAGCGGATGATCGACTGCGATCCCATTCACCTGGTAAGCCCCTGCGACGGAAAAATTTCCATCTATCCACTGGATGAGACGGCGGAGTTTGCCGTCAAGGGCAGCGTCTATACGCTGGAGCGGATTCTTAAAAATCCTTCCCTGGCAAAAAGGTATGAGGGCGGTTATGCCTGCGTCTTCCGGCTCTGTGTGGATGATTACCACCGGTATTCCTACCCGGCAGACGGAGAAAAGTCGGAAAACATCCGGATTTCCGGTATTCTTCACACGGTAAATCCTATTGCTGTGGAGTCCGTGCCTGTCTACCATGAGAATACGAGAGAATACTGCCTGCTCAAGACAGAGCGCTTCGGTACCCTGATCCAGATGGAGGTGGGAGCGATGATGGTAGGACGGATCTGCAACTACCATGGTCCCAGGTATGTGAAGAAGGGCAGCGAGAAAGGCAGGTTTGAATTTGGCGGTTCCACGATCCTTCTGCTGGTCCAGAAAGGCCAGGCAACTTTCCGGGAGAAATTTCTGAAAAACACGGCTCAGGGCATCGAGACCCAGGTGGAAATGGGAGAGTGGATCGGTACCGCAAAATAGATGGTTAAAATTTTTGAAACTTGTCAAGAAAAAATACTTGACAAAAAGGAACTCATCAGTTATGATAGCAAAGGTGACTCGAGATGGAAAAATTTGTAGAACGAACTCTGCTCTATGATTTTTATGGAGAGCTTCTCACAGAACATCAGCAGAGCATTTATGAGGACGTAGTTCTCAATGATTACTCCTGTACGGAGGTAGCAGCGGAGCGCGGCATCAGCCGCCAGGGAGTCCATGATATGATCCGGCGCTGCGACAAGATCCTTTCTGATTATGAGGAAAAGCTTCATCTAGTAGAGCGGTTCCTGGAGATCCGTACGAAGGTCCAGGAGATCCGGAGTTCAACGGATTGTCCCGACAACATCAAGCGCATCGCGGATGAGATTCTGGAGGAGTTATAATGGCATTTGAAAGCTTATCAGAAAAACTTCAAAATGTATTCAAAAACCTGCGCAGCAAGGGTCGCCTGACTGAGGCCGATGTAAAGATCGCTTTGAAAGAAGTAAAGCTTGCTCTTCTGGAAGCGGATGTCAGCTTCAAGGTGGTAAAACAGTTCATCAAGAACGTCCAGGAGCGTGCGATCGGACAGGATGTGATGGCCTGAATCCGGGTCAGATGGTGATCAAGATCGTAAACGAGGAACTTGTAAATCTTATGGGTTCCGAGACAACGGAGATTGCCTTAAAGCCTGGAAATGAGATCACTGTCATCATGATGGCAGGTCTTCAGGGTGCAGGTAAGACCACCACGACAGCAAAGATTGCGGCAAAGCTCAAAAGCAAAGGACGTAAGCCCTTACTTGCAGCCTGCGACGTTTACCGTCCCGCAGCAATCCGTCAGCTGGAAATCAACGGAGAAAAAGTCGGTGTCGAGGTTTTCTCCATGGGAGACAAACAGAATCCCGTAGATATCGCAAAAGCAGCTATTGAACATGCAAGGAACAACGGATACAACGTTGTGATCCTCGATACGGCAGGTCGTCTCCATGTGGACGAGTCCATGATGGAAGAGCTTGAAAACATCAAAGCAGCTGTGGATGTATATCAGACAATACTGGTCGTAGATGCCATGACCGGACAGGACGCTGTGAATGTGGCAGATACCTTCAATCAGAAGGTTGGCATTGACGGAGTCATCCTGACAAAGCTTGACGGCGATACCCGAGGCGGTGCAGCCCTTTCCATTAAGGCCACCTGCGGAAAACCGATCCTCTATGTGGGTATGGGTGAAAAGCTTTCCGATCTGGAACAGTTTTATCCCGACCGAATGGCTTCCCGAATCCTTGGAATGGGCGATGTGATGAGTCTCATTGAGAAAGCTCAGGCCAATATCGACGAAGAGAAAGCCAGAAGTATGGAGCAGAAGCTCAAGAAAGCCCAGCTTGGCTTCGACGATTATCTGGAGAGTATGAACCAGATGAAAAATATGGGCGGCATGAGAAAACTGCTGGAAATGCTTCCGGGCATGGGCGGCGGTCAGCTCAAGCAGATCGAGGATGCCATGGACGAAAAGAAAATGGCTCAGATCGAGGCAATGATCCTCTCCATGACACCGAAGGAGAGAGCAAATCCCGACCTTCTGAATCCTTCCCGGAAAAAGCGTATCGCTGCCGGAGCAGGAGTGGACATCAGCGAGGTGAACAAGCTGGTCAAACAGTTTGAACAGTCCCGCAAAATGATGAAACAGATGGGCGGTATGATGAACAGCAAAAGTGCTAAAAGAGGCAAGTTTCGACTTCCCTTTTAAATAATCAATGGAAACCTTAAGGAGGTGAATCAAAGATGGCAGTAAAAATCAGACTGAGAAGAATGGGTCAGAAAAAGAACCCTATCTATAGAATCATCGTTGCTGATTCCAGATCCCCGAGAAACGGTAGATTTATCGAGGAGATCGGAACCTCCAAGCCGAACACAGATCCCAGCGAGTTCAAAATCGACGAGGAGCTGGCAAAGAAATGGCTGACAAACGGCGCACAGCCGACAGACGTTGTTGCTAAACTTCTTAAAGTAGCCGGAATCGAGAAATAATTAACTGGAGAGGTGCATGTAAATGAAAGAACTTGTAGAAGTTATTGCGAAATCTCTTGTTGAGTTTCCCGAGGAAGTCGTTGTGACCGAGAAGCAGAGTGGAAAAACCACAGTTCTTGAACTGAAGGTTGCTCCCTCTGATATGGGAAAGGTTATTGGAAAGCAGGGTCGGATCGCGAAAGCCATCCGGGCCGTGGTGAAAGCCGCCGCTTCCAAGGAAGACCAGAAAGTCGTTGTAGATATCCTGCAGTGACAGCTAAAAAACCTCGTGAAAACGGGGTTTTTTCCATATAGATTACTATTTTATAATGTGGAGGGATTTTTTATGAAAGGAAAGAAAAAGGGAGTTCTGTTGGTACTGATGCTGATGAGTGTATTCATGTTGCTGCCGCTGGGAGCCAGCGCGGCAAAACTGAACATGACGACACCGCTGAAGTATGCGAAAAGAGGCTATAAGATCATTGCCTGGAACAAGTCCGACACCAGCCGGGCCTACGTTTACCAGCAGGCGAATTTTAAGAACGGAACCTATGGTTCTCTGGAAAAGGGCGGCGGAATCGTTGTCAATATGAGCAGGGTCAACTATCAGACCAGAAATATGAAGAACAAGCAGCTCACCTGGATTCCTGTTTATCTGCATAACAATAAACAGGCCAACGGCGTTCCGGTGACCGGCTATGTGAATGCGAAAAATATTGCCCTGACTGCTGTAAACATCAACAATGTTTCTCCCAACAGTACGGTACGGACAGCCATCAGCTACGGTTACAAATATCTGGGTACCCGTTTCATTCTGGGCGGAAGCTCCATCACGAATGGCATCGACTGTGCGACCTTTACAAAGCAGATTTATGAGGCAGCCGGAAAAGCTATGCCTTATCCTCATACGGATTGGCTGCAGAGCGTATCCAGACCGGTTTCTTACAGGGATCTGAAACCTGGCGATCTGGTATTCTATCTGAAATATGATACCAGCGGCCCGATCGATCATGTCGGCGTCTACATCGGCAACAATCTGATGATCAACGCTTCCGGTCATTATGGAAAAACTTATCCGGAAGGTGGCATTACCATCAAACGAATCGTTTACGGAAACCGCAGACCGGCCCTTTACAAACGTCTTTACGGAATCGACTGAGGTGAATAAATGGAAGATTTTTTACAGGTGGGCGTGATCACGGCCACCCATGGAATCCGGGGAGAGGTAAAAGTTTTCCCGACAACGGATGATCCGGAGCGTTTTCTGGATCTTGAGACCGTGTATCTGGATACGGGCAGAGAGAAAAAGCTCCTGACCATTTCCAGCGTAAAATTTTTTAAACAGTTTGTGATCCTGAAATTCAAGGAATTTGACAATATCAACGATGTGGAGCCCTTCCGCAAGAAGTGCCTTCTGGTGACGAGAGACCAGGCAGTTCCGCTGGAAGAGGATGAATATTTCATCGCAGATCTCATCGGCCTCAGGGTTATCACCGATGAGGACAAGGTGCTCGGAGAGCTTACTGATGTCCTGGAAACCGGGGCCAACGATGTCTATCAGGTCACAGACGAAAACGGAAAGGAGATCCTCCTTCCGGCCATCAAAGACTGTATTCTTTCCGTGGACCTTGAAAAAGGCGAGATGAAAGTACACATACTGGAAGGACTGTTGGATTTATGAACTATCATGTACTGACTTTGTTTCCGGAAATGATCCTTCAGGGTCTGAATACCAGCATCATCGGCCGGGCCATCGAGAAAGGAATCTTAAGCCTGGAGGCCGTGAATATCCGGGATTATGCAGGAAACCGTTACGGAAAAGTGGACGATTATCCCTATGGCGGCGGAGCCGGCATGGTCATGCAGGCAGAGCCTGTCTATGCGGCAGTGAAGGACCTGGAAGAACGCATGAGCCATAAGCCACGGGTGATCTACCTGACACCCCAGGGAAGGGTCTTCCGTCAGGAGATGGCGGTGGATTTTGCGAAAGAGGAGGATCTTGTCTTTCTCTGTGGCCACTACGAG
>OLNW01001837.1_pt1 | contig 19744 bp, 21 predicted proteins | sample 1672121 | NCBI WGS metagenome assembly OLNW01 (sample SAMEA3136648, study PRJEB25190) | human gut metagenome
TATTTTTTACGTCTTCTTTACATTTTATACATATGTATTTTTATTTTTTCAGCAACTTTTTACCTTCTGTTTTATTTTTCCTCATTCATATTATCACACTTGCATTTTCTTTGCAAGTGAAATTAGGTGCATAATTATTATATTTTTTAATATAAAATACCTTGCAAAGGAGAAGGCTAATAAATAATTCATTTTTTTAGCTAAGTTTATGTTTATGGAAAGGAATGTGATAAAAAATGAACAGATTAAAAATACCAGAAAATCATAGTGGAATTAGCAAAACGCTTAGGTTACCTGAAAACATAGTAGACAATATTCAAAGTCTTGCTAACATTAAAAATTTATCTTTCAACAGAGTAGTAATATCTTTATTAGAATTTAGTTTAAATAATTTAGATGAAGAAGATAAAGAAGAAATTGAAAAAGTACAAAAGGAATTAATTTTATCTAGGTAGACTATTTAAGTCTATCTTTCTTTATTTCTATAGAAGGTTTTATAAAATACCTAAAATATTAAGCATGCCTCTTTTTTCTGATTTGTAACACTTTTTTATTTTTCGAATAATATATACCATACAAAAGAACAAAAGACTTAAGCAAATTTTTATATAGGAGGTACTTATAATGAGAAATTGTTGTAACAGTGAAATACTTTGGTTTATCATCCTATTTTTACTACTTTTCTGTGGCTGTGGAAACAACAACTGCGGTTGTGGCAATGGATGTTGCTAGTTTCTCTTAAGTAATGTCAAAGTTCAGAACTTTTACTTTGAAAGGAGGGAAATGTTATGCCAGAAAATAGAGGTTGTGGATGTGGTTTCGGTAACGGCTGTGACTTCATTTGGATTATAATCATATTAATACTAATATTCTGCTGTTGTGGAAACAATAACTGTGGCGGATGTGGCTGCTGCTAGATTTTAATTCTTCAAACATATAAAGGTAAAGCGGTAGAAATGGGTCTACCGCTCTTTTTTATATTTTAGGAAAGTTTGACAAACTTCCCTAATTATTTTTTAATTTCTTCCTGCAGTATAACCTGTAGAATATGCAATCTGTAAATTGAAGCCACCTGTATACGCATCTACATCAATTATTTCTCCTGCAAAATATAAGCCTTCAACCATTTTAGACTCCATAGTTTTTGGATTTATCTCTTTTATGCTAATTCCTCCTGCTGTAACTATTGCCTCTTCTATTGGTCTAAATCCTTTTATTTCTAAGGTAAATTCTTTTAAGTTTTTTAACAATTTTAATCTTTCTTCTTTTGTAACTGAATTTATTTTCTTTTCTCCGTTTAGCTTTGCAAGTTCTAATACTGGGAATATCATTTTGGCAGGTAACAAATCTTGAAGTCCATTTTGCAAAGTTCTATTTTTATATTTTTCAAAATCTCTTTTTATTCTGCCATCTAACTTTGCTTCGTCTAAAGCTGGTTTTAAATCTATTTTTAATAAAATATTATTTTGCCTAAATTTTTCTTCCACATTTTTATATCTTAGCAAATGTGCTGATGAACTAAGTATTGTAGGCCCTGACACTCCAAAATGTGTAAATAACATTTCTCCAAAATCTTCATATATGGTTTTATTGTTCTCTTTATCTATTAGTGATATTCCTACATTTCTTAGGCTTAAGCCTTGCATTTGCTTACATAGCTTCAGTGATTTTTCTGAAACTGTTAGTGGAACAAGTGAAGGTCTTATTTTTTCTATACTATGTCCTAATTTCTTTGCCATTTCGTAGCCTTCCCCTGTTGAGCCTGTTGCTGGGTAGCTTTTTCCGCCTGTTGCTAAAATAACTTTGTCTGCCTTTATTTTTTCTCCATTTTCTAGCATAACTCCTGTTACTTTTTTAGCATCATTTTCTTCTTCTACTAAGATTTCTTTTACCCTTGCATTTGTTTTTATTTCAACTTTCAAACTATTTAACTTTCTTATAAGAGCATTTAATACATCTTGTGAGTGGTCAGATACAGGAAATATTCTGTTTCCTCTTTCTTCTTTTACTTCCACATGCTGCTCTTTCAACAAATTTATTATGTCCTCATTTGTATAATTTTGAAAACAGCTATATAAAAATCTCCCATTTCCCGGAATATTTGAAATAAACTCTTCTATTGGAATAGAAGATGTAATATTACACCTTCCCTTTCCTGTTATTAATAATTTTCTTCCCAAACTATTCATTTTTTCAAGTATTGTTACATCATTTCCATTTTCTGCACTGCTAATTGCTGCTAATATTCCTGCTGGTCCTCCACCAATAACAATTACTTTCATTTTTTCTCCTCCTTAAGTCATCTACAAACTAGATTTAAAAGAATTAAATTTTTAGGTTTGTTCTTATTTTTAATTATTTTTTTCAGGTCCGTCCCCTGTGTTCCGAAATCGGAACGAAAAGGTCCGTCCCTATCGTTCTTTTTACTAAATTATAAACGTATTCTTGGCCTATTCTTCCTACTGATTTATCATATTCTTCGCCTAATAGTAGGTTATCTGATAATACACGAATTCCTATTGTGGGAATATTGAATTTTATGCCCATTTGATATGCTCCTATTGTTTCCATGTCCTCGCATAATATATTATATTTTTCTGAAAGCCATAGCATTCTATCTTTTTCGGCATTCCATACATCTCCGCTTCCCATTGTTCCTACTTTATAAGAAAAATGTTGTTTTTCCGCTTCTTCTTTAGCCAATTTTACTAGCTCCTCATTTGCTTTTAGTACCACTAATTCATCTATTCCTTCCTTAAAAGTTTTTAACTCCCACTCTAATGAATTGCTTCCTTTTCCTTCTTCTTTATATGGTGTTTGAAAGGAATTTATATTGATGCAATTTTCGCCTATTACTAAATTTCCTTTATGAACATCTTTTGTAATTCCTCCTGCAACTCCTTGATTTATTATAAGGCAAGGTGAAAAATTTATTATTCCAACTACTGTTGCCGCTGTAACGTTCATCAACCCTACTTGTGTTTTAGATAAAATTATTGGATATTCATCTATTTTTCCTTTATAGAAAATATAATCATATAATTTTATTTCTTTTACTTCTTCCATTTTTTCTTTAATAAGTGCTATTTCATCTTCCATTGCACCTTGTATTAATATTGGTTTTTGTTCCATTTTTTAGCTACTTTCTCCTTTTATATTTGTACACTATTCCATTATATTTTGAATTGCTTTTAATACCCCTAATTTTCCGTACTCATATGTAAGACCACCTTGCATAAATGCAATATAAGGTTCACGTATTGGCCCATCACATGAAAGCTCTATTGAAGAACCTTGCGTAAATGCTCCTGCTGCCATAATAACTTGGTCTGTATACCCTGGCATATCCCATGGCATAGGAATTGAATTTGAATCTACTGGTGCCCCCATTTGAATTCCTTGACAATATTTTATTAGTTTTTCTTTATCTTTAAAAATGATATTTTGAACTATATCTGCTCTTTTACTCTCTGCTTTTGGTTCTACTTCATATCCTAACTTTTCTAACATTTTACTTGCAAATACTGCAGTTTTCAAGCTTGCTGCTACAACTGATGGTGCTAAGAATAGTCCCTGTAAAATTGACTTGTTTATTCCTAATGTTGGTCCCACTTCTTTTCCTTCCCCCGGTGCAGTTAATCTTTGTGCAACTAAATCTATTAAATCTCTTCTGCCTACAACATATGCTCCATTTGGTGCTATTCCTCCACCTAAATTTTTTATAAGTGAACCTACCGCAATATCTGCCCCTACTTCTATTGGTTCTTTAATAGTTACAAATTCACAATAACAATTATCTATCATTATTATTACATTTTTGTCTATTTCTTTAATTAATTTTATAACTTTTTCTAATTTTTCTATTGTAATACTTTTTCTTGTAGAATATCCTTTAGAACGTTGAATTTCTATTAGTTTTACATTTCCTTGTTTCAATCTTTGTTCTATTTTTTCGTAGTCAAAATCATCTTTTACTAAATCTATTTGTTCATATTTTACATTATAAGATTTAAGTGATGCTGGGTTATCTACAATACCAATAACTTCGTCTAAGGTATCATATGGTTTTCCAGTAATACTTAGCATTACATCATTTGGTCTTAATAGACCAAATAAAGTTACAGTTAGAGCATGTGTTCCTGAAATAAATTGGCTTCTTACTAAACTGTCTTCTGCCTTAAATATGTTTGCAAATACCTTTTCTATGGTATCTCTTCCAATATCTCCATACCCATAGCCTGTTGTGCTTCCAAAGTGCATTTCTGAAATTTGATTTTCTTGAAATGCCTTTAACACTTTTAAACTGTTTTTACTGCAAGTTTTATCTATTTGACTAAAAACTTCCTTTACTTGTTCTTCTACTTTTTCAGATAATTCTTCTATTTTTCTACTTATTCCAAACTCTTCGTACATCTACTTTCTCTCCTTTTTTATTACTTTTACATTATAGCATTTTTACATTTAACATTCAATAAAAAGTTGATTTTATATTAATTTTGTGTTAATATAAATTTAGTTGTAAAGGATGGTGTTTATTTTGGATACAAGCGCTAAAAAAGAAATTAAAATAGTTTCTGGAAATGGAAAAAATTTAAAAATTTCTCCTGTTTCTGACTATATTGATATTGAAAAACCAAATAAAGAAAAGGAAAAGAAATCTATTATAATTCCAACAGAAAAAAAATAAAATTGCTATTTAGCTTTAGCAATTTTATTTTTTTATTTTTAAATTTTAATTACATAGCTTCTTTACTTTCTTCGTTTTCATTTACTGTTTCTGTATTTTCTGCTTGGTCTATTACTTCTAAGCTTGCTACTGAAACTTCATAAGCTATTCTTATTTCTGAAGTGCCATCTTCATATTTTTTCTCATATTGTCTTGATTGAACTCTTCCCACAACTCTTACTTCTGTACCAACTGGCATATTTTCACAAAATCTTGCATTTCTTCCCCAAGCTATACAAGGAATATAGTCTGATTTGTTATATGCTCTGTTTACTGCAAGTAATACATCTGCAATTTCTCTTCCAAAAGGTGTTTTTCTGTAGACTGGCTTTTTGCAAATAAAACCATCTAATACAACTTCGTTTGATGAGTTTTCTTTGCTAGGTTTAAATTCTTCTTCATCTTCTTTTGCAAATGTTACTTCTTTTGCAAATACAGTAAGAACTAACCTATTTTTTTCGTTTTGGTAACTATTGTATGAACGGAATTGTCCTTCTATAACTATATTTTTTCCAATTTCTAAATCTTGCTCTACTAATAATCTTTCTGAAATTGTAATTGGAATAATATCTGCATTTCCACTTAAACGTGGCACACTTAAGTCAAATATATAAAATTTCTCTCCATAAATTTCGTGACTAAATCTTTTCTCACTTGTTACCTTTCCAACTAGAGTTAATTGGTTATTTTCTGAATAATTTGTATTCAATTTCTTTTCCTCCCCTTATTTGTTTATCTCATTAGCATTTTATTCTTTTGGTATAATTTTTAGAATATTTTTTACAAATTCTATTATACTACCATTTTTTGGTTTTGTCTACATAAAAAGTTAAATTTCTTGTATTATTTTTTTAACATTTTATTGCTAGCCCCTCATTTTGTATATTTTTTACTGCTTTTTGCTTTTCATTTATAAATATTATTTTCCAAAAAATGTTTTTTATACATCATTTTTTAATCTTTGTGTTCCATTAACATCTATATACGCATTTTCTTTATATATTAATTCTGAAACTGTAACAATTTTATAGCCTTTTTTCTCTATGTTTGTTAATAGCATATCTAAACTATCTGATGTATGCTTTGTTCCATTATGGCTTAAAATTATACTTCCTGACATCAATTTATTTTCTAGCCTTTTCCACATTTCTTCTCCTGTTAGTCCAGAATAATCTAAGGTATCTAAATTCCATTGTATTGCTTCATGCCCTTGTGATCTTGCCGCTTTTATTACTGTGTCATTATATTCTCCATATGGTCCTCTATATAAAGTTGTCTTTTTTCCTGTAATCTTTTCTATTTTTTCACTGCATTTTTGTATTTGCTCTATATTTTTTTCTAAATTTAAATTATTTACATGTGGATGTGTGTCTGAATGGTTTCCTATTTCATGTCCTGCTTCTGATATTTTCTTCACAGCTTCTTGATGTTTATCTACAAAATCTCCTACCACAAAAAATGTTATATGAACCTTATGCTTTTCTAATGTTTCCAATATTGAATCTACATCATCCGCTTCCCAGGCACAATTCATTGTAAATGCTATCTTTTTTTCATCTGTTTGCACCTTGTATATTGGTAATTCTTTTGTAGATGCTGCTGTTTCTATTGTTTTTTGCCCTGTTAGCATAAATGCCATTCCAAATAGTACTATAACAGTTCCTAATGATATAATGTATGAATTTATTTTTGATTTATTAAATACTATAAACATACTAAACCTCCTAATCTAAACTATTTCATTTTTATGCTTATTTTATAAATTTTATGCCATGCTATTTTTTTCGCCAAAATTAGACACGTATTTTCATTTTTCTACATAATATATACTAAACTATATAGTTTAATATTTAGAAAAAGAGGTATTTATTATGGACTATGACAAAAATGTATGTCCTGTTGTGGACGTAGATGGAGTTATGGCAGTTGGTAAACAATTCGATATTGATATTCGTCTTCCAGAAGATAACAGAAGCGTTATTTATGGAGTTATTAAAGACTGTTACGGCGACCCTGTATGTGATGCAGTTGTTAAATTAATTGAAGTTGTTTGCGAATGTGGAAAAGAAGAAAGAAGACCTGTTTCTCATACTTTTACAGATAAAGAAGGAGAATTCGTATTTGGACCTTTATGTGCTAACAAATTTTATGAAATTCAAATATGGGTAGATCATGTTAAACACTGCAAAGTTTGTACAGAAGTTAAACACGAAGGAAAATGTTTAAAAGGTGTTAAATTAGATTGCAAACATGACTGCAAATGTGAAAAAAAAGATTGCTTAAGAGCTGACACTGCTTCTAACTGTGAAGCTAATAACTGCTGTGAAAAACCTAATTGCTAACTATAATTTGGGGAATCTTTGTTAGATTCCCCACTTATTTATAATATTCCCATTTTTCTTGCAAACTGTTTTCCCTTTTTTATCATCTGTTTTTTGTTTTTTCCTGTCATTTCTTTATAAACCATCATTGCTCCAGCGGAAACCATTCCACCAATTATCATTCCTTTTACAAATTTCATATTCATCTATTACCTCCTTTTAAGTTTTTCTATTATTATGCTTTATTTTTCTTCTTTTTATACTCCATAAAAAGTCTATATATTTCATAAATCGCTATAATTAGTATAAATACAGCAAAAAATTTTTTTAAAATAGCTGAATTTATAGCACTTGATATTGTTGCTCCTATAATTGCTCCTAACACACCAAAACTGCTGACAGTTAATGCCAATTTTAAATTTACATTTTTATATTTTAAGTTAGTGTAAATTGCTGCAATTGATGTAGGAATGAAAAAAATTAAGTTTGTAGCTTGTGCCACATGTTGGTCTTGTCCTAAAAAGACTGAAAGTAAAAGAATTAGTATAGTTCCTCCTCCCATCCCAAGTCCTGTTATTATTCCTGCAATTAATCCAAATAAAATTACTATCATCTGCTTTTTATATTCAAAATTTTTGAATATCCTTATATATAATATTTAGGTTTTCTAAAGTTTTACCTATAAACTACATTACTTTTATTGCAATATCATTTTTATTGAAACATAAAGTAAAAATACAGCAAACAAAATTCTGACGTAAGTAGTAGGAATTTTTCTTAATAGCCTAGCTCCTATTATTCCACCTATAACGCCTCCAATTGCACTATATATTCCAATTCGCCAATTTATATAATTTTCTTTATAATAAAAAATACTACTTGCAATAACCATAGGTAAAATGCAAAAAATTGCTGTTCCTCTTGCCTTTCTATCTTCCATTTTTAATAGATATATGAAGGCCGGCACTAATATTAAGCCACCACCAGAGGCAAAAAGTCCACTTATAATTCCTGCACAAAAACCAATTAATGGTTTCTTCATTTCTTTCATTGTTTTTTCCTTTTTATTTTTAGTATGCAATTTTTCTTTAAATTTATTCAGGACATTTGGGGACGGGTCAATTTTGTCCTTTACATAAAGTAGTAATTTGAATAAAAAAATAAAAACATATTAATTTGAAAAAAAGCGGATTGAAAGTAAGTAAGCTAGAAATTATTGAGAAATTTGTGGAAAGAGTTCATTTTCAAATGAAAGGGTGCCACAAATTTCGATTATAATTTTTGCGCGACTTAGCTTGAACGAGCATTTTTTGAAAATTTATATGTTTTTATTATATATTTATTTTTTTAATTACGTAAAGGACAAAATTGACCCGTCCCCAAATGTCCTTTGTTCCTAATAGTTTAGAAAAATTGCATTTACTAAAAAATCTATATCTTCTTTTGTATTATCATCTCCTAATGTAATTCTTAAGGTGCCATTTGCAAATTCTTTGCTAAGTCCTATTGCCATTAATACATGTGAAGGACTGCTTGCTCCTGAACTGCAGGCACTTCCTGTTGATGCACATATTCCCTTTTCATCTAATTTAAGCAATAATTCTTCTCCATCTACATTTGGAAATGATACATTTGCATTACCAGGAAGCCTTTTTTCTCTGCTTCCATTTATTTTGCAGTTTGGTATTTTTTCTGTTATTTTTTCAAAATAATATTCTCTTAAATTTGTTAAATTTTTTATGTGTTCTTCTAGGTTTTTATTTGCTATTTCTATTGCCTTTCCTAGTCCTACAATTCCTGCAACATTTTCTGTGCCTGACCTTTTATTTTTTTCTTGATGTCCTCCATCTTGAATTCTGTCAAATTGTATTCCTTCCCTTACATATAAAGCTCCTACTCCTTTTGGTCCATAAAATTTGTGTGCTGACATTGAAAGCATATCTATACTCATTTTATCTACATCTATTTTTGCATTTCCTACTGCTTGAACGCAATCTGTATGAAATATGATTTGATGTTTTTTAGCAATTTCTCCTATTTGCTCTATTGGCTCTATAGTTCCTATTTCATTATTTGCAAACATTATGCTTATTAGTATAGTGTCTGGCCTTATTGCTTCTTCTAATTCCTCTAATGAAATAAATCCTTCTTCGTCTACGTTTAAATATGTTATATTAAAGCCTTGTCTTTCTAGCGTTTTACAACTTTCTAATACTGCTGGATGCTCTATTTTGCTTGTAATTATATGTCTTCCTTTTTGCATATTTGCATATGCAACTCCTTTTAATGCTAAATTATCTGACTCTGAGCCACATGAAGTAAAGTATATTTCTTTTGCTTTAGAATTTATTGTACTTGCTACTTTTTGTCTTGCTTCTTCTATTGCTCTTTTAGATTTTCTTGCTATTGAATACATTGATGATGCATTTCCATATTGCATATTAAAATACGGTATCATTTCCCTTAACACCTCTTCTTTTACTCTTGTAGTTGCTGCATTATCAAAATATTTTATATCCATATTTACTTTTCTTCCTCCTTTTAAGCATAAATTTTGTTTAAAAATATTATATTTTTTTCAATATCTATGCCTTTCTTTTTTATATTATACTATTTTTATTTTATATTATTCTATTTATGTGGTTAGTTTAAAATTTGCTTTCACAAAAAAATAACCTACAGATTTTAAATCTTAGGTTATTTTATATATATATGAGTTTTTTATGTTATCTTTTTTTAATTAGATGCTGACCATCTTAAAATTTTAATATTTTTATATGTATTTAAAACATCTTCATATTTTTCATATTCTTCTTCCCATATCATTTTTGGTACTTTGTCAAAAGCATTAAATACTTTTTCAGCTTCCATTAGAAAAATTACTTGTTCTTGAGGACTCATCTTTTCATATTTTTTTGAAAAAGCATATAATTTATCTAACATTTGGTTTGCTTCTATAAAACTCCAAAAGTCTTTTACATTGATTCCTGCTAATTTTAGTTGCATAATAGCATATGATACAAGTGCTATTATAGCGAATAATAATATATAAATGATTGTCATTAGTTCCATTTCTTCCACCTTCTCTTTTGAATATATTATTATTATAACACTTTTGTAATTTTTATGCAACATTTTTGTAATATTTTTGTAATAATATTGTAATATTTATATTTTATAGTCTTTTAAACTCTTCCAATCTTTGGTTATACGCTGCTTTTACGTCTTCTGCATATGCTAAATTTTCTTTGTTTACTCCCATCTTTTCTAATAATTTTTCTGTGAAAAGTGGATTTAATATTAATATTGGACCTATTAAATAGGTTCCTATAAAATTATTTTTCATTATTCCTTCTAGCTTTGATTCTTTGTTTAGTCCTATTCCTTTTTCTACTTTTGCAAAATAATTTTCTTCATTATTACCATATGCAAAAGTAAATTGACTTTTAAATCCTACTATATCTATGCTTTCCCATTTTCCAATAAAAATACTATTATGTCTGTGAAGCATATCTCTTTTTGCATAAATATCGAATATTCCTAGTGCTTCTATTTTACTTCCATCTTCATTTTCAATGTATTTTCCAAAAATTTCTATAGCATTTCCAGTTATTAAAAAAATAACATTTTCTTCTATTAACTCTTCAATTCTTTCTTTATATGGTTTTAATTTTGTTATTACTTTTTCTTGCATATTTTCAGTCATTGGACCTAGATATATGAAATTAACTTTTTCTTTTACAAAACTAGGCTCTTCATCAAATGCTGTTTCTATAAAATTTGCATTTGGCAAGCATTTTTTTAAATATTTCATATTACTTATGTCGCCATATAAATTGCAGAACTCTGGAAATAAAATTTCTATTTTTAAGTTTTCTTCCATGTCTTATTCCTTTCCTTTCATGTCTTCTATTTTTTTAATAACTCTATTTTTAATTTCGTTTTTTAATTCTATTGAATATAAATCGTGTAATATGAATACTTTATCTATATTTTCTAACTCTAATTTTTCTACTAAAGAAAGTTCATCTCTTTGACATACAACCTTATTCATATCTATATCTGCCATTTGAAATCTTACTTTTGTATCTAAATATCTTGCTCCTGCTGTTAGGATTTGTTTAATTGAATCATCCTTTAAAAATTCATAGTCTGTATCATAATGCCATGCAATATTTTCAGAGCCTGATGCTGCTTCATGAAGGTCATCTAAAAGCACAAATACCGCTTTATTTCCACTTTCTTTTCTTACATAATCAAAGGCTCTTGAACAAGCTATCGGATTCATTCCTTTTGAAAGTTGAGTAATAACTTCAATTCCATTTACTTCTTGTTTGCTATATCTTGTATCTACAATTTTCTGTTTTTTTAGTACAGGATTTATTTGCTCTTTAGTTAAACCTATTTCTTTTAAAACAGTTATTGTAGCAAGCATATTGTAAACATTTATAATGTTGTTATTTATTAAGTCATATTCTTCTAGTTCTTCTTTATTCTTAATTGTCATTTTTTTATTTTCTAAATCTAAATTGGTTACTTCATAGTCTATTACTGGTGATTTAAAATCACATTTACTACAATGCGCTCTACCTATATGATTGTATCTTACAAAATCGTATTCTAATTTACTATTACATTTTGGGCATACTATTATATCTCTTGCTATATTTTCACATTTATCTGTATCTGTGCTTAATCTATCTATTCCGAAATATACTCTTTTATTTTCAGGTGCTAAATTGCTTACTATTAAGTCATCTCCATTCAATATAAGTTTTGTTTCTTTTGGAATGTTAGTGCTTAACATATTTGATATAAATTCTGTATGTGCATTCCTCATTAATGAATCTCTAAATAAGTTTGTACATATTAAATATGTTGGTTTTACATATGGATACACTCTTATGGAGCTTCTTTCATCTATTTCAAACACAGCCATATCTTTCTTTTGGTTTCCTTTTAAGTTTGCCCCTTTTATAAAGGTTGAAGCTATTCCTGAGTTTGTATTTGAACCTAGTTGGTTATCTATAAAATCATAACCATTTTCTTTCAAACAATCTTCTATCATATTACATACTGTGGTTTTACCATTTGTTCCTGTAACTGCAATTATTGTTTTTGGTTTTCCTATTTGCTCTAAAAAGTTTGGACACAACGTTATTGCAAGTTTTCCTGGAAATTGCGTCGCATCTCTTTTTATTACTTTTAGTGCTATTACTGATATTTTTGCTAAATAAAAAGCAAAATAAAATCTTATATTTTTCTTCATATATTTTTCCTTTCTTACGGCATAAAACCAATTAGAAAAGTGTTAATCTTTTCCCCTTTTCATTTATTTTCTTTCGTTATTTTACCTTTATTTTTCTTTTTTATCAATAGAATACACTAAATTTTTATTATTATTTCACAATATAGTTACATATATTATATATTGTAATTAGTTTTAGAGAATTTAAACTAGACCTAAATTTTATATAAGGATTTGATTTTGTATGAATATTTTTATTATTAATAAAACTTCTGTTATAAAATTCATTGTTATTTTTTTACTTATATTTTGCATTATTACTACTATTTTTCAGATTTACAAATATATAAAATCATCTACTTCTACTTTTCAGGTTAGCTCTAATAATGAAGCTTCTGGAAATTTTACGCTCCAAGAAAAAATAGATGCTATATACTCTTCTAAAGAAAAAGTTGCTTATTTAACCTTTGATGATGGTCCAACAAAGGTTGCTACTCCACAAGTTTTAGACATTTTAAAGGCTGAAGATGTAAAAGCTACTTTTTTTGTTATTGGTTACAGAGTAAAAGAATTTCCCGAAACTGTAAAAAGAGAACATGAAGAAGGCCATTTTATTGCTAATCATACCTATTCACATAAAAATTCTAAACTTTACCAAAGTAAAGATGCTTTTATTCAGGAATTAAAAGATGCTGAAAATGCTATCTCTGAAGCAATTGGTATGCCGTACACTTCTCATCTTTTTCGTTTTCCAAATGGTTCTAAAGGGACTTCATATTCAGGTATCAAGAAAAAATGTATTCAATATTTAAAAGAGTTAGAGTATGGGTATGTAGATTGGAACGCTTTGAACCAAGATTCTGTAGGACATTTCTCTGCCTCTCAACTTCTTAGTAATTTAAAAAAAAGTTGTAAAAATAAAAATAGTTTAGTTATATTAATGCATGACACTGCGGATGTAAGTAGGTCTTATTTAGCTTTGCAAGCTTCTATTAGTTTTTTGAAAAATGAAGGATATACTTTTAAAACCTTTAAGGATTTTTTTCCCAATTAGGGACTGTCCCTAACTGGGAAAGTGTCACAATTAGGGACTGTCCCTAATTGTGACTTCTGATATAGCCTTCTAGTCTAAATAAAAAATCTTCAATGTTTGATAAGCGCATTTCAAATACTTGATTTGTCATATCACTTATTTCATTATATTCTTGCATTTTCATTAGTTTTTTCATTATTTCTTTAAAATTCTTTTGTGATTGGTTTGACAATAACTCTTGTCCATCTTTTATTTCATTTAAAACTACGTTGATTTCTTCGATTTGGTTATTTGCCATAGGATTTTCTCCTTGCATAAAATCACCTCTTTCGAATAACATAGTGATATTTTACCAACTTATAGGATAAAAGTCAATACTTTTTGCGAAAATTTGTTTTATATTATTTTTCCACCACCAAGTACAACATCATCTATATAAAATACTACAGATTGTCCCGGTGTTATTGCTCTTTGAGGTTCTTCAAAAGTTACTTTGGCTAGTCCATTTTCTTGTACTTCTAAAATAGCTTTTGCTTCTTTTGCCCTATACCTTACTTTTGCCATAACTTCTATTTTTTTAGTTAAATCTATATCTAGTAAAAAATTTAATTCGTTTGCATATAATTCATTTGTGTACAAGTCTTGTTCTGTTCCTACTATTACTTCATTTTTATTTTTATCTAATTTTACTACATATAAAGGCTCTTTATAAGAAACTCCTAGTCCTTTTCTTTGGCCTACTGTGTAATAAATAAGACCTTTGTGCTTTCCAAGTATTGTACCATCTTTTAAAACTATATTTCCTTTTGAAGGTAATCTATCTAAATTTTTTTCTAAGAAATTTCCATAGTCATTATCTGGTATAAAACATACTTCTTGACTATCTTTTTTATGTGCTACATTTAGTTCATATTCTTCTGCAATTTTTCTTACATCTGCTTTATCTGTAAAATTTTCTAATGGAAATATCATTTTAGGCAATACTTCTTTTGGAATGCTATATAAGAAATATGTTTGATCTTTTTTAGTAGACTCAGATTTTTTCATAACATATTGATTATATTTCTCTGAATATTCTATTTTTGCATAATGCCCTGTTGATATGTAGTCACATCCAAGTTCTAAGGCTTTTTTATAAAATGTTCCGAATTTTAAATATTTGTTACATTCTATACATGGATTTGGCGTTTTACAATTTTTATAGCAATTTACAAAATCATCTATTACATATTTTTGAAATTCTGCTTCGCAATTTAAAGTATAATGCGGCACTTCTATTTTGTCACATACTCTTTTTGCATCATTCGTAGCACTAAATGAGCAACATCCACCTTCTATTTCTGGGTTTTCTTTATCTTCCCAAAGTTTCATTGTTGCTCCTATTACTTCATATCCCGCTTCTTTAAGTAAAACTGCTGATACACTGCTATCAACCCCTCCACTCATTCCTAGTAGTACTTTTCCTTTTTTAGGTTCTCTTCTTTTTTCTTTCCATTCTTCTCTTTCTTCTTTAGTTTTCATTTCAAGGAATTCGCCTTCCATTTTATCTGTGTATAAAATTCCATCCAAATGATCTATTTCGTGTGAAAAGGCTCTTGCAGTTAAGCCTACTGCCATTATATCTACTTTGTTAAAATTTTCATCTAATCCTTCTACTTCTACTGCAAATGGTCTTTTTACTTTTCCTAATATAAGTTCATAGTCCTCTTTTTTTACAGATAAACAACCCTCATAGTCTTCTTCTTCGCCAAATGAATTTATTATTTTGGGATTTATAACTAAATATCTTTTGTCATTATTTTTTACTAGTACTATCCTTTTCTTTACACCAATTTGTACTGCTGCTATTCCAACTCCACCAGAAGCATTTAAAGTGTCATCCATATCTTCTATTAGATCTTTTACTTCATTATCTAACTTTAAAACCTCTTCAGATTTTTCTCTAATTAATTTATTATTATAATCTATTATTTTTCTTATTGCCATAACTGTTCCTTTCAAATAAACACAGAGATTTTCTAAGTCGCCCCAAAAATCTCTGCTTAAATTTTATTCTTCTATCAATTTTATATGAACATCTCTTAATTGTTCTTCTGTAACATTGCTTGGTGCTCCCATTAATACATCTCTTGCTTTTTTGTTTTTAGGAAATGCTATAATTTCTCTTAAATTATCTTCATTTGCTATAAGCATTATCATTCTGTCTACTCCAGGTGCAGCTCCCGCATGTGGTGGTGTACCATATTTAAATGCATTATATAACGCACCAAATCTTGTTTCAACTTCTTGTTCACTATATCCTGCTATTTCAAATGCTTTTACCATAAGTTCTGGGTCATGGTTTCTAACAGCTCCTGATGCCATTTCGTAGCCATTACATACAACATCATATTGGTATGCTACAACATCTAATGGATTCATTGTATTTAATGCTTCCATTCCACCTTGTGGCATAGAAAATGGGTTATGGTTAAAGTCAATTTTTCCTTCCTCTTCGTTGTATTCATACATTGGGAAATCTACTATAAAGCAAAATCTATATGTATCTTTTTCTAATAATTCTAAGCGTTTTCCAAGTTCTATACGAACAAGTCCTGCTATTTTTTGTACAGTTTCTAGTTTTTCATCTGCTACAAAGAATAAACTATCCCCTGTTTTTGCTCCTAATTTTTCTTCTAAACCTTTTTTAACTTCATCTGTAACAAATTTAGCAATTCCACCTTGTGGTCCTTCTTCAGTTAATTTTACCCAAGCTAGACCTTTTGCTCCTGCTTCTTCTACAGCATACTGAGTCATATTATCAAAGAATTTTCTTCCTTGCTCTGCTCCATTTGGTACTACTACTGCTTTTATTGTTTTATCTTTAAATGCATTAAATTCTGTATCTTTAAAAATTTCAGTTGCATCTTGTATAATAAGCGGATTCCTTAAATCTGGTTTATCTATTCCGTATTTTTCCATAGCTTCTTTATATGGAATCTTTATAAATGGTCCTTCATCTACTTTCCATGTTGTGAATTTTTTAAAAGTAGATGTAAATATTTCTTCTAATACTTCAAAAACTTCTTCTTGAGTTCCAAAGCTCATTTCGAAGTCTAATTGATAGAATTCACCTGGTGCTCTATCTGCACGTGGATCTTCATCTCTAAAACATGGAGCTAGTTGAAAATATTTATTAAATCCAGATACCATTAAAAGTTGTTTAAATTGTTGTGGTGCTTGTGGAAGTGCATAAAATTCACCTAGATGCAATCTACTTGGTACTAAAAAGTCTCTTGCTCCTTCTGGTGATGAGTTTGCAAGTATTGGAGTTTGAATTTCATAAAATCCCATTTCGTCCATTTTATCTCTTAAGAATTTTAAGATTTTAGAACGAAGCAAAATATTTTTATGAAGTTTATCATCTCTTAAATCTAAAAATCTATATTGTAATCTTAAGTCCTCTTTAACTTGGTTTCTATCTGCTTTTTCTGAATTTACTTCAAATGGTAATACATTTTTACATTTACCTAGCATCGTAATATTTTTAGCTTCTATTTCTATCTCTCCTGTAGGTATTTTTAAGTTCTTATTTGAACGTTCTAGAACTGTTCCATCCACAGATATTACACATTCTGTTACTAAATCTATTCCCTCTAATAATTTTTCATCATTTATTACTATTTGTGTTATTCCTGTTTCATCTCTTAAATCTATAAATTTCATAGCACCTAGGTTACGTATTCTTTGTACCCAACCTGCTAGCTTAACTTCTTCTGAAACATTTTTTATATTTAATTCTCCACACATATGATTTCTGTATTTATTGTTCATATAGTTTCCCTCTTTCTTTTTTTATTTAACTATTATACTCCGCATTTGCTTATATGTCTAGTATTATTCTCTTTTTAAATGATTTATTATTGTTACAATTCCGCTAAATATTACAAAGAAATAAAAATTTATTCCTCTATTTAATAGTATAGCACTACTCATCATTGCACCCGGATATATATTTCTAAATATTTCTGTAAATGCTCCCTCTGTTACACCTACTGCTCCCGGTGATGGTATTCCTGAAACTGTTGCAAATAATACTGACTGCATTGATGTAATTTCTAGTATATTTGCCCCATTCATTCCTAACGCTTTATATGTCCAAAATGTAACACTATAATAAACAAAAAATTGCACCAAAGTTGTTAATAATAATTGTATTATAATTTTTTTATTTTGCTTTATATATACAGCACTTTCATGATATTTTTCAAGTTCACTTTCTAATTTTTCTTTTTTTGCTTCTATATTTCTTACTTTAAAGAATTTTAATATTTTTTCTACAAAATTAATTATTCCTCTTGAAAGTCTTTTTGAAATAATTGCAATTAACAGCAAAACTAGTGCAGATAAATTTAATAAAATTCCTACTATAAAAAATGCAATTAACACTCCATTTAAGTATTTATAGTTAAAACATACACTTATTAATGCAAATCCTATTGTTACAACTTGCATACTTGTTAAATTAAGCAATAATGCAAGCGTAGAATTTGAAACAGCTATTTTATCTTTGTGCATGTAATATACTTGCATTGGTTGGCCTCCACTTGCAGCTGGAGTTATTGCACTGAAGAAAAATCCTATTAATGCATATTTTAAATTTTGAATAAAAGTTGATTTTTCATTTAATGTTTTTAAAGTTCTCCCAATATTTATCGCTTCACATGATATGTACACTGCCATACACAAAATTCCTACTAGCACATATTGTATTTTTGTAGAGGCTAAAATGTTTAGTATTTGGCTTATATCTTCTCCTTTTAATAGCACTGCAAATGTTATTATTATAAGCAATATGAATAATATGAAATTTCTTATTAATTTTGCGCTTTTTTTCATTTATTTTTCTTCTCCTTTTTTGCTGATTTATAGTTTACCACAAATAAAGAAAAAAATATAGCTTTTTTGGAAATAAAAAGTTCTTTAAGTTAATTAAATTACTTAAAGACTTTTTATACGTTATCTATTTAATTTTTATTAGTTTTTTGTTATTTTCTATTTAAATTTTGAATTCTATTCTATTTTTCTATCTTCTCTATTTCTTCTTTGGTTAATGATGTTATCTCTTGTATTCTTACAAAAGCCTGTATTTTCCATTTTTACAAATCTTATATTTTGTTTTCCATGCTGTGTTTTGTTGTAAATTATCTGTTTAAATACTTTCCTCAATATAGTATTACTCTAAAGGATAAACCACTATAATCAAATTCTAAATTATTATATATGCGTGCATCAGCACTGTAACTTATTCCGTTATAATGTCCACCTCTGTTAGTACAAATTTGTATTGGCGTACCTTCTTTAACCCAATTTGCACTTTCTGTGCTCCATTCTCTCGTATTTGATGCCATATCATTTATTTTACATTTTTCATCACTATTTACCCCAGTATTAGCTAAAACTGTATTTAAAGATTTTGCTTTGAATACTCTCTATCTCCTGAGAATTTTTGGATATACACTATTGCTGTATCCCATGCATAACTATTTATCAAATCTGAATTTACTTCTGTATATAAATTTCTGCCTGCTTTTGCTGCATCTATTTGAGTTATATAGTTCCATAATTTTCCTTCTACATTTGAGTCTGAACAACTATTCGAAACTTTTGAATTTGCCTTTTCATCTGCTCCACAGCTTGCTTCATATCTAGCTATATAATATCCACCATTTGTTTTTGCACTATCAACAAAAGCCTTTAAATTTAAGGCTGTCGTATTTGTATCATTTAATCTATTACTTTCGTCAATTTTTCCAATTCTTGATATTGACATTTCTTTATAACATGAGTCTATTACAACTTCTTGCTCATAGTTTGTTGCATCTTGCTGTAATATTGGCGTTCCTTTTGCTAAAACTGCTCCATTTTCATCTTTATCGTTTGTTCCGTTTGCAAATGTATATCTTCCAAGTGTTATATTAACTGTCGTGCCATCATTTTTCTTTATTCCATTCCCAACTGGAACCCACACATACTGATTTCCTCTATTGTTTCCTATTCCTTCAATTATATCATTATCCTCTATTACTATCCCCTCAGTTACGTTTAGGCCACTGTCTTGCGCTATTTTAAAACCTTGTGGAACTCTTATAAAGTTTCCATTTGTATCTTTTACAGTTGTTGGAGTTTCAAAATAACTTCCGCCTTTTACGCTTTCTATTTGTACTACATTTCCAGTATTGTCTTCAATATAGTCCTCTATTTTATTTAAATCTAATTGCTCATTTATAGCCACACCTGCATAGTCTTCCCTACCTTTTGCAGCTTTTTGCATTATTCCATTATTCCCTATTACTAAATTTATGCTTACTCCTGCAAGCAAAATTAAAACAACAATTGTGACCACCAATGCTACTAAAGTTATAGCTGCTTGCCCT
>OLNW01001844.1_pt1 | contig 19698 bp, 25 predicted proteins | sample 1672121 | NCBI WGS metagenome assembly OLNW01 (sample SAMEA3136648, study PRJEB25190) | human gut metagenome
TGTTCAATAAATGTTCATCTGATGAATGTTTAATGATAAAGTAGCCGGATAGGCTAAATCCCACCCAGAACAGGGTAATTAAGAAAGGAAAAAAGTATGAACATTAAATTTGCTTTCACCCCGGAAGAACGTCAATTTATTCTTGATGGTTTGGAAATTGTCCTTGATTCATTAGTTGACTATGAGAAATCATTCCTTGATTTCCGTGATGAATGCCCGGACGAATGTACTGACGAAGAAATTGACAGTATTGTTAATCGTGTTCGTGACCTTCAAAATTTAGTTTCTTCTATCATGGATGGAGTGGAGGAATGAAATTTCTTGTAGTATGTTCAATAAATGTTCATCTGATGAATGTTTAATGATAAAGTAGCCGGATAGGCTGAATCCCACCCAGAACAGGGTAATTAAGAAAGGAAAAAGAAACATGTTTAAACTGTACAAAAAAGCCGATATCCTTGAAAAAATCTCTGACAAAGTAAAGACGGTCGATGATTTGTTTAATCTTCCTCTTAGTGAATTTGACCGGGAATGCTGTGACTACTGGTTTAATGATTACCTCGACAGCAAAGAGTATCTTGATCGGGGTTACTTTCACGTTAGTCCTGATAAAGAATTTTTCTATGAAGCATTCTATCTTATGGAATGCCGTAAAGAATGCAAATTCCTCGTTCTTATCGAATTCGGCGAAAGTCTTTATTTTATATTCGATCCTGTAGGTTTTTCTACTCTTGAAAGCTTCCTTACAAATAAGCGTGAAGATCTGCTTCGCGAAGTTGCTGATCTAACCGCTTTTCTTCCGTTTCTCCGTCAAAACAATCCTGATTATCCTTTTTGATGGAGGTGTACATAAATGAAATTTAACATTGCTGATATAGTAGATCACCCCTCTTATGGTGTCGGAATTGTCGTTGAACGGTGTATGTCTGCCAGCGGAGTAAATGAGCTGTATTCTGTTCTGTTCAACCGAGTTCTTTCAAATAACGGCGTTAAGCGTGTGTTTGGTTCTGACCTGAAGTTTGTAAGACATACGGAGCCGGAAAAGGGGGAACAGAAATGAATGAGAATACTTATTTCATTCTAACTCTCGTTTTATCTCTCTTTTTGGGATTCTTCTTTTTATTTCGGTTTTTAAGGGTTCTTTCTTCGTCGCAACATATTGAGAAGATAACACTCACGCGTGAAGATCTAGAGGATATAAAAGAAGTTTTAAGGCTTTTGCGAATGAAGTATGAAAATAGCGATGATGATTTTTCAAAAGCTGAGCTTAGAAAAATTGAAGATCTCCGAACTTTTTTCATATATATTTCAAATCGTCCCTCTGTGCTTGTGGAGGTGAAAAAGCCGTGAAACCTTAAGATTTCCTATTGCGATTTTGATTGCTAGTCTCCCTCTCTATGGCTCGTTTAGTGGTTGCGAGTGAAAATAAAACCACTTCCACGGCAATAACGCCGATTACATAAGCGCCCGGAACGGGGCAGAAAGTAGGTTTACAATGGCTAAAGTATTTCTTGTAGGTATCCAGGACATGAATTTCCCTACCAAGGACGGCAAAGACGTGATTGATGGGATTTCTCTTTATTGCAACTATCCTGACCGCAATGTAATAGGTTTAAGATCTGATAAAAAGTTTATCAGCCGTGAAATTTGCAATTCTGTCGGTTTTACGAAAGAGTCTCTCGCTCCTTACGTACAGCATACCGTTGATCTTGAGACTAATCTTAAGGGCAAGGTAGTCGGCATTTCTATGGCAGAGGAATAACGCCATGAATGTATTGCAAATCATTGTTGCAATCCTCGGCGTTCTTTGCCTGGGAATAGTGATCGTTTCTGTAATCGTAGGTCGAAAGAGGTGAGCTGATGACTGCCGAAGCCGGGTTCAATAGTCCGGAAGAAATGCAGCAGGCTTATAATCAGATGTGGGAAGATATAGCTTCTGGTATCGGTTACGTTCCTCAGTATTTTGAGGATTCAATCCAGTTTGCTTCAGAAAATCCGGTTGCTCTGCTTGTTGAAGGGCTTTTCCTCGTCCTGGTTGCTTCTTTTTTCCTTCGTAAGATCATCACAGTTTTCAGCGGTCGTAACCGTTGATATAGAAAGAGGTGATTTTGTGTTCTCTGTTATGCTGCTCTCTACTGTAGAGGCTGCGGGAAGTCAGATTACTCTTGAAGAAAGTGGGGTGTTAAAGACTATGGAAGCTATGTGGACAGCTATTTCTACAACTGTAACGAATTTTTTTACTAGCGTGCTTACTCCGGTGATCAACTTCGCTACAACTAATCCGCTTACCCTGATTTTCCTCGGTATCGGTTTCATCGGCATTGGTATCCGGTATATGCGCCGTGTTACTAATGCGTTCGGGCGCGGTCGCTGATCGTTGCTTACGTCGGGAGACGTTGAATAGCGGAGGCTTGATTAATATTCTGGTCTCCGCTTTTTCTATATATGTGGGGGTGTTTTTTGTGAAAGTTTGGTTTAAAAAGTGTTGGCATCGTATTGTATCTTTGTTCTGCGCTGCTGTTATTGCATTTACGACTATTGCTTATTCGTATCCTGTATTAGCGGTTGCAGGTTCTGTTGCTGCAGGTGCTGGATCTATCCTTGCTGTTCTCGGTGTAATTGGATCCATTAAGGAATTCTGTGAAAATTGTCAATGGGTTTGGGAGATTGTTGAACCTATTATCAATAAAATAAAATCTTCTAATGCTTCTGCTATTGCTGAGCAGCAGGAATATTACAGATGTTATTGGAAAGAGATTGTTTCAAAAGGTCAGTTAACGGAATCAAAATTCCGTGAGTATTGGACTTTCGTTGTTACTAACGGCGACGATACTTCGATGGAAGCTCAATATCCCGGCTTTACTGATACTTATTCAATGCTTATTGAAACTGTTGCTTCTGGTCTTTCTCTTGATTCATTGTGTGAATCAATTTTTTCTAATAGTTCTGATTACTCAGTTGATGAAAAAAATAATCCCGTTGTTTCGGGTTCTGCATATAAAAGAGATGTCGTTGATTACTGGAGCGAATATTACAAACCGCACGAAAACGCTTCTCAATATATATGGAGCTATCAGAGTACTAATAGTACCTCTGACGATAAAATTAATTTTACTCCTTATGTTCCGATTTATATGGATGCTAATGGTTCATGGGGTAAAAAGAATTGGTCTAGCGTTTATATTCTTCCATTTTATAAAGATGATGATAAGGGCACCGACATATTTTATAATAAATATTATGCTCACATTTATTCGAGTAATGCCGACGGTTCGTTAAAATTCTATGCTGATTTATATGATGTCACCTCTGGTAATTTAGATTTATCACGTTCTTATAATTGGGATGCTAAAACATATCCTTATTTGTCTATTCGTTATAGGGAGTGGTCTCAGTTTGAATTTACCGGATTTAAAGGTTATGATCGTTATATGGGTTCAACTATTGATGCTTATTTTTCTTTATATCCTAAATTCGGTGATTTTATGGGTGGAAAATATGCTGCTGGAGGAACCTACGATCAGCTTAAAAGTTCCTCTACTTTAACCCCTAAAACAAATAAATCTGATGATTACGGTTATCTTCTGAGTTCCGAGCCTTTCGAACTTATAGCTAATCAAACCAAAATCGACTATAACAAAATACCTGACAATTACACCATAACAATAAATGGTGATACTATATATGACTACGATATCACGAACCCCGATACCGGGGATCATGGGACGGTCAACTACTACATAACAAATAACTACACGCTGCCCGAGAACGGCAGCAAGGACGATACAAAAGGTGACTCCGGATCCGGAACGGTCAGCGGAAATGTTACGGTAGGTGGTAAGGTGGACGTATCCGGCAAGATCGAGATCGACACAAAACCCATAGATATAAATATCAATGTTAACGGCGGTGGCTCTGGCTCGTCCGGCTCAGGTGACGTTTCTTCCAGTCCTGAGGGTGTCGAATTTGATCAGGACGTTTCTTTGAATAACTATTACGGTTGGATGCAGGAACAAACCACGGGCTTCAGCGGATTCATGAAAAATTTCTTTTCCTGGCTCCCTGAACCGATCGTTATTATGCTTTGTGCAGGCTTCGCGCTTGTGATTCTGGCGCGGTTTCTGGGAAGGTGATGATTATTATGGACTTAGCAGTTATAGCCGGCAATATATTCGGTTGGGGCAAGGCTGTTTTTGATTCTTTTACCGTTACTTTTGGTGATGTAACTATTAACGGTTGGCTGCTGCTTATCGGCGGAGCGGTTGTAATGCTTGTCGTGGATTTTCTCGGCAGGATATTTCAATAGGGGGTGTTTAAGTGGAAGGTGCTATTTTAGCTCTCCTGTCTGAGCTTCTCACTCAGGCAATCACACAATATGCAAAGTGGGAGATCAAGCGTAAGCTGAACAATGCCGGAAAATTTGTGTCTGAGTTCTATGCTCTCATAGACAACGACGGCGACGGGGTTGCAGAGCACGAGGAACTTGTTTTCTCGTTCGATGCTTCTGTACCTCAGAGCTATAACGGTTATTCTCTTGTCAATAATGGCGATGAGATCGGCTTGGGATATCCGGAGTATGAAATAATCGACGCTGCTGAATTCGCTTCCAGGATCTCTAATCATAATGATGGGACTATTACGGCGACTGATGATTATTACATAGTTGATGATGATGTGTATTTACCTATTCCGGTCGATTACGATCTTGACGGTCGTAATGACTGGGGCAGGGTACTTGACGAAAATCATGACGGAATTCCCGACGCGTCCCCTTCAGGTCCGTTCTATCCTGTTGGCAGCGACGAGTTTAATCAGATCATTGAAACCACAAAGCAGCAGTCCGGGGATAAGAGCTTTATAATAGTATCTGCCGAGGGAACTGTTAGCGTGTACGATCCTAACGGCGATCTGACCGAGGAGGACTATGATAAGGCTTATACACTCTGGCTCAAGGATAACGCAGCCCTGGACAAGCCGTTCAAAAACTACTCAGTTACTGAGGCTCTGCTGCTTATCGTCGCGATCTTCGCCGGAGTCTCCTTAATCGGCAAGCTGTTCAAGAGGAGGGTTTATTGATGGACTTCGTAAAGTTCTTTCATAACTGGTTCTTCAATGATTATCAGGACGTTGTTACTTGGATCATGTACGGCGGTGCTGCCTGGACGGTCGTTATATTTGTGTTCAACGTGATATTTTCGATCATTCTTGATTTTGTGAAAGGAGATAAACGCTGATGGATTCTCTTTTTCCCTTGGTCAACCTTCGTTCTCTGTTCTTCTTTACTAGCGGGTTCATGGACTTCGCTTTTCTGCTTTTCCTGCTGAACTGGATAGTTCGTATAATTAAAAAAGGTGATAGGTAGGTATAAATATGTTACGTGCGATATTTGCAGCCTTTCGCGCTGCTCCTGTGTTCTGGTATTACATTTTCAAGGACTTCGGCAAGTATATAAAGGAAAAAGGCTGGACGAGGTTCAATTACTGGGGGCTTCATCTGTTCATTGGTAAGTTCGGCGGAGGTAAGACGATCTCCGCGGTTAGACGTGCTTATAATATCTGTAAGACCCACAAGGGCGTTACCGTCCTTACTAATCTTACTCTGTATGGGTTCCCGGAGGACACAAAAATAATTAAGCTCGTGAACAGCTCGCAGATCTTGGAGCTTCCGGATAAATCTATAGTCCTGATCGACGAGATCGGCAGTATCTTCAATAGCCGGGATTTTGCAAGCAGTAAAAAATCTGTTCCAAAACCAGTTTATCAGTTGATCTTGCAGTGCCGTCACCGGAGGATCATGCTGCTTGGTACCGTCCAGAGGTGGAATCTCCTTGATAAGCAGCTTCGGGATATCGCTGATACTCTTACGGTCTGCCATAGTTATTTTGCGGATCCGTTTGCGCGTTATACTACATGCGCCGAATATGACGCGCAGGAATACGATAAGTGGTTCAATAATCCGCTGCTGCCATTACGGCAGCTCATGTATTACAGTTATGTTCAGACTGACGAGCTGCGGAGTAAGTATGATACTATTGAGATGGTTGATTCCATGCTTGATAAGGAATACATATCAGATGAGGAGATCCTTGCTAACCGAGCCGGAACCGGATTCGCTCCCGATCTTGTCGGCGATAAGAAAACGCAGCGCAGACTTGGCAGGGAGGTGAAAAAGAGATGATATCTGCAAAAATCGACTATCTGACCATCTCGCTGCTGCCTGATCAAAGCTGTTGGACTATCTCCGAGGCTCTTGACCGTCTTTTTGATTGCCTCTTTATTGAAGAGTGGCGTTCTTGGTTCGTCCTGGTCGGCGCCGGCTATGGCTATGAATCCATTTACCGTTATAATGATGTTTCTTTGAAGGTCTCCTCTCTCAGCACGTTCCAGAAACAGGGCATATGCCTGGAGTTCTCCGGCGGCGGTATTGCTTATTATACAGAGTACCTCAAAGCTCATAAAGGTGTTACGCTGCGGACAGCCCTTAATCGCTTCCGTTCAATGTGTCAATGGAGCTGCAAGACGAAGTGCAGCCGTATCGACTGGGCTATTGATGAAAAGTGTGGTGCTGATGAAAAGCCTTATCTTGATCTTGACCGGATTCAGCAGCAGCTTCTTGACAGGCATTTTGTCAGCCTCTTCCGCAAGACTGATCCCGCCGTTGAATCCGGAGAGCTACAGAGCTGCTACAAGGTTTCCGGCGAGATTGATGAAAAGGTACCTTTTACTTTCATTCAGTCTCAGCATGTCAGCAGCGGAAGAGTTGGCAAAACTATCTATCTTGGAAAACGTAAGTCCGGCACCTATATCCGTTTTTATGATAAGCTGTCCGAGCAGATCGCACACGGCGCGACGGTTCCGGAGGGTGTTTCAGCCTGGACACGTTTTGAAATGGAGTTTCACCAGAAGAACGCTGCTGCCGTTCTTACTCAGTACCTCGATCACACCGATGATGAGTTTCAAGCTATAATGTGTGGAGTTGCTCTTAAGCTCATTCGCTTCGTCGATCCTGGACGTTCCAGGCGCTATAACTGTGTAACCTCTAAATGGTGGCTTGAGTTCCTCCAGAACGCAAAGAAAGCAAACCTAACTATTCATAAGATCAAGCGTAATAAGTTCCTTAACTTCCTGCTAAACTTCAAGAAGCAATATGCAGCGTGCTTTAGCCAGGCGGTCAGGTGTTCGCCGGAGTTCCTTAAATCCGTTCTTGAGGACGGTTTGGGCAGATCCTCCAAGACAGCAGCACAGCTTGTTTCTGACTATAACGCCTTGCAGGGGCTTCCATCTAACTTCTATGATTATGAGTTCGATAAATCGTTCAAGCCTGAGACAGGGGAGGATTATTGGCGATCCTTCACCGATCTTGACGAGAGAGCTTTTCATGGGCGGTTAAGCTCGATCTATCGCGAGGTTTTCAATAAGGACGTTGGGGCTGCTGCCTTATGATTACCTATTTTATTCCGCACATCTGTTATAAATGCCTCTGCCGTGTATGCGGTCAGCGTGGTTGTCCTCATCGGTTCCGGCAGGAAAAACGCTGCGTGAGCTGCTGGAGGTCTCATGAATACCGTCCGATATTGGATTGTACTAACTTTTATTTCAGGCATTTCCATAAATACAAGGTTCGGAGGGTTCATAAGTCTCCGAAGATCCGCTATATTGAAAAGTTCTCCGATGGAGATATAGCTCAGCTTCTCGGTGAGATCCTGAGGCTGCTCAACAGTCCGATCGCGCCCACTGAGGATATAAACTGCATTAAGTCTGAATGTCTATGCCTGGACTGTCCGGCTGCTTCAATCTGTGAATCTCGCTGCAAACGCTGCGTTGATTGGCGCGGACAATATCCGGTCAAGATGTGTGCCGTTCGCGTTCAGTTCGGTAAATTGAAAGGGGGTTGATTTCTATGCGCTATTCGTGGTATAATTATAGTACATATTACAGACTTACAGAATTTAACAGCCTATTGCGTAAAAGAGAAATTTTACGCAATAGATAGAGGAGACAAACCAAATTATGAAACGAACATATGACGACGCACCAAAGTTATTAAAAGATTATTTAGTATATCTTCAGATAGTAAAAAATCGATCTGAGCTGACGGTACTTAACTACTATACAGATCTGCGCTTATTCTTCAGGTTTTACAAAATCAAGACAGGCAGAGCCTCTGATGATCCAAAAGAATTTCAGAATATCTCAATTGCTGATATCACCGAATCAGATATAAAATCCGTGGACCTGATGATGGCGCAGGACTTCCTTATTTACACAAAAAATGAGAAAGATAATCACCCGAAAGCCAGGTACCGCAAAGGAGTTGCGCTAAGGCAGTTTTTCAAGTACCTTACAAATAACAAAGCATTGTTTGAAGTAAGTCCGCTTGCTAATCTAGAGCTTCCGACTCCAAAGGCGGCGCTGCCTAAATATCTGACGCTGGAAGAATCTGTAGACATGCTGTCTAATATAGAAACACCCGATCAAAAGCGCGACTACTGTATAATCACATTCTTCCTCAACTGCGGAATGCGTTTGAGCGAGCTGGTCGGAATAAACTTTACTGATATACGAACAACTCACGATCATAATGGAAAAGAAATATGGACATTAAAAGTCATCGGTAAAGGAAATAAAGAACGTATAATTTACCTTAATGACGCATGCGTCAATGCCTACAACGATTACCTGAATCTGTCCGAAACAGATAACGAAAAACGCTCCGCCGCCGGAAACCGTAATATGACTGCAAAGACGGACGCTCTTTTCCTTAGCCGCCGCAACACTAGAATATCAAACCGCCGCGTCCAGCAGATAGTGGAAGAATGTCTGAAAGCCAGCGGTCTTGACAACAGAGGCTTATCCGTACATAAACTCCGACACACAGCGGCAACATTGATGTATCAGAATGGTGTCGATGTTCGGGTTTTAAAAGAGGTTCTCGGTCACGAAAATCTCAACACTACCCAGATTTACACCCATGTATCCAATGAACAGCTTGAAAACGCAATGAATCGCAATCCATTAGCTGAACTATCCAACAAGAAAGACAAATAAAAAAAGAGCCACACTATATGCTAGTGTGGCTCTTTATGTACAATATCTTATTCGCCGCAGAGTTCCTTATAAAGACCAATGTACAGCTTTGCGGACTGCGCCCAGCTAAAGTCAGCCTTCATTGCCCGGGTAACAAGCCTGCCCCAGGACATACGATTATCATAAGCTTCCTTTGCCCGCTGAATTGCTCCGAGCATATCATGCGCATTGTAGCTTTGGAATGTGAAGCCTATGCCGTTATCTCCATAATCAACGATACTGTCCTTCAGACCGCCGGTGGCTCTGACTATCGGAATCGTACCATAACGTGCAGAAATCATCTGAGCAAGCCCGCAGGGTTCGCTCTTGGAAGGCATAAGGAACATATCCGCACCTGCGTAAATTCTCTTTGCAAGCCCAGTATTGAATCCACGATAGAATCCAACCTTGTCAGGATAGCGCCAGTGCATGTTCTGAAAGAACTCCTCATACTGGCTTTCGCCAGAACCGAGAATAACAACCTGCATGTCCGTCGCTATAATGTCATCGAATACCGCACGTACAAGATCAAAGCCCTTATGGTCTGCAAAACGGGATATCATAGCAAGCAGCGGTATCTTATACTCAGGCATGCCGAACTCATTGAAAATAGCGCTCTTGCAGGCAGCCTTACCCTTGTGATCCTTAGCGCTGAAATTAGCTGCGATTCCGGAGTCAGTCTCGGGATTGTACATCTCGGTGTCGATTCCATTGAGGAAGCCACAGGTTTTATACTGCTTGCTTACAAGGATCCTATCAAGTCCATGAGAGAACCACGGATCAAGGATCTCCTTTGCATATGTCGGAGAAACAGTGGTTACCTTATCTGCAACTTCGATAGCGCCCTTCATGAAGTTGATATCGCCGTCGTACTCGATGATATTAACTTTGTGAGGAGGTATACCAACAATATCTTTTACAAGATCAAGTCCGTACTGACCCTGATATCCTATATTGTGGATCGTAAATACATGCTTGATATTATCGTAGCAGCCTCCTGCGTTTCTGTAAAACAGATCATAATAAACAGGAATCAGTGCACACTGCCAGTCGTTGGAATTAATGACCTGCGGCTTGAACTGGATATACTTGAGCATTTCCAGAACTGCACGGCTAAAGAAAACGTATCTCTCAGCGTCGTCATAATAGCCGTAAAGACCGTTATCACGCTTGAAATAGAACTCGTTATCAATAAAGAAATATGTAACTCCATCGACCTGCTGTGAAAACAGACCGCAGTACTGGCTCCTCCAACCGACTGGAACAGTAAAGTTAGTGATGTAGTTCATCTTTTCCTTCTGCTCGGGCTTAAAGGAGTTTACGTAGTAAGGCATGACAACGCACGCTTCCTCCCCCGCAGCGCAGAGTGCCTTAGGCAGAGATCCCGCAACATCGGCAAGACCGCCTGACGCGGCAAAAGGACGAGCTTCACTTGCAGCATAAAGAATTCTCATCGTAATTAATTCCTCCGATTTTTTAGCTGAATACCAATAACACAGGCGATTTCCCAACTCCCCTGTATCCATACATATCCACCTTATATATAATAATATCACAAATATTGCAATAAATCAAGTATGTTTTCTAATTTTTTAACGCGTAATGCATTAACATATTTATTATTCTATTGCGTAAAGCTTTTACTTTACGCATTTTCGGCTAGAATTTGTGTATTTTACGAGAAACAATCCTGAATCACCGCACAATATAAACAAAAAAACAGCCGAAAATCGTATTAAAATACAACTTCGCGGCTGTGTGTATTTGGTACGCCTGATGCGATTCGAACGCACGGCACATAGCGTCGGAGGCTATTGCTCTATCCAGCTGAGCTACAGGCGCATATCAACTTTATATATTATATCACATTCAGCAATAAAATGCAACTGTTTTTTATAAAAATATCAAGAAATTATACTAACGTGTATTGGTAGAGCCATATAATGTAAAATATAAATTTGTCAATTGTTTTGAAATGAAAGATAGAAATTCAACAGGAGAATGCCAGCCAAACCCATCGATAGCAGTGTGTAGCACTACAATATTGTATTATTTGTATCAAACAGACACAAAAGCGGATTGGCTATCACCAGTCCGCTTTGTAAGCTATGTATTACTTTACAGGATTATAAAGCTTGTCGTAATTGACCAGCTCGTTAAGAAGCTGAGGAACCTTTTCCTCCATCTGATCGTCCGGGAACTGACAGGTTCCAACCGCCATGTGACCGCCTCCGCCGTATTTCAGCATGAGCGAGCCAACGTTAACACGGCTGGTTCGGTTGAGGATAGAGTAACCGACTGCGCAGGAGCAGCCCTTACCGCCCTTGCCGTCAACAATCCAGCAGGAGATATTCTGCTCGGGGTAAAGACTGTAAATCAGGAAGCGGTTTCCGGTGTAGATCGGGGATACGCCGCGGAGGTCAGTAATTATAACATCGCCGTCAACGCGTGTGTACTTGCGCACCATTTCCTTGAATTTTTCAGTCTGTTCATTATAGAGCTTGATACGCTCCTGAATGTCGGGCATTGCGAGTATTTCATCAGTGCTCATGTATGCGCAGCACTTGAGCAGCTTCTCCATGAGCTGATAGTTATTGATCTGCTCACGCATATCGCGACGCGAACCGGTTCTTGGATCCATAAGGAAACCGATGAGGATCCAGCCCTGCGGATTTAGTATCTCATCACGGGTGAGGTTGCCGCTGTCCACCTTATCAACAGCTTCCATGAGGTCGTCAAAATTCGGGAAGCGCTCCTTGCCTCCGTAGTATTCGTAGATTATTCGTGCACAGCTTGGGGTGATACGGCTTTCGCCCTTGTACTTACCCTTGTATTTTCTGCGCTCCTCCTCACTGGAATGATGGTCGAACCACAGACCACAGCCCTCGACGAACGGAACATTTGCCAGAACATCGTTCTCGGTCACGGGGATAAGACCGTCCTGGAGATCCTTCGGGTGGGCGAATGTCCAGGAATCCGGCTCGACAACGCCGGCACAGAGCAAAAGCGCTCCGCAGGCAAGTCCATCAAAATCCGAACGTGTGATTAGTCTCATGATGATACCTCTCTATGCTTAAATAATTATAACCTGTAAATGATTGGCAGGCATTCAGCATTTTTATGCCTATAACCATTATACCAAATTATCCGTCAAAAATCAACAGGGATTTTCACTTTTTTCATCATTTTTTGTGCAATTGCAAATGATGCGAAGTATCTTGGGGTTCCCTGGCGTGCTGAATGGATTCAATGTTCTGATAATTTTATCCAGTTCAGCGAAAAGCTGATCACGCTCTCCGTCGGAAATATCATGGCTGCCGAATTCCATTTTCTCAAGCAGTTCAGTGCAGCTTTCAAGACTGCTTCCAAACGTCTCATCTACGCGGCGGAAGAAATTCAGGGGAAGTTCTCCTGTTCCAGGAATGCACCCCTTTTCCTCGGTCAATGCCAGAATCAATTTGAATATCTGACCTGCACAGAGCGTAGGCTCTCCGGATTTGAGATTCTCAAGTACATTTAACGCGCGTTTCCTGAGCGCTCGTTTTTTACTGAGAATCACTATCATCGTCACAATGACAAGCGCGGCTCCAACAAATGCAGGCGCAAAAGGAAGCAGTCTTTGAATTGTGCCAGGTTCTGCCGGTTCCTCAGATGATACAGGCGCTGGAGCAACGTCCTGCGAAGGTGCGGACGTCTCAGCGGGTCTCGACGGCTTTTCTTCCGGTTTTGCGGGTTCCGGACGGGATTCCTGGTTCTGGCTGGGCTGACTTCCGGGCTTGTCAGGCTCGGTTGTTGAATCCGATACAGTTCTTCCGGGATATGCGGAAGAACTTGTGGGGTCGAATGTTACCCAGCCGTACTCTCCAAGGTATACCTCGACCCACGCGTGCAGGTTCTTTTCACGAAGAAGAACTGAACCGCCTCCGTTTTCTCCCTCGACATAGAATCCGGTACAATAACGCGCCGGAATGCCAAGCTCCCGGAGTATGAGCGTCATAGCGCTGGCGTATAGCGAGCAGTGGCCGCGCTTCGTGTCGTCGAGGAACTGCATAACGGGGTTTCTGCTGTTGTTGCTTCCGTCAAGGGAGTACGTGTAGTTCTCGCGCAGATAGTTGCTTACCTGATTTGCCACCAGATAGCGGCTGTCCGGCATGAGGTCATCGTTCTCGCCGTAGATTCCAACAAGGTCTGGAAGATTGCGCTCGATGTAATCGCGGATATCTTCGCTGTACTCTGGCGGTATCCCGAGATAGGTACTGCTGACATAATCCTCATACGCCGAGATAACGTCAGGCTCCGTCATTTCGGGGACAACGGAGGAATATATATCGTTGACGGTGCAGCCCGCGTCGGAAAATGCTTCCATCAGCTCAGAAACGTAGAAGCAGCCCTCCATGCTCGTCTCGTTTGAGGTATAAGCCGGGATCAGCGCGGTGCAGCGAACGCTGTTCACATGCCCTCCGGCGCTGTCGGATACTCTGACCGCATAATCCGCAAACACGTCGAAGCTATCATTATTGTAAAAGGAGAACTCCGCTGTATACGGCGGCAGGAAAACAACGCTGGTGTCGCACAGATAGTCGATCGTGACATCAGACGGGGTAATGATCTGAACGTCCTCGCCGTAAGAATTCGCGGTTTCTTTCCCGGTTGCAGAGAGCAGCGCGGCAATTACGCGATTCTCGCAGGGACGGTAAGTCTCCTTTAAGCCGGAGCTGCACCACATTCCCGGTTCGCTGCTCACAGCGGTAGTCCAGGAAGTTCCATTGAAATCAATGCCGATATCGCCACGCAGATAGAACGGTCTGTCTCCGGTGTAGTCCACGCTGATTATTTCGCGCTCTCCCCTGCCCGGGGTTATGATGTTGAGCATTTCGTGCTTGGAGTTCATGTCGCCGCTGTGAGTGAAATACTCAGACGCAGCACCCTGCTCAAACGGCGACTGCGAAATGCTCCCCTCTGAAGCAATGCTCGTTATCATCTCGTATGCCTTGGTATAATCGATGCTTCCGCCTGCCGGGATTATAGCAGCTCCGATCAGCAGACATGCCGCTGCCAGCGCTGCGCAGTACATTCCAACGCTGAAATACTTTGAATAGAAGTTGGACTTCATTTCGATACGCTTGAAATACGGCGCTGAGCGTATCCGGTGCATGAATGTTCGTTCCTCGTGCCTTATCCGGCGGCGGTAGTCGGAAGTACTGCTGTGCTTCACAGCAAGCCCGCCGGAATAGTTCCTGCGAATAGCAACGATTCCGGCAAGGGCAGCCAGGGCCGGAAGCAGCCACAGGGAAAATTCCAGCCGCTCCGACAGCAGAGCCGGAACGCACAGCGCGACAAAGCACAGAACCGCCGGAACAGGAACAAGCCTGCCGGAAAAGCAGGCTGAAATTATAAGCGCGTACACTGCACAAAGTAGCAGAACTCCCAGGAAAACTCCTTCGACATAAGCGGAGTTCATGCCGTCCAGTATTTCGCCGCGGTGAAACAGAAATCTCCTCGGGTAAAGGAATCTTCCTTCGACAGACAGCATGCATGCGTCTGCAAAATAGGAAAGTTTATTCGATATTTCATTCCACTCAAACCAGGCGATAATCCCGCCGGCGGCAATGATAACCGGAATGGAGATGCGTTTCTTCACAAACGTGAACACGGCTGAGAACACACAGCACAGTGCCGCAGCAATACCAGCCATAAACAGTGCACTGACCGGAAAATTCAGCTCAGTTACAATGTACCCGAAGGAACACCCGCAGAACACAGCAGCGAGAAGTATTCTCTTTATAACCAGCAGCGGAGTCACTGGCTTTGAGCAGTAGTACCTGTCGTAGACCAGCACTCCGTCTGAAAAGAAATCTTTTGTCATTAAACGATCCTTTTATCAGGAAAAAATCCTGATACCATGTTTTTTCAGCGAGTCGTTAACATAAGCGTAATGCATGTTTTCCCACTGTTCATATCCGCTGAACTTCTCAAGCTGCACTCCGCCGCAGACAGAGGCTGCCGCCGTGTAATGCGCACATATCGAGCCGTTCCAGATATAATTTACTCCGCGGAATTTCTTCCGCAGCTCAATTATATCCTCCTGTCGAACGGCGTTCGGACATATGATTCTTGTTATCGCGAATTTATCGTCCACCGGGTCTGTCACAGCGGAGCCGCTGATGCAGTCGTTTATTGATCCGCTTACCCGGTCTGTGCGCTCAAGCCACCCGCACATTTCTGTGAAATTCGTCGAAAGTTTTTCAGCGAAACATTGTTTTAGTATTTTTACGACCGCCTTGCCAAGTACGCGCTCGTCGTCCTCCGGTAGATTCAATATCCCGGATTCTTTAAAGCATTTCTCGAGTTTCTCATCGGGAATCTCATCAGACAGCCTGTCAAGCTTTGCACGGATATCTTCTGCGTTTATATCGAACGCTTCAATTATGCATGCGTTCGCATCGGGCAGTTTCTTTATGTCGTCGATTATGGCTCCGCGGTTCATGGAGATCTGCTCAAATGGCGCTATTGCCTTCTGTAGCACATTTTCATAGTACTCTGTCAGTCTGGAACTTAACTGCTGGCAAAATTCGATCATAGGTCTGCTTGTCGAGACAGCGGCTCCCGCGTCGGCGTAGTTTTTCAGTTCTACAAGGTACTGTTCCACTGCCTTTCCAGAGAAAAGAGATGAGCTTCTGACCTTGCGCATTGCCGCTCGTTCGATGTCACGGGTGCGGTTTATCTGGTCTGATCTGTCCTCCTCGCCGGAGCTTATCTTTGCCTGAGCGACCCGGAGTTCCGAAAGGCATTTTTTGATGATTTCCTGCGCGTAAAACGGACCCTTTGCAAAATCGGTCTTTGCCGCTTCGCAGTCGGCTATTATGCTGTCCGAAATTTCCTTGACGCATACCGGGGTTCCGTTCGTTACTGCGGCGCTCATAGCGCTGATCCACTTTTCAACCAGTGACAATGCGGCTTCCCCGCCGCCCTTTATGGCTCTTGCAGAAAAAGCCTGGTCGGCGCGTTCGTCTATTTCAAGCGTGGGGAGCTGTCCGCTTTTAGAGGCGACAAGCTCGCAGGTCGGGGTAACAAGCCCGGAGTAACGCTTCAGCGCCATTTCGCCCACGTCGTTTCTGTTAAGCGAGCGATTGAGCCTCTCAAATAACTTTATCGCCAGGTAGGACATTATCTTACCCATTGGAATTTCACAAGCCATGACGTTGAACGCAAGGTACCTGAAATCGTGTGCCGCTTCCGGGCGGAGCATGTTATAGGAAATTATACGTTCAGCGTCGTCGTCTTTGCTGAATATGATCTCCATGCGGTTCAGAATTTTTTCAGCTGTCCGGGACATAGTGAGCCCGTAGCTGTCTGCGGCAGGAATCAGGAAGCATGCGCTGTATGGCGGCTTGAATCCACCTCGAAAGTGCGGCTGTACTTCTGCGTGAACCGTTTGCGGTGGAGCTGGAACTTGTCAAGCTCCGCCTTCGCAACGATCGTGTTCGCCTGATAGCAGCCGACGTCGCGCTGATCAGTTTCGACCAGCGAGGCTGTGTCCGCCGCAAAGAAGTACCCGGTGAACTTCACAGGATACGGAGCGTCGGAAAACAGTTTGGCCAGGATATACGGCAGGTCGATGAACATTCCGCCGCAGAACACATCGCCGATATTTCCCGTGATCACAATTTCAAGGGAACGGTCGCTGCCGCTGAAATCCGCCATAGCCTCGCCGGTGAGCTTCATGATCTGCTTCAGGTAATGAAACAGTGCAATTCGGCCGCACTGGCGCTTTGTCAGCCCATAGGTCGGCGCGGCGGGAGAGTAATTCTTCAGACCGCTGTCGAACCATATCTGCGCGGATTCCGGGAGTTTCGCAGGATTATTCAGATATTTATAGATAGCTTCCTCCGGGTCTATTGGCAGAGTGAATCCGTCACCCGGAGCTGAACCCTCATAAGAGCGCTCGCCGAGCTGCGTTTCCTCGCCTATGCAAAGGAACCTTACCTTCTTCGGGTCTTTCCCGAAGCGCTTTTCTGTCAGATGCATGCAGCGCAGAACACAGTCCACACCGTTTTTCCCTATTCCTATCACAAACAGTCTGTTCATGCCGAATGGACTTTTCTGCCCGTCGTAGAGCTTCTGTATCCTTTCTGGTCTGAGCCATTCCATTTTCTGTTCGATATTCACGAAAAAGCACCCCTTACTTCGCGTAAAAATCTCTGTATAGTTCTAATTTCCTGTCCTGCTTTACCGGAAATATCTCTCTGGCTTCCCGGCATACCTTTCCGTTTATTTCAGCATAGATAAGCTGCTCTTTATATGGCTCTGCCTTGGCAGCTTCCTCGCCCCACGGCGAGTACACGGCGCTGTCCCCGGAATAATTAAGTCCGTTGCCAGAGCCGCAGCGGTTGCACCCGGCTATGAAACTCTGGCACTCTATCGAGCGCGCTTTCAGCAGCGTCTGCCAGTGGTCGCGCCGTTTATCCGGCCAGTTTGCTATATTTATAATAAGCGTGCAGGTCTGCGAAAGAGCCTGGTAAAGCTCCGGAAAACGCATGTCGTAGCATACCGTGAGCCCTATAGCCTCACCGAACAGCTCCACACTTGCCGGGAGATTTCCGCCGGTATACGTTGCGCATTCTCCACCATAGGAAAATGGGTGGATCTTGTCGTAGTTTGCTACAACTCTGCCTGCATTTACAATGCAGAATCGGTTAGTTATACCTTCCCCTGTCCTGCAGGCAAATCCGAACCCTGCTGCGATCCCGATCTTCTCTGAGAGCCGCATGAATTGATTTACGGAATCCCCGTCAGGCGGTTCGGATAAATCCTTGTTCATTGAGAACCCCGTCAGCGTAAGTTCCGGAAACACAATAAGCTGTGCTCCGTTTGAAGCGGCCTGTTCAGCCAGAACCGAGCATTTTTTCAGGTTTTCAGCTTTGTTTTCCCATGCGATATCCATCTGAGCTGCACACAGCTTCAAACCGACCGCCTCCCTAATTCTATGCACATGAGCCCTATGTAATTATTATACAATATTAAATCATATTTGTCAACACGGAATGTAACATTTACATAAAATTATTTAAATCGCTTGCTGCGATATTTTATGACTTAGCAGTCAGTTTCTTGTTTCTGAAGTACGCTGCAAGAGCGATAACATTAGTAACAGCGTAAAGCGAGAACCCCGCGGTAACAACAATGAATATCGAAAGCGTCCCATTTACAATGATCTGCGCCGGTTGATCGTCAGGGTATATAAGGATTATCCACAGGGGAGTTTCCGCCAGGGCGACAACAGCGTTATAAATCACCTGCTTCCCAGAAACGCCGAACAGACACCCCTTTACAAGCGCGCGAATGTTCCACCAGAGAAAAGCGGCGGCAGCGATAAACACCATTCCAGAAAACGAACTTTCCAGGAACCCGAAATCCTCGTTCAGTAAAACACACAGTGCCGACGCAGCGCAATATATCAGAAGCGCTTCGACGGTTAGCTGAGTTCGCTGCTGCCTTTGCCGCTCGTCGAAAATTTCTTTCTGGCTTCCCGGTTCAGCAAGTATAATCCGCTCGCAGAATTTGTCAAAACTTTTCATGCTCATTTTGTTTCCTCCTCAGTCCAGAAAAGCTCGTCAAGCGTTTTGCCGAGCGCTCTGCATATTGATATGCACAGATTGATCGTAGGGTTGTAATCTCCATTTTCCACGGAATTGATGGTCTGGCGTGTAACGCCGATTTTCTTGGCAAGAGCGTCCTGCGACATGTCAAGTGCGGCTCTGGCTGATTTCATTTTTAAATTTTTTGCCATTGTCTCACCTCATTTGAATTATAACATATTTTTGTCTTTATGTCAAGTATATTATACATATTGTTAAGTTGACTTGTCTGAATATTCAGAAAGCATTTTCAAAGAATATTGTATGATTCTTTAGGAAATGAACTTGTATTTTTACTCCCGCTTTTAATTTCCTTTTATAAAATCTCCGGCTGTGCAAATAGTAATGTCGTGGGGAGAATTCCTCAAAATCAATTTCGGGGTGAACAAATGGAGAAAGCGGGAAAACTAATATCCGGGGCGCTTTGCTGGCTTATCGCGGCTGCGGCGGGAGTCCTGGGATTTTATTATGCGGTGCTTCCGGGAACTTTGAGCGCCGAGACATTCGGCACCGTAACAGGGAACTTCTGCGGCGCGAGGGTTAGAGAACTTAGCGGCGGCGGGTGCAGGTACACGCTGTGCGGAATGGAAATCAAGCCTGTTGAGCTTAAAGTGAAAGCACGAAAGATGCTGATCCCCGGCGGCGAGCCATTCGGGATAAAGCTGCGAACGGACGGGGTTATGGTGGTTTCTGTAAACACTGGTTCGCCGGCTGAAAAGTGCGGGATACGAGCGGGCGACATGATAACATCGGTGAACGGCGTGGAGGTCGGTACAAATTCCGAGATCGGCGAAGCTGTTCAGCGCTCGTCAGAATGCTGCACCGTGATCGTCAGGCGCGGAAACGGCGAGAAGCAGATACGGCTCACACCAGAATCCGTGGACGGCTGTCTGAGACTCGGCGCCTGGGTAAGGGACAGCGCCGCGGGAATCGGCACGATGACCTTCTGCGACCCCGACGCCGGAATGTTCGCAGGTCTGGGCCACCCGGTCAGC
>OLNW01001850.1_pt1 | contig 19666 bp, 18 predicted proteins | sample 1672121 | NCBI WGS metagenome assembly OLNW01 (sample SAMEA3136648, study PRJEB25190) | human gut metagenome
CTTAGCCGTAAGTTGTCTGAATTTTTAAGGACCTGTCTTCGACAGGTGGGTGCCTGCTTGAATATTCCTGGGCTTCTTACTACTCGAAAGTGTAAGCTTGCACGCCATACTCAAAGTTCTGGCCCCTCTTTAAACTTGTAGGTTCTAAAAATTCTGTGCTACACGTACTATGCAGGGTTTGCTTATTTCGCTTTTGTTATTAATATATTAGCATATTTTTATTTCAATTGCAACCCTCTATGAGTTCAAATTTTTCCAAAAATATATGCTAATTATATTTTATCTCTCTTTTTCAAAATTATTCTCTCTTTAAGTATGTTTTTGTAAAGTTGACTTTATTAAAAAAATTCTATTATAGCCCCATAATTTCTTTTGCTACTTCATTTATTGTTTTTCCTTCTGCTGAAGCTCCCATTTTAGCTTTTGCTTCTTTCATAATTACTCCCATATCTTTCATTGATGTTGCACCAATTTCAGTAATTATTTTTTGAACTTCTGCTTTTACTTCATCTCTACTTAACTGTTTTGGCAAATATTCTTGAAGTATTTCAATCTCTCTATTTGTTAAATCTATTAAATCTTGTCTTTCTGCTTTTTCAAAATCTTTTAAAGCATCTTTTTTAGTTTTTACTTCTTTTGCTATTATATCTATAATTTTATCATCTTCTACCTCTATACCTTTATCTTTTTCTATTTGTAATATTGCTGCTCTAACCATTTGCACTGTATTTTTTCTTACAGTATCTTTATTTTTCATTGATTCTTTTAAATCTTCCATTAATTTTTCTTTTAACATTTTAACCACTCCTTAATTTAAACTATAATATCACATTTTTTACATTTTCACAATAACTTTTAAAACATAATTATTTTTCCATTAAGTTTCAACCATTCATCTATTTCTTTATAATTAGGCATATAATTTTGTACCAAGTTATAAAAATCTTTATTATGATATTTATACCTCATATGGCACAATTCATGGACAATTATTGCATCAACCTTATCTTCTGCCAACATAATTAATCTTGAAGAAAAATATAAATTTTTCTTACTTGGCATACAACTGCCATATCTTGTAGTTGCATCTCTTATTTTGAATTCATTATATTTAAATCCTGTTATTTTACTCCAATAGGGAAGTTTTTTAGCTATTAAAACTTCTGTGTTATTTTTGAACAATTTTTTTATTGCTTTGTCAACAGTTGTTTTAATGATATTCTGATCTAAATCTTTTGGTACACCTATCCAAAACATCTTTTTATCAGGTTGTAATGCAACGGTTATTTTATCTGAATCAATAATATTTCTTACTACCGAAAATTCTTCTCCTTGGTAATATATTTTTTCTCCCGTTTTCCATTGCTTAATTGAGACAATTTCAGAGCTCAAGATTTTTTTATATTTATCATAAATCTCATCTTCTTGATTTTTTAACATCTGCAATAATCTTTTTTTAGATAATCTAGTTGGCTTGGTAATATTTAGTACATTACCTTTAAAATATATTTTTACAGATTTAGAAGTTTTGTAATTTTTTATTTCAACTGGTATTTCTAAGTCTTTTATTTTTAATATTTCCATTTTAAATTTCTATTAGTCCTCCATAATCAATAACGTCTAGTTCTTTAAACTCAATTATATGTAGTTTTTTATTTGTTATAAATGTTCTAATTTTGCCATCGATGTCTATTTTATTTAAATCTCCAAATACAATAATTGAGTTTCCTAGCCTTGAAATACAACCTCCAATAAATCCTTTTTTATTGCTGTATTTTTCTCCATTTAGCAATTTTATATCTAAATTGTTTTCTACTAACAATGTATCTACACCATGAAATTGAAGTATTTTATACAAGCCTTTATCAGCTACTATTGCTGAATTGTCATCAATTACTGCTATTGAGCAATTTGTATAACCTTGTGTTGTATTTATTAATTCATAGTTATTGTCTATTAATTCTTGCTTTAATTTAGCATCTGTATATTCAAAATTATGTATTGCTTTTTTTCCAATTATGCAAACATTGTATTTTATGTCAAACGGATATTTTTCTTGTATTTCTTTTTTCCCTTTTATAAATTCTGGCATTAAACACAAATTTCGGTATTGCATCGGTTCAATAATAATATTTTTATCAACTTTACATGCAAATATGTCTACATGTGACGATATCTCTGGATATACTTTATCACTTGTACTTATTTCTATTAGTTCATACCCTAATTCTATTAATTTTTCTTTTTCAATTTTTCTCATTCTATTATCTATTATTATTTTTCTATTCATTTTTTTCGTATTTGACATCCCCTTTAATAACTTGAATAGCGCACTTTAGTCCATCAATAGCAGCTGTCATTATTCCACCTGCATAACCAGCACCTTCACCACAAGGATATAAGCCTTTAACATTTACAGAATTTAAGTTTTCTTTATCTCTTACTATTTGCACAGGAGATGAACTTCTAGTTTCTACCCCTGTTAAAACTGCATCTTTATCAGCAAAACCTTTTAGCTTTTTATCAAGTTCCACAATAGCTTCTTTCATTGTTTCTGCCACAAAATTAGGCAAAATTTCGTTCAAGTCAGCTCCTGTTACACCAGGCATATATGTTGGTTTTATTCTTCCAAACATTTCTGTTTTATTTCCGTTCAAAAAGTCTTCTACTCTCTGAGCTGGTGCATTATAATTGTTTCCACCTAATTCAAATGCCTTTTTTTCTAAATTTTCTTGAAAATACATTCCGTCTAGTGGTGAGTTTTTATAAAAATCTTCTACAATAACATTTACAAGTAATGCACTATTGGCATTTTTTCCATCTCTTGCAAAATTGCTCATTCCATTTGTTACAATTGAATTTGCTTCTGAATTTGATGCCATTACTTGTCCTCCTGGGCACATGCAAAATGTATAGCATGTTCGTCCATTTTTAGCATGATATACTAATTTGTAATCTGCCACTGGTAATTCTAGCCTAGTATTTTCTCCATATTGAGCTTTGTTTATATCTTCTTGTAGATGTTCTATTCTGGCTCCAACAGCAAAATTTTTAGGTTGTATATCAACTCCTATTTGATACAATTTTTCAAATGTATCTCTTGCACTATGACCTATTGCTAAAATTACTGCATCTGTTTCTATTCTAGTATTGGGGCATATAACTGCTTTTATTTTACCGTTTTCTATTTCAAAATCAATGGCTTGTGTATTAAATAAAACTTTTCCTCCTTTTGAAATTATATATTCTCTTATGTTTTTAACTATTTTGCGTAAATTATCTGTTCCTATATGTGGTTTAGCCATATATAAAATCTCTTTTGGCGCACCAAATCTAACAAATTCTTCTAATACTTTTCTTGAATACATATTGGCAGAATTTCCTGTATTTAATTTTCCATCTGAAAAGGTTCCTGCTCCGCCTTCTCCAAACTGAATATTAGATATGGATGAAAATTTTCTATTTTCAGCAAATTCTTCAACATCCTTTATTCTCTCTTCTACACATTTTCCACGTTCTAAAATGATTGGTTTTATTCCATTGTCGACCATTAGCAGTCCCGCCAAAAGACCTGCTGGTCCCATTCCAACAATTACTGGATTATACTCACTTTGTCTTTTTACAATTACATCTTGCCATTTTTCTTTTTCTACCTTCTCAAATTTGCTTTCTTTTTTCTTGTCTTTTAAACTTATATCTATTGCATAATTAAAAAATATATCTTCTTTTTTTCTTGCATCTATTGATTTTTTATGTATATGCCATTCTTCAATTTCTTCTGGTTTGATTTTGTTTTTTAAAATAACTTTTTTTAATATTTCTTCCTCTTTTAAATTTTCTCTTATTTTTATATTTCTTATCCTTATCATACACATCTCTTTTCTTTTTTACTTCATTTGATAATAACATAATTTCATTTATTTTGCAATATTTTACACATTATGTTAAATTAAGATTTTCGATACTTTTTATAAACATTTGTAAGAAACTATATTGCCCCCAAAAAAACAGAGTATGAATTACATACTCTGTTTTTTACTTACTTATCATCATTTCTCTGATTATCATTTCTCTCTATCCACGCTTTTATAAAAGCAAGTGGTATTATAAAAATGATAACAAATATCATTTGATACAAGACCCAAAGTATCAGACTTATTATTAAACAAATAAAGCACAATATTGGGTCTTGTACTTGGTTCCAAAATTCAAATATACCTTTTGGAATCCAGTCTAATTTCTGCCATATTACTATAAATATGGCAAAATAGCTGATTGCTCCAATGAACATTGCCAATATTTGGAATGCTTTTCCAACTACTGTTGTTGCGATTTTTGTAAGTAATTTTTTCATATTGTTTCCTCCTTGCGTAATTACGCATAATTAATTATATTGTTTATAGCTACTGATGAAACGGAGTAAAAACTGTTCATCATATATAATTATATCATATTCTACATAAAATTGCAATTTTTACACGTGGACGCTAGCCAATTTATTTTGCAATATTTTATACATTATGCTATAATAGTATAGTTATTATTTAATATTCATAAATATATAGAAAGGGGATTTATATGGATTCTATATTAAACTTTTTTAATTCATTTGGCTTTCAAGCAATTATAAAATTAGTATTAGGTTTCATTTTAGCAGGAATTATAGGTTTAGAAAGGTCATCTTGGAGCAAACCAGCAGGATTTAGGACTCATGCATTAGTTGGTATAAGTTCAGTATTAATTATGCTTTGTGGAGAATATATGTCAAAAGCATATGATATTGACCCATCAAGAATTCCAGCACAACTATTATCAGGAATAGGTTTTATAGGCGCCGGAACAATTTTAAGAGATGGTGTTAATGTTAAAGGGTTAACCACTGCTGCAGGTCTTTTGGCAGTTACTTGTATCGGCTTAAGCATTGGCGCAGGCTTTTATTTAGGTGGAATAGTTACTACTCTTATTGTTTATATAATACTTTCTTATTCTTATAAATTTTCTGATAAATTAGACCATTTTGATTTATTAGATTTGCAAGTAGAAATTTCTCAAAATGTTGATGAAACCTTAACTAAGATTGAAAAACTTTTAAGCAATTATAATATAGATATTAAACAACTAAAGAAAACCGATGAACTTGATAATGAAGAAGGTTCTGTAACTTTAAAAATCGTTTGCCATTATAATAAAAAAGGTTTTAACAAAAATCAACTTTTAAAGAATATTTCTTTATTAGAAAATGTTTCTGAGGTCATTGAAGAATAAAACCTAGGTTCACTGTAGCCTAGGTTTTATTTGTTCTATTATAATAATGTAGTCATATATATTGGATTAAGATAGCACAAAATCAAAAATAATTCAACAAAGCATTTGCACAAAATCAAAGATAATTTATAACTATGCCAAGATAGTATCAATTAACATAGTCTTATTTTTAGTTGTCCTGTATTATTTTTCTATTCTTTTATACTTAATTACTTCTATATTACTATTTTTACTTCTTTCAACCATACAATTATAAACCTGATTTCTTAAATCATGTTTTTGCTCTTGTAGACTTAATCCATCTTTTGGAAAAAATGGGCCATCAATATATGTAACCATATTGACTTTGTCGTTATTCTTTCCATAGCTCTGATATGTATTCGTCATACAAAATGTAGGCTTTTTATATTGAACAGGATACTTAAATGACACCGCTTTAAATGGCCTTATTTTTGTGTAGTATGGCCAAATGTGTGCTTCTGGATAAATTGTTATCGGATGACCTTTATCAATATGTGTTTCTATTGCATTTATAAAATTTTTCATTCCATTTTTATTATTAGGAATTGGTATTGCCCCAAGTAATTGAATAGAATTTCCTAAAAACTTCATCGAAACATTCTCTGGATTTACAATAAAATGGTTTCTTTTAGGATACATTGGCAAACTTGGAATAAAAACATCTGCAAATACTTGTGTATGATTTACATATACAAAATAAGCATCTTTTTTATATGGCTTTAATTTTTCTTTTCCTATATATTTTATTTTTAGCTTAAATTTTCCATAAATAAGTTTTATTGGCATACTTATCACATTTTGTAATAAAAAAGAACAAAAATCCCACAAAGGATTTTTGTGGATGTATTTATAGTTCTCATCTATAATCCTTGGTGTGATTTCTGCTCCTGAAAATTCATCATTTAATTCATCTTTATAATAATAAATTTGTTTAGATTTCTTCATTGACTTCCTCTTTTATTGTAGTATATTCTAATGGTATTCCATAAAATTCTTCATATATATTTTTCCAAACTTCGAAATTTTTGTTTTTCATTTCGTCTACATTTTCTTTTTCTGATAATGTTACATCTGGGTAAATTGGCTTTTCTATATGCACATAATATTCTTTTATAGGGAATCCATCTTCTCCAACAATATTGCTATCTTTCATTGTTATAAATATTGGTATTACTGGTACGTTGCTTCTTGTAGCTATTTTATATGCACCATTTTTTAGTGGCTTTGGTTTTTCGTAATTCCACCACAAGCTTTGCTCTGGATAAATTAATATAAAATCTCCTCTTTTTAAGATTGTATCAGCTGCTTTCATAAATTTTATCATTGTTCTTGTATTTGAACTTAATGGTAATGTATCTGCATTTCTGAATAAAAATCCATAAAATCCTGGAAAATTTGTATAATTTCCTTCTCTTATGACTTTATATAATTTTTTCTTTTTTCTTTGGCCAGATAGTGAAAATATTTCTTCAATTGTAAATGAGTCAAATGGATTAAAATGATTACATGTAATTAATGCTCCATTTTTCATTTCACTTAAATATTCAAGACCTTCTACATCTTTGATTATTAGCTTGTTATCTTTTATTATTGCATCTAAAAATCTTTCACCTAATTTGTTAGCAAATTTATTTTTCCATTTATTTGTTCTTTTAGTTTTTAAATAGTCTACATTTTCTGGTGTTAATTCTATTGATGGCGGATCATTTTCTGCATCAACATCAAATTTACCTTCTTTTTCAAGTTGTTTTATTTTTTCCAATATTTCTATTCTTTCTTGTGATTTTTCTGTCACCTGCACATTTCTATACATTCTGTCATCTCCAACGCAATCTGATTCTTTTTGTGCAAGTTCTCTTAATGCAATATCTGCTTCTCTATCTTGATACTTCATTTCATCTGTAAATTCTTCTTTAATTTTATTAATTACTTCATAATATTCTGTTTGTTTTGCTAGTTCCCAAAAATATTTTCCAAATCTTATATCATCATAGTGCCATGGTTTATATTGATAATTATAATGTATCAATTTGATGTCTTCTTCTTTCATATCATCACTTGCTGTAGGCATTAGGTTCCATGCTGTCTCTATAAGCTTAACTCTACCTTTACAGATTCTATTTAGATAATCTTGGTCTTGAATTACTGAAAATTTTATATTTTCTAACAAATATAAGAATTTTTCTTGAAATTGAAATTTTCTAAGTTCATCCAAGTTCATAACTAACATTCCTGCATTGAAATATGTTTTGTAACTTGCTACCCCTACTACCTTTTCTACATATTCTTGAAATACTTCATTTTTTTGAATTATATCATCAGGCACTGCTCCTAATAGATTATCTCCGATGTCAATATTATATAATTCTGCTATATCTTTTAATAAAACTATATCACAATCTAAATATATTGCTTTATTATACTGTGGATATAGATTTGATATAAATAATCTAAAATATGTTGTCATTGAGAAATAATCTCTTGTATATAATTTTCCTTTTATTTTTTCTATATAATAATTTAAATCTACATATTCTATGTTTACATTTTCTCTTGTATATTTATTGATTTTTTCTTTACTTTCTTCGCTCATATTAGTGTATAATATTTTTATTACATAATAATATTCTGATGATGCATTGTTTACCAATGATTGTACTGTAACTGCTAAAAATGGTACATATTTGTCATCAACTGCAAAGAATATTGGTATTATTTCTTGATACTTTTCCATTTAAACTTCCTCTTTCATTCTTGTATTGTATTCTTCTTTTAATTTTAAATATTCTTCTAAATCTTTGTCAAAATAATAACACTTTAAAACTTTATGCACTTCCTCTATATTCCATTGTTTAAAGTTTTCTGTATGTGGATATGGCAAAAACATTAATCTTTTACAGAAATGACAGATTATAGTGTCTTTTTTATTAAATTTTGATTGTTCATTATATATTCTTGATATGATTTTCTTTTTAGTTGTTGACCAAAATATTGCATCTTGGTCTGCAAATAACATTTTTCTTTTTTTTATTCTTTCTCTAGCTTTTTCTAAAAGTCCTGTTTCTTTTATTTTTTTCATATTTAATAATAACATTCCTGCATTTATATAGTCTGGTCTTATTAGCCAGCATCCATATTTTTCTTTTACTGCTGCATATTCATAGTTTGTAATATCTATGCTATATAATTCAGAAATATCCCCTCCTGCCATCATATCTATATCTAAATATAGCAATTTTTCTGGCATTTCAGGTATTAAATCTGCTAATAGTCGTAACAACGTATATGGTGTGCAATATGCACCTTCATTCGCACAATTTTTAAATTGCTCTTCATATACTGCTGTTACATCTATTCTTTTTACTTCGTTTTTTGAATTTTTCTGTTTAACTACTCTGTCTAAAAATTCTACTTGTTCTTCACTTATTGCTGTATATTCTGGCTTTATTCTTGTTAATTCTGCTGTGAATATATAACATCTTATTTCTTCTTTTGTTCGATTTGTTATTGATATTAGCTCTGTTAAAGCTCCGTCAAATACCTTCTCGTTTCCACATAATAATAAGTTTATCATCTCTTCCTCATTCCTATTAACAGATTTTAGTTTATTTTTCTGAATTAGCAAGTTCTGTTTTTATTATAGACCAAATATTAGAAGTTTCCATATCCTTTTTCCAACAAGATGCTCCACCTAAATTGTATTTAGTAACTAAAGAAACTTTTTCTTTTATAGATGTACCATCTTCAATCCACATCTTAATTGTGTTTTTGCCAGATGCATATTCTATATAATATTGTTTTAATGTATCATCCCATTGTTTTTCAACATTATTTGGAATTTTTATATTCATCATTGAAACTGTACTTCTATCTTTGATTGTTCCATCTTGAGCAATTGTCCATTGCCTTGTATATAATGGCATTCCTAAAATAATTTTATCTGTATCTACTTCGTCATAATCAATAATTTTCTTTAAACTTGTTTCTACCCAATTAAGACCTGCTGTTGTACCAGGTTTGTTACTTGATGCGCCATATTGGTCATAGCCCATAAATATTAAATAATCAGCTACATCTCCTAATACATTCCTGTTAAAACATAATGACCAATTTGGGTCTCCATCTGGTGCTGTAACATCTACTGATGTTACTATTCCCATCTCTTCCATACGTGGTGTTAATTCAATAATAAATCTTGAATATTTATCTTTGTCTGCTTCATACATATTTTCAAAATCAACATTTATTCCATCTATATCATATTGTGCACATTTTTCGACAATACTTTGTATTAATTGTTGTCTTTTTGTATAACTGTTTAATATTGTTGATGATACTTTTATTCCTGCCTCTGCATTTGATAGCATTGCCCATACTTTGTATCCATTTGAATGTGCCCAATTTATATATGCAATTCCAGCATCTCCTACATTGTCTTTTAATGCTCCTGTTTCTTTTTCTAAATAAAAGAATGATGGTGATACTACATTTACTCCTTCTATTACTTGGCCTGTTCTATCTGGAGCTTTTACATATTGTGAATAATAGTCCCAAAACATATCAACTTTTCCATCAATTTGCTTTGTTTTTTCTTTTGCTTCTCTTGTTGTTTCTATGTCTTCTAGCTTACTTGTTTTTACATATCCTACTTTTCCTTTTTGTGTTCTTATTTTGGTCCATCCTTTTTCAGATACTTCATTATTATTTTTTACTACTATTACACTTTCACCTTTTTCTACTTTGTCTACAGTTCTAGAAAATCCTTCTTTTTTAGATTTTACAGATATATTAGCTTTGGTTTGTGCTTTTACTTGCTCTCTATCGACTGAGTCTATTGTAATTACTTTTGTTTCTGCTATATTATCTATTTCTATATCATAAACATCTTTCATTTCACTAATTGGTAAATAAGTAGTTTCATTATCTTTTATTGCATGTGCACTGGTTTTCTTGGTTGACCCATTTAATGTTAGTTTGTTTGATTCAAACCCTATACTTGCAATTTTGTCATCATAGGTTGTTATTACTTCATTTGTTTCATCTTCTATGTATATATATTTGTCAAAGAAATTTTTTATGTCATCCATTGACACATATATAATTCCATCATCTATCTTTAATTCATTTTTTAGTCTTTCTGTAACATTTGTATTGTTTATTACTAAACTTATTTTATCATTTGCTTGCTCTTTTATAAAGTCTTCTGCCTTAATTAATATAAATACGATTACAAATAATACCGCTAATAATATTAGCATTCTTTTTACTATTTTTCCATTTTTATTATTTAGTGCTTTCATTTGTTTCTCTCCTTATTTTTTGTTTTATTATATTATATTAGACAGAAAATAGCAAGATTATTCTTGCTATTTTGTCAAAAATTATTGGGCTACATTTTTCTAAATACTCCTGCAACTTTTCCCAATATTTTGCAGTCTGGCACTATTATTGGGTCCATTGTATGATTTTCTGGTTGTAAACGGATATGTCCATTTTCTTTATAAAATGTTTTTACTGTTGCTTCATCTTCTATTAAAGCTACAACTATCTCTCCATTACTAGCATTACTTTGTTTTTTTACTAATATGTAATCTCCATCTAAAATTCCTGCTTCTATCATGCTTTCTCCTCTTACAGTTAGCATGAAACTTTCACTATTTCCAACAAAGTCTATTGGTATAGGAAATGTATCTGTTACATTTTCTACTGCTAATATTGGTTGGCCTGCTGTTATTTTTCCTATTACTGGTACATCTACCATCTCTCTTTGAGCATAGAAATTTTTATTTTCTCTTTTTAATGGTTGTCCATCAGTTCCTTTTATTACTTTTAATGTTCTTCCTTTTTTGTCTTCTTTTTTAATAAAACCTTGTTTTTCTAATTTTGATAGATATGCATGTACTGTTGCAGTTGAGCTCAATCCAATTGCTTTTCCTATTTCTCTTACTGATGGTGGATATCCATTTTCTACAACTTGTTCTTCAATAAATTTTAATATTGCTTTTTCCTTTCTTGTAGTTTCGGCTCTAGTTCCCATTTACATCACTTCTCCTTTTTTCTATGCCATAATAATATCATACAAAAAAAGAAATGTCAAACAAATTTTTGACATTTTTCATTTTATTTTTTTATTTTTCTAATTTCATATTTTATAACACCTGCAGGTGCTTGAACTTCTACTGTTGCTCCTTTTTTAGCTCCTAAAAGTGCTTTTCCTATTGGAGATTCGTTTGATATTTTGTTTTCAGCCAAATTTACTTCTGTTGAACCTACTATTGTATACTCTACTTCTTCATCAAATTCAACATCATATAATGTGACTGTGTTTCCTATTTGAACTGTTTTTGTATCTATTTCACTTTCATCTATAATTTTGGCATATCTTATTTTATTTTCTAATTCAGCTATTTTGGCTTCATTTTCTGCTTGAGCATTTTTTGCTTCATCATATTCTGAATTTTCTGATAAATCTCCAAATCCTAATGCTACTTTTATTCTCTCAGCTATTTCTGATCTTGTTTCTGTTCTTAATCTTTCTAATTCTTGTTCAAGTTTGTCATATCCTTCTTGTGTTAATATAACTTCTTTTTCTTCCATGTTAATCACATTCCTTTCTAAGCAAACTCCGGTTGAACCATTGTTTTTGTGTGGTATATATGATAAAGAGCGACTTGGTTAGTCGCCTTTATATTCAACAGTTAGTATGATACTGCATTTTTTATTTTTTGTCAAGTTTTTTACCAAATTTTGTTTTAATCTTTTAGTAAATCTTTTCCATTTTTCATATAATCTGCACCAGAAAAAATTGTTGCAAATACTGAAACTAGCAATAATATTGTAGCAACAAGATTTATTGCAAAATCAATACCTGTTAGTTCACCTCTAAAACAATCCCAAAAATTATTTTTATCAAACATAATTAATATAATTGCTAACATTTGTGTTACAGTTTTTAATTTGCCCCAAATTGAAGCAGCAATAACCTTTCCTCCTTTTTCAACTGCAATTAATCTATATCCAGAAACTAAGAATTCTCTTGCTAATACTATAATTGGTATCCACGCTGGAATTTTTCTTAATTCAACTAATAATACCATTGCAGCTAAAACTAATATCTTGTCAGCTAATGGGTCTAAAAATTTTCCAAAAGTAGTAACTTGATTTCTTGAACGAGCTATATATCCATCTAATTTATCTGTTATTGATGCAACTATAAATATTAGCAACATCCAAAAATAAGTTAGAGGCAATCCCATAAAATCTCCCTGCAAATTTAGATATGGTATTATTGCCATAATTGGTACTAATATTATTCTAAATATTGTTAATTTATTTGCCAAATTCATTTTCATATCTATTCTTTCCTTTCTCAAGGTTCATTTTCTTATTTATTTAATAATTCAATTGCCTTTTGCAATTGTGTATCATCTTTTCTTTCTACTGCTAATGGATTTTTTACACTATCTGGCAATTCTACTTTTTCGTCAGGCTCTATTCCAACACCATTAATTTTAGTTCTATTTGGAGTATAATATTCTTCTACAGTAACTTTTAAGCCAGAACCATCTCTAAGTGATAATAATTGTTGAATTACACCTTTTCCATATGTTGTAGTACCAACAATTGTTGCTTCTTTCAAATCTTTTAATGCTCCTGCTAAAATTTCTGTTGAACTTGCAGAATTTTTATTTACAAGAACTACAATTGGCATATCTATCAAAACATCTTCTTTAGATTTTTCGACTTTTTCTTTTCCATCTTTGTCAACTGTTACTAGCAATTCTTTGTCTTTTGGAACAATATAATCAGCAATTTTTAAAGCTTCTTCTACTAATCCACCACCATTATTTCTTAAATCTATAATTAATGATGTTATTCCTTGTGATTTTAATTCTTCGTATTTAGTTTTAAAATTATCTGCCGTATTTTCATCAAAGCTTGATACCTCTAAATATCCTATGTTATTTTCTAATTTTTCTGCAAGAACTGGGTTTGTTGTTATTTTCCTTCTTGTTATTTCAAATGTTTTTATTTCTTGACCTCTCTGAATTTCCAATTTTACAGTAGAGCCTTCTACACCTTTAATGCTGTTTGCTGCCGCATCCATATTGTCACCGTTGTATTCAACTCCATCTATTTTTTTTATTATATCTCCAGGAAGTATTCCTGCCTCTTCAGCGGGACTATATTTAATAGGTGATACAACAACTATTGTATTATCCTCAGTATTTTGAGCCATGTATATTCCAATTCCCACATAATTTCCCATCAAATTTTGTGTATACTCTTGCATCTCATCCTTAGGAATATATTCAGTATACTTATCACCTAAAGCTGCCACATATCCTTCTATCGCACCATCAATTGCTTTATCTTCATCAATATCATTTAAATAATATTTTTTTAGCAAGCTTTTAATATTTTTTAAGGATTTTGTTAGCTTGTCATCACTTGATGATGAACCACCAAACAATGAAGAAATTGTTTGGTTTCCATCACCTAAATTGTATTTATTAGTTATATATATTGTTGTAAATATAAATGTTAAGAAAGCTGTTAATATAACTAACATTACTGTTTTATAAAATCTTTGTCTTTTTAAATATTTTTCCTCTTCCATGTTCTAAATTGCCTTTCTAATTAATTTTACATATATCTATTAGGGTCTACTCTTGAATCTTGGCCATAAGCTGTCGCACTATACTTATAGCTATATGGTGATACTCTTACTTCAAAATGTAAATGTGGACCAGATGAATTTCCTGTACTTCCACTAAGCATAATCTTTTCACCCTTTTTTACAGTTTGCCCAGGCTTTACACATATAGAACCTCTTGTTCCATGTCCATAATATGTTTGCGTTCCATTTGCATGTCTTATTACAACATGAGTTCCATAACTTGAAGTTAAATCAGCTGTTGACATTACAACACCATCAGCCGCTGCCATAACTGGTGTACCTCTTGATACAGCATAATCTATAGCTCCATGGAATTTTCCACTTGAATAATATCCATTTGCAGATATTGAACCACCTGATATAGGTCTTATAAAATATCCAGAGCCAGATGATGAGTTATTTGAGTTAGAATTTGAACTTGAATTTGAATTATTATTTTTCTGATTTTGTTGTCTTGCAAGTTCTTCCAATTGCTTTTGATATTTTATTTCTGCAGCTTTTACTTCTTTTTCTATTTTTTTATTGTCAGCTTCTAATTCTTCAATTTCTTTTTGCACAGCTTTTTCATCTTCAGTTAATTTGTTTGCATAGCTTTGTTTCTCGCTCTTTAATGATTGCAATTCATTAACCTTAGCCTTTTGCTCAGCTAATGAAGAATCTAAATCTTTTTTATTAGATTCTAACTCTATTTTTTCAGCTTCAATTTTGGCTTTTTGGTCTTTTGTTTGTTGGATTAGCTCTTTATCAGATTCTAGCAATTCTGATGCCGCATAGTATTTAGCTAACGCATCTGTCATGCTAGAAGCATTTAACATAACCTCCAAAAATGATGTTTGGCTTCTTTCGTACATTGCCACAATTCTTGCATCAAGTAGTTCTTCTTGTTTAGTATATTCTTCTTCCATTTGTTGTATGTCTTTTTCTTTACTTGATATTTGTGTTTGTAAACTTTGAACTTTATCTTGTAAATCATCTACCTCTGTTTCTGCATCTGATATTTTAGATATTAATCCCTCAACAGTTTTCATTGTTTCTGATTTTTCGTTTGCAATCTCCTCTTGTTTTTCTCTGGCTTCATCTATTTTATTTTCATTTTCTGCAGTTTGTTGTTCAGCTTTCTGTTGTTTTTGTTGCAACTCTTTTTGAGTTACTGCAAATACTTGTGAACTTTGTAAAATTAAGATTATCGATATTGTAATTCCTACCATTTTAGCTAATGTTCTTTTCATAATAATTCTTCCTCTCTATATTATATTTTATTCTTCAACATTTGTTTCTTCTTGTTTATTCTGATTATTTTGAGTAATTTTCTGTAACTCATCTTGTTTTAATAAATATTCCAAAGGATTAACTGTTTGTCCATTAATTCTGATTTCGAAATGAGCATGCGGTCCAGTTGAATAGCCAGTTGACCCAACCTTTAGAACCGGTGTTCCAGCTTCAACCTCTTGTCCAACCTGTACCAGAATTTCACTTCCATGAGCATATAGTGTTTGAACTCCACCACCATGGTCAATTATTACCATATTACCATATGCTGCATTATATGTGGCTTTTACTACAACACCTTTAGCTGCAGAAACAAAATCTGCCCCCATTGGTGCTCCTATATCTGTTCCAGTATGTAATTTATATGCTCCTGTTATAGGATGAACTCTCATTCCATATTCTGAAGTTATTGTGGTATAACCTGGTATTGGCCAAGTCATTGCACCACCAATATAGTCTGCACTAATACTATTTAAAGCCATTAATTTTATTTCAGCTTCTATCGCATTTACTTGTCCATTGTACTCATCTATTTTAGCTTGTAGCTCTTGTTCCTCTGTTGATAGCTTACTTATATAATATTGTCTCATCTTCTTTGTATTTGCTAGCACTTGAGCTTTTTTCTGCTGTGATTGTTTATTTGTTACTACTTGCTTCTTTTTCTCAGCAAGTATTTTCTTTGTTGTTTCTATATCTTCTTTTTGTTTTTTTACTGTATCTAATAGTTGCTTATCATATTCTGCAAGTTCTTTCATTGCATAATATGTTGACAACATTTCTGTTACATTTTTTGATGCTAATATTACTTGTAAAAATTCGAATTTAGGTGTTTCATACATTTTTATAATTCTTGCATCTAATAAACCTTGAATTTTATCAAATTCAGCTTGTGTTTTAGAAAGCTTTTCTTCATTCTCTTTTATCTGATTCATCAAATCATTTATATCTGTATTTATAGTATTTAATTCTTCTTGTGACTGTGCAATCTGATTGTCTAAGTCTTGCAATTCTTGCATATTTGTAGATAATTGCTCTTGAACTGCTTGTAATCTATTGTTTGACTCATCCAAAGCCTGTGTTAATTGATTTGACTGTTCTTGCAATTCCGTAAGGTCTTGTGCGTATACGCAAATACATAGGCTACAAGTTATTACTAATATTAAAATTATTGTTATAAGCCTACGCATTTTCTACCCTTCACCCTTTCTATTTAATTAAACTTCTAAGTATTTTCTCATTGAAATACTACTTCCAAGTATACCAATTCCAATTCCTAACCCTAAATATACTATCAATATTAAATTGAACATATCTGAAAAATTCAACAATGACCAATTTGCCATTTGTAAGAATGATGTATCTGCTAATTTATGTGCAATTCCTGTATATACCCCACCAATTAAAGCTACTGATAATAGTCCTGCAACAATTCCGATTATTATACCTTCTACTAAAAATGGCCATCTAATGAAACTATTTGTAGCTCCAACATATTTCATTATTGAAATTTCTTTTCTTCTTGAATGTACTGCTAATTTTATGGTATTTGTTATTATTGATACCGAAATTATTATTAATAATGCCAAAATACCAGCAGTAACAATTCTTACACCCTTTGCTAAGCTTATTATTTGTGCTATTACTTGATTACTTGATACAATTTTCTTTACATGTGGAAGTTGATTAATACTATCTTGTACTTCATTATTCAACTTTAAATCTGTTAATGTTACATTGTAAGCAACAGATAATATATTTCTTTCTGAATATCCTTCAAGAACTTCATCACCTAGCATATCTTTCATATAATCTAATGCTTCATCTTTTGATACAAATTCTGCACTTTTTACTCCTTCTATTCCAAGTATTTCGTTTCCAACCTCTTCAATTTCGCTATCTGTTGCATCATTGTCTATTATTACTCTAATTTCTTGAGCTTCTGCTACATTTTCTACAAATGCATTTAAATTTTCTCCTATTACAAAAAACAATCCAAATATAAGCATTGTTGCACACATTATCATTAATGATGACATTGTTGATTTTTTATTTTTAAATAGATTTCTAATTCCTTCTCCTATCAAATAATTTATTACATTAAATCTCACAATCATACCCACCTTTTTTATCATCTTTTACTATTACGCCTTTGTTTATGTGTATAACTCTTTTCTTCATTTGGTCTACTATATCTTTGGCGTGTGTTGCTACAACTACAGTTGTTCCTCTCATGTTTATTTCGCTTAACAAGTTCATTATGTCCCATGCTGTATCTGGGTCTAAGTTTCCAGTTGGTTCGTCTGCTATTAACATTGATGGATTATTTACCAATGCTCTTGCTAGCGCAACTCTTTGTTGCTCTCCACCAGATAATTCGTTTGGATACATTTTTGCCTTTCCACTTAACCCTACTAATGATAAAACCATTGGCACTTGTCTGCGGATATGTCTTGGAGTAGCTTTTACTATATACATTGCAAATGCTACGTTTTCATATACTGTTTTGTCTGGTAATAATCTGAAGTCTTGAAATACAACTCCCATACTTCTACGTAAATATGGAACTTTACTTTTCTTTAAAAATGTTGTGTCTTTACCGTTTATTATGATGTTTCCAGATGTTGGTTCTTCTTCTTTTAATATTAATTTTATTAATGTTGATTTTCCACTTCCTGATGTTCCTACTAGAAATGCAAATTCTCCTTTTTCTATTTTAAAACTTGCATTTTTTACGGCTTCTGTACCTGTACTATATCTTTTGCTTACGTTTTTAAACTCTATCATTTTTCTTTTTTCCTTTTCTTTTTTATTGATTGTATCTTTTATATAATAAGTTTTTTCACTTTTTTGTCCATTTCTTATTACATAAAAATATATATTTTTTCATTTTCCATTATCATATCAATAATACTTTTTTTTTGCAATACTTATTGACAAAAAATTAAGCAGAAAAATTTGTTTTTTTCTGCTTTTCTATCATTTTTCTTGTTATTTCTTTCTTTTTTGCTTTTTGTAAATTTTGTGTAAATTTTTTAAGTAAGTCTAACACTCACTTTAACCTCTCTTTATTTCACGACAATTTAGAAAATTGAAAGTCTGAAGCCTATACTACTAAGACAATTACTCGTAATGTAACTGTTACGATAATACACTGGATATCTAACACCATTATTATTAGAATCCCACCCTCGAAGAGCACAAGGACGGCTTGAGTCAGAAGTGTATTCTAGTGTCCATTCAAATACATTTCCGGCCAAATCATATATTCCTTGTTTACTAAATGTATCACTTGCTCCTGTTGATAATAATACATTTGAACTTGAAGCTTTTCTTCCATATGCTCCACTTGTCCATCTTAAAATTGTATAATATTTCGAATCTGAATTGGTTATATTCCATAAATTATTAGAATAATTTCCCCAGCTTGTACTATCTGTTTTTAAATCAACTTGTGCTGTTCCTTTTGTCTCTAAATATTTTAATACTAAATCCCATTGTACTCCAAACATTAAACTACTTGTATAATTTCCTGCTTCCATATTACTTGCAAGTGATTGCGCTTGGCTGCATGTTACATAATTATATGGATACACATTTTGTTTTATTACGGGTGTTTCTGTTGGTGCTGTATAAGCTGAGCCGTCCGTTTTTGGTGCATTTTCTATTCCTGTTTCATATTTTCCAATATAAAATCCTCCATTTTGATAGATACTCTTTAACATCTTTTTCTTTAATTCTGCATACTGTTTACTAGTTAAACCTGTTGTTTCATCTGAATAGTATTCATCCTTATAGTTTGTTCCATCTCTGTAATCAGTTGTATATGTGTGTAAATCTGTTTCTATTGCTGTATATTCTTCATCCGTAAAACTTGTTATTGCTAATCCTGCTGTTGGATATACTCCTGCTGTTTTTGGTACTTCTACCCATACATATTGATTTCCTGTACTATCTTGGATTGTTAATCCATTATCTAATGTCGTTCCATTTACTTTTGTAAATCCCGTTGGTAAATATGGTTTTGTAGGTCTTTTACTTGTTGCTGTTGTTGAACCTGCATTTGCCTCTTCTCCTGGTTGTTTTGGCTCTGCTGTTATGCTTACTCCTATATCTGCATTCAAATCCTCTTTTGTTTCATCTATTGGTGTCTTTAACAATTCCACTGTAACTGTTAATTCTGTTGTTGCTCCTGCTTTTAATGTTGTATCATCTATTTTGCATCTTACTTCAAAATAGTCTTCATTTGAACTTGTTGCTTTTGCTGTTAAGTCTGCTGATAAATCTTGACTTGAATTTTGCACTGTAAATGTTGCTGTGGCTGTATCTCCTTTGGCTGTTAATCCCTCTACATTTACTGTTCCTTCTGTTCTTTTACTTGTATTTATTGTTGCTGTCGTTGTTCCTTTTCCTCCTGTTGTTGGCTCTCCTACA
>OLNW01001853.1_pt1 | contig 19645 bp, 18 predicted proteins | sample 1672121 | NCBI WGS metagenome assembly OLNW01 (sample SAMEA3136648, study PRJEB25190) | human gut metagenome
TCCAGTGCGCTGCAATACCATACTCTGCTGTTTTGTGCATCTCGAAGGTACGGATCTGGATCTCGAACGGCTGTCCGTTCGGCCCGATCAGTGTAGTATGCAGAGACTGGTACATGTTTGGCTTCGGCATGGCAATATAGTCCTTGAAACGTCCCGGAATCGGTTTATACATCTCATGAATCACACCAAGTGCCGCATAACAGTCCTTGACTGTATCAACAAGGATACGAACTGCAAACAGATCATAGATCTGATCGATCGTCTTGTCCTGATTGACCATCTTTTTATAGATGCTGAAGAAATGTTTGATACGTCCGTCAACCTGTGCTTTGATCGCAGCTTCGTCCATATGCTGCTTGACCTGTTTGACAATATTGTTTACAAATTCCTGACGTTCACTTTTTCGCAGAGCCACTTTATTTACAAGATCATAGTATACATCCGGTTTCAGATATTTCAGGGAGAGATCATCCAGTTCGACTTTGATCTTGGAAATACCAAGGCGCATCGCAATCGGCGCATAAATATCCATCGTCTCGCGTGCTTTTTCCTGCTGTTTTTCCGGTCGCATATACTGTAGGGTACGCATGTTGTGAAGTCTGTCTGCAAGCTTGATCAGAATAACACGGATATCCTTTGCCATCGCAAGGAACATCTTACGAAGATTTTCTGCCTGCAGTTCAACTTTATCTGCTGAGTAGCTCAACTGTCCCAGTTTTGTGACACCATCAACCAGCAGTGCAACCTCTGCACTGAATTCCTTCTCAACTTCTTCCGTGGTCATCCATGTATCTTCCACTGCATCATGAAGAAGACCTGCAACGATTGTTTCCTTATCCAGTTCCAGATCTGCAAGAATGATTGCCACGCAAAGCGGGTGAATGATATATGGTTCCCCGGATTTTCTTTTCTGGTCTTTGTGTGCATCGCTTGCGACTTCATATGCCTTCTGTATCATGGTAATATCTGTAGAAGGATGATATTTCCGGACACTGGTGATCAGCTCCTGATACAGAACTTCAGGGCTCGTAAAATCCTGCATGGTCTTTACTGCGGCATCTGCTTTCCTTACAGATTCCAGCTTTTCCCGCTCTTTCGGGTCAATATTTTTATCGCGCTGTACATTCTCTTTCTTCTCTGTCATTCTCTCCCACCTGCCTGCCGTTGTTTCATCTGATTCTTTCATTCATGCAGCTTATCGCTGCCGGTCCTGTTTGGAATACTTATACTTTATTTACCTTCATATTTGATAACAGAAGCTACATCGTATCCGGCAAGTCTCTCTCTGCCTTTTAATCCGGCAAGTTCCATAAGAAATACAACTTTAACAACTTCTCCGCCAAGCTCCTCAACCAGTTTGATTGCAGCTTCTACGGTTCCACCGGTAGCAATCAAGTCATCTACGATAGCAACTTTCTGTCCCGGTTTGATAGAATCTTTGTGCATCTCAATCGTCGCTGTACCATATTCCAGATCATACTCCTGTGAAACTGTCTCACATGGCAGTTTACCTTTCTTACGAACCGGTACAAATGGTTTGTGAAGATTGTAAGCGATCGGCACACCAAAGATAAAACCTCTGGACTCTGTACCTGCGATCACATCTACCTCTGTATCCTTCAGACAGTCCTGCATAGACTGAATTGCAAGCTGCAGACCATCAGCATCCTGCAGAACAGTGGTAATATCTCTGAAAATAATTCCCGGTTCAGGAAAATCCGGGATACTTCTTACATACTCTTCTATTTTTTTCATAACTTGCGTACCTCCGACTGTTTTCTGTAAATCTAGGTTATAAGTATATCACTTTTTTATAGTAGAATCAATGCAAAAACTAAGGCTGCCCATCCTACAGGCAGCCTCACTCTCTTCGTTATAAAATTGTATGTACACTATTGTCTGTATTAATAAAAGCCTTTATACAGCTCGATCTGCTGTTCAGTAACCATAGAAAGTGCTTTCTCGATTGCTTTGTATGTATTCGGACGCTGAGCTTCCAGGCTTCCCGGATTGAGCATATAATCTTTGACAGATTCTGCAAAATACTCTGAAGCATTCTGTGTCACATATGCTTTATTATAACCGGTAACCATACCTTTCTCACTGCTGTAGACAGATGCAAATTTACTTCCTGTGTCCATATTTCCTGCCATGAATGCAAGGAAATGTCCCAGTTCGTGATAAATGGTATCATCCATCTGCTTCATAGTGATCGTACGTGTACGTGCATCAAAATGTCCGGAATAACTTACACTTGAATCAACTTTAACAGTAAATCCCAGCTTTGTGAATGCATTCAGTACTCTGCTGTCCATTCTTGGTGCTACAGAAGCAATATTGCTGACTGTATAACTTGCTGAATCAGCTGTACTTGTGTTTGACGTAGATGCTGCAGATGTATTCGCAAACGCCTGTGCGCCTGCAGCAACTGTCGTTGTCGTTGTGACCGTTGTCGTAACCTTCTTTGTAACAACTTTCTGTTTGGATTTCTTTGTGTATTTTTCGGTTGTTGCCGTTTTTACAACTTTTTTGGTCTGTACTGTCGTTGTCTTATTTTCTTTCTTGGTCTTTGTGCTTGTTTTATGCTTTGTCGGAAGTTTCTTAGTGTAAGACTTCTTGGAAGCTTTTTTTAATTTAACTTTTTTCTTTGTGGTCTTGGTACTTGTTTTTTTCTTTGTGGTAACCTTCGGCTTCGATGCCAGAGGAGTATCATCACCTGTAAGTGATGTCTCAATCACCGGATCAGTATAGGATGGAAAGACTACTGCATCCTGTGACTGCCAGTTAATACCAAAACTACCAGCCGCAATAATTACAGCTGCTGCAACACATCCTGCTACTACTTTCTTCTGTCTGAAGAACTCTTTAATGCTTTTCTTTTTCATGATTATCACACCTCTCAGATATCGACGTATCCAATGCGGTTTTTCCTGTTTGAGCATACAAAAAGACCGCTTAATAAATATTAAACGGCCGCATAAACTAATCCAGTTCTACCATATAAAATACGTCACTAAATCAAAATTTAATGCGGCAACCGGCTGTCATAGTCTCACGACCTTAGACCCATAGCTTTGCGTCCCTGTCTTTCGACAGGTTTGCCTTTATGCTTAGTATACTGATTCTCCCAAATAATGTCAATATTTTTTCTGATTGCATTCTTTTTTTTTACATTTTCTGGTATACTGTTCACAAAACCGTAATTAAAAAAATTCAAAAGGGAGCGGCTTTTTTATGAAAAGATCAGTTTTTATCCGTTCCTTTGCCATATTGTTGATTTTCTGCATATTTTGCAGCATTTTATCCGGATGTGCTCCCGGCAGCAAAAGCTCTTCGTCAGAGCCGCCGGTTTACTCTCCGCTGCGCGTCCTCGTCCCGGAAGCCCCCGGCAGCGATACGCTCGGCGCTTCCCCTCTGACGCTGGATGTTTCAAATATCACACAGGGATATTTCGTAGCACAGTCTGATTCTGCGGATCTTGTCACCAGTCTTCAGATCACAGCTCCTACCGGAGTTCTTTATGCCTATTTTATCGACCCCGGTGAAAATGCTGTTATTCCGTTTACAGAAGGAAACGGAGACTATACGGTTGTCGGATACCAGCAGATTCAGGGAGACCAGTATGCAGCGCTGTACAGTGAAATCCTGACGGTAGAACTGGAAAACGATTTTCTTCCGTTTCTTTATCCAAATCAATATGTAAACTTCTCGCCAGACAGCGAGGCAAGCAAACTTGCACTGTCCATGGTTTCAGAAGATACCACCGATGTAGATGCACTGAAGCAGATTTATAATTATGTAGTTAATAATCTCACGTATGATTATGACAAAGCAGAGACAGTAGAAACCGGATATCTGCCGGATGTAGATGAAACGCTTTCCACCAAAACCGGCATCTGCACTGACTACTGCCATGCTTCGAAGCTGCGATATTCCTTGCAAGCTTCAAATTGGTTATACCGGAGATATCAAACATGCCTGGATTGATGTTTACATCCGTTCCAAAGGCTGGGTAACAGGCGCTGTATCATTCAACGGTGACAGCTGGAGCCTGATGGATCCGACTTTTGATTCCAGTGCAGATTCCGATGACACCGAGGCAATTCAGGATTACATCGGCAACGCAGATAACTATACTGTACAGTTTACACGATAGTGGCAAAAGGAGACCTCTTTATGAAACATAAACTTACCGCACAGGAACTCGGCAGTTTCTGTCGACAGCTCGGAATACTGATTCATTCCGGAATGGGTCCGCTTGAAAGTCTTCATATTCTTCTGGAAGAAAGTGAGGCAGACACAGACCACGAAATTCTTTCTGTTTTACTGTCTTCCATGGAAAAAACAGGGTCCTTATCTCAGGCTGTCACAGATTCAGGATTTTTTCCGAATTCCATGGCTGCTTATATAAAAACCGGTGAACAAACCGGTTGTCTTGACGAAATTCTGGACAGCCTTTCCGGGCACTATGAACAGGAACAGGAAACATCCGGGCAGATTCGAAGCGCAGTCACCTATCCGCTTCTCATGCTCGTCATGATGGGAATCGTTATTATTGTCCTTCTTGTCAAAGTACTTCCGATCTTCCGGCAGGTATTCCAGCAGATGGGAATGGAAATGAACGGATTTTCCAGCCGGCTTCTGAATGCCGGCAATATTATCACCCGTTATTCTGCCTTTTTTCTGATTCTGGCAGTTATCCTGATCGGATGCATCCTGTTTCTTTGTCTTAATAAAAAAGGCCAGCAGATGCTTGCAAAAATCGTCCTGCATCTTCCGGTACTTCGTGATATTCCGGTTGCACTCGACTACAGCCGTATGACACATGGGCTTGCACTCGGCCAGAAAAGCGGACTTGCTCCGGAAACCAGTCTTGCGCTTGCTGAGCAGCTGATTTCTCACCCACTTGTTCTGGAACGTCTCCAAAAAGCTGCCGACCTTCTGAATACCGGCTATGCATTTTCTGACGCTCTGAAAGAATCCGGACTTTTTGGTGGTATGGAAACCCGCCTGATCGTAGTTGCATTCCAGTCCGGGACCGCGGATGATGCTTTCGCAGACCTTTCCAGCCACTATCAGGACAATGCTTCTGCCCTGATCACACGTGTGATTTCTGTTATTGAACCGACTATCGTCATTATTCTCTCGGTTCTGGTAGGTCTGGTCCTGCTTTCCGTTATGATGCCGCTTCTTGGTGTACTTGCAGATATCGCAATGTGAGGTGATCTGTTATGAAGCTTTTTGAAAGCCGTAAAGAAAAATTTTTTAAAACTGTCCTGCTTCTTTTTCCATTGTTTCTGCTGCTCTGCATCGGTCTCATTTTTTTCATTGCAATTGGGCGCACTTCCGATGCAACGATTCAGAAAGAACAGAGTGCATTGCTGCAGGCGCTTGAAAATGGTGCAGTCCGTACTTATGCACTGAAAGGACAGTATCCGGAAAGTCTGGACGAACTTCTGAGTGATTATCATATCACATATGACTCTTCCAAATTTGTGATTGAATATGTTCCCAACGGATCCAACCTTCTTCCTTCTATCAGTGTTATCCCACTTACAGGAACAAATTCTGAAAGGAGGAATACTTCATCATGAAAAAAACAGCACCGACTTCTCATCCGATATCCGGTCTTTTTTCGCTGTTGCTGTTCGGCCTCTTCGTACTGTTCCTGCTGATCATGCTGTTATTCTCCGCACAGATTTATCAGCAATCCATCAAAAAGGCTGATTCCGAAACAGATCTTGGCACCGTTTCCTCCTATATCGCCACAAAATTCCGGCAGCACGATGTTCAGGATGGGATTTTTACGGATGAATTAAATGATATTCCGGCTTTATGTTTTCGTGATACCATAAATAATCAGGACTACATCACATACCTTTATCTGGATGACGGCCGCCTGAAAGAGCTTTTTACCGCAGACGGATCTTCTGCACAGGCAAATGCCGGTACCGCGATTGCATCTCTGTCAGACTTTCAGATAGAAGAAAACGCTAATGGCTTTTATCATGTTTTTCTTCAAAGTACCGCCGGAGACATATCTGAATTCTATCTGCACAGCTGTGCAGCTTAAAAGGAGCTAACATGAAACAAATACATTCACATTCCAAAAACAGTCTTTTTTTGATGGAAATGATTTTTGTCCTCCTTTTTCTTTCACTTTCCAGTGCTGCATGCATCCGTATTTTCGCAGCCGCCGAGGAAAACCATGTACACACGGTTGAAAACAGACAGATACAGGCGCACACGGTTTCTGTCTGTGAGATTATGGAGGGAAGTGATGGAAATGCAGACAGTTTTGTCAAATATCTTCCCGGAGGTATCTCAGACAGTTCTTCCGTAAACTGGTACTATGACCGCAGCTGGAACATCTGCGATAAACAGAATGCTTCCTATCGAATGTTTCTTGAACTGTCCCCTTCCCGATACGAAAAGGCAGGAATGCTTTTCTTCTACCGGATGGATGCAGATCATGCCCTGCTTCATTCCACGGAACTTCGTTTTCCATCCATCCAGTCTGCTCTTAAGGAGGAAGAATCATGAAACACGACCGAACATTTTTTGCAGCAACCGGTATTCCGTCGCTGTTTCTTATTTTTTCCGTACTTTGTCTCGCGGTACTGTCTCTTCTTACACTCGGGAAATCACGGGATGAACTGCAGGCCGCCAATTTTGCTATCCAACAAACCGACCTTTATTACAAGACATGCGAAAAAGCCACAGGAACTGTCACAGCAATTCAAAAGCAGCTTGCTTCTGATTACAGTCAGGTTTCTGATCCCGATGCCTACTTTTCACTTGCCGGCCAGATTCCTGATGAAATTGACGGTCTCGCATACGATTCTTCTGCGAATGTTATTTCATTCTCGGAAGCGTTATCTGATACACAGGAGTTATCTGTAAAATTAAAAGTCCTGTACCCATCTTCGGACACAGAACCTTTTATTGAAATATTACAATGGAAAACAGGCAATACAGCATCATGGACACCCGACACCCATCAGCCTGTATACAAAGGAGCTCAATCATGACAAACGAACAAACACTGGAATTTCTTACAACTGCTGCAAACCAGCATGCGTCTGATATCTTTATTATTGCCGGTCGCCCACTGTCCATTAAAGCGGATGGTCATCTTACTGATTATGGAGAACGTTTGATGCCGGATGATACAAAACAGATTCTCGAATGCATTTATCAGATGGCAAATAACCGCGACATCAATCACCTTCTGAATACCGGGGATGACGATTTTTCTTTTTCTATCCCCGGTCTTTCCAGATTCAGGATCAACGCCTATAAACAGCGTGGTTCACTGGCCGCTGTTATACGTGTGATTGCATTTCAGTTACCGGATCCGTCAGAACTCTCTATCCCGGATGATGTTATGCAGACTGCTGATTATACAAAGGGTATGGTTCTTGTGACCGGTTCTGCCGGAAGTGGAAAATCAACTACTATGGCATGCCTGATTGACCGCATTAATCATTCCAGAGAGGGGCACATCATCACTCTGGAAGATCCACTCGAATATCTGCATCGACACAACCGCTGTATTGTCAGTCAGCGTGAGATCTGCACAGATACTGCAAACTATCTGACATCTCTTCGCGCCACTCTGCGTCAGAGTCCGGATGTTATTTTACTGGGTGAAATGAGGGACCATGAAACGATTCAGACGGCAATGACCGCTGCCGAGACCGGACATCTTGTACTTTCCAGTCTGCATACGCTTGGCGCCGCAAACTCCATCAGCCGTATCATAGATGTTTTTGAACCGGCACAGCAGCATCAGATTATTGTACAGCTTTCCATGGTTCTGCAGGCAGTCATTTCCCAGCAGCTGATTCCTGATGTAAATGGAAAGGTTATTCCTGTGTTTGAAGTCATGCGCCTTACACCTGCGATCCGTAATATGATCCGTGACAATAAACTACATCAGATTGAAGGAGTCATCGCTTCTTCCTCTCAGGATCAGATGCGTTCCATGGATCACAGCCTTATAGAGCTGTATAAACAAGGGCGGATTCATAAGGATACCGCAATCAAATATGCGCTGAATCCTGATATGATCCGCCACAAGCTTGTATAAACTATATATCAACAATAATTTCTGATCACAATCTGTAACGTTCTTCTGCCCTGATATTCATTGATTTCAGGGTAGTACGTTACAGATATAGTATCATGTACAGAAACAAATTCTGCAAATTCATCGACTTCACCAAAAAACACCGCATCTTTCCAGACTCCATCTGCATCTGTCAATGTCATTTTGGCAACATTTCTGTTTTTCCCAAAGATTCTTAATTTTGAAACGCGCAGATTTTTCTGAGCAAATAACGGTTTTGTATTTCCCTTTCCAAACGGTTCCAGAACTTTGAGTTCTTCGGTAAGTGTTTCTGTCAGGTAAGAAATCGGCATCGGCACATCAATCATAACTTTTGGCATCAGATCATGCTCACTCAATGTACAGTTTTCATTAAGTTTCTTCCTGAATCGTTCAATGTTTTCTTCCGCCATTGAAAGCCCTGCTGCCATCGGATGTCCGCCAAACTGAATCAGAAGATCCCGGCATTTAACAAGTTCCTCGTACATTGAATACGCTTCTATTGAACGTCCACTTCCCTTAACACCGTTCTCTGCTTTTGTCAGTACAAAGACCGGTTTATGGTACAGCTCCCGGATACGTCCGGCAATGATCCCCGCCAGACTTTCGTGACATTCAGGAAGATAAACAACAAGTACTCTGTCTTTATTTATACTTTCCGTCTCAATCTCATTTATCGCCTGTTCTTTTCCCTGTTCCGTCATTGCCTTCCTGCTCTGATTCAGATCATAAAGATCACCGGCAAGTTTAGCTGCTTTCTGCCTGTCTTCTGTACACAAAAGCGCCAGCGCTCTTGTCGCCGTATCAAGACGTCCACTTGCATTGATGCATGGTCCGAGTACAAAGCCCACATGATAGGCTGTGATTTCTGCTCTTTCCAGATTATTTACCCGGATCAATGCCTGCAGGCCCGGTCTGGTCGTTTCAGATAACCGCCCCAGGCCATGCTTTACAATGATCCTGTTTTCTCCCTGCAGATCCATCACATCACCAACTGTTGCAATTGCTGCCAGTTCTGTAAAGTCCAATATCTCGGACTTATCAATGCCAGCCTTTTCGTACAGTGCCCATATCAGTTTCCATGCTACGACCGCGCCGCAAATATTTTTATTAGGGTATGAGCAATCCTGCTGCTTCGGGTTAATCACTGCATCCGCACATGGTATAATCCATTCACGTCCGTTTTCACTATCCCGGAACGGAACGTCATGATGATCCGTCAGAACCACAGTCATCCCTCTGCGCCTGGCATCTGCGATCTCGCCAGCTGCCGCAATACCATTGTCACAGGTCACGATGGTATCAATTCCATCTTCCGCCGCCTGATCGATCAACTGCTCATGAAGTCCATATCCGTCTTTGATTCTGTCAGGAATACATGTATCAGCCTGTGCCCCCAGTCGTTTCAGACCTTTCAGCAGAATACAGGTCGCCGTCACGCCATCAATATCGTAATCACCAATGATACGGATTTTTTTATTTTCTGCAATTTTCATTCTCAGAATTTCCACAGCTTTATCCATATCTTTCATAAACCATGGTGATGGAAGTTCTTCAAGTGTTCCATGAAGATACGACTGTATTGCCTCATCTCCGTCTACATCACGGTTTCGAATCAGCCGGGCAATCACAGGATCAATTCCGAATTTCCTGCCAATCTCCTGAAAATCCGCCTTTTTGGCATATACCATCCATTTTTCCATATATTCTCCTCTGCACACTTTGGAGTATGCATATTTCTTTTCTCCAGATAGAATAAGTCCCGGGACAAATGTCTGTCCCGGGAACCTGATCTCTTTTATTTCATTATTCGGACTTTTCTTCGCCGGAAGCATTTTCTTTCGCTGCTGCTTCCTGAGCTGCAAGTCTTTCCGCTACTCTTTTACGATTTTTCTTCTTTGGCTGTGTCGGATCCTTTTTGGCCGGCTGGCTGTTCTGCTTACCAGAGTTATTCTGTTTTGCAGAGGAAGCAGCTGTCTTTGCTGCAACTGTTGCCTGTGGAACCGGTTTTCTGTAATAACGTTTCATTACCAGCCACAAAGCACCTGTGATGCAGACAGAAGAATATGCACCGCAGATAACACCTACCATAAGAGGTGCTGCAAATTCACGGATGGAAGATACACCCAGAATGTACAGAACTGCTACCATAACAAATGTGGTAAAGGAAGTGTACATACTTCTTGTAAGTGTCTGTGTGATACTTTCATTAACGATCTCATCAAGTTTGGCTCTGCTGCCCTTCATATTCTCACGGATACGGTCGAAGATGACGATCGTCGCGTTGATAGAATAACCTACAATCGTAAGCATGCAGGCGATGAAGGTATTACCTACGGAAATTCTGGAGATTCCATAGAATGCAAATACAACCAAAACGTCATGCAGTAATGCAAGTACCGCACTGCTTGCAAAACGGATATCCTTGAAACGGAACCAGATATAAACAAGCATACAGAGTGTAGCAACAATTACAGCAACAACCGCATCTCTTCTCATTTCAGAACTTACTGTGGAAGAAATACTTTCTGTCGCGATCAGAGATTCATCTACGTCGAACTTGTCAACCAGTGCCTGATCCAGTTTTTCACGTTCTGCCTGAGAAAGAGTACGTGTTTTTATCACTACCTGATTTGTTCCGACAACCTTTGTAGGCTGTACGTTCTTATCTCCGGTAACTTCCTCTACAACAGGAGTTACTTCAGAATCAATCTGCTTGATATCCATATCTTCGTTGAATGTTACAGTTGTTGCTGTACCACCGGAGAAATCAAGCGCATAGTTTAATGCTGTTCCATCTGTATTATGATGAATAAGCATTGCAACCGGACCGCTCAGAATCAGAACGATGGAAATAATAAAGAATACTTTACGCTTACCAACGATGTTGAATATTTTACGCTGTTTTGCACGGCCGTATAATTTTTCATCGTGGAAGCCAACTGCATAAAATGCATTCATTACAAATCTGGAAACAACCAGAGCTGTGAACATGGAAACAACGATACCAAGTGCCAGTGTATAAGCAAAGCCCTTAACAGTACCGGAACCAAGCCACATCAGTACCAGTGATGCGATCAGGGTTGTAATGTTTCCATCGAAGATTGCACTGAACGCTTTGGAAAATCCTGACTTGATAGAAGCTCTTACAGAATTTCCTGCTGCTATTTCTTCCTGAATACGAGCATAAATAATAACATTCGCATCGACCGCCATACCAATACCAAGAATGATACCTGCGATACCCGGAAGAGTCAGTGTAATGTCAAATGCATTTAAGGTGATCAGTACGATTGCCGTGTACAGAATCAGTGCCACACCGGCAACGACGCCCGGCAGACGGTACATAATGATCATAAAGATAATTACGATGATCAGACCAATCAGACCTGCCATTACACTTGTGGAAATTGCTTCTTCACCAAGCTGTGCAGCGACCACACTGGAACGAAGTTCTTCAAGCTCGATGCTCAGGGAACCGATACGGATATAGGAAGCAAGGTTCTGTGCTTCTTCTACATCAGCCATACCTGTGATCTGTGCCTGTCCACCTGTGATTGCTTCATTTACCTTCGGTGCACTTAAAATCTGGTTATCATAAACGATTGCGATCTGTTTGCCGACGTTTGCCTTTGTTGCATCTGCAAATTTTGTCTTACCTTCATCGGTAAGTGTCAGACTTACGGCATATTCTCTGGAGCTGTTTTTGTCAGACTGGAATGCACCACCCTGTGCATCCTTTACGTCTGTACCTTCCAGAACAACAGATCCAGCTTCACGGATCTCGTCAAGACTTCTTGCAAGTGCATAACCGCTTCCTGTGCTGGTAAAGTTTGCATTACCGTCGTTATCCTCTGCTGTGATAAAACACAGAGAACCAGGTTTACCAAGGTCATTCAGAATTGCATCTGCATCTGTGACACCCGGGATCTCAACAGCGATACGGTCGTTTCCTTCTTTGTACACCTGCGCTTCAGTACTGTACTGTTCCACACGCTTCTGGAGCTTATATACAGTATCTGACATGTCTTCAGCACTCGGGTTACTGTCTTTTGCCTGATAAGTGATACTGACACCACCAGACAGATCCAAACCGGTCTTGATATTCTTCGCAGAACCGGTTCCGGTAGGTCCGATGCCTACTCCGGCCGTGTAACACAGAAAGACTGTGATAATGGCGGTCAGAAGCAGTACAACGATTGCTCTGTTTTTCTTCATTGTTCTTTCCCTTCTTATATTATTTTATTCCGCTAACGCGGCCTTTATCATGATTGCGCACTCCACTCTCTTACGCTGAAGTTCACATCCGATACCATAATTGCCATTAATATCTTTCTGGAAATGATATGCATTGGCAGCGCAGCCACCACTGCAATAAAATCTTGCGAAACAGTCCTTACATGCTTCTTTTGTGTAAACATTGCATTTACCAAACTGATCACGGATCTCCGGTCTGGTGATTCCCTCATCTACATTTCCCATAAGGAACTGTTCTTCACCAACAAACTGATGACACGGATAAAAATCACCCCACGGCGTCACAGCCAGATACTCGGTACCTGAGCCACATCCGGACAGACGTTTGTAAACACATGGACCGCCTGTAAGGTCAATCATAAAGTGGAAGAAATTGAAGCCCTTTCCGGCTTTTTCTCTGGCGATCATTTCTTTTGCCAGTGCATCATATTCTTCCTTGATCTGTGGAATGTCTTCTTCTCTGATCGCATACTCCTCTGTATCAGCAGCTACAACCGGCTCTACAGAGATCTGCTTGAATCCGAGATCTGCAAGATGCAGAACATCCTTTGAAAAATCAAGATTGTGGTGGGTAAAGGTACCACGCACATAATACTTGTCCTGGTTTCTGGATTCTGCAAATTTCTGGAATTTCGGAATGATCAGATCATAGCTTCCTGCACCTTTACGGAATGGTCTCATATAGTCATGAACCTCTTTACGTCCATCCACACTGAGAACAACGTTTCCCATTTCTTTGTTGCAGAATTCCATAACTTCGTCATTGAGAAGTACACCGTTGGTTGTCAGTGTAAAACGGAATTTCTTATTGTGCAGCTTCTCCTGTTCTCTTCCGTAAGCCACCAGATCTTTGACAACCTGCCAGTTCATCAGGGGCTCTCCTCCGAAGAAATCGACTTCCAGATTCTTTCTTGAACCGGAATTCGCAATCAGGAAATCAAGTGCTTTCTTTCCTACTTCAAAAGACATCAGCGCTCTTCTTCCATGATATTCACCTTCCTCGGCAAAACAGTATCGACAGGCCAGATTACAGTCATGGGCAATATGCAGGCACAGTGCTTTGACTACTGTCTGTCGATTTTCAGTAAATTCTTCTATTATATTTTCATATACATCTCTGGTAAACAGCATACCCTGCTCTTTCAGCTTCCCACATTCGGAAACAGAAGTACGGATATCAGCCTCCGGATACTGATCCTTCAGTCTGTCTACGATCTCCTGCTCTGACAGTCCCTCCTCCATAAAGGGAAGTACTTCATATGTCACAAGATCTACCAGATGAATGCATCCACTGTTAATATCCAGAACAATGTTGTAACCGTTACTCTGGTATCTATGTATCAGACTCATCTTTCTGAAAATCCTTTCCTGTATCTTTTTCTTTACGTTATCAGAGCATTACGAAGTAGTTTCCTGTAACGTAAGAATAAGCAGCGGATTTCACTCCGCTGCTTAACTGATTGTTCTGAACCTGCTTATTTGTTCTCGCAGCTCTGATTTCCTACAGTACAGGAAGTTTTGCATGCTGACTGGCAAGATGTCTGACACTCACCGCAGCCGCCTTTTTTCACTGTGTTCTGCAGATTTTTTGTATTTAATGTTTTGATATGTTCCATTATATATCCCTCCTTATGTATAATTATCTGGAGACAGTATAGCATAAAATCGCCCTAAATAAAAGCCTTTTTTTCACGAGAGCATACCACCCAGCGTGCCGCCTCCCAGACACATAAAAAACGTCGTAATAGCATGCTGTGCACTCATATCCCATCGCCTTTGCACCGCAAATGAAACAATCATAAGCAGTACAAAATAACACAGTCCTACCAGAAATCCCCACTTGTATTTATTTTGCCGCATGAGTTTTCCGGACAAAAAGCCGCCCGCCAGACAGGAAACCACATAAATCACCAATATCCCCACTGTCACGATTCCCTGCCCGATATCGAGTTTAAATACCATCAGCGCAAGAAGCAGAAGACATATCCCCGATAATGCATATGCCAGAAGTAAAGATCTCAAAATTGTTTTTATCTGCATAAAAAGCCCTCCCATACTGAAATATATGGAGGGCTTTTTCTTCATATGTACAAAATCCGAAATTTACTTTCTCTTCTTAAGGTATACAAGCACTGCAACGATTACTGCTGCCGCGATTCCGATAATCACAAATGGAAGAATCGGTGTGCTGTCTCCTGTAGATACAGCCTTCACAGAACTACTTCCATTCTGCGTGCCCTGGTCTGAAGTCGAAGTATCTGTAGCATTCTGATTACTCTGATCAGAAGACGACTGCACAGATGTTCCCGATGTACTGCTATTCGCAGAGATCGTTGTAGATGATGAAGTTGCACTCGTCGGGCCTACAGTCGCAGAACTTTTGGTTGTCGTTCCGGAAGAATAGCTTCCATCCTCAATTTCTTCACCTACCAGCGTCTTGCTTCCGGCGATTCCAAACGGGCTGAATGAATGTGTGCTGAACACCATTGTGCTTCCATCCACACTTGGAACGATCTTCTCCATCGCACCGCTGTCCAGAAGATGCTCGATGGTATAGTCATATCCTGCTTTGACCGGAACAGTCACACTGATATATTCCCCATCCGGGATTTCATATTCTGTATTATTTTTCAGATCCCAAAGCTCAAATTCGTAGGCTTTAAACAGATTTGCCTCTGCTTCATTACTGAATTCATAGTTCTCGCCACTTGCTGCACGGAACTGTACATACCACGGAAGGTTGATTCCCGATACAGAAATACCGTTGCAGGTATGGTTTGTTGCTGCAAGTTCGATTTTTTCTTCATCGGACGGTTCTTCATCTGTCACTGTCTGTGTACGCTCATCCGGAGCAATTTTCTTCTCAGTACCATCAAAAATATTGTCTTTATCGGACTCCGGTGCTTCGGTAATTTCCGGTGTTTCCGTGGTATCTGGTGTAGCTGTAACATCCGGTGTCTCTGTAGTTTCTGGTGCTCCCGTCACTTCCGGATTCTCTGCATCATCCGGTGCAGCTGTAACTTCTGGTGTTTCTGTCGCATCTGCGGAATCTTTTTTCTCAGTGTCAGTTGAAACATCTTTATTGTCAGGTGTTTCTGCTGTATCCTGAACCTTGTCCGCTGTATCATCTGTATCTGGTGTATCCTGATCTTTTGCCTCTGATTCGTCTTTTACCTCACCATTATCTGATATTTCTGTACTTCCCGGTGTCTCTGTCGTCGTATCTTCACCGTTTTCTCCTGTATTTCCATTCTCCTGTGTTTCCTGAGAATCCTGATTCTCATAAGCGTTATCTGTATAATCTGTATCTTTGCTGAAACTGCTGACAACTACCGTCACGCTGCTGCAAATCGCATCCGACTGACCATCCCATCCGGAAAACTTCGCAAGATCTGCTGTATTGTACGGGTGAAAAACCACATCATAAGACTGTACTCGCTTAGATGGAACGCTCGAACTGTCCACCCATGACAATGTACCATAATCACTCTTCGGAAGAGAAATTTCAGAAAGAGGAACCGGCTGTTCTACTGTAACATTATCAGGAATCAGGCTGCTGACCTCAACTTCCGCCGTACTTCCTGCCATAACCGGAACATAAGTAAACTGACCTGTTATAAGTGTCGCTGTAAGTGCCGCTGCAGCAAAAAACTGCATATTCTTCCTCTTTTTCATCATAATCTATACACCTCAATCTATTTAAACATGAATTAACGTCTGCTTTAGTCTATTTATAATGGATGTTTTTACTTTTCTATGAAATACATCCTCAATCAATATATCGTATTTTTATCTTTTCGTAAACCTTTTGTAACAAAATCTTTTATTTTACGACACAGACATTATAGCACAGTTCTACTTTTTTCGACACCCCAAAATTATTTTTTTTATTTTTTGCCCCGTATGTCTCGGAATATTGCATGTAAACAGTAACGATTACATCATTAATGCGAATTGCGTGACGATTCTCTGTACTTCTCCCAAAACAGATTGAATGCCTTCCTCGGAGTTCATCCAATTTTCTTTCGTAACTCCATCAACACAACATGGGCATACCCGAAATTCCACTTCCGGATATGCCCTCTGATAATACATCAGTGCTCTTCTCGCATGATAATTTTTGCAGCATAACAGTGCTTTTTTTATTTCTATTCCCGCTTTGTCCGTAACTTCGCGGGATAATCTGGCATTTTCCCATGTGAAGGTTGCCTGATCTTCCTTAAAAATTACTTCGTCCGGAACATGATTTTTCACTAAAACATCCTTTAAAAATTCCCATTCCGTCCGGTACTTGCCGTTATATCGTTCCTGGCCCGACAACACTCCGCCAAACTTGCCGACAGTGATGCTGTATTTTCCACTTGGAAGGACAAATGGCGCATATTTTTTCCCATATAAGGCTGCAGCCTTTTCCGCCATCTGTGAATAACCATTCCCCGGAATAAAAATGATATCCGCTTTTTCCGGTTCATCTTCAGCAAAAATAAATTCACTGATCTGCTCTATAAATCTGTGGTACATATAGTCTTTCTCCTTTGTGTGATATTTATTTTGTTACAATTACTGTACTGTAGCCGTCATCCCGCAGCCGCTGCTCCATATTAATGGCATTGCCAATCTGCTGAAAAGCACCTACCTGAACTTTGTACAGATCATTTTCATATAGAAGAAACGCCGGATAGCCCTGATCATTCAGCTGATACAGCATACGGTCTGCGTTTTCCCTGTTGCGGTACGCACCGGTCTGCACCCGGTAATAAACCGGGGCCTCTATTGTTTCTTCTGAAAGCGTTCCAAGAATCGCTCCGGCTATAGCTTCGGCAATCTCATTTTTCTTTTCGTCGTATAATTTATTGTCTTCATCCGAATTCAGAAAGCCGGTTTCAATCAGAAGCGCCGGCATCCGTGTACGCCGAAGCACTACAAGTCCCGGTCGCTCCTTTACTCCTATTTCCCGAAATCCAAGTTCTCCAAGCGCACCAACGATATTCTGCGCCATCTCATATTTTATTCCGCTTTTATCATATACAAGGACTTCCACACCCTGATATTGATTATCTTCCGGGCTGCTGTTCCGGTGAAACGAAATAAAATAATCAGCGCCCGACTGATTTGCAATGCGCGCCTTCTCAAATGGAGTCTGATAGACATCTTCGGTTCTAGTATATACCACATCCACACCGTTGTCTTCAAGGATTTTGCCGACAGCAAGCGTCAGAGCAAGATTATCATCCTTTTCTTTTCTTTCCTTATATATAGCTCCCGGATCCGTACCCCCGTGCCCGGCATCCAATACGATCTTATATGCCACTTCTGCTCTCCTGACCACTTTTTAATTAGTATATGCAGACGGCATGAAAAGTTTGCCCTGTATACAGGGGACGGATAATCCACGGATATGGACATCAACAGTATGTAAACCGTCCGGTCTCACGGTTATAATGGTACACATAATATGTCAGAAAATCTTCGTCCGGAGTCGTGTCGCGCACTGTATCTGCCAAAACTCTTTTCAGATCTTTAGGATCCGCTGTTTTTTCACTGTGGATCATCACCTCGTGAATACTTGTAAATACCATATAAAATCCACCATCCAGCAAATCACTCAGGCGCTGCGCTACACCCGGCAGGAACACCGCAACAGCTCCATTAGTACGCGTTGCAGTACTCAGACAATTCCCGATTGCACTCTTCTTTAACGGCTCGTCAAATAACAGATTCATGAAATTTTCGCCTTCATAATCCATATTGCAGATCAGTTTTTCCCAGCAATAAATCCTCGGTGGTGAAATAAAATATGTATTCAGCAACGCATCATTAAACGCCATCTGTTCATCTTTATCCCATTTTTCAAAAATATGCTGTTTAATCTTTACACTGGTGCTGCATCCATCCAATTCTCCCATTCGGGCATAAAGAACCAGAGCAATGTCCCCGATTGTACGGAAAATTGCATCGTCTAACTCAGCTCTGTTTTTCTCGACATTCAGAAGACGGATAAACAGATCATCTTTAATCTTTTCATAATCTTCCAGGTCTTTGCTCTTTTCAAAACATTCTGATCTGACAATAGTATCCAGCCGATGTATAATCTCCTGCACAATCCGCTCCATCGTGGCGCCATTCTGATGCCATTCATATAGATCTGCCACATAAAGTGCACAGACTTCATACACACCCTCCCGCTGCCGATTCTTCAAAAGCAGGCGGTCTCCATCTGTAGGCGGATATTCCTCTGCTGTCTTGTAACAGATCATCTCCTCCTGGTATCCCGTCGCTTTAAGAAGTCTTTCACGAAGGTTGTTTACAAAAGTCTCATAATTCTTTTCCATATAGATTTCCTCTTCTTTCTGAATATTCGGGCGACATGCCCATGAAGTATAGATTGGAATAAAAAGAGGAAGCAGACGCTCCCTCTAAGAGTTGCTATGCATTGAGCATACAGCATATTTGACTTTCTGTAAACAAATTTCGTTCGACATATTCCGCGCTCAGCAGAGGTTTCTCACAAAAGGTCGACAGGCCACTCCCTGAAAGTGTTGTTTTTACAGCTTTCCTTCCTGTTCAAGAAATGTCAGAAAACCTTCGCATCCTCTGACAATGTCAGAATAAGTCGTGGTGAAATCACCGGTATACCACGGATCCGCAATATCTCCATGACGCTCGGCGTAATCCAACAGAAGACTTACCTTTCCCTCCTGATCACTGCCGAGAATTCGAAGCATATTTCTGCGGTTCCGCTCTTCCATACCGATCAGGTAATCGTATTTGTCATAATCGGTCCTCTGAAGCTGCACCGCACGTTTTCCCTCACATGATATTCCATATTTTGCAAGTTCCCGCTTCGCCGGCGGATACACCGGATTACCGATTCCATTCCAGATTTCCTCCGTACTCGTCGCCGCAGAAGCGACGTAAAATTTGTCGGCCATGCCGCGACGAGCAAGCATATCCTTAAAGATAAATTCGGCCATGGGTGAACGGCAGATATTGCCGTAGCAGATAAAAAGTACTTTTATCATTGTTTTGTTTCTCCTTGTTTTGCCCCGAAATGCCCTGTTTTGCAAGGGTTTCCGGGGGTATTGTGATATGCTCTGAAATTACAGATGGTGGTGAATTAGTGCAGAATGGAGCATATTCTTACTACCTGTTAGTAGTAAAATTGGTAGTAAAAGGGGAATTCTTACTACTAAGGGGTTTCACCAACTTCACTTCCGCTTGGACAGTTAATGTTCTTTTCCGGATATCCAATAGTCCCATAATCAATATAATTTCCTT
>OLNW01001856.1_pt1 | contig 19621 bp, 15 predicted proteins | sample 1672121 | NCBI WGS metagenome assembly OLNW01 (sample SAMEA3136648, study PRJEB25190) | human gut metagenome
TGTTTTTTCTTCTTTTAAATCAAATCCATAGTCTAATCCAGCGAATCTAGATTGCATTTCCATCATTCTTCTTGATTCTTCCTACTGCAAGCCATGAACCTACATCATCCCATCCGAATGTGCCCGGAAGTATATATATATCAGATGCTTTCTCCATAATTCCGTAATCAACTGACTGTGATTCAAGATTAGGAAATTCATCTGCAAGAACCTTGTCCTCTTCAGCCGTTCCGACTGATGCCTTAATCTTCATAAGACCATCATATGTTGATGGCATAAACTTCTTAAAATTATCAAGAATTGTTGACACCTTCCATATGAACATGCCGCTATTCCACAGATAATCGCCTGATGCAAGGTACTTCCTTGCTGTATCAAGGTCAGGTTTCTCAACGAATGCGTCTACGGCATAACTCTCACCGTTCTTTGCATCCCTGTTATACTTAATGTAACCATATCCTGTCTCAGGATAATTAGGTGTTATACCTATCGTTACAAGGTTCTCCTGCTTGGCAGCAACATCGCATCCTGCTTTCAGAGTATCTATAAAAATGTCATTATGCTTAATCAGATGATCTGAAGCGAGTACTATCATGAGTGCATCCTGCTCTCCATCTGCTTCGCACTGCTTCATGACATGTACGGCGCCAAGTCCTATACATGGAGCTGTGTTACGTCCTACAGGCTCACACAGAATATTCTTCTCAGGTATTCCCGGAAGCTGCTGCATAACGAGTTCCTTATAATTCCTGTTAGTTGCGATATAGACGTCCTTAATATCAACAAGCGGGCTGATTCTCTCAACCGTAAGCTGAATCATTGTTCTGCCGTCATCTGTAAATGATAAAAACTGCTTTGGAAGTGTGACTCTGCTCTTCGGCCAGAATCTCTCTCCTTTGCCACCTGCCATGATAAGCGCTGTTCTTTTCATTATTCTACCTCATTTCTATTCTCGTGCGTCTGCTCGCACAAATTGAATTATACAAGCTACATCTGATAATGTCAAATCAGCAATTTAGCTCCTGCGCATAGCACAATCCTAGAATTGTGCATAGATAAATCCCTGTGTCTGTCCTATGTATCCGAATATTATTATTGAGAATACGAGTGCAAGATACAGTGCCCATCTTACCGGAAGTATCTGCTTTGATACGGTATCCCTTATCCTGATGCCCTTCTCCTGCATATAGCTTACAACAAACCATATAACACAGCCAATGGCAACAATCAGGAAATCGCTCCTTGCCATTCCGAGTGTGAATATTGATCCGTCCGTAAATGGTTTGAAACTTATCTGATATACAGTATTAATCATCATCTCGATTGCCGCCCTGAACGAAAGCGCCATATCAAAATACCAGCCTATATTAACAAGTATAAATGTCCTGAGTATCTGTACAACTGTCCAAACCCTGCCATCCGCATTGATATGGCATTTCTCCAGTCCCTTCTTGTAAAGCGGCTTGCACAGATTACTGAATGCAATGATAACACCATTATACATACCGTACATGATATATTTCCATGCAGCTCCATGCCATACACCAACAATAAAGAATATCAGAAGGTTTGATATACATATAGGTATTGTCTGCGCAACATGCTTATTCTTAAAGTGTTTCTTTGTAAATTTGCCAATCTTATTGAATGCCTTGGACAGTGAGAATGGGTAGAAGATATAATCCTTCATCCACTCTCCGAGAGTAACATGCCATCTGCGCCAGAACTCACCAATCGACTTGGAGAAGAATGGACGTTTGAAGTTCTCATCCATCGTAATTCCGAACATCTCAGCAGTACCGATTACGATATCCATTCCACCTGAGAAATCCGCATAAAGCTCAACGCAATACATAAGCACTGCAACTATTACATAGAATCCGTTGAATGCCTGGTAGTTATTAACAAATACATTATTAACATATCCCGCTGTCCTGTCTGCAAGAATCAGCTTCTTGAAAAATCCCCAGAATATACGCTGAAGTCCGTACTCAATTCTTGTAAGGTCAAACTTATGCGGTGCAAAGAACTGTGGTGCAAGCTTATCAAATCGTCCGATAGGTCCCTGCATTATCTGTGGGAAGAACGATACAAACAGTGCAAACTTAAACGGATTGCGCTCAGCCTTTACTTTGCCCCAGTACACGTCTATAACATAGCTTACTGACTGGAATGTGTAGAATGATATTCCCAGCGGAACAAGTATGTCAATTGCATTAATTCTGTTACCGATTATACCATTGATATTCTCGATAAAGAAATTCGTATACTTTACAAATGCAAGCAGTCCAAAATCAAGAACAACTGCTGCAAGCATAAGTGCCTTCTTCTTTTTCTTAAGCTTTGCCTTAAAAGCTTTCTTCTGGTCGCGGTCAATTGTCTCCTTGTTAGCCGCAAGCCATTCCTTGCCCTTTGTCTCTGCCTTCTCGATAAGCAGTCCTGCCGCAAATGTAACAAGTGTTGTAAATATAATGTACACAACTGCCTCTACCTTGAATGACAGATAGTATACATAACTCATAAGCAGAAGAACAACCCACTGAATCTTCTTAGGCATTATGTAATACACCACAAGTCCCACAGCCACAAACAGGAAATACTCCAGATTAATAAATGACATTTCAGGTACCCTCCAACATATTTTTAAAATGACGCCAGTGTCTGCATAACTGTCTGCGCAGTTCTGACCCAGCTGTATTTCTTCAAAATCTCATCTGAACTCTGTACCGGTTCATTGAGAAGACTTTCAAAATGCACCACCGGATTATCCGGCTGTATATAATGTGCCGATCTGCCAAACACCTCCGGAAGACTTGCCCTGTCTGACACAATCACTCTCGCTCCGGCACTCATGGCCTCAAGAGGTGGTATTCCGAATCCCTCATACCATGATGGAAATACAAATGCCCTGCAATGCATCATCAGTGCTTTGGCCTCCTCATCAGTTACCGCCCCCGCATAATGCACGTTCGGATACTTGCTGAACTCAATTACCCGGTCAAGCTTTCTGCCCGCCATAACGAACTCCGCATCCGGGTTACACTGTGACGCCGATATAATCCATTCGGCATTTTTATTTTTATTGGCCGATGACAGGGTAAAATAATAATTCCCCTTCTCAACACCTTTTAACCTTTCAAATATATATTCATTAGGCTGAATCTTTTCAAAATGCTGCCAGCCGTTACCGGCTACCACAATACGGTCTGCGGATACTCCAAGCACCTCCTCTATTCTCTTTTTTGAGAACTCAGATACCGTCAGAATAACCGCCGCTTTTCGGGCAATTCTCCTGTATATACCAAGGAACCACTTAACTTCGTCTTCAGGGAAGAATTCAGGGCAATCAGCATAACATGTATCGTGCAGGCACACAATTCCCTTTGGCGCCATAACTGATACTTCATTGCACAGATTAACCGGAACAGCTCCCATCTTCCATGCATGCAGTGCAAATGTAACCTGCGTCCATCTGCTGCCACGCTTTACGTAGTACACTCTGATATTGCTGAATGCATCAACAACTGCTGCCGTATCGGCATGTTCAGACTTAACCGTATCCGGAACAAGAAGCCGCACCTCAAATCCGGCATCACCACATATCCTGTCGAGTTCTTTAATTGTCTCAAACGCATATCTGTCAACGCCGGTTGCCATTGATTCAAGGAACCGTCCGTCTATCAGAAATATTTTGTTCCCCTTCAATTGTTTCTCCTTATAATCAGTCAAACATTTTGAAAAATTCCGTATACTTCTTAACAATAACATCCCAGGCAAAATGCTCCATGACATATCTGTTGCCATTCTCAGCCATTGCTTCTGCTGCATCTTCATTATGGAGTATGAAATTTATGGTCTCCTGGAATTCATAATAATTATCAAAGTAAAGACCGCCATTGGACTCCTGTACAAAGTGTCTGGTTACCTCGCAGCCGTTATGCACAAGCACCGGTCTGTGGCAGAGCCAGCTCTCCATAATAACAAATGAAAAACTCTCATTCTTCGACGGCTGGCACAGAAGCTGTGCTGCCGCATAGGCATTGTACTTGTCCTGTATGTCGACAAATCCGAGGTCGTATACATCGTCCTTAACCGATTCCGGTATATCTATGCTGCCGCCACCGATAAGCACAAGCTTAAGATTATCTTCATTGTGATACTTAGGGAAGAATACATAATAGTTAGCATCCGCTTTTGCTGTTTCTACCGGTATTCCCAGTATATTGTCGATATCATAGCGTCCGCCTTCATTGTTGTGTTCTTTGTAATCAACATCGTCAACGTAACGTACTTCCGGTTCAGATTCCTGTCTTTCTTTGAGGTAATCCTCAACATGCACGCCATACACATTAACATATTCTTTGGCGTTAGCTTTATATCTTGCAAAATAATCAAGCAGTGTGTCCACATTCTTGCCTGCATCCTTGCGTCCGGCATACAGGATAAATGGTTCACTAATACCAAACTTCTTATGAAAATCTTCCGCACTGCCCTTAATTGCAGTGTCCACGCCAAGTCCCATGACTTCCGTTCTCACATTGCTGAGATCCATAAGTGACTTGGTAAGTGTAAGCTCAGGCTGTGCGTTGAACAGCATTCCGGCTGCCCTGGAATACATCCTGGCAAAGCTGTTCATATGTGCATACCCCTCATCATGGAAGCATGGTATAAGTACCGACTTCTCAGGACATGCCGCAACTCCGTTATATGTTGTTCCGAAAAGATACGGAATATATACAAAGCACTGGTAGTTATCCTTATTATCACGGATATAATCATACATAGCCGGGCTGTTTATCATCTCACGGTTAAATACTTCTTCATCCTTATCCGTAAGGCGTATGCCATTCATAAGCTTGTAATTAACTGAGTCAAATGCCTTAACGTCACGCTTACGGATCTTAAAACGTCTTACGTCAACGCCAAAAGCATTCTTCGTAACACCCTCCGGATAAAAATCTTTGTTCCAGTCTGCCGTAAACTGCTCAACTGTCGTTGTAAGAATCTCAACCGGAAGCCCCGCATCATGCAGATGGCTTGTAATTCCTCTCAGTGCAGCCTCAGCTCCACCCGGAATATTATCCCCATACCATGGGCAAACAAATGCTATCGTCTTCATATCCTACCTCTGTTCACCTGAACCGGAAGCGCACACGCGCTCAACAACATCCTCAAATCGGTCACAAATCTTATCCCACCTGAAGTTCTGCTCAACATATTCATGTCCGTTACGTCCCATGCCATCTGCAATATCGGGATGACTGAGAAGATAGTTGACACAGCCTTCAAATTCATAATAATCCTTGTAATACAGACCACCATTGCTTCTAACACAATGTCCCTTAAGGACATCGCATCTTCCGTTGCAGAGGACCGGTCTGTTAAGTGTCATTGACTCAAGTACAACAATCGAAAGGCTCTCAAATGGTGACGACATTATAAGGAAATCTGCTCCTGCCATGTAATCATACTTTTCCTGCTCGCTTACAAATCCGAGTGCCATTATGTCATCATCTTTCGGAATAGGCATAGCCGGCTTACCAATCATAACAAGCTTAAGGTCTGACGGATTGTTCTTCTTATACCTTCTGAAGAATTCAAATAACTCCTTACATCCCTTGGCTTCATCTATTCTTCCGGCATAAAGCATATAGTGTTCAACGCCTTTTTCCCTCTTAAGCCTTGTCTTATCCACCTCGCCCGGAATCTCGACTCCTGAGCCGCCGTAGCCGTCATTATTAATTATATGTCCGTTGCCGAACTTTCTTTCAACAAACTTTTTTTCTTCAAATGTAAGATAGAACATCCCCTTCGGCATAAGGAACAGCTTTTCAAATGTCTGAAGATATATAGGAGGCTCATCATGCGCTGTTGATATAAGAACCGCCTTATCCTTAACAAGCGGAAGTCCCTTAACCGTCGTATAATAAAGATATGTCATAAACACAAATGCGTCATAGTCATCTGCGTGGTCTCTTATATAATCTATCAGTCCCGGAACAAGCGGTCCCTGCAGGTCGAACCACTGCTCCTCATCCTCCATTGAATGCGGTCTTCCGATTACCTTACCGGAAAATGCATCAAACTTTTTAGGATTACGCGGCTGAGTTACACCAAATCTGCGAACCTTTATTTCATTGATTACTTCTTCATCTGCCGTGTACTCATCTTTCCACGTTACATAATCAACAGCCTTACTTGTAAGGACCTCGATATCATATCTGTCTTTCAGATGCTCTGCCATAGTTCTTGCAAGCATCTCTGCACCACCATTGACTTCAAGCCCGTATCTTTGCACCACAAGCGCAATTTTACGTTTTTGTGACACTGTCTCCATTGTTCTACCTCTTAGCAATAAAATCAGCAAGCAGTTTCTCGAATCTGCCGGCTATTTTTTCATTATCAAAATCTTCAAGTCTCTTCTTCTCGCCCGCAATTATGCTGTTACGAAGTTCTTCATCCTTAACGACTCTGTCTATAACTCCTGCCGTAAGTACAGGATTCTTCTCTTTCATAAGTATTCCGCTGCCGCCAAGTGTGCCTGCTATTGCAGAGCTGTCATAAGCAACTATCGGAACTGCAAACTTCATAGCTTCCACAAGCGGTACACAGAATCCCTCATGCTCGCTCTGGCAGAGGAATACGTCCGCTACTCTGTAGTAGGCAAGTATCTCATCAAACTTTATATGTCCGGGGAATATTACATCTCTTACGCCAAGTGCATTAATATAACTTATCAGCCTTCTGTGATAACGTTCCATTCCTCCTGACGAACCCACAAGAAACAGTCTTGACTTTGGATTGTAATATTTTTTGTAGTAAGCAAACGCCCTTATTACATCCTCCTGCTTCTTATTAGGTGCAATTCTTCCCGTAAAAAGCACATTAACCCAGCCATCGTCCGAATACTTTCTGATGACCTCTTCATTAGGTTTCTTATCGTAATCTTCAAAAGGTATGAGAATCGGAAGCACATCTATCGGACATGTAAATCCCATCTCACGAAGATTCTGCTTGTTATATTCAGAAACTGCAATGCAGTAATCTGTCTTATCCGCAAGCGACTTCACCTCTTCATACCCTTTCTTGCAGATACGGTATGAGCCGTCATTGTAATCCTTAAAATAATCTGGAGGTGTTATATTGTGATATATTATTATCTTGCGGCATTTGAACTTATCAAAATCACGGCTTATCTTACTTCCGGTCGAAAGATGATATATTATTATGTCATTCTTATCGACTCTTCCAAGCTTGGAGTAATTCTTCGCTGTACCTTTCGGTATTCTCGAATCGATATTCTCAGCGAAAATTGCAGTTTTATACCCCATCTTTTTAATGATTTCCTGCAATGCAAGCGTATCATTACTTACCGCATCACCGAATGAAATTGTTGCCAAAAGCTGATATACGACCACTGACTATTTTTTCTCCTTTAACATTTCTTCCAATGCCATACAGCGCTTCTTACAATCATAAAGCTCTCTCTCAAGTTCAGATATTCTCTCATCGTCTTCTGCGAATTTGTTAAGTGCCTGGGCAAAGAGATTGGTTGCTTCTTCATTGAACTTATTCTGGTCATCAACGATAGGCTCAACATAAAATGCAGTCATTCTTCTGAATATTTTCTTAAAGAATGTGACTACAGGTCCGATTCCCGGACGGTCTGATGCAATATCCCTATATGAAAGCACCATTCTGTCGCCTGCCATCTTCTCAAGCTCTTCCTTGTATGCCTGCATATTATAAGGTGTTGCTACAGATGAAAGTATTATGTCACTGAACTGGATCTCATCGTCCTTATAGCCTTTGTTGCGTATATCCTCACGGATTTCAGCCATGATATCCTCGATATTAATGTTCTCCATTACTTGCATCCTCCTATATATTCAGCGTCCATTCATGCGGTATTCTGAGAACACCTACGTCAGACACCTTGGAAACTACTTCAAATCTCAGGGCCTCTTTATAATAATCAACCGGATTACCCTCTCCGTATTCTATCGTTACATCAACCCAGTACTCGGCAGGAATAAGCATGAGCTCCTTAAGGTCAACTCTGTAACTTCCATCACGCTCTATATCAAAATTATCCTTGTGGTCTATCCTTGTATTAGTGCCGTAGCACCACAGTCCGTCACTTCTGAATATACCAAAGCCGAATACGGCATCCGTAACCTTCTTCTTGCATTCATAATGAAGGTCAAGAACCATCTCCTCACCTGTCCTGAAAGTCTTCTGAGGATTACCGTCAGCATCAAGAATATTAATCTTTGTGAACATACAGTCCATTGAACCGTAACGTTTCTTCTTTTTGGCTGCTTCCTTTTTGGCTGCTTCCTTCCCGTCTGCCTTCTCCGGATTAGCATGTTCCTCGGCCTCCTGACGGGCGCGTTCCTTCTCGGCCATCTCCATACGTTCTGTATTCATGTAATCGAGATACTCAAGATGCACATCCTTAGGTGAACCTTCCATCTGAATCTTTCCATTCTTAATCCAGATTGAACGGTCACATATCTGTTCTATCTGTCCGAGAGAATGCGACACAATAACAATCGTTGTTCCTTCAGCTTTAATCTCTCTTAACTTATTAAAACATTTGGCCTGAAAATTCGCATCGCCGACTGCAAGAATCTCATCAATAAGCAGAATATCAGCATTAACATTAATTGCTACCGAAAATGCAAGTCTCATATACATACCCGATGAATATGTACGCACCGGATTATCTATAAACTGTTCCAGCTCTGAAAATGCAATAATATCATCAAGTCTTTCATCTATCTCTTTCTTCGTAAGTCCAAATATCGCAGCATTAGTATAGATATTCTCCCTGCCGCTCATATCAGGGTGGAAGCCTGCCCCAAGCTCGATAAGGCTTGATACTCTTCCGCACATCTCTATTGTTCCCGAATTAGGATAAATTATCTTCGTAAGAAGCTTAAGCGTTGTACTTACCACAGCCATTCTTACCAACAAGACCGACTGCCTCACCTTTTTTAATTGAAAATGAAATATTATCAAGAACAACCCTGTTCTCATAGGCATTACGTTTGCGGAAAAGCACACGCTCCTTGAGCTGGCTTCCCTTGTCATAATAGACCTTAAAATGCTTTGACACATTCCTTACTTCAATTGCATTATTACTATCCATCATTGCTTAAAATTCCTCCGCAAAGCCCTTCTCGAGCCTGTTAAATACAAAGATACCAAGAACCAGTACTATAACTCCCAGAACAAATGCTGAGAGAAGAGTGTCAAGTTCAGGAAATGTCTTATAATAAAGCACCGAACGGTATGCTTCAATTACAGGTGTCATAGGGTTAAGATTCCAAAGGGGAAGAAGCTCTTCCGGCACACGTTCTGATGAGTACATTACAGGAGTAATATACTGCCATGCCATTGCAATAATCCCGAGTATGTACTGCAGATCCCTGAAATAGACTGTAAGCGCTGACGTAAGCAGTGCTATTCCAAGACATATTATATATTCAACTACCATTATCACAGGCAGTGCAAGACACGCATAGAGGCTTATTCCCCATCCTGATACAAGAAGCACTGCAAATATAACTATAAAACAGAACAGCATATTCACGAAGTTACTTGTCGTATCTGCTATCGGCATTACCTCTCTTGGGAAGTATATCTTTTTAACCATATCCTTCTGATTCAGAATACTTATTGAACCACTTGTAAGTGCCGCAGAGAAAAACATCCACGGTATAAGTGCGACAAACAGGAAAAGATAATATTTCTCTATATCCTGTCTCATGATTATCGAGAATACAAGCGTGTATACACACAGCTGGAGCAGCGGATTGACAAATGTCCACATGAATCCAAGCACAGAACCTTTATAACGTCCTCTCAGATCCTTTTTTACCAGGCTGAATATCATCTGCCTGTAAGCATAGATTTCTTTAAATTCTTTTAACATAACTTCCTGCGGATGTTTTCCACCCTCTCCTTCACTATCTTTGTAGAACGCTCCATATTCAGCGATTCTCTGACATAACGGGCACCATTCTCTGCTATGCTGTCATAAAAATCCCTGTCGCTATATAGACGTTCCATGAATCCTGCCGCCTCATCAACATCAGCGTCAGCCCAGTGGTATCCCTTCTTGTACGGAGGAATGTCTTTTTCTATCTCAATCATCTTATAGCCTACCATGCAAGCTGCTTCGGAACATGCGAATTCTGTGTTGGCAGACCAGTTGGTTGCAATTGTAGGCGTGCCGTTGAGCATCGCCTCTGCAAGTACAAGTCCGAAGCCTTCTGCCCTGTGAAGCGACACAAACACATCGACCGCTTTGATAAGACTGTTAACCTGTACTTTTGTAAGTGTATCTGAAAGGATATACACATTCCTGTATCCAGAAAGAGCCTTTCTTACATAAGTTATATCCTCATCTGAATATTCGTTAATCTTGACAACGATTCCAACATTGTCATTATCGGTTCCGAACGCTCTCTTATACGCTTCAAATACACTGTCAGGATTCTTGCGCTCCATTATGCTTCCGCTTGCGAACATCATAAGGAACAGAAACTTATCATCCGGCAGGCCGAAGTATGCCCTGTCAAATTCTTCTGACACTGGTGCTTCAACGCAGTACGGAAGAGTCATTACCGGCTTATCTGTATACTTTTTGAGTGTATTGGTAATAAAATCAGCCGGTGTCCATATCTCGTCAACAAGATCTATGCATCCAAGCCATTCTTCCGGAAATTCTTCAAGCTCCCACAGCCAGTAAGCTATATTATACCTGTGATCCCACACATTCTGTCCCATATTCATGAATGCAAGAGTGAATTCACTTGCATTAATATGAAAAATGTTGATATCATACGGTAATTCATCCGTTATCTTATCATCATGCGTATGGTCATTCATGCTTGGTCCCGGCGGCACGAAGAAATCATGCAGTACATATTCCTCTCCGCTTGCCTCAAGTATATCGGCAATCAGTCTTGTACTCTGTCCCAGCCCGGTCTCTGCGCGGATATTACCGATAAGATTAATCCCTTCCCGGTATGTTCTGTCATACGGTATTATATTGGCATTCTTTAACCTGTCCGTATTACGTCTTACTATTGATTCTTTGACAGAGCTAAGCACACTCTGCGGAACAATTTTCAGAAGAACCGGCCTTAACTTTTCTGCTGTGTCCAGCGCTAATTTGGATAGTCCCATTAGTTGTCCTCAATAAACTTTCTTACAATGCCTCCAAGATGTTCCGGAGAATATTTGTTAATAGCATCCCGATATGCCTTTTCATCTATCTGTGTATTATAATCAAACATTTTCTTAACGAAGCTGTCAATCTGGAAATTAACCTTGTTGAATCCCTGCATCTCAAATGTATTGAGACAGTCGCCGGCAATCTCCTTATAGATATCGAGGTCACCGGTAATAACAGGCTTACCATGCTTCATAGCCTCAAGTATAGGCATTCCAAAGCCCTCAGCCCTTGATGGGAATAAAAAGCATGAACAGTGTGCATATAATTCGTGCTTCTTATCATCCGTGACATAATCAAGATATTCGACACCGCCACATTCAGCCTGAACCTCATGCAGAAGCTGCTCAATATCATCTTCAAGCATCTTGCCTGCCACAACAAGCTTCTTTGTTCCTTTGCGGTAACGGTATTCCCTGTATCCGTTAAGGAGTATGTCAACACCCTTGCGTTTCTCCATATTGCCTATATACAGAAAATACCCGTCATCTGTGTTCTCATATTCCTTTGTGAGCGGATTCGTGATAATATACGCCGTCTCATTCTTAATCTTCTTCGCTTCAGGGAATATTGCCTCTGTTGTAAACTTCGTCTGATGCGAATTATAGAGAATCATGTCTGTATTCTTAAGGGTCTTTGAAAGGCTGTGCCTGAAGTAAATACTGTACACTCTTCCGAAATACTTTACATGTGTTATCGGGAACATGTCATGTATTGTTATCATTGTCCTGAACGAGCCTTTAAGATTCACCGGAATAAGCGAATTGACTTCCCAGAATACATCCGGCTTAATGTCTTCCAGCTGCTTCTTAATAAATGCAAAATACGCATACACCCCTGCGCTCTTGTATACGTGCCGGTCAGACGTTCTCACCTCTATTCCTTTTTCCTGAAAATACTTTATATATTCACTTGTCGCCACATCCGATAAGAGGACAAATTCCAATTCATCATATTGTATCAGTTGTTTTAAAAAATCAAAAAGATACATCCCCACGCCGCTGGGTCTACTGCCCATCGACCTTGCATCTATTGCTATCTTCACTGCCTACTCCAATTCTTCACAATTATCTGTTAAATGATTTGATACCCGGCCACTTAGTATCCTTCTCTGAGAATATCAGTTCCATTCCTTCAGGAACAGGCCACTCAATTCCTATATCCTTATCATCCCATATAATTCCGCCCTCATCGTTAGGATGGTAAAAATCCGTTACCTTATAACAGAATTCTGCATAATCCGATAATACAAGGAACCCATGGGCAAAATCCTTCGGAATAAAGAACTGCTTCTTATTCTCAGCTGACAGAACAACACCAAACCACTGTCCATATGTCGGAGAACCCTTTCTGATATCTACCGCTACATCAAATACCTCGCCATTTACAACTCTTACAAGCTTGTCCTGCGGATAATTAATCTGAAAATGCAGTCCGCGCAATACGCCCTTCTTAGATGCTGACTGGTTATCCTGAACGAACTTACAGTCAATTCCTGCCTCTGCAAAATCATTGTAATTATATGTCTCCATAAAATATCCGCGGTTATCACCGAACACTGCCGGCTCAATAACCTTAAGACCTTCTATTCCGCATGTTGTAACTTTAATTTTACCCATTATATCTCCTTTTATGAGTCAATATGCTAATTATATATATTGTTCTATTCCTGTGACTCAAGAATCTTTACATATCTTGCAACCGCATCCTGCCATGCAGGCAATCTGTTGAATCCGTTAGCTGTAAGCTTATCCTTGTTCAGTCTGCTGTTATGAGGTCTCTTTGCCTTAACCGGGAATTCACCTGAACTTACAGGCGTAACCTTAACATCATTCATGCCTGCTGCCCTGAATATCTCACATGCAAATTCATACCAGCTGCAAAGCCCTTCGTTGGTTGCATGGTATGTTCCGTATCTGTCACTCTCAATCATGTCGCACAGAAGTACCGAAAGATCCGGTGTATAGGTTGGTGAACCTATCTGGTCATCAACAACCTTAACCGCCCCATTCTGCTTTCCAAGCCTTAACATTGTCTTGACAAAATTATTGCCGTTGACTCCGAATACCCATGCAATTCTTACAATAAAGAACTTTTCAACAAGCTCCCTTACAGCCTGCTCTCCTTCATACTTAGTCTCACCATATACGTTAAGCGGAGTTGTAACTTCATCGTCAGGCTCCCACGGTCTTGTACCCTCGCCGTCAAATACATAATCCGTGCTTATATACATCATCTTACAGCCAAGTCTGTCGCAGCTTGCTGCAATGTTGCGTGTTCCCTGTGCGTTAATGTTTCTGCACACTTCAACATCTTCTTCAGCCTTATCAACTGCCGTATATGCTGCGCAATGAATCACTGCATCAGGCGCAGCATCCGTGATAACACGCTCAACCGCCTCTGCATCTGTAATGTCCATCTCATTCCTGTCTGTCGGAATAGCTGTATGACCTCTCTTCTCAAGCTCTATTACAAGATCATGTCCCAGCTGTCCGTCAGCACCTGTTACCAATACCTTCATAGCAGCTCCTTATCTGTTCTTATACATCTTCTCATAATACTGCTGATAATCACCGCTGATGATATGCTCCCACCACTCGCGGTTCTCAAGATACCACTTAACTGTCTTCTTGATGCCTTCATCAAACAGTGTAAGCGGCTCCCAGCCAAGTTCTGCATGAATCTTTGCAGGGTCAATTGCATAACGTCTGTCATGTCCCGGTCTGTCTGTTACATATGTTATAAGGTCTTCGCTCTTGCCAAGCTCCTTAAGTACAGTCTTAACAACCTGAAGATTAGTTCTCTCATTATGACCGCCAATGTTGTATACTTCTCCTACGCGTCCCTTGTGAATAATCATATCTATTGCACGGCAGTGATCCTCAACATACAGCCAGTCTCTTACATTCTCACCCTTGCCATATACCGGAAGCGGCTTATCGTTAAGTGCGTTGGCAATCATAAGAGGTATAAGCTTCTCCGGAAAATGGTATGGTCCGTAATTGTTAGAGCATCTTGAAATCGTAGTAGGCAGTCCATACGTTCTGTGATATGCCATTACAAGCAGATCCGCACTTGCCTTAGATGCTGAATAAGGACTTGATGTATGAAGCGGAGTCTCTTCTGTAAAGAACAGATCCGGCCTGTCAAGAGGAAGGTCTCCATATACCTCATCCGTTGATACCTGATGATATCTCTTAATTCCGTAGATACGGCATGCATCAAGAAGCACGCCTGTTCCGATAATATTAGTCTGAAGGAATATTCCCGGGTCAGTGATTGAACGGTCAACATGGCTTTCTGCCGCAAAGTTAACAACTACATCCGGCTTCTCCTTCTCAAAAAGTGCATATACCGCATCTCTGTCCGCAATATCAGCCTTCACAAATGTAAAGTTAGGGTTGTCCATAACAGGCTCAAGTGTCTCCATATTACCTGCATATGTCAGCTTGTCAAGGCATATAATCTGATATTGAGGATGCTCCTTTAACATATAATGAACAAAATTACCACCAATAAATCCGGCTCCACCAGTTACAATAATCTTCATAATCTATGTATCCTCTCAAAAATATATTATTCATTCATATAACATAAAACGCTTTTGTCGTTATATGCTTTAGTACAGAATCCTTCCATCCGCTACCTGCTTAAGATGCGCTCCGTATGGCGACTTGCCATATCTTGCAGCATGCTCAAGAAGCTGATCCTTTGTTATCCACTTATTACGGTATGCAATCTCTTCAATTGCCGAAATCTGGATTCCCTGGCGGTTCTCGACAACCTTAATGAATTCTGTAGCCTCTGAAAGTGCATCCATTGTTCCTGTATCAAGCCACGCATATCCGCGCCCAAGTGTTACGACATTGAGATTGCCTTTCTCAAGATAGATTCTGTTAAGGTCTGTTATCTCAAGCTCACCTCTTGCTGACGGCTTAATTGACTTGGCATATTCACATACATTCTTATCATAAAAATACAGACCGGTCACGCAATAATTAGACTTTGGATGTTCCGGTTTCTCTTCAATAGATATTGCCTTGCCATTCCCGTCAAATTCTACAATTCCGAATCTCTCCGGATCATTAACATAATATCCGAATACAGTTGCCCCATCCTGTCTTGCTGCAGCTTCCTTAAGATGCTTTCCAAGTCCGTCTCCATAGAAGATGTTATCTCCGAGAACCATTGCACATGAATCCCCATCAATAAACTCCTCTCCAAGTATGAATGCCTGTGCAAGTCCGTCAGGTGACGGCTGTACCTTATAACTCAGATTAATTCCGAGACTGCTCCCATCGCCAAACAGCCTTTCAAAATTAGGCAAATCGTTAGGTGTAGATATAATAAGAATATCCCTGATTCCCGCCATCATAAGAACTGACATCGGATAATATATCATTGGTTTATCATACACCGGAAGAAGCTGCTTGCTTGTTACCATCGTAAGCGGATACAGTCTTGTACCGCTGCCTCCAGCCAATATTATTCCTTTCATTCTGAACCTCCATTATCCTGTGTACTTCTGCAAAAGGGCAGAGATACCCATATTTGTACATTATTATCTACATAATAGCAAACTGCTTCTGCTTTGTCAACGAAACAGGGCTTTTAGCGCAAAAAGTACAAAAAACTCCGGCAGTCATCTCTGACCGCCGGAGCTTTTATATTTAAGAGGTTGTTATGAACTTATAATTAAGCTCTCTTCTTCTTTGATACAACAATACCTGCACAGATAACTGCTGCACTTGCAAGAAGAATAACTACTATTGGCATGATTGGTGTGCTGTCACCTGTCTTAGCTGATTCAATTGTCTGACCAGCCTCGCCGTTAGCTGCCTTCTGCAGATATACTACTGCAAATGGGCTGAATTCTGTTACATTAACGCTAAGTCCTGCCTGATTAACTGCCGGATCAATAACATCAAGTGTTCCGTTCTTAAGAAGGTGAAGCACTGAGAATGTATATCCATCCGCATTAGTTCCGTCAGGATAAGCAAATGATATTGTAATAGTTCCCTCGAATGTAAGTGGGTTGCCTGCTGCATCAACAAGCTCTACATCATAGTAAGCTACGCCTGCTTTGTCAGCAATCTTAAGTCCCTGATTCTTAGCTGCCTCAAGGATTGATGCTGCTGTTGAATCATCTGCTGCCTTAGGAACTGCCTTAACATATACATCACCTGCTGTTACAGTTGCACCTGCTGCATTCTTGATAACTGTTCCTGCAGGAACAACAGCTCCAACATTCTGTCCGATTACGTTAATAGTCCCCTTTACATCCGGGTTGGTAATAGCTGCATCAGTATTATCCTCAACCTCCTCATTCGAGTCTGTAGGGTAATATACTGAATCCTTCTTATCTATTACTGCAGAAGGCGTACCATTAATTCTGGCACCTACACCTTCCGGAGCCTTGTCTGTAAGGACAAGAAGACCATGCATGTTGATTGTTCCGTCTGCATTTCTTGTAGGTGTTATTGATGTATCCGTTGTTACAAACCATGAATCATCAACAGCCTCGCCTGCCTTGTTAGCAGATGCCTTTGTTGCTGTATCCCAGTAATAGTTCTTATCACCGTAAATCTTGCTTGTATCCTGTGTGCCCTTTGTCTTGAACTGCTCTGCTACATTAGTATCCTTTCTGTATGAAAGAATTCCGTTAGCGCCAAAGTCTGTGTTAGCTGCTGTATTTGTGTAGAATGCTACATTGTAGCTCTCGTTGTTAAATGTTGTACTGCTTGTTACCTGAATATCAGGACAGCTGTTTGAATCAATACCCTTAGCCTTGTTATTGTAAGCTACTGAGTTGATAAGTCTGTGATAACCTGAAAGGCTGTCACCACCCATCTTGAAGCCGTTACCGTTACCGGCATCAGTTCCATCCTCAAGGTAGCCATTGCCATAGGCTACGCAATTCTGAAGCGTTACTGATCCAATTGATCCCGTCTCTACCTTAGCAAAAAGATCCCATCCATCATCGGCATTATTATATGAGATACATCCATCGAATACGTTACCATCAGCTACAGTAAGCTTAGCAGCGAATCCATCTGCATCCTCATAACCCTTATCTGCATTGCCATACGATGTACAGTTAAGAATAAGGTTATATGATGGCCAGTTATCCCATGTATCTGATGAGAGGTATCTGCTTATCTGAATACCTGTATTGCCATTGTGATATGTATTAATCTGATCAAGTACGTTGTGGCTTCCTGATACCTGAACACCCTTAAGGGCATCTGCTGAATGTGTTACATCAAATCCCTTGAAGTACCAATAATCACCTGCAAGAATCATACCTGCACATGACCAGTTGAAATCAAGCACCGGTCTTTCATCCGCATTAGGATCCGCTATAACAGTAATGTATGCGTCTGCTGTACCATTATTTCCACGTCCTGTTGTTACTGTACTATATAAATTGTACTTTCCGCCCTTAAGTATAATCTGCTGTCCAGGCTGTGCATACTTAAATGCTGTATATATATCGAGTGGTAAACTCTCTTCTCCTGTTCCCTGTGGTGAACCATCAGGTGCAACCCATATAGATTCCTTAGCCTGTCCATATGTCTTAAACTTTACAGTATGTGTAAATCTATAAGGTTCATACGATGTAAGCTTATCGCCCTTGAGTGGAACAAAATTCGGATCAGGTGTAAATGTTATAACAAAGTTATTATCACCCTCTGTAAGAGTATACTTCTTAGTATATTCTACATTAGCCTTAACATACTCATCTTCAACATCCCTGCCGCCGATTGTAAGCCATCCGTCAGCAGTTGATACAAATCTGAATAAATATTCAGCATTACCTGTCGCTGTTGCTGATGTTACTGTATAGTTTGGTGTAACATACTTAATTGGCTTTGCCTCTGCAGGTGCATCTGTTGCCGGATCTGTAAGTGTAAGTGAGATGTCTGAGAATGTAGCCTCAGCATTTCTTGCTGCAAAGAAGCCTGCATATACATAATCTTCATCAAGCTGGCTGAGTGCATCTCTGTCATAATACTTCTGAGTCTTAATCTCCTTACCGTCTGCATCGGAATATGTTACAAAATAACCTGTGTTATTTCTCTGAATTGTAAGGTAGTAATCTGTAAGTGCTGTAAGTCCGTCAGAAACTGCTGTATTAGTACTGTTACCAATAACATTATATGTTCCTGCATCAAGTTTCATTGCTGATGTATCAAGAGGTAATGTCTCTGTCTTAAACTGGCTGTTGATTGTAGCTGTATCACTTGCTACAAACTTATCAAGGTTACCCTTGTTAACACCTGTCTTAGCGATAACACCAAGACCAATCTTCATAGAAATCTTCTTACCTGCATCACTAATCTCGCCTGTCTCTTCATCAACATAGTACTCAACCTTTGATGCGATTGCCTGATACTGGTTATTCCATAATGCTGTTGAATCACCATTAGCGCCTACACGGTCAGATACCATAAGGCCATAACCTTCCTGACCATTGCTGAGTGTCCACTTGTCAACATGAACCTTAGCCCTGAGTGTGAAGTTAGATGTTGTAGGTATCTTTGTATAATAGAATGATACACCATCTGTTGAGTTAGGAACAATCTTACCTGCATTGCCCATAGCAGATACTGTTACTGAACCGTCATTAGCATCGCCTGAATACTTATTCTTAGAACCTGTACTTGAGCCGTATGCTGAGAACTCCCACTTGAACTTAGCATCTGATGTAGCTGTTGCTGCTATTGTTGCGGCTGCTGACTCAGAGCCTCTGAGTGCCTCAACCTTGAAGTCATATTTCTTACCAACAGTAAGACCGCTTACTGTGTATGATGTATTCTTTGTTGTACCTGCCACTGTGTAATCCGAAGCACCCTCTGCCTTGTAAGATACTCTGTAACCATCTGTGGCCTCTGAATATGCATCCCACTCAACCTTAACAGCTCCTGAGCCCTGACTTGTAGCTGTAACATTCTTTGGCTCATGAAGAGTTGAAACAAATCCCTTAACAGATACAGTATTAGATGGCTTAACACTGTCTACTGATGGTCTGCTTGCTGTTGCTGTGAATGTATAATCTCCGCTTTCCTCAGGTGAGAATTCAAATGTCTGGCTGTTGCTCATTGTTGATGAAGACTTCGTATCAACAACCTCGCCTGCTGCATTCATCATCTCTACCTTAACTGTGCCGGCACCAAGTGAACCAATCACACAGTCAGATGTAACTGTCATTGTATCTCTGTTACCTGATACTGAAATAACCGGTGCTGAAACCATATCCCAGTTATCAACGAATGATGAGAAAGAACCTGTAAGCTTTGTTGAGTCAAATACTGTTGTATCTCCCTTAGAAATCTTAAAGTTCTCTACCTTAGCTGATACATTGTTGAGTACCAT
>OLNW01001872.1_pt1 | contig 19476 bp, 14 predicted proteins | sample 1672121 | NCBI WGS metagenome assembly OLNW01 (sample SAMEA3136648, study PRJEB25190) | human gut metagenome
GCTGCCGTATCGGAACCAACAATCTCCAGGCAGGGATAAAGGCAGCGGAAGCAGCGCTTGCCACTGATGATGAGGAATTATATATCGGTATTGTGAACTATGATGTGAATTCCGCTAACGGACAACAGAGAGAGCTTGGATTCCGGCAGACGGTGGAGCAGGATCCGAGGGTCAAAAATATAACCACGATCAATGTGCTCTCCACCACGGAAGATGCCAGAGCGGGAGCCAAGGAAATGCTATTGTCCGATTCCAGGATCAATGTGGTGGTGACCTTTAATGAATGGACCAGTCTCGGAGTAGGCTGGGCGATCCGGGATCTGAACCGGGCGGACAGGATCCAGGTGGTGGCTTTTGATTCCAATGTGGTCTCTGTGGGAATGTTGGAGACCGGAGAAGTAGATGCCCTGATCGTACAGAATCCATATGCTATGGGATATCTCGGAGTGGAGACAGCAGCTAATCTGATGAACGGACAGACAGGCGGTCCCAGCGTGGTGGATACTGCCACGACCATTGTCACCAGAGAGAATATGTATGAACCGGAGAGCCAGAAGATATTGTTTTCTTTTGAAGAGGAAGGTTATTGATCCTGTGCAAAATCTTACGATAACGATAAGCAAAGTGTAAAAATATGTACAAAACATGAACAAAATATGTACAGAATAGTATAATTTCTTACCCCTTGCGTAAGATTTTGCATATCTTTTTTGTACAACCTGACATATAATTACCTCATCAAGAGATGAAACACATACAATTTCATCAAAACAAGGAGGTATTTTGTATGAAAAAGATCATGTCACTACTGTTGGTCGGCATTATGATGCTCAGCCTCGTAGCGTGCGGAAAAGACGGCGGAAAGAACGGCGGAGAGCTGAACGTAGGTGTATTCTATTATACTTACAGTGATACTTACATCTCCAGCGTACGTACCGCACTGGACAACGCACTTACCGAAGCAGGTATCAAGTTCCAGAATTACGACGGCAACAGTAACCAGACCACCCAGAACGAACAGATCGATACCGCTATTGCACAGGGTACCAACCTTCTGATCGTTAACATCGTTACATCCGGTTCCGTAGACGCTTCCCAGGCTATCGTTGACAAGGCAAGCGCAGCAGGAATCCCTGTTATCTTCTTCAACCGTGCGGTTGAGTCCGATGAGGATGAAGGTAAGGTATTAGGCAGCTATGACAAGTGTGCATTCGTAGGAACCGATGCTCCCGAAGCAGGTCATATGCAGGGTAAGATGGTAGGCCAGTACGTAGTAGATAACTTTGATGCTATCGACTTAAACGGCGACGGCAAGATCAGCTACGCAATGTTCATGGGTCAGTTAGGTAACGTAGAAGCAATCTATCGTACCCAGTACGGCGTAGAAGATGCAGACGCAGTGATCACCGCAGCAGGCAAGCCCGCTCTGGAGTACTTCGATGCATCCAATACTGATAAGTACCAGGTTGACCAGGACGGTAACTGGTCCGCAACCGCAGCTAACAACTACATGACTACCAACCTGTCTCAGTACAATGAGTCCGCTGGTAACATGATCGAGCTGGTAATCTGCAACAACGACGGTATGGCTGAAGGCGTTATCTCCGCTCTGAATGACAAGGGCTACAACTTAGGCGACGGCAGCTGCACCACCATTCCTGTATTCGGTGTTGACGCAACTGACGCAGCTAAGCAGCTGATCGCAGATGGCAAGATGACCGGTACCATCAAGCAGGATGCAGAAGGTATGGCAAACGGTATTGCTTACCTGGCTAAGAATATCCAGTCCGGTAAGGAGCTGATGGCAGATACCGACAGCTTCAATATCTCTGAGAAGGTTAGCAACAAGATTTACATCCCTTACGCTACTTATACCGGAGAATGATCTGAATAACAAGTAAATAAAAAGAGCGGCTGCTGCATCGGGCAGCAGCTGCTCTTTATGTATAGGAGGATGCGTATGGGACAGGAAGTATTGCTTCAGATGACAGACATATGCAAGGAATTCCCCGGCGTAAAGGCACTGGATCATGTATCCCTGACCGTAAAAAAGGGAACGGTACACGCGCTGATGGGAGAGAACGGCGCCGGTAAATCCACCTTGATGAAGTGTCTGTTCGGTATCTACAGTAAGGATGCAGGAAAGATTGAACTGGAAGGCAAGGAAGTTAATTTCAAGAATTCCAGAGAAGCACTGAACAACGGAGTGGCCATGGTTCATCAGGAACTGAACCAGGCACTGAAGAGAAATGTCATGGATAATATCTGGCTGGGCCGTTATCCCATGACAGCAGGTATTATGGTCAACGAGCATAAAATGCTGGAAGACACCAATAAGATTTTTGAAGAACTGGGGATCGCAGTAGACCCCAAGAGAATTATGAGTACGATGCCGGTATCACAAAGGCAGATGGTAGAGATCGCCAAGGCGGTATCCTATAACAGTAAGATCATTGTATTCGACGAACCTACTTCATCCCTGACGGAAGAAGAAGTGGAGCATCTGTTTAAGATCATCAACATGCTTCGTGACAGAGGATGCGGTATTATTTATATCTCCCACAAAATGGCAGAGATCCTTAGGATCGCAGATGAAGTAACCGTCATGCGTGACGGTACCTGGATCGCAACGGAGCCTGCTGAAGAATTGACCACAGATAAGATCATCAGACTCATGGTAGGACGTGAGCTGACCAATCAGTTCCCTCCCAAGACGAACAAACCCGGAGAAGTGGCATTGGAAGTGGAACATCTGACTGCAAGGTATTCTCTGTTGCAGGATGTGTCCTTTAAAGCCAGAAAGGGTGAGATCGTGGGTCTGGCCGGACTGGACGGAAGCGGCAGAACGGAGACTCTGGAGAATATCTTCGGCGTTGCTACCAGGAAAGACGGTCTGATCAAATTAGACGGCAAAGAAGTGAAGAACCGCAATGCCAGAGAATCTATTAAAAACGGCTTTGCACTTCTGACAGAGGAACGTCGTGCTACCGGTATTTTCGGTATCCTGAATATCCGGGAGAATACGGTGATCTCCAGTCTGAAGAAGCATAAGAGAGCAGGATTTTATCTGAGTGATAAATCCATGGAGAAGGACACCGCATGGGCTATTGATGCCATGCACATCAAGACACCTTCCCAGAAGACGAAGATCCGGTCATTATCCGGTGGTAACCAGCAGAAGGTTATCCTCGGCAGATGGCTTCTCACAGAGCCTGAGGTACTGATGCTGGATGAACCTACCAGAGGTATCGACGTAGGTGCAAAATATGAGATCTACCAGCTGATCATCGATCTGGCGAACAAGGGCAAAGTTGTCCTGATGGTATCTTCGGAGATGCCGGAGCTGCTGGGTGTATGTGACAGAATACTTGTCATGAGCGGCGGCAGACTGGCAGGAGAAGTAGATGCCAAAAATACGACACAGGAAGAGATCATGTCTCTTGCTGCAAAATATGTATAGGAGGATATGCGTATGAATCCCGGCAAAGCAATTCAAAATAAAATTAACGGCGTAAAGCAAAATTTTGCAGATTACAAGAAGCTGGACAGCAAGGACAAGAAAACTTATTGGAAAGAGTTTTTACTGAACAATGCGTTGTACATCCTGCTGATCGTAGCAATTATTTACACTTACATCCAGAACTCCAATTTCCTGTCGGCGGCTTCCATTGTCAACATTATCAGCCTGTCCGCAGCGAACCTTCCCATTGCCTGTGGTATTGCGGGATGTATCGTATTGACCGGTACTGACCTGTCCGCAGGACGTGTGGTAGGACTTACCGCATGTATTACCGCATCCCTGATGCAGTCCGTAACCTATGCGACCAAGATGTTCCCGAACCTTCCGGTACTTCCGATCCCTCTGGTGATCCTGATCGTACTGTTGGTCGGTGGTATCGTAGGATGGGTCAATGGATTCTTCGTGGCGAAGTTCCAGTTACATCCCTTCATCGTAACTCTGGCTACCCAGCTGATCGTATATGGTTTACTGTTAATGTATATCATGATCAACGGCAATAACGGCCAGCCTCTGTCCGGTCTGGATCAGCATTTCAATGATGTGGTAAAAGGAAGCGTAGTATCCTTTAATGCCGGCGGAGCGAGAATCGCCATTCCCAACTATGTATGGCTGGCAGCTGTCATTGTTATCATTATGTGGTTCATCTGGAACAAGACAACCTTCGGTAAGAATATGTTCGCAGTCGGTTCTAATCCGGAAGCAGCTAAGGTATCCGGTGTTAACGTAATGCGTACTACCATTCTGGTGCATACTCTGGCAGGTGCTATGTACGGTCTGACCGGTTTCATCGAGTCCTCCCGTATCGGTTCCAATACCGCCAACACCGGTCTGAACTATGAGTGTGATGCTATTGCAGCCTGCGTTATCGGCGGTGTATCCTTTGTAGGTGGTACCGGTAAGATCAGCGGTGTTGTACTGGGTGTATTCCTCTTAAGAATCATCTTCGTAGCACTGAACTTCCTGTCCATCAACATGAACATGCAGTATGTGATCAAGGGACTTATCATTCTGGTTGCCTGTGCGATCGATATGAGAAAGTATCTGGTAAGAAAGTAATGACATAAGACTCACCCATAGAAAACATCCGTGACTGCTTGCAGGCAAAGGATGTTTTCTATGTGGGGAGTAAAACAATATGAGTATGAAGGACGACAGTCCGGAATACGAATATTGGTTGCAATTTCGAGAGTGCGCAGCACATAGAAATTGCTTATGATAGATTTGGAAAAGGAAAGATTATGAATCAGGAACAAGTGACAGCAGAGAATACAGAAGAAAAGGCAGCAGAGGTCACCGCATCGTCAGAAATGGCGGGACAGACACAGGAGGCGGTCCGCCCGAAGGGAAAATGGTTCGGCCGCGGTATCTACGGAAGCAAGGATGTCCCCATCCGCATTTTGGACGGCCTGATCGGTGCTTTGATCGTGGTGATCGTGGGAATGATCATTTTCTTCGCGGTACGCGGTGGATTCAACATTATGTACGATACGGATGGCGGAAGCGAAGTGCCCGCACAGAAGATCCGCTACGGTGAGTTCATTACGGAGCCGGAGACACCTTACAAGCCCGGATACACCTTTGACGGATGGTATACGGAAAAGGAAGGCGAGACGGTATTATGGTATTTCCAGTCGGAAAAAGTTACGGGCGATATGACATTGACCGCGCATTGGATACCGGCACAGTTCACAGTGAAATTTGACTATGACGGTGGCACGGATGCAGACGGTGCGGTCACGGAATCCAAGCAGGTGATTTTCGGTGAGACCTATGGCACACTTCCGGAACCGGTCAAAGAAGGAAGCATCTTTGCCGGCTGGGAATACAGCGGACAGACGATCACCGCAGATACCGTTGTCCAAATGACAGGAGAACATGTCCTGACAGCAATCTGGAAATGATCTGTTCATTGTTTCAATATCGGTAAATTCAAGAACTCCCGGCTGGAGGCAGATACTGCTTCCGACCGGGAGTTCCTGTTTTTTGAAAGCAATTTTCCCAGATTGTTATAAAAGAAAAGCCTCTTGACAGGATGCAAAGAATGTCGTACTATTGTATTATACAAATAATACAACAAAACAATAGATATGAAAAAGTAAAAACGAAATGAAAATTATTAAGAAAGGATGATAGGAATGGCGTGGGAATTAGATGCTGACAGGCCAATCTATGCGCAACTGGTAGAACGGATCCAGCGGGAAATCGTATCCGGAAAATATCAGCCGGGAGAGAAGCTCCCCAGCGTCCGTGATCTGGCGGCGGTGGCAGCGGTGAATCCGAACACGATGCAGAAGGCATTTGCGGAACTGGAGCGGAGTGGTCTGATCATGACGCAGAGGACCAGCGGCAGAACGGTTACGGAGAATACGGAACTGATCTCCAATACGAGGGAGAAGCTGGCAGCTGGTCATATGAGGAACTTTATAGACAATATGCAGGAGCTGGGGTATGACACCGGGGAGATCAGAGAGCTCTTGGCTAAAATGCAGTCCTGAGAGACCGGGGATTCCGGTAAATAATCAAGAGAGGTGGAAAATAAATGAATAATTTGGTGGAAATCGTGAACTTAACCAAGAAATACGGCACCAATGTGGCCGTGAATCATCTGACCGTAAGTCTTCCCAAGGGGAAGATCATTGGTCTGCTGGGACCCAACGGCAGTGGTAAGACGACCCTGATCAAAATGCTGAACGGTCTGCTGACACCGACGGAAGGAACCATTCTGATCGATGGCAATAACGTGGGACCGGCGACTAAGAGTAAGGTGGCCTATCTCCCGGACCGCACTTACCTGACTATGAATCAGACGATCAGGGAGATCCTGGATTATTTTCAGGACTTTTATGCGGACTTTTCCAGGGAACATGCAGAAGAAATGTTAAAAAGCCTTGGAATCGACCCCACGTTGAAGATGCGAACCTTATCCAAAGGTACAAAAGAAAAGGTACAGCTGATCCTTGTGATGAGCCGGAATGCCAGCCTGTATATTCTCGATGAGCCGATTGCCGGTGTGGATCCTGCAGCGAGAGATTATATCCTGCGCACCATCATCAACAACTACAATCCCGAAGCTACGGTACTGATCTCCACCCATCTGATCGAGGATGTGGAGCAGGTACTGGATGAAGTGATCTTCATGCGCTACGGTCAATTGGTGTTATATACATCCGTTGACAATATCAGAGAAGAGAAGGGTAAGTCTGTAGATGCTTACTTCAGGGAGGTATTCGCATGTTAGGAAAGTTGATGAAATATGAATGGAAAAATATCTGGAGAGCAGGTACACTGATGCTTCTGGGAATGTTTGTAGTCACCGTGATCGGCTGCGTGGTATTACGCATGCCGGGAGGACTGGTAACGGAGATTGCGGACGGCAATAACATGAATGCGACACAGAGCTGGTTTGTACTCTCTTCCTTTGTGGCAACACTGATCCTGTATGTGATCATGCTGCTGGCGTCCACCTGGGGCATGCTGATCTTCCTGGGAATCCGCTTTTACCGCAGCATGTATACGGATGAAGGCTATCTGTCCCATACTCTGCCGGTGACGGCAAACCAACTGTTCTTAAGCAAGGTACTGGTCTCCGGTGCCTGGTATCTGTTCCTTACGATAGGCATTGGTATCTCAGTGATGGCACTGGTCGTGTCTTTGATGACAGGACTTTTAAATGTTGGTGAACTGAGTAGTGTAATGACACAATATAATGGGAATATCTGGGAATTCCTGACGGATGCTTTTTATGAGATTGGCAGAGCATATGAAGACGAGATGGGAATCAATCTGCTGCATTATGGGATCACGCTGCTCTTAACCTATGTAGTAGGACCTTTCATTACTATGGTCACTCTGTTCGGAGCCCTGACGATCGGTCAACTGTCTTCTAAACATAAAGGGTTCATGGGAATCCTGGCCTATGCGGGAGTGACGATCCTGTCTTCCATCATCGGCAGCACGGTACAGAGTGCTTTCATGTTTGGTACAAATGTCATGAACAGTCAGAGTGGAATCTCGGTGAGTGCCAATTCGGCCTACGATATTAATGTGATCACCAGCCTGCTCCTGGCAGCGATCATGTACGGAGTATCTTATTACATCATGAATAAAAAATTAAACCTGGACTAACAGGTATGGCACCTTGCCCTTACGTACGAAATTTGGTATAATAAATCCAAATTGACAACAGGGAACGGGTGAAGGTACATGCAGGAGATACTTGATAGAATTTTAGGAGGAAACTTCGATTATGAGAATGGTTCTTTGGAATTCTCCTGCTCTAAAATAGAGATTTCCCTGTCTCAGGGAACAGCGTACGAAGGCTCTTTTCACATCCTTTCTGCATCGGAAGGCTATGTAAAAGGATCTGTAATATCGGACCATCTGCTGATGGAATGCATAACAGACCAGTTTACCGGCTCCGATGCAGAAATTTTTTATTGCTTCCATGGAGAGAATCTGGAGGAAGGGGATGTGGTGAAGGGCTCTTTTTCTGTAGTCAGCAACAGGGGAGAATACAATCTGCCTTTCGTGGTGACCGTGGAGCATGGCGTATTGAATTCTTCCATCGGTACCATAAGGAATCTGTTTCATTTTGCTAATCTGGCGAAAAGTAACTGGGCGGAAGCGGTACGGTTATTCTATGATCCGGATTTCCGGCGTCTGTTCCAGGGGAATGATGAACATTTTTATGGCTGCTATCGTATGCTGTCCGCCTATGAGGGCAATGAGCAGAACGTGGAGGAATTTCTGATCTGTATCAATAAAAAGCAGCAGATAGAGTTTCTGATAGAGGAAAAGGAACTGGTGAAAAAGCTTTCCAGAGCGGAAGGTAATTACGGGGTGACGGAGAACAGCCTGAATATTGTCAGAAACGGCTGGGGATATACCGATTTACAGATCGAATGTGAGGGAGAGTTTGTCTTCACAGAAAAAGAAACATTAAGTGATGACGATTTTCTGGGAAACCGGTGCAGACTCCCGGTCTATATCGACAGCAGTATATGCAGGCCCGGTAAAAATTTCGGCAGGATCTATATATACAATGCTTATACGTCGCTGGAGATCCCGGTGACGGTACAGCTGGGGGATATGACGGCGGTGCGGCATGCGGACCACAGTCATATGCAGTGCAGAGCACAGATCATGAAATATTATGAGGATTTCAGATTACGTAAGATCGGAACAGGTACCTGGCTGGCAGAGACCGGCAAATTGGTGGAACGTATGGTGACTATGGATGAACGGGATGCATCGGCCAGACTGTTTCAGGCACAGCTTCTGATCACCGAAGAGAGATACAATGAAGCCGGCTGGATCCTGGATCATGCAGCGGATATGCTGGAGGAACAGAAAGCTGCCGGCGGGGATCTGTGGGCATATTATCTGTATCTGACGACACTGATCCACAGAGATCCCCAGTATACCAGGCAGATGGCGGAACAGGTGGAGCAGATCTATCGCTATGACAGGACCAGATGGCGGGTGGCGTGGCTGCTTTTGTATCTGTCGGAAGAGTATAACCGGTCTGCTTCCGGAAAATGGTTGTTCCTGGAGAAGCAATATCAGTATGGATGTACCAGTCCGGTCATCTATCTGGAGGCATTGGCACTTCTGAACAGCAATCCTGCATTGTTGCGGAAACTGAACGGATTTGAACTGCAGGTGCTGCATTTTGGCGCCAGACAGGAGGCAATCAGTGACAGCCTGTTAGAACAGCTTCTGTATCTGTCAGGCAGAGTGCGGGAATATTCGCCGCTTTTGTGCAGAATTCTGAAAAAAGTATATGGGAAAAAAGAAGATGTACGTATCCTGCAGGAAATCTGCAGTCTGTTGATCAAAGGAGGCAAGACCGGTACGGATGCTTTTGGCTGGTATGAGAAGGGTGTGGAAAGCCATCTGCGGATCACCAATCTGTATGAATATTATATGGCCTCGACAGATATGGATTCCGTAACGGAACTGCCGAAGGTAATATTGATGTATTTCTCGTTCCAGAACAATCTGGATTACGAACACAGTGCCTTTTTATATGCGTATCTGTTGAAACACAGGGCGGAATACGAAGAATTGTATGAACATTACGAACCGCGTATCGAACGGTTTGTCATCGATCAGATTCAGAAACAGCACATTAACAGACATCTGGCGGTGCTGTATCAGGGATTCCTGACACCCGCGATTGTGACGGAGACAATGGCAAAGCCCCTTTCCCGTCTTCTGTTTGCACATCTGGTACGGGTGGAAGATAACAGAATACGCAAGGTGATCGTCGGTCAGCCGGGCAACCTGAAAATGACGGAGACTTTACTGCAGAACGGTATCGCATGGGTGGCAATCTACGGAAATGATTATACCATTGCATTTGAGGATGCCTATGGGAACAGATTCCTGAAAAATGTGGAATACACGCTGGAAAAGCTTTTGGTGCCCGGAAAATATCTGCGGCTGTTGGAACATTATGTGCCGGATACTGTGGAACTGGATCTGTATTTTGCACAAAATGACAGAGGAGAAGAAGCTATGCCTTCCGCAAAGTTAATGCGTATGGCAAGACTTGCGGCATCCGATGCCGTGGAGCCGAAGCTGCGGCATAAAATAGCGGTAGAGCTGGCGCAGGCTTATTTTGATGCCGATGATGTGCAGGCATTGGATGAATATCTGCAGGAGTTTGCTGGAGAACATCTGACGGTGGAACAGAGGGAGACCGTACTTCGTTTCCTGATACTGCGGGGGAATTATGAGAAGGCATATCAGTGGATCGAACGGTATACACCGTATTTTGCGGAAGCCAAAATATTGCTGCGCCTGACGGATGCGCTGATCTCACAGTCCGTACATGACGGAGAACCTGCCTTATATGCGGCGGCATTGTCTGTTTTTCGCAGAGGAAAATACAACGGAAATGTTTTGGAGTATCTGTCTCATTATGTACAGGGAACGACGAAAGAGCTGCGTGATATCTGGAAAGCAGCCAGATCTTTTGAAGTAGACTGCTATGAACTCAGTGAGAAAATTCTGGTACAAATGTTGTTTTCCGGTGCATTTGTGGGAGAACGGCTGGATATTTTCCGCTATTACGTATCCCAGGGAGCCGGACAGGAGATCGAAGAGGCGGTTCTGATCCAGAGCTCTTATGATTACTTCTGCAGAGAAAAACTGACGGAGGAATACATTTTTCATGAAATCCGTAATTGCTATCTGCGGGGGGAAGAGACACAGAGAATCTGTAAACTGGCATATCTGAAATTCTATGCGGAGAACAGAGACAGGCTGGAGAGAGAAGATGAGCTGCTGATCCGGGACTTCCTGCAGGAAATGATGAAAGAGCATATTCATCTGAACTTTTTCCGGGAATATAAGGACTGCCTTCCCGAGCTGCAGGAACTAAAGGACAAGACCATTGTGGAGTATCATACCAGAGGCGGTGTCCGGGCAAGAATTCATTATGTGATGCTGCATGAGAACGGACAGGCGGAGGATTATCTGTCGGAATACATGCAGGAAGTATACAGTGGAGTATTTTTCAAAGAGTTTGTGCTCTTTTTTGGTGAGAATATTCAGTATTATATTATGGAAGAATCCGCAAACGGAGAACAACTGACGGAGAGCGGAAGCTTACAGAAGAGTGATATCATGAATGATAATCCAGACAGTAAATACGAGATTGTCAATGATATGATGATCAGTATGTCGCTGCAGGATGATGATACACTGGATCATCTTCTGGAGGAATATTACCGCAGAGAATATCTGGATCACAGACTGTTCACTCTGCAGTAAGATCAGACAGACCACAGAGAGGAGGCGGAAGGAAGATGCGACTGCCGGGAAGCGAAAAAGTAATCGTCGGATATGATCTTGGCAACAAATATGCGCAGATCAGCTGCTATGTTACGGGTAGTGAGGAAGAGATCAGAACATTGTCTTCCGTAGCGGGATCTTCGGTCTATACCATTCCGCTGGCGCTCAGTAAGAGACAGGGAGTCAACCAGTGGTTTTACGGAAGTGAAGCAATACGATATGCCGGGGAGGAAGAAGGAATTCTGGTGGAGAACCTTTTGAAGCTGGCCAGGGACGGAGAACCGGTGCAGATCGACGGCGCACCGATTGATCCGGTTGCGTTGCTGACGCTTTTCCTGAAACGAAGTCTGGGTCTTTTATCTCAGGTGACAAATACGGAACGTATCGGTGCCCTGATGATCACCTGCGAAGAATTGGATCATCGGATGTTGGAAGTGCTGACAGCAGCCACAGAGGGACTTCATCTGAAGACGGATCAGATCTGCTTCCAAAGTCATGTGGAGAGCTTTTATTACTATAATCTGTACCAGCCGGAGGAACTGTGGCGGCATAAGACGATATTATGCGAATATGGAGATGCTTCCATACGTACCTACTGCATGGAATGCAACCGGCATACCACACCTGTAGTGGCATATATGGAGGAGAGGGAATTTCCTTTCCCGGTACCGGAATCCGATGAGAAAATGCAGGAGATCGCGAAAAAACTGTGTGAAAATCAGATGATATCTTCGGTATATCTGATCGGTGAAGCTTTTTCCCGGGACTGGATGAAGGAATCCCTGCGCTATCTGTGTAAGGGGAGGAGAGTTTTCCAAGGCAATAATCTGTTCAGCAAGGGTGCCTGTTATGGCATGATGGAGAGACTGACTCCCGGGGAAACAGGTAAAAATCATGTGTTTCTGGGAAAAGATAAACTCAAATCCAATATCGGAATGAAGGTTCTCAGACAGGGAGAGGAATCCTATCAGGCATTGCTGGATGCCGGAATCAACTGGTATGAAGCCAAAAATACCATGGAATTCTATCTGCTGGAGGGACGAGCTGTGGAGATCCTGATCACTTCCCTGACCGGCAAGGGGAACCGGATCGCCAGAATCGTACCGGAAGAATTACAGGAGGGAATCATCCGCCTGCGGATCAGCGTGGAAATGCGGGATGACACACACCTCAAGGTAGAACTGGAGGATTTGGGATTTGGCACATTTCGTGCTGCAACACATCACATCTGGAAGGAAGAGATCGAACTCTGACCGGAGATGAAGATGGACGGAGATGAGAATGGAAATGAAGGCAAGTCTGTGTGTAGGTGAATATTGTGAGACAGCCTATAATATAGAAGAACTGGAGATCCGGGTCTATTGCATGGAGGAACTGTGCTATTGCCTGAAGGAAAATGCGTTTCTTCTGGATATGTCTATCATGAATGATAAACTGGTGGACTGGATCGGAGAGGAATGCAGGGTCAGAGAACTGGCAAAGCAATTGTACCCCATGGTACATAAACAGGGGTCACTGAGTGTTTTCGTGCTGACGATTCTGCAGTATGTGGGAATCTATGGGGAAGAAGAGCTGCAGGCAGTCGCACAGGTGCTGAAGCAGGGATCCGGACTCAGCAACCTGGAGAAACGTAAGAGCCAGATCGACTATATGGTGGAAAAAAGAAAATATGCCGCGGCCATTCGCGGATATGATATGCTATTGGAAACCTGGAGTGATCTGGAGAGAGAAGGAAGAGAGCTCCCGGCCGGAAAAGTCAGGGCGGCGATCCTGCATAATAAAGGCGTGGCCCTTACCGGACTGATGCTTTATGATAAGGCGGCAGAGTATTTTCGTGAGGCATGGCAGGCGGATCCGGACAGAAGCCATCTGGATGCTTATCTTGCGGCAAAACGCATGGAGCTTTCGGAAGATGCTTATGTGGCATTTGCGGCCCGGAACCCGGAATTCTATACAGAATCTCTGGAACTGGAGAAAAGTATGGAACAATTCGGGAGAGAATGGGAACAGCAGCCGGAATTCCGGCAGTTGAAACTGCGAAGAGAATGGCGCGCAAATGACAGACAGAAATACGATGCGGAAAATGAGAGACTCATCACAGCATTGAAAAACAGTTATCGGACGAGTGTCAGCATATAACAGGATCAGAACGGACAGGAGAAAACTATGGTGTGGTGGAAACGCTTTTTTAAGAAAAAAACAGAGCCGGTGGAAGAGGATGACTGGGAACAGGTGGTCTATACACGTAACGGTGTAAATTTTGAAGAGGAAGATCAGCGGAAGCGTTACATTGTGAACTGCCTGGAGCAGATAACGGAAGCTTCCAGGGAAATCGATCTGCTCACCGGAGAATATACACTGGTAACATCGTACCTGACGGATATGGAAGAGATTGAGGCGTTACCTGCACAGCAGAGAGGGGAGATCAACCGTACCGCAGGTAAAATATCTGCGCTGGAACAGGAACGCAGTAAATATCGTGAGAAGAAAAACCGGATGAAAGATGCGGATTATTATGCCATCCGTAAAAGAGAAGATGAGATCGAAGAAGGGATTCAGAAGATCCGGGAAGGCGAAAAATACGGCAATCTGGTACGACAGGATCTGCATCGACTGGATGGAGAACGGCATGCCTATGAATATCGCAGAAATGAACTGGAGAATCTGATGAACAATCAGAGGGGAATGGCGGTGATCTTCCTGACGGCATTGATCGTGTGCGTGATCATGCTGGCTGTTCTGCAGTTTGCATTTGAAATGGATACTTACGTGGGATATTTCCTGGCGGTAGGCGCCGGCGCAGTGGCAATCTCCTATGTGTGTATCAAATACATGGACAGTGACAGGGAATTGCAGCGTGTGGAGAAGACCATCAATAAACTGATCCAGTTGCAGAACAAAGTAAAGATCAGGTATGTGAACAACTGTCAGCTGATGGAATATCTGTATCTGAAATATAATACGGACAGTGCAGCCAGACTGGAAAAGCTGTGGAAAATGTACCAGGATGAAAAGGAAGAACGGAAACAGTTCGCGGAGGCGGAAGCCAAGATCGAATATTACCAGAAGCAACTGGTGGAACAGCTGTCTAACTATCGGGTACAGATGCCGGAACGCTGGATCGGTCAGACGGCAGCTCTTTTGGATAAACGCGAAATGGTGGAAATCCGACATGAACTCATTCAGAGAAGACAGGCGCTCCGCAAACAGATGGATTACAACCAGGAGGTGGCGGAGACCGCCAGGAACGAAGTGAAGGATGTAGCAGCAGCATACCCCAGATATGCAAAGGAAATTCTCTCGATGGTGGAGCGTTACGACCGATAAAGAATTGACAAGACCCTCCCGTTATGTTACTATGACACCGTGTTAGCAATTTACCATGCTAAAGTATACAATGCGGCCAACAGTGAGTGGCAGAACGGGAGGATGTATTATGAAAAGAGTATTAGTGGCATTATTGGCGATCAGCATGGCAGCAGGTGTTCTTACCGGCTGTGGTTCTAAAGGATCTGATAAGACATTTACCGTAGGTTTTGATGCGGAATTTCCCCCTTACGGATATCGTGATGACAATGGAGAATATGTAGGCTTTGACCTGGATCTGGCAGCGGAAGTATGCAAGAGACAGGGCTGGGAACGGGTAAAGCAACCCATTGACTGGGATGCAAAGGATATGGAGCTTTCTTCCGGAGCCATTGACTGTATCTGGAACGGGTTCACCATGAACGGCAGAGAGGATGCCTACACCTGGACCGAGCCCTATGTGGATAACAGCCAGGTGTTCGTCGTAGCAGCAGCTTCCGGTGTACAGAATAAGGAAGAGCTGGCAGGCAAGGTTGTAGCGGTACAGAAGGATTCTTCCGCACTGGCTGCACTGAATGATGAAGAGAACACCGATAACATTGCACTTCGTGATTCCTTTGCACAGCTGATCGAGTATGCGGATTATAACACTGCATTCATGGATCTGGAGCAGGGTGCGGTAGATGCCGTAGCTATCGATATCGGTGTGGCACAGTACCAGATCGCCCAGAGAGAAGCAGGGAAGTTCGTTATGCTGCAGGGTGAGGACAACAAGCTGGCAGTAGAGCAGTACGCCGTTGGTTTCTTAAAGGGTAACGATGAGTTAAGAAATACCGTGCAGAAGACCCTCGATGAGATGGCAGCAGACGGTACTTTCACACAGATCGCTGAAAAGTGGGGACTGACCGACAGTGTCTGCCTCGGTAAATAACAAAAGATAATGGATGTAAGTCAGGATAATTAAGGAGTAGATTTCATGAGTTTGCTGACCATGAGTGCCCAGCTGGCAGAGGGCTTTCTGATAACGGTGGAAATATTTGTACTGACCCTTTTATTCTCCCTTCCTCTTGGGTTGATCGTAGCCTTCGGAAGAATGTCGGGATGTAAGGTGATCCGCATTATTTCCAAAATTTACATATCCATCATGAGAGGAACCCCTCTGATGCTGCAGATCATCGTGGTGTATTTCGCACCCTTTTATGTGTTCCGCATGCACGTGGGAACGGGGTATCGTTTCCCGGCGGTGATCGTGGCATTCGTGATCAACTATGCAGCATATTTTGCTGAAATCTACCGTGCGGGGATCGAATCTATTCCGGTGGGACAGTATGAGGCTGCGCAGGTACTGGGCTACAGTAAGGCACAGACTTTCGTGAAGATCATTCTGCCGCAGGTGGTGAAGCGGGTGCTTCCGCCGGTGACCAATGAGACTATCACATTAGTCAAGGATACTTCTATGGCATTTACCATTTCCATCGCGGAGATGTTTACAGTCGCGAAGCAGATCGGAGCGGCACAGACCAGTGTGGTTCCGTTGCTGGCGGCAGGTGTATTCTATTATATCTTTAATCTCGTTGTGGCATCCTTCATGGAATACCTGGAGAAGAAGACATCTTATTACAGATAGGCGACAGACAGGAGTATCGTATATGGAACAGACAGACGGAGAAATCCTCTTAGAAATGAATCATGTGAAAAAAAGCTTTGATGGAAACGGAGTGTTGGAGGATATCTCCCTGACCGTGAAAAAGGGAGAGGTGGTCTCCATCATCGGTCCTTCCGGTTCCGGGAAGTCCACACTGCTTCGCTGTGCAACGCTTTTGGAAAAAATGGACGGTGGTGAGCTGATCTATTTAGGGCAGACGGCAGCTTCAGAGAAAACGGATAAAAACGGCATAGTACAGTGCGAATATGCATCGAAGGCGGAATTACATAATATCCGTAAATGTTTTGGACTGGTATTCCAGAATTTTAACCTTTTTCCCCATTATACGGTGATGAAAAATATCATCGATGCGCCGATCCATGTGGATAAGGTAAGCCGCACAGAAGCCGTGGCGAGGGCGGAGAAGCTTTTAGCACAGTTGGGACTGTCGGATAAGGCAGATGCCTACCCTTACCAGTTGTCCGGCGGACAGCAGCAGAGAGTATCCATAGCCAGGGCACTGGCACTGCAGCCCAAGATCCTGTTCTTCGATGAGCCGACTTCAGCACTGGATCCGGAATTGACGGCAGAAGTATTAAAGGTGATCAGACAGCTGGCAAGTGAACATATGACCATGATCATCGTGACTCATGAAATGCAGTTTGCCAGAGAAGTATCCGACCGCATTATTTTCATGGAACAGGGTGTGATCGTGGAGGAAGGTTCTCCCGAAGCACTTTTTACAACGGAAAATGCCCGGGTTCGGGAATTTATCGGTAAGTTGCAGTAAAAACATATTGATTTTTTTTCGCAAATCTGTTTATCTATTAGGTGTGGGTGTATCTTGCCCACACCTGTTTCAATAAAAGACTGAAAAACATAAGAATGCGAGGACTGATGGTATGAGCGTACAGGAAATGAAACCGATCAAGGAAGGCAAAGTTCGTGAGATCTACGACAACGGAGATACCCTGATCATGGTGGCAACTGACCGTATCAGCTGCTTTGATGTGATCTTGGACAACACAGTAACGAAGAAAGGAACTGTATTGACCCAGATGTCAAAATTCTGGTTTGATATGACTGAGGATGTGATCCCCAATCATATGGTATCCGCTGATGTTAAGGATATGCCGGAATTTTTCAGACAGCCGAAGTTTGACGGTAACAGCATGATGTGCAAGAAGCTGAACATGCTCCCCATCGAATGCATCGTTCGTGGATACATTACCGGAAGCGGCTGGGAAAGCTACAAGAAGAACGGTACCGTATGCGGCATCAAGCTTCCGGAAGGTCTGAAGGAGGCAGATAAGCTTCCTGAGCCCATCTATACCCCTTCCACCAAGGCGGAGATCGGAGATCATGATGAGAACATCTCCTACGAACAGAGTGTGGAATATCTGGAGAAGCGTTTCCCCGGAAAGGGTGCAGAATATGCTGCCAAGCTTCGTGACTATACCATCGCTATTTATAAAAAGTGTGCGGATTACGCATTGACCAAAGGAATCATCATTGCAGATACCAAGTTCGAGTTCGGTCTGGATGAGAACGGCAATATGGTACTGGGAGATGAAGTGCTGACTCCCGACAGCTCCCGTTTCTGGCCGGTAGACGGCTATGAGCCCGGACATGGCCAGCCTTCCTTTGACAAACAGTTCGCCCGTGACTGGCTGAAAGCCAATCCCGAAAAGGGCTGGAAGCTGCCGGAGGAGATCGTGGAGAAGACCATCGGCAAATACCTTCAGGCATACAAGATGCTGACAGGAAAGGATCTGTAAATAATAATTTTGGGTATTCCTTTTTGCGGGGGCAGGCAGGAAAGGTAAGGCTTACAAGTGACGGACAACATTTATATCCAGACAGAAAATAACGACAAATTAAAGGAAGAATGCGGTGTCTTCGGTGTGTACGACTTTGACGGACACGATGTGGCATCTACGATCTATTACGGACTTCTGGCATTACAGCACAGAGGTCAGGAGAGCTGCGGTATCGCCGTCAGCGATACAAACGGACCGAAAGGGAAAGTCTTAAGCAGCAAGGATATGGGACTGGTCAATGAGGCATTTACACCCGAACACCTCGAGAAGTTAAAGGGGGATATTGGTGTGGGACATGTCCGCTATTCCACGGCGGGCGGTTCTACCAGAGAAAATGCACAGCCTCTGGTATTGAATTATGTAAAGGGTACTTTGGGACTGGCACATAACGGTAATCTGATCAATGCTCCGGAACTGCGGAGAGAGTTAGAGTACACCGGTGCTATCTTCCAGACCACCATTGACTCTGAGGTCATTGCATACCATATTGCCAGAGAGCGTCTGAATTCCAAATCCGTAGAGGAAGCGGTGGGCAGAGCCATGATGAAGATCAAGGGAGCGTACTCCCTGGTGGTGATGTCTCCGAGGAAGCTGATCGGCGCCAGAGACCCTTATGGTTTTAAGCCGTTATGTATCGGTAAGAGAGACCATACCTATTTCCTGTCCAGTGAGACCTGCGCTCTGGATACGGTAGGAGCTGAATTTGTCCGGGATGTGTTACCCGGTGAGATCGTGACCATATCTCCGGAGAAGGGGATCGAGTCCGACACCAGCCATGTGCTGAAGCCTGCGGATACCGCAAGATGTATTTTTGAGTATATTTATTTCGCCAGACCTGACAGCTTTATCGATGGGATCAGCGTGTATGATTCCCGTATTCTGGCAGGAAAGTTCCTGGCTATGGATTCCCCGGTGGATGCGGATCTGGTCATCGGCGTACCGGAGTCCGGCAACTGCGCTGCCATGGGATATTCTATGCAGTCCGGAATCCCTTATGGTATGGGCTTCGTGAAAAATGCCTATGTGGGCAGAACTTTTATCAAGCCGAAGCAGAAGAGCAGAGAGAGCAGTGTACAGGTCAAGTTAAATCCTATCCGGGAAGCCGTGGAAGGCAAGCGTGTCATCATGATCGATGATTCCATTGTCCGCGGCACCACCTCCGACCGTATCGTGAAGATGTTGCGGGAGGCAGGAGCGAAGGAGGTCCATATGAGAGTCAGCTCACCGCCTTTTCTGTGGCCCTGCTATTTCGGCACAGATGTTCCGGCAAGAGACCAGCTGATCGCATATAACCGTTCCGTGAAGGAGATCAGTGACCTCATCGGTACAGACAGTCTGGACTATCTGAAGATCGAGAGACTGGAAGAACTGGTGGGCGGTAAGCT
>OLNW01001874.1_pt1 | contig 19461 bp, 11 predicted proteins | sample 1672121 | NCBI WGS metagenome assembly OLNW01 (sample SAMEA3136648, study PRJEB25190) | human gut metagenome
CAAATAAGTGGAGATGAATACAATTCGATAGAGAAACTTGTTAGATAAATTACAATTTTGTATTTAGGTTATAAAAATAATTTCGAGAAAAATAAAAGAAAAGTAATAGAATTAAATTTTTATTACTTTTCTTTAGTTGTGAAAACTGAACATTTAAGAACTTTCTTTAATTATTTATTTACCATAAAACATACTTTATTTACCTAACCATTAAAAAAAATAAATTCTGATAGAAAGATTATGAAAAAACTACCTAATTATTTATCATTAGATGAGGCAAAAAAATGATAAATATATATGCTAATAGCATTCATTCTGTAGAATTAAATTTATTAGATGGCCAAAAATATGGGATTCCAATTATGAATTTTTTTCATCCTGATGGTTATAAATATTCTAATAAAATGAATGGTTTTAGCAATATTTTTCTTGTAAATGAATCAGCTGAAAATCTTTTAAGTAGAAAAAGAACTATTGACAATTCTTGTGAAGCATGTTGTAATTTCCAATGTAATTTTCTCGAAAGTCAGCTTATGACAAGATTTATGTATCCAAATCCAAAGTTAATTTTTTAATTGCTACCTTTAAATACCCAATAATAGAATTATTATTGGGTATTTTTCTTGATTAACTTATAAATATAATGATAAAATTAGAAAAGAAGGTGGTGAATCTAAAAATATATTTTTAGATTTTAAAGATGAAAACGAATCAGATAGTGTTCTTAAAATTTCCAGGGAATCAGGAAAAATAAATGTAACTGATAATATGGATTTTGTAAATGCTGTTTTTTCAATGTTAAAATTTGATTTTTATAAAGAATTAGATAGAGTAAGATATGAATATGTAAAAAATAAAGTTACTTTTGAAATAGACGAATATACAAAGCCAGAAATGAAAGTAGTAGGAATTGAAGGAGCTAAAGAAGAAGTTGACAAAGTATATAAAGTATTAAAAGATAATTTTAATATTGAATAAAATTGAAAATTTAAACACATTAATGTATGTTAATTTCATCAATTCAAATAAAAATGAGTAGAGTAGGGGGAAAACCATATTTTTAATGTTGTAGATGATTTTATAATATCTAATATTAATAAATTGGATTTATTTGTTGATTAAATGATTAAAGATATAAATCGTTATTTAAAAGAAAATCCATTGAACGGTACAATATTTAAAAAGGGAGAAGGAAATAATGTCGGATAGAAGAAAATTATTCTTTTATTATGTATATTTAATATAATTATTTTATATATAAAAAGAGCTTTAGAAAAATTTTGTGCAAAGTTTTTACAAAATAAAATTCACTTAAAATTTATAAAATTATAAATTAAATATTTTAAATTTATAAAATTTTTTAAACCAAACATTTGTTAATTGCAAATTTTAATGTTTGGTTTTTAATTTATATGTATTTTAATTATTATAATTTAAACTTGTGAAAATCAATTTTAAGCCATTTACAATATTGCAATATTAAATTATTCATCTAAACATTAAATTTAGATTTATTTGAGTTGTTTATGAAAATTTTAGTTATATATATGCAATTTTTATAATTATCTGCAGATGCTAAAGTAATCTCTAAAAGATCTAAAATAACAGCTTATGAGAATCGATTTTAAGCCATTTTTATACTTAAGCTATATAACTTGTTGTTTAGTATTTTAGCAAAATATTGATAATTCTGGGTTTGAGAGATTTTAGATAAAAAATAACCAAATTTTTTATACTTATATAAATATATAAGAAACTGAAAAAATACCTAAAAAAAGCGACGCACGAGAATCGATTTTAAGCCGTTTTTATTTTTAAGGCTTATAGTTTGTTGTTGGTAAAATACGGCAAATATAGAGAAATAGGCATTTTGAAGATTTTTGGAAAATTTATATAAAATATAATATGAAATAGAAATTATTAAGTAATAAAATTAAATTTTAAATAGAAAAATTATTTAGATGTAAATTATAAGGATAAATTATAAAACTGATTTAAAATTGATTTTAGAAACAAATATCTGGGACTAGACTAACATTATTACAAGTAATAAATTATAAAGTAATAATGTTAGTCAAACGATAGCTAATAAATAGCTAGTAAAGCCTTTAAGGCTAGTAGTTACAAGAACTTGTAGGTAGGACTCTAAAAGGGGTTCTATTATTTTGCTCCTATCTCATATTGCACAAAACTTTGATAATATAAACCAAATGTAACCTCTTTTTATGTCTAATAGGATACATATATTATTCAGCATAAAAAATGTAGTTATTGAAATAATATCTAACAAAAAGTTAATTAAAAAAATTAGCTTTATTTTTTTGCCTTCAAAATAAAAATTTAGGAGGTAATTTTAAATGAAAAAATCAATATATGATTTTAAAAGAAAGTATGCAGTACAAGATGAATTATTAAACGAAGGAACTTTAGAAGGATTAGATGAAAGAACACTACACGAAACTATAAAAGCAATGTTAGTGAATACAACTAAAGACTGTATTAAATATGAAAACTGGATGGATCCTGATATGGCAGAAATAAGTAAGTTACTTGTTAAAGAAAATAAAACAGAAGATGATATGCAAAAAATAAAAAATGCCCAAGACAGGTTAAGAAATTCATTACATTTTGCTCAAATATCAGAAAATAGTTTATATACTTTAATCTATCAAATGTTATTATCTGAAGATATAAAGCGAGTTTTTAAACAAGAAATACCATTGATGTATAATGACCTATATTATCTAATAGATATGGAAGATGAAATCGCAGAGAGTATTGAATTTTCACTTTCAGAGCTTTATGAATCTCCAAGCTTTAAAGAAATATGTTCACTTATAAATGAAACTATTGATGACTTTATTGAAAATGCAGAAGAATATATAGAGAATGTAAAAGAACGAGATTTATATGAGCAATTTGTAAGTTATAGAGAACAATACAGAAAAAGTAAGGAAGAAAAGGAGAATGCCAATGAGTAAAGTTATAGCAATAGCAAATCAAAAGGGTGGAGTTGGAAAAACAACTACCACTTTTTCTTTAGGTGTAGCTCTTGCTAAACAAGGAAAAAAAGTATTACTTATTGACGCAGATCCACAAGGCGATTTGACTACTTGTATGGGATATTATAATCAAGATGAATTGCAGAATACCATTGGAACTTTAATGTCTGATACAATATGTGATAATGAGATAAATGCGGAGAATAGCATACTTCATCACAAAGAAGGTATAGATTTAATTCCATCTAATTTAGATTTATCTGCAATAGAGTTTTCTTTGGTAAATGCAATGAGTAGAGAGTTTACACTTAAAAATTCTATAAGAGAAATAAAAGATAATTACGATTATGTTTTAATTGATTGTATGCCCAGCTTAGGAATGATAACCATAAATGCACTGGCTTGTAGTGACAAAATAATAATTCCAGTACAGGGAGAGTATCTTGCTGCAAAAGGTATGGGACATTTATTAAAGACAGTAAATAGAGTTCATAAACAAATAAATCCCAATTTAAAAATTGGAGGTGTCTTGCTCACTCTTGTTGATAAAAGAACTAATTTGTCGAAAGATGTAAGAGATACGATAAATGAAAATTATGGACACTATGTAAACATATATAATACTGAAATTCCTAAAGCTATAAATACAGCAAAATCTACATCAACAGGGAAAAGCATTTTTGAGTTTGATAAAAATAGTCCTGTCGCAGAGGCATATAAAAATTTAGCAAAGGAGGTATTAGACAATGAAAGAACAAGAACAAAAAATGAAACTTCCAAAGCTAGATGATTTGTTTACAATTCAAGAACAGAGAGATTATGAAAAAGCCGAAAAAGTTGAAGAAATTAATATAAGTAGTATCAAAGATTTTCCTAATCATCCTTTTAAAGTAATTAATGATGAAAAAATGCAAGAAATGGTTAAGAGTGTAAAGGAATATGGAGTAATATTACCTGTTATAGTTAGACCAAAAGAAGATGGAACTTATGAAATGATTTCTGGACATAGAAGAAAAAGAGCTTGTGAACTTGCAGGAATAAAACAAATAAGATGTATAGTGAAAGATTTAACAGATGATGAGGCAACAATTCTTATGGTTGATAGTAATATTCAAAGAGAAGAAATATTGCCTAGCGAAAAAGCATTTGCATATAAACTTAAATTAGAAGCAATGAAACATCAAGGAAAAAGAATTGATTTAGAAGAAAATGAAACTTCGACACCAGTGGTGTCAAAGTTGAGAACTGATGAAATACTAGGAGAAGAAGTTGGAGAAAGTAGAGAAAATATAAGAAGATATATTCGTCTTACATATTTAATACCAGAGTTATTAGAAGAAGTTGATAATAAAAGAATAGCTTTTAGACCAGCCGTAGAATTATCTTATTTAGAAGAAGATTATCAATATGTAGTTTTAAATAAATTACAATATGACGAGGTTTCTCCTAGTTTAAGTCAAGCTATAACATTAAAGAAAATGCAACAAGAAGGAACTATATCTGAAGAAAAAATAGAGAATTTGTTAGATAAAGAAAAACCAAATCAAAAAGAGTTCATAAAGATACACAATGATAGAATAGAAAAATATATACCAACTAAAGTCAAAGACTCTGGTAAGATAGAAGATTTTATTATCCAATGTGTGGAAGAACACAACAAAAGGGAAAGATTAAAACAAGAACGAAATGCTCGATAATGTGTGTGAACAATAGATTTACAAGTAGTTTTATTTTTTGTGTGAACACATTACAAAGTTTTCCCTTACAATCCCTTTTAAATACATACTATATTACAAACTAAAAAAGAATTATTATATTAAATATATATAATGCTTTATACATTTGTTTTTATATCTAGAAAGCATATAATTAAGCTATAAGGAGATGGTAGTAGTGAAAAGTAAAAAGATATTAGTTTCAATAATTATAGCCTTAATAGTGATATTATTTGCAAATATCATGATTATAAAATCAAAGAAATTTAGTAAGATAAAAAAAGAGAAAGAGATTGTAACTGAAATAAATAATACTGATGATGAAGAAATAGAAAATACTGAAGTGATGGTTTTTAAAGATGATATAGAAAAACAAGAGAAAGTAGAAGAAATACCACAAGAAATTGATACCGTAAAAGATAATATTCAAGAAGAAACAAAGGAAAATTCAATAGCAACACAAGATAAAAAAGTAGAAAGTTCAAAACCAGTAGAACAAGCCAAAACAATACCTGTTACTACAAGTAAAAAGACCGTAGAAAAAGAAACAACGACAGTACCAGAACAGCCAAAGGAAGAAAAACAAAGAGATATAAAACAATCTGAAAAAGCGAAGTGTTCTGATACCAAACATGGTGTAGGAGTTGGAAACTCAAATAAATGGTTTAGCTCAAAACAAGATGCAATTAATTACTATCAAGGAATAATTAAAACTTGGGGAGATAAATGGGAAAAATTTGAGATCAATGATGAAACATATCAAAAAAATTGTCCGTATGGGTATGAAACTTGGTCATGTCCGTTTTGTGGAAAATGGACAATAAACTTTTATTATAATTAAATAAATTATTAAAAATATAGAGCAGGTAGAGTATTACTTGTTCTTTTTTTATGAAAAATAGGAGGTAAAATTTTATGAAAATAAAAAAAGTTAATAAAATATTAGCTAGTATAATGTTATTTTTAATATTATTTAGTATAATACAACCTGTTTTTGCAGCATCGGGAAGTGGAAAATGGTCTGGAGGTCAATATGCATCTGGAATGAAAACCACCGATAATGCAAATGGAACAACAGGTGTGTTAATAAGAAGATTAAATAATTTAAATACAGGAGAAAGGAGAACCGTATTCTGTGCAGAACATGGAATAGATTTTAAAACAGGAGCTTCATATAATGGAGTTTATTATACGCCAACTAATTCAAACATTAGAAAGGCATGTAAAGTTGCTTATTTAGGATGGTATAAAAATAATGGTGGATATACAGTAGATGGAGGAATTTTAGCTAATGATATGAAATGGGTAAAATGGGATTATGTGTTTACTCAACAATATATTTGGGAAATTCTTGGACAAAGCAATGCAACATTTATTAAGTCAGATGAGCAACAAGGATATATAGACTTTAAAAATAGAATAAATAATGAAATAGCAGATATCGAAAAAAGACCTAGTTTCAATGGGTCTACAATTACAATTCAAGCAGGAGAAACAAAAACAATAACTGATTCTAATGGAGTTCTTGCAGAATATGGAACAATTGATAATACAAAAGATGGAATAAGATTCGTTCACCAAAATGGTAGTAATTCAATGACTATTTTTGTAGATGAAAATACAAATTTAGAAAATTATAGAATTTCAGATAATACTTTTAAAGAGTGGGGAATGATAAAAAACGGAACAGAAGATAATGATACAATGGTTTATTTTGAATTCGCAAGTGGTGTTCAAAACCAATTATATTGTATGAGTTATAATGATCCAGTAACATTAAATTTTTCACTAGAAATTGAAACATTTGGAAGATTGGAGTTACAAAAATTAAATACAAATGGAGATTTAGTAAATGGTGCAGTTTTCAAAGTAAGAGGAGCAAATGACTATAATAAAGACGTTACTGTTACTAATGGAAAGATTACTATTGATAAATTAAAAAAAGGAACTTATACAATAAATGAAATATCAGTGCCTTTTGGGTATTTAATAGACACAAAATCTTATGATGTAGAAGTTAAAGTAAATCAAACAGCAACAAAAGCAATAGTAAACGAAGAACCAACAGGAGAAATCAAAGCATATAAAACAGATAATTATAATAACAAACTAAAAGGAGCAGAAATATCATTATATGCAAGAGAAGATATTAAAAATGTTGCAGGAACAATTACATGGTATAAAAAAGGAGAATTGATAACAAAAGCTATAACTAATGATGATGGAATGGCTCAATTTTCTAATTTACACTTAGGAAAATACTATGTAAAAGAAACAAATGCACCAAATGGATATTTAGTAAATTCAAAAGAATTTGATACAGAATTAAAATATAAAGATGCTAACACAAAAGTTATATATATTGATGTTACAGGAATAAAAGATGAAGAACCAACAGGAAAAATTACAATAATAAAGAAAGATGCGGAAACTGGATCAGTACCACAAGGAGATGCAACATTTAATGGTGCAGTCTATAAAGTTTATGCAAATGAGGATATATATAATAAAGCAAAAACTAAAAAATTCTATTCTAATGGAGATTTAGTTGCAACAAGAACTATAAATGAAAAGGGAGAAACAGAAGATATAAAAAATCTTCCTTTAGGAAAATATATTGTAAAAGAAGAAACTAATCCAACTGGATATATGTTAGATAAAAATACCTACAGTGTAGAATTAAAATACAAAGACCAATACACAAAAGTAATAGCAGATACTAAAACAAGTTTAGAAAATGTTAAGAAAATGGGAGTACATATTTTCAAATCAGGAATAAAAGAAAACTCAGGAGAAACACCTGGATTAGAAGGTGCAGAATTTACAATTAAATTAAATTCAGCAGTAGAAAGAGCTTATGCACAAGGATATTCTTATGAAGAAGTTTGGAATGGATTTGATGAAAATGGAAACAAAGTTAAGGTTGATAGCAAAAGAGTAAAATCAGCTCAAGCTATTGCACCATCTTATGCAGTAATAGTAACAGATAAAGATGGAAATGCTTATACAAAAAATAACTTACCTTATGGAAAATACATTGTTAAAGAAACAAAAACTCCAACAGATTATGAAACAGCAGTTGATTTTACATTTTCTATTACAGATGATGAATCAGAAATTAAGGAAATAGCAAAGAAAACAAAGCATATCGTTGTTAATAATGAACAATTAGAAACATATATTAAATTGATCAAAAAAGATTTAAAAACAGATAAACTTGTTACATTAAATTCTACAACATTTGAGATAAAAGCTACAAAAGACATATATGATAGAGCTACTAAAAAAATATTGTTCAAAAAAGGAGAAACTATCTCTCAAAAAATAGGAAATACAACATATACATCATTTACAACTAATGCAGATAATATAGTTGTTCCAGATAATTCATTTAATAGTAAAAATGATGATAAAGCAACAATTACTACACCATTAAAATTACCAGTAGGTAGTTATGAAATAACTGAAATAAAAGTTCCAACAGGATTTTTACAATTAGAGGAAGCAGTTAAATTTGAAATAAAAAATGTAAAAGATTATGACAAAGATAAAGATGGAGATTTTATAAAAGAAGTTATTATTAAAAATGAGCAACCAACAGGAACAATTAAATTAGATAAAACAATTAGCGTAAGAGAAGATGCAGATATATCTTTAATTGATACATCAGATTTATCAGGTATAGAATTTAAGCTTTCAGCAAAAGAAAATATTATTGACATGTCAGATGGTAGTGTTATTTATGAAAAAGGACAAGAGATTAAAAAATATAATCTTACTAAAGATGGAAAACTAGAAATAACAAATTTACCAATTGGAACTTATGAAATTGAAGAAACAAAAACTTTAAATGGACTTGTATTAAATACAACAAAATATGAAGTTAAGTTTGAACAAAAAGACTTAACAACAAAAGTTTATACTGAAAAATTAGATATATCAAATGATACAACTCTAGTAGAGTTTTCTAAAACTGATATTACAGGAGATAAAGAACTTAAAGGGGCTAAACTATCTGTGTTAGATAGTGATAATAAAGTTATAGATGAATGGATATCTACTGATAAAACTCACAAAATTGAGGGACTTGTAGTAGGTAAAGAATATATACTAAAAGAAGAGATAGCTCCAGAGGGCTATGTAATAGCTACAAGTGTTAAATTTACAATAGACGATACAAATAAAATTCAAAAAATAAATATGAAAGATAAAGTTGTTTCAATGTCTAAAACTGATATTGGAGGTAATGAAGTAGAAGGTGCTAAAATTCAAATCATAGATAAAGATGGAAATATTGTTGATGAGTGGATTTCTACTAAAGAAGAACATAAGATTAAAAATCTAATCGAAAATGAAACTTATACTTTACATGAAGAAACAGCTCCTAATGGATTTGTAAAAGCTACAGATGTTACCTTTAAAGTAACTGATGAAAAGAAAGATCAACGCATAGAGCTAATAAATAAAGTAGTTGAAGTTACAAAAACAGACTTAACTAATGGAAATGAATTAGAAGGAGCAGAATTAGAAGTAATTGATGAAAATGGAGATACAATAGATAAATGGACATCTGCAAAAGAACCACATCAAGTAAAAGGTCTTGAAGAAGGTAAAACATATGTATTAAAAGAAACAACAGCACCTTATGGCTACGAAATTACAGAAGAAATAAAATTTGTTGTAACATCAGAAAAAAATACACAAAAAATTGAAATGAAAGATATGCCAATATTAAAGAATGTAAAAGTAGTTAAAGTAGATTCTGAAACTAAAGAAACTATAAAAGATAAATTTATTTTTGGTATTTATGAAGATTCAGAATGTACAAAGCTAATTAAAGAAGTAAAATCTGACAAAGAAAATGGAACAGCCTTATTTGAAGAATTAAGATATGGCACATATTACATCAAAGAAATAAAAGCACCAAAAGATTATGAATTATCTAGCAGAGTAGCAAAAGTTGAAATCAATGATAAAGGAATATTCGTAGATAATGAACAAGTAGAAGAAAAAGATAGCACAATAGAATTTACTTTTGAAAATAAAAAAATAGAAGTTCCTAAAACAGGAGATGAAAGCAAAATTAAATTATTTGCTGGAGCAATTATATTATCTTTATTAGGAATTACTTATATAGTTATTCGTAATCATAATAAGAATAAACAAGAATAGTTTAATTTAAGAGAGGTTAATATAAAAATACAAAATTAATCTCTCTTTTTCTGTTTATACATAAGACAATAATTAAATGATATGATATAATCTTCTCAAATAGTAATTTTTGAGGGGAGATTATAATGTTTGAAAAAAAGAAAAAGCTAGAATTAAATAATGAAGAATTGAGAATATTGCGTTATTCTTTAATAGATTTTAGAAATAATTTATTAAAACAAAATAAATATGTTGATGTGGTTGATGAGGTACTGGTAAAATTAAAAAATAAGATGAAGGTAAATAAACACGATTTAGGACTTATAATTAATAGTTTATATGAAAGTAGAACAGCAATGGTTAATGAGAATAAAGACACAGAAGCAATGGATTATTTTCTTTTAAAGCTAATTAGAATTCATGATACTCTATAATAATTAAGAATTGTAATAAGTAAGGCCTAGTTCTTTTTGACAATATTAAAACATTTATTTGAAAATGTGTTATAATATTGATAAATTTATCAAGTTAACATAGAAAAGAGGAAAAATATTGAATGATAAAAAATATATAATAGATATTCCTGAATTGATGAAAGAATGGGATTATGAAAAAAACAAAGAGTTAGGTTATTATCCTGAAAAGATATCTTATGGATGCCATACAAAAGTATATTGGCACTGTAATAAATGTAATAACATATGGCAAGCTGCTCCACATGATAGATATAGAAAAGACGGGAGAGGAAATGGATGCCCTGAATGCAAAAGAAACAAATTATCATTAAAACATTCAACACCCATTCTTGGAGTAAATGATTTAGAATCTCAATTTCCAGAAGTTCTATGTGAATGGAATTATGAAAAGAATGGCGATTTAAAACCAAATCAGTTTTTAAAAAAATCTGGATATAAAGTTTGGTGGAAATGTATATTTTGTGGTAATGACTATTTGGCTGAAATAAGAAGTAAAGTTAGTAGAGGATTAGGTTGCCCTGAATGTGCAAGTAAAAGAACTGGAGATATAAATGCAACACCAGTTATTGGTGTTAATGATTTAAAAAGCTTGTATCCTAAATTATTAGATGAATGGGATTATGATAAAAATCCTAATTTGCCAGAAAATTATATGGCTAAATCAAATAAAAAAGTATATTGGAAATGTAAGTATGGACATAGTTGGGAAGCAAGTATTGTAAATCGAGTCAAAGGCAGAAATTGCCCAATATGTAAGAAAGAATATAAAGTATCATATCCTGAAAAAGCTATTTTTTATTATATTAGTCAAAATTTTAAAGATGCTATTGAAAATTTTAAATTAAATAATCAAGCTGGAAAAGAATTAGATATTTATATTCCATCTATTAAAACAGCAATTGAATATGATGGAGCTCTTTGGCATAAAAATATAAAGAAGGATTTAGAAAAAGATAAAATTTGTAATGAGCTAAATATAAAGTTGATTCGTGTGAGAGAAAAAGGATTACCATTATTAGATTCAACATCAATTATTTTTGAGACTTTCCAAATAAAAGACGGAAAAGAAAATTTAGAGAAATGTATCTTAGATATACTTAATTATCTAAAGTGCAAAAATATGAATATTGATTTGGAAAATGATAATGATAAAATTTTGGAGTTAATGTATTTATCAAGAAAGAAAAATTCGTTATTAGAATTAAAACCAGAAATTATCTATATGTGGGATAATGAAAAAAATGGAAATTTAACTCCTGACATGTTTACTAAAGGAAGTGAAAAAGTTATATGGCTAAAATGTACAGAGTGTGGTAAATCATATAGTGCTAAAGTAAAAGATATATTTAGAAAAAATACTACAAAATGTATTGAATGTTCTTATTATAGATTAAAAAAAGGAACTAATGATTTTAAAACAATATATCCTAGATTAGCAAATGAATATGACTATGAAAAAAATAAAATCAGATTTGAAGATTTAAATCTTGGAGAAAGAAAAAATAAATTTTTTTGGAAATGCTCGAAATGTGGGTATGAGTGGAAGGCATCTATAGATAGTAGAATCAATTCAAAAGATTGTCCAAAATGTGCATCGATTATTGGAGCAAATACTAGAAAGAAGAATTTAATAAAAAAAGAAGGTTCTTTGGCAACGAATTATCCAGAGTTAGCGAAAGAATGGCATCCTATAAAAAATGGAGATTTAAAACCAGAGAAAATGACTTGTAAAAACAAAACAATAGTATGGTGGAAATGTAGCATATGTGGAAATGAATGGCAAAGCTCAATAGCTTTGCGTACGCAAGGATTCGGCAGATGTAAAAAATGTGATTATCATGTAATAAAAAAATAAATATAATATAAAAAGAAGTAAGTTAGATTAATATCTAGCTTATTTTTTATGTTTAAAATAGGAGGTGGGAAATGCCTAGAAAAAGAAATTTAAGAATGGAAACATATAATAAGTTGATAAATATTGGAAAATCAACAGAAAAAGATATTTCAAACTTAAAAATAGAAGATTTAAAAGAAATAACAAAAGATCCTGATGTTTTGAATATTATTGCTTTACGAGAATTTATTAAAGAACACAATACAATAGGGTATTTTAATTATCAACAAACAAGAAAGGAGGAATCCAATGGCGAATAAATATCAATTAGTTAATGAAATGGCAAATGAAACCATAAAATACATTTCTCAAAGTAGTGAAAACTGGATAGAATTTTTAAATACTGCTAGTAATAATTATAAATATTCTTTTAGTGAACAAGTATTGATATATGCCCAAAAAGTAAATGCAACAGCTTGTGCTGATATAGAAACTTGGAATAAAAGGCTAAAAAGATGGGTAAATAAAGGTGCAAAAGGTATTGCATTATTATCCATTGAAAATGGTAGAAGTGTACTAAGACATGTATTTGATATTTCAGATACTCATAGTGGTATAGGTCAAGATTTAAAATTATGGGAAGTAAAGCCTTCTTATACAAATGGAATTATTGAAACATTAGAAAATAGCTTTGGTAATTTAGAAATAAAAGATACTTTAGCTGAAGCAATTTATTCTAGTTCAATAAATTTAGTAGAAGATAACTTTCAAGATTATTTAGTTGATTTAAAAGAAGTTACAGAAGGAAGTTTTCTACAAGAATTAAATGACATTGAATTGGAATCTTATTTCAGAGGAATATTAGCAAATTCAATTGCATATATGACAATGAAAAGATGTGGAATTGATCCAATGGAACATTTTAGCCTAGCTGATTTTGAAATAATAAAACAATTTAATAACAAAAGAGTTATTTCAAGATTAGGTGCTGCAACGAGTGATATTGCAGAACGAGAAATAAGAGAAATATATTCAAGTGTCATTAATTTTGAAAAAAATAATAAATTAACAAATCGTACATTTGTTAATAACGAAAAAATGAATTATCATAATAATGAAGAAAAAAATAGTGAAGGGAGAAACGATTATGATAGAATTAACATACAAACAAATGGGAGATTATCAGATACCACAAGTAGCATTACCAAAAACAAAGAAAATAACACAGGGGAGATTTTCAAGAATGAGGGAGAACTTCCTAAAAGAATACAAAAGAGGGTTATACGAGGAATTGATGATAGATGGCAAAATGGAAGAACATTTAGGAGAAATAGAACAGACAGCTCAAAAGAGAATGAAACAAATAATAACAAGTTTAGCAGAAAAGAACCAAATAACAGAGAAAATGAAAAGAGAGAATCAAATGGAGTGGGTACAAGCAATGAACTCAATAAGAAACCAAGCAGAGGAAATGATAATAGCAGAGTTAATTTACAATTAAATCTTTTTGAAGACACTTATGTACCACCAATAAAAGAATTACCAAGTGTAGAAAAACAAATAGATAATATCAAAACACAAGCAGAAGTAGAAAATGCTCCTGCTTTTTCTTTTACACAAGAAATGATAGATAAAACATTACAAGATGGAACAGGACATCAAAATGGAAAATTTAGAGTATATAGATTATACCAAGAAACATTATCATCAAAAGAAAGACAAGATTTTTTAAAAAAGGAATTTAACTATTATGGAACTAATGGTGTAGCTGGACTTGATGGTATATGGGTTGAATATACTCCAAGCAAAGGTCTAAAACTTTCTAAAAGAGAAGTTGAAGATACAATGCAAGTTAATTGGAATACAATAGAAAAGCGAATTGGAGAACTTATTGCATTAGATAGATATTTTATCAATGATGAAAAAGAAAAATATCAAAATTGGTTAGAAAATGACTATGAAAATGAAAAATGGATGTTTAATCAAGTATTTAAAGATGAAAATGTTAACGAAAATGATAAAATAGAAATTCAAAATATAGATAAAAATTATAAATTAAAAAATGGAAATTACTTTCACTTTCATACAAATGAAGAAGGATATTATTATGCCATATATGATAATAGAGGGACTGAAATTGATGGTGGACTTTTAGAATATTCCCAAAATACAGATAATGAAAATTTAGATGATATAAGAAAAGATTTAGCAGAGTTTACTGGTATTACAGAACTAATAGATAAAAAATTAGAAGAAGTTAGTCAAGAATTCATTGATAATTTGGAATTTGATATTATTCCAAGAGAAATTGAACAAGCTCAAAATGTATTGAATTTATTTAAGAAAAGAGAAGAAAATGCAGAACCACTTAATAGAGATGAGTATTATAAAAATCAAGAAAAGCATAATTATCATATAAATGATAACTTACTAGGAGAAGGTACTCCAAAGGAAAAAGTAAAAAGAAATATTGAGGCAATAAAACTTTTACATAAGTTAGAAGATGAAAATAGATTAGCAAATTCCGAAGAACAAAACATTTTGTCGAAATATGTAGGTTGGGGTGGACTTCCAGATGTATTTGATGAAAATAAAACGAATTGGAATGAAGAATATTACGAATTAAAAGAACTATTAACAGATGAAGAATATAAATCAGCAAGAGCCTCTACTTTAACCGCTTTTTATACACCACCAGTAGTTATAAATGCAATATATAACATTCTAAAAAATATGGGAGTTGAACAAGCAAATATACTTGAACCAAGTTGTGGTATAGGAAATTTTTTAGGAATGTTACCACAAGAAATGCAAAGTTCAAAACTCTATGGTGTAGAACTTGATACTATAAGTGGCAAAATAGCAAAGCAATTATATCAAAAAGCAAACATTAAAATTCAAGGATATGAAAAGGCAGACTTTCCAGACTCATTTTTTGATATAGCAATAGGAAATGTACCATTTGGAGATTTTAAAGTAAATGATAAAAGATATGATAAGAATAATTTTTTAATTCATGATTATTTCTTTGCAAAAACTTTAGATAAAGTGAGACCAGGAGGAGTAATTGCATTTGTAACATCAAAAGGAACAATGGATAAAGCGAGTCCAGAGGTTAGAAGATATTTAGCACAACGAGCAGATCTTTTAGGTGCTATCAGATTACCAGATAATACATTTACAAAGAATGCAGGAACAAAAGTAACATCAGATATTATTTTCTTACAAAAAAGAGAAAATTTGACTGATATAATGCCAGATTGGGTATATCTAGACAGAGATGAAAACAATATTGCGATGAATAAATATTTTGTAGATAATCCCGAAATGATATTAGGAAAAATGGAAATAGTATCTACAGCTTATGGCTATGACTCAACTTGTAAAACTGAAGAAGATACAAATTTAGAAGAACAATTAAATTATGCAATAACTAATATACATGGAGAATTACAGAATAATAGTATTGAAAACGAAATTGAACAAGAAGATACATCAATACCTGCAATTCCTACTGTTAAGAACTATTCTTATGCAGTAATAGATGATAAATTGTATTTTAGAGAAAATTCAAAAATGATTTTACAAGATGAACTACCATTGACGGCACAAAACAGAATTAAAGGATTGATTTTATTAAGAGATCAAACAAGAGAACTGATAGATTTTCAAATGGAAGATTATTCTGATGAAGAAATTCATCTTGCACAAGTAAAATTAAATAATTTATATGATAGATTTACAAAAGAATATGGCTTAATTAATTCAAGAGCAAATGAAACAGCTTTTTCAAATGATAGTAGTTATTTTTTGTTATGCTCACTTGAAAAGATAGATGGAGAAGGTAAATTTGTTGGAAAAGCTGATATATTTAGTAAAAGAACTATAAAGGCTAAAAAGAAAATCTTACAGGTAGATACTCCAGATGAAGCATTAATTCTATCTATACAAGATAAGGCAAAAGTTGATTTGAATTATATGCAAAAATTATGTGGTATAGATACAGATAAAATGATAAAAAGTCTTGAGGGAGTAATTTTTAAAGTTCCAGAATATGGAGAGCCAAACAATTGGGTAACCGCTGATGAATATTTATCTGGAAATGTTAGAGAGAAACTTAAAATTGCAGAACAATTTGCAAAAGAAGATTCTAGTTTTAATATAAATGTTGAAAAACTAAAAGAGGTAATTCCAAAAGACCTTACTGCAAGTGAAATTGGAATTAAGTTGGGTTCAACATGGATACCACCAGAAATTATTAGAAAGTTTATTTTTGAATTATTAGATACACCAAGTTATAACAGATGGGATATTCATGTTAAATATTCAAACATAACTGCTGAATGGTATATTGATGGGAAAAGTAATGATAAAAATAATGTAAAAGCATACACAACTTATGGTACATCAAGAATAAATGCATACAAAATAATAGAACAAACACTTAATCTAAAAGATGTGAAAATATTTGATACATTTATAGATGATGAAGGAAGAAAACAAAGAGTATTAAACAGGAAAGAAACAGCAATAGCTTGTAGTAAACAAGATGCAATAAAAGAGGCATTCTTAAATTGGGTATGGGAAGATCCAGAAAGAAGAAATGATTTAGTAAGACTTTATAATGATAAATTTAATTGTATAAGACCACGAGAATACGATGGTTCTCATATAGATTTTGTAGGAATGAATCCTGAAATAAAATTGAGAAAACATCAATTAAATGCAGTAGCACATATCTTATATGGAAATAATACTTTGTTAGCACATGAAGTTGGTGCAGGAAAGACATTTGAAATGGTTGCAGCAGCAATGGAAAGTAAGCGTTTAAGCTTATGCAATAAGTCTTTATTTGTTGTGCCAAATCATATTATAGAGCAGTTTGCAAGTGAGTTTTTGCAACTTTATCCAAGTGCTAACATTTTAGTTGCCACGAAAAAAGATTTTGAAACAAAAAATAGAAAAAAATTTTGTAGCAGAATTGCCACAGGAGAATTTGATGCAGTAATCATTGGACATTCGCAATTTGAAAGAATACCAATGTCAATAGAAAGGCAAATTACATTATTAGAAGAACAAATAAATGATATTACGAAAGGAATTGCATCAGAAAAAGCAAATAAAGGAGAAAATTATACTATTAAACAAATGGAAAAGACCAGAAAATCATTAGAAAATAGATTAGAAAAATTACATAAGGAAGAAAGAAAAGATGATGTAGTTACATTTGAAGAACTAGGCGTAGATAAATTATTTGTTGATGAAGCTCACAACTATAAGAATTTATTTTTATATAGTAAAATGCGTAATGTAGGTGGAATAGCACAAACTGAAGCACAAAAATCTTCGGATCTTTTTATGAAGTGTAGATATTTGGATGAAATAACAGGTGGGAAAGGAACTGTATTTGCTACTGGAACACCAGTAAGTAATTCAATGGCAGAACTTTATACTATGCAAAGATATCTACAGTATGGAGAATTAAGAAGAAATGATTTAGAACATTTTGATAACTGGGCTAGTACATTTGGAGAAACAATAACGGCAATAGAGCTTGCACCAGAGGGAAGTGGATATAGGGCAAAAACTAGATTTGCCAAATTTCATAATTTGCCAGAGTTAATATCTTTGTTTAAAGAAGTAGCAGATATTCAAACTGCTGAAACATTAAATTTACCTACACCAGAATTTGAAAATATAAATGTCGTTGTAAAACCAAGTGAAATACAACAAGAAATGGTTAAGGCTTTGGGAGAAAGAGCAGAAAAAATAAGGTCAGGAGCAGTTGATGCAACAGAAGATAATATGCTTAAAATCACAAATGAGGGTAGAAAACTCGCACTAGATCAAAGACTTATAAACCCTTTATTGCCAGATTCCGAAAGTAGTAAAGTAAATTCATGTTGTGAAAATATTTATAGAATATGGGATGAAAATAGTGAGAAAAAATCAACACAACTTGTATTTTGTGATTTATCAACTCCAAAAGATTTAAAAGGATATGAAAAAGAAGAATTTACAGATATATATAATGAGTTAAAGAAAAAGCTAATTCAAAAAGGTATTCCACCTGATGAAATAGCTTTTATTCATGAGGCAGACAATGAAGTTAAAAAGAAAGAATTATTTAGCAAAGTGAGAAAAGGACAGGTTAGAGTGTTAATAGGTTCAACTCAAAAAATGGGAGCAGGTACTAATGTTCAAGATAAGTTAATTGCAACACACCATTTAGACTGTGCATGGAAACCATCAGACCTAACGCAACGCAATGGCAGAATGATTAGACAGGGAAATGAAAATAAAAAGGTATATGTATATTCTTATGTTACAGAAAAAACATTTGATAGCTATATGTATCAATTAGTAGAACAAAAACAGAAATTTATTTCTCAAATAATGACATCAAAAACTCCTGCAAGAACAATGGAAGATATTGATGATAAAGCACTAACCTACGGAGAAATAAAAGCTCTTGCAACAGGAAATCCTAAAATATTAGAAAAGACATCATTAGATACTGATGTAGCAAAATTAAGATTATTAAAACAAGAATTTATGAATCAAAAATATTCATTACAAGATAGAATTATAAAGTATTTTCCAGAAGAAATAGCAAGACTTAATAATAAAATTGGAGCAATGGAAGAAGATACTATTAAATTGCAAGAATATACTAAACCCAATGCAGATGGTTTTTCTCCTATGAAAATAAATGGAATAATACATACTGAAAAACAAGAGGCTGGAAAGAGTCTACTACAAAGTATAAACGATTTAAAAAGTATGGAAACGAGAGAAATAGGAGAGTATAGAGGATTTAAAATGGAGATTAGTTTTGATTCAATAACTAGAAACATTAAGTTAAAACTAAAAAATAAATTTAGTTATTCTATTGATTTAGGAACTGATATAAATGGAAATATAACAAGAATAAATAATTGTTTAGAGAATGTTGCAAAAGATATTCCACACGAAAGAGATTTGTTAGATAATACATATTTTCAACTAGAAAATGCAAAACAAGAGGTTCAAAAAGAATTTCCAAAAGAACAAGAGTTACAAGAAAAGTTGCGAAAATTAGAAGAAATAAATGCTGAACTAAAAATAAATGAAGATGACCACGAAATGTTAGGAGATGAAAAAGAAGTAAAACAAGATAAATCTCCTGATAAAAATTCTCCAGAAAGATGTTAAAATTATTTGATTTGTGCTATAATGATTTCAGCAAATAGTAATTTGTATAAGAAATTATATTAGTAAATGAAATAAATTTAATAAAAAAT
>OLNW01001883.1_pt1 | contig 19380 bp, 16 predicted proteins | sample 1672121 | NCBI WGS metagenome assembly OLNW01 (sample SAMEA3136648, study PRJEB25190) | human gut metagenome
CATCCACCTCCGCGATAATCTGTCTGTTGGAGAAGCCCTGAAGGTCCATGGCTCCGGACGGGCAGGCCACTGTGCAGGCACCGCAGCCCTGGCAGAGTGCGCTGTTGACTGCTGCCACCCGGCGAACCTCACGGATTCCGTGGTCGTTGACTTCTTTTTCCTCATAGGAGATTGCTCCATAGGGGCATACGTTTGCACAGGTAGAGCAGCCGTTGCAGAGCAGCTGATCCGGTTTTGCTGTGCATGCGTTGGTGCGGAGCTTATCCTTGGCGAGAAGGCCAATGGCTTTGACTGCTGCCGCGCCGGCCTGGGCTACGGTCTCCGGGATATCCTTTGGTCCCTGGCAGACACCGGAAAGGAACACACCGGCGGTGGGGGACTCTACAGGACGAAGCTTCGGATGAGCCTCGGTGAGGAAGTTGTTGTTGTCGATGCTGGCTGTCAGCATGGTAGCCAGTTTTCTGACGGAAGGATCCGGCTCAATGGCGGTAGCCAGAACAACCATATCCGCATTCACGAGGATCTGCTTATTGTCCAGAAGATCAACTCCCTGAACGAGAAGCTGTCCATCGGGCTGCGGAATGACTTTTCCTACCTGACCTTTGACATAGTTTACATGGTACTCTTCCACGGCTCTTCTATAGAACTCGTCGAAGTTTTTCCCCGGGGTACGAACGTCGATATAGAAGACAGTCACGTTTACATCAGGATATTTATCACGGATCAGCATCGCATGCTTTGCAGTGTACATACAGCAGATCTTGGAGCAGTAGCTCTTTCCTCTGGTATCTGCACAACGGCTTCCCACGCACTGGATGAACACCATGTTCTTCGGTGCTCTTCCGTCGGAGAGACGCTCCAGATGACCTTTGGTCGGGCCGGCTGCGTTCATGATACGCTCAAGCTCCAGGGACGTGATGACATCTTTACTCTGGCTGTAAGCATACTCATCGTACTTATCCAGCTTGATCGTATCGAAACCGGTGGCCACAACGATGGCTCCGTACTTCTCACTGATGATCTCATCCTTCTGGTCGTAGTCGATGGCTCCGGCCTGGCAGACCTTGGAGCAGACGCCGCATTTTCCGGTCTTAAATTTGATACAATTCTCACGGTCGATGACAGGAACATTCGGGATGGCCTGGGCGAAGGGAGTGTAGATGGCCGTACGGTTTCCGAGACCTCTGTTGAACTCGCTGGGGATCTTTTTGCTCGGGCATTTCTCCTGACAGACACCACAGCCCGTACACTTGCTCATATCCACGCTTCTGGCTTTCTTGCGGATCTCCACTGTGAAATCGCCGACAAAACCGGAAATCTTTTCTACCTCACTGTATGTATAAATATGAATTTTCTCATGGGCATTGGCTTCCACCATCTTCGGGGTCAGGATACAGGCGGAACAGTCCAGAGTCGGGAAGGTTTTGTCCAGCTGGGACATTCTTCCGCCGATACTCGGGGTCTTCTCCACGATATCTACCTCGTAGCCGGCATCTGCGATATCCAGAGCACTCTGAATACCGGCGATACCGCCGCCGATTACCAGGGCTCTCTTGGTTACGCGGCTCTCGCCCTCCTGAAGGGGAGCGTCCAGGTTTACCTTGGCAACTGCTGCCCGGGCCAGGATCACGGCCTTCTTGGTAGCCTCTTCCATATCCTTGTGAATCCAGGAACACTGCTCACGGATGTTTGCCACTTCCAGCATGTAGGGGTTCAGGCCGGCTTTTGCCACAGCCTTACGGAAGGTGGCTTCATGCATACGCGGGGAACAGGAACAGACAACGACGCCTGTCAGTTCTTTCTCCCTGATGGCCTGGATGATCTTCTCCTGTCCGGCCTCGGAGCACATATACTGATAATCTTCTGCATGGACCACGCCAGGCTCCTGGCTGATGACTTCCACGACTTTTTTCACATCTACCGTTGCGGCGATATTGCTTCCGCAATGACAGACAAAAACTCCTATTCTCTGCATTTTCTCACCTCCTGTATCGTCTGAATGCACTTACCAGAAGCTGCTGGGGCAGTTCCGGATCAAGGAGTGACGGAATCTCATCCGGGCTCAGATAATTGCCGCCTTTTTCCCTCTCCACGATCTGTCTTGCAGCATCAATGAGTTTTCCGGGTTTTACATCTCTCGGGCAGCGCTCCACACAGGCAAAGCAGGAAAGGCATTTCCAGAGAGACTTGGACTGTACCAGTGACTCGATATCGTCACGGAGTACATAGGAGACAAACTGATGGGGTTTGATATCCATTTCGTTGAAGGACGGACAGGATGCGGAGCATTTGCCGCATTTCATGCATTTATAAGGATCGACTCCGCTGATTTCACGGATCTCTTCCGCTCTGTTTTTATCGCTCACGCTTCTGTCACCTCCTCTTTCACGCCGAGAGCCTCAGCAAGAAGCTCGGTGAAATAATAGATCGGTGTTCCGTTTACTGTGCTCTTCTTCAGATTGTACATGCAGAGGGGACAGGCTGTGATCAGCATGTCTGCGCCAAAGCCTTCTGCGCTCTCAAGGATCTTATCGCACATATTTTGGGACATTTCTTTTTCTTTCAGGGAAATATAACCGCCGCAGCACTCGTTCCGATAGGGATAGATCACCGGCTCACCGCCTAACGCGCGAATCAGATCCTCCATGATCTTCGGATTCTCCGGATCATCAAACTGAAGGATCTTTCCGGGGCGGAGAAGCAGGCAGCCATAGTAGGCGCCGATCTTCTTTCCTTTGAAAGGATTGACGACTTTCTCTTTTACCTTGTCAAAACCGACGCGGTCTCTTAACACTTCCAGGAAGTGAAGAACCTCTGTCTCACCTTCGTAGGGTGTATCCAGTTTCATGTAATTATTTGCCCGGGTCCGGATGTCTTCCACGTTCTTCATATCGTCGTTGACACGTTTCAGCACATGATGACAGGCGGAACAGACCGTGATGAGGTCCTGGCCTTTTTCCTTGGCCGCGTTGAGAGCACGGACGGAAGAAAGCTTTGTGGCGATCTCGTCGCTGCCTAAGGGATAAACGCCTCCGCAGCACTGCCAGTCTTCGATTTCTTCCAGCTCAAAACCCAGCGCCCTGGCGGAAACTCTGGCATAAGCATCCAGATCTTTCGCCTTGTTCTTCAGGGTACACCCTGGATAATAACTGTACTTCATGGTTTCCGTTGTCCTTTCTTTCTCTTAAAACCGCGGAGCTTTTTCTCCGCGGTTTCTGGAAGGTTCTGCCTCTTCTGTACAAACAGCAGAAGCCTTTTTGTCTTTACAGCTCAATCTGAGAAATTACTTCTTTCAGAGAGTTTGCGCTCTTCTGGAGTTTTGCAACCTCTTCATCCGTAAGCTTTAAGGGGACCTTTCCCTGTACGCCGTTCGGTCCTACCAGCGTCAGTGTGCTGATAGCAACATCCTCGATGCCGTACTCGCCATGCATAACGGAAGAAACGGTAGCGATGGAATCGTAGGCGGAAAGAAGCATACCGCAGAGTTTGCATACAGCGACAGATACCGCATAGAAGGTTGCTCCTTTCTTTGCAATAACAATTCCGCCGGATTTGTGTACATACTCTTCCATTCCTGCTTTATCAAGAGGTTTCGGCTCTTTTCCGAGATGTCTCATCATCTCCGCATAATCATCCAGGCTTGCTCCGGAAACATCCGCGCAGGACCAGGGAACAAAGGAGGTATCTCCATGCTCACCGAATACATAGGCGTGAATATTTTTCTGAGCCACCTCGAAATGCTCGGAGAGGCCAAAACGAAGTCTTGCTGTGTCCAGAAGAGTTCCGGAACCGATGATCTGGTTTTCCGGAAGTCCAGAGATCTTGGTGAATACATAAGTCATGATATCCACCGGATTGCTTACAATAATATAAAGGGCATTCGGCGCTTCTTTTACAATCTGGGGGGTAATGCTCTTCAGGATGTTGACATTGGTCTGAGTCAGTTCAATTCTGGTCTGTCCCGGTTTTCTTGCGATACCGGAAGTGATGATGACAATATCAGAATCCTTGGCATCTTCATAATCGCCTGCAACGATGGAAATAGGATCGCGGAAGCTGGTACCCTGGACGATGTCCATAACCTCTCCTTCCACCTTTTCCTTGTTGATGTCGATGAGAACGATCTCGGAAGCGATGTCGTTGTTTGAAAGATTATAGGCAATGGTTGATCCTACGCTTCCTGCTCCAATGATAGTAATTTTGCTGCTCATAAGCACTCCTTTCTCTTATATTGTTAATTTTTTAACAATATGGGCATGTGAATAGATTCTTACCAGATCTTGTCCGAACTGATCCTGACTGCCCTCTCAGGCTCAAAAAACACAGAGCTCTTATAAAACAGGAAATCAGATATCAAAAACGATCGAAACATGGATCACACAGAAAAAAATAGACGGACCTGCGGAAACCACGCAAGTCTGAAAAAGAGTGACAATCTCCGTGCAATTCTTTATGATCCGTAAAGAATTAACCTTATATAAGCAGGTCTCCTGGCTTCGGCCTTATGCTTCCTGCTCCTTCCCGCATATGCAGTGGCGGCTCAAAGAGCCTCTCAGAAAGCGAAACCTTCACAGTGACGGCATCGCATAAGCTTCTCACTTATTTCCCTATTATCCTTTCCATTACGAAAGGCACTTACATAAAATGTCTGAGAAAATTTTTCCTAAATATTATATGACATTGACATTTTTTTGTCAATGCATTTTCGAAAATAAATCTCAACTATTCTTTTTAAACTCAAAAAAGGTCCACTGGACCTTTTTCTCATATACATGGCAACAAAAATGACCCGGAGAGTTCCCTGTCTGAAACTCCCGGGTCACTTCGTCCAATCAGGCAGATGCGGATTTTCCGCCTTTTTTAGAAGGAGGTATTAAACTTTGTGTATCTTAATATATGCACAACGAGATGCATACAATCATTTCATAAATAAATGTCTGCCTACCCATGGCGACATGCTGCGGATAACTGTGGAAGTATCCGGATTGGATGTTTGACTTTCATCGGAAGCCCATCTCAAATATCAAGCAGGTTTCCTGGCTCACAGATCATCATGTCTGCTCCCCTTCTCACATAAGTTTCCTGGGTAATGCAATGGGATAACTGAGCGACACTCCCTGTTCACAGTGACCGGATCGTCCAGGATTCTCACCTGGTTCCCTCTTCAGACAACAGTCTGCGGAATGACTGCTGGCTGCACTTGATACTGCAATATTAAATTACACGCCTATACCATAGCATGCCATTCCAAGATTGTCAAGAGTTTAACACTCTTTTTTATTTTCTTCCCGTCACCAGGAACATGGGCGTGGATTCCCCGTTGATCTGATCTGCCCGGCTTAAAATTCTCTCGTTGACGGTTTCGTCCGAGCGGCAGTCCTGAAAGCCGATTTCTTCCATCACATGAAGGTCCCAGGCCGGACGGAGGATTTCCGTCAGGGGCACAGCGGCGGCAATCCGCTCCATCTCCGCAATATCCGTTCCCTCGTAGTAATCTTCCACCTGCTGCTCTTTTGTCTTCTTCCGGTCTTCCTCATAGCCCTTCCGGAGCTCTTCATCGCAGAGATAGCGGTACCAGTTGGCATCAAAATTCAGCAGCACTCCGTCCTTTTTGAGAACCCGGTACCACTCCTGATAAGCCCTCACCGGATGCTCCAGGTTCCAGGTCACGTTTCTGGTGATCACCGCATCAAAGGTTCCATCGGGGAACTCCAGATTCTGGGCATCCATCTGCTGAAAATGAATCTTCTCTGAGAGCTCTCCGGCGTTGGCTTTCGCCTCTTTCAGCATCTCTTCCGTATAATCCACAGCCGTCACCTGAATCCCTGCCTCCGCCAGAATGATAGCAAAAAAGCCCGGGCCGGTTCCCACATCCAGAAGATGGATCTCCGTAAGGGGTTTGTCCGGAAGTTCCGCAAGGATTGCCTGCCGCCATTTTTCCCTTTGTTCTCCGGAAAGCTCTCCCTGATTGTACTCGGAATAGCCTTTCGCCCGTTTTGTCCAGTATTTTCTGATATCTTCCAGTAATTCACTCATATTTTTCTCCTCTATTTATAGTATAGAATCGATCAGCTGCCTGGTGTAGGCTTCCTTCGGCCGGCTGATGACGTCCTCTGTCTTTCCCTCTTCGACGATTTCTCCCTGATACATGACCAGCACCCGGTCACAGAAGGCCTGAACCAGGGCCAGGTCATGGGAGATGAAAAGAAAAGACAGCTTTTTTTCATTTTTCAGGCGGAGCAGAAGCTCCAGGATCTGTTTCTGCACGGTCACATCCAGCGCGCTCGTGGCTTCGTCACAGATCAGAAGCGACGGTTCCACTGCCAGTGCCCTCGCGATGGCCGCCCGCTGACATTCGCCGCCGCTCACCTCCCCGGGATAGCGCTCTGCAAAATCCGGTGTCAGGCCACAGGTAGAGAGAAGCTCCGCCACTTTTTCCCGGACTTCCTTTCTCTTCAGCCCTGAATTTCTTAAGCTCTCCCCAATTCCGCTTCCCAGCGTTTTTCCGGAATCGAAGGACTCCTTCGGAAGCTGAAACACCAGCTGCATTTCCCGATAGCACTTCCTCCATTCTTTGCTCCCCGCATGGGTAAGATCTCTGCTCAAAAACTCTATTTTCCCTTTGGTCGGCGCAAGAAGCCCGGTGAGCATCCGCACCAGTGTACTTTTTCCGGAGCCCGATTCGCCCACAATTCCAAGGGCCTCCCCCCGGTAAAGGGAAAAGCTTACATCCCGGACTGCCAGAAAACGTTCTCCCTTGTTTTCAAAGGCTCTCGTCAGTCCTTCTGCCTTAAGAATCTTCTCCATCAGCGCCCCTCTCCTTCCCCTTTTGCCCGCCGCAGGGTAAGGGCGGAAGACAAAAGCTGCCGGGTATAGGCTTCCTTCGGATGCTCCAGCACCTCTTCCAGCCTGCCATACTCCAGCATGCAGCCCTCCTTAAGCACCAGCACCTGATCCGCCATAGCCCGCACCACACCGATATTGTGGGTGACAACCGCCATGGCCGTCCCTTCTTCCTTTCGAAGCTCCAGAAGCTTTTCCACTACCTGTTTCTGGACCGTCACATCCAGCGCGCTCGTGGGCTCGTCCGCCAGAAGGAGGGCCGGTGACAGCAGCATCGCCATACAGATTCCCACCCGCTGGCTCATGCCGCCGGAAAGTTCAAAAGGATAACTTTTCAGAACTCTCTCACCTTCCGCAAAGCCCAGCTTTTTCAAAAGAAGTTCTGCCCGGTTTCGGGCCTCCTTCTTCGTGACCGTTTCATGCTCTGCCAGCGCTTCATAAATCTGGCTTTCCACCCTCCGGACCGGGCAGAGGGAAGCCTTCGTATCCTGAAAAATCATCCCGATTTCCGGTCCGCTGATCTTTCTTTTCTCCCGCCTGCTCAGCTCCAGAAGATTGTTTCCTTTATAAAGGATCTCTCCCTTTATGATCGTATATTCCTCTCCGAGGATTCCCATCACAGCCTTTAAGATCGTGCTTTTCCCGCTACCGGATTCACCGACGATCCCGAGGATCTCTCCTTTTTTCAGGGAAAAGCAGATATCCCGGATAACCGTTTTTCCCTGGCAGGCCACCGTAAGCTCCTTCACTTCAAGAAGCGGGGGGCTCGGCGTCTCTTCCCGCCTCATTTCACATCCAGCTCCGCGGTGATCTCATAGTAATCGCAGGGATGCGCTTCCATACCGGTCACACTGGAGCTGGTCACGATTCCCATATTCAGATGAGACACAAAGAAAAAGGAACAGTCATCCAGGATCGTCTGCTGAGCTTCCACAGCCAGGCTGCCTCTTTCTTCCGTGTCAAAAGTTCCATGCAGCGTATCGATCAGAGCATCCAGCTTTTCGTTGCTGTAATGGCCATAATTTTTCGCCGCGTCAGAGACCACGGTACTGGTGAAAAAATACTCCGGATCTCCGGTGGGCGCTGTCGTGACCGAGCTTACATAAAGATCAAAGTCCCCGTTCTGGGCATAAGTCCTGTGATCTGCCGTATTATTCACATCCACAGCAATGCCGATCTCTTTTAAGGTCGCCTGGGCATACTCGGCAAGCTTGGGCTGCTCCAGCCGGGTAGGATAGGTCAGCCAGCGAAGCGTCAGGTTCTGACCGTCCCTGTCCACATAACCGTCTCCGTCCGTATCCTCCCAGCCGGCTTCTTTGAGAAGAGCTTTTGCCCCTTCCGGATCATAGGAAGGCGCTGTGACTGCCCCATTTCCAAAAGAAAAGCTGTCCGGAAAGGCTCCCGTCGCCGGAACTCCCCGTCCGGAGAGGATCACATTGCAGAAGCCTTCCTTATCAATCCCCATCTCAATGGCTTTCCTGACCCTGACATCCTGCATAAGTTCCGATTCCATATTAAACTGGCCGAAAAAGCACCGGCTGGTGGCCGCTGAGTGGATCTCGTAGGCAGGATTTCCGTCAAAGAGCACATAATTGTCATAGGAAAGGCCATAGGTGCCCTGAATATCTCCCGTCTGCAAAGCAGCCGAGAGGGCACTTCCATCCGAAAAGGTCCGGACCGTCACATGATCCACCTTCACTTCGCCGCCCCAGTAGTTTTCATTTTTTTCAAGTTCAATCTGAGTCGGTGTCACCTCCGTGGCAATGTAGGGACCGGTTCCCGCCACATTGGCGCTTCCCCCCTCTCCCTGGATTCCATACTGCATATCGATGATGGCTCCATAAGGATCTGCCAGGTAGTTGATCAGCGCCGGACAGGCTTCTGATGTATGGATCGTCACCACCATCCCGTCGGCTTCGATCTCGTCGATCTTCATATCACTCGGTGCCCGGTCATGGACGGCTATCAGATCTTCCAGGCATTCTTTTACCGCCTCCGCGTCCATGGTCCGCCCGCTGGAAAACTGTACGCCCTCACGAAGCGTGATCTTCACGGTACAGTCATCTGTAAATTCATAGCTTTCTGCCAGCCAGGGTTCCACTTCCATATTGTCATTGTATTTGAAAAGCGTCTCACCCACTCCATAGCGCAGGCAGCTCCAGCCGGAGTAATTGTCGTGAGGGTTCAACCCCGCATCTCCCATTTCTTCGCTGTATCCGGTGGTTCCGTATACAAAGGTCTTTTCATCTGCCAGTACGCCCAGAGTCATACCCGATCCTGCCAGCACAGTCGCCGTAAGCAGGGCGGCAATTCTTTTGTTTCTCATTCATTTATCCTTTCTTTCTGCCTCTGCCCCGGCGATAACTCATCCCGGACAGCATCACCCAGCAGATTAAATATCATCACAGTTACAAAAACGGCAATTCCGGGAGCCAGTACCATCCAGGGCGCTACCTGGAGCATGCTCCTTCCGTCATTGATCATACTCCCCCATTCTGCCATGGGCGGTTTGACTCCAAGTCCCAGGAAAGAGAGGCCTGCCAGCTCCATGATCATGGTTCCGATATCCAGCACGGCCGTCACCAGGATCTGGCCGGAAATATTGGGAAGCACATGAAAAAACAGAAGCTTCAAGGGCCCGTTCCCGGAAAGTCTGGCCGCGCAGAGATAGGTCTTTTCTTTTTCCGCCAGCGTCAGGCTTCTGGAGAGCCTTGAAAACTTGGGCCAGCCCACAACTGCCAGCGCCAGAACTGCATTTCCAAGGCCGCCGCCCAGGACTCCGGCCACAGCCAGAGCAAAGACCAGTCCCGGAAAGGCCAGAAAAAGATCGGTAAGGCGCATCAGGAGCGTATCTAAAATGCCGCCTGCCCAGCCCGCCGTCATTCCCACGACCGTACCTACCATGGCTGTCACAAGAACCAGAAAAAGTGCCGAGAAAATGCTGGTTCTGCCTCCCACCAGTACCCGGGAGAGGAGATCTCTTCCATATCGGTCTGTGCCAAAGGGATGGCTCAGGCCAGGCGGCTTCATCGCTTCCGTGAGGTTCTGAAGATCCGGATCATAAGGGCAGAGCTGCCGCGAAAAGAGAGCGGCCAGAAGCAAAACTACAGCCAGCACCAGAAAAAGCTTCAGCCGAAAACGGTTTCTGTTCTGTTTCTTCATGCCTTCTCACCTCCCAGTCTCACCCGCGGGTCCAGCCAGTGATACAGAAGATCCACTACCAGATTTACCAGTACATAGATCACGGCCATCCAGACCACATAAGCCTGAATCACCGGATAGTCTCTCATGGTAATGGCATCCACTGCCATTTTTCCCACGCCGTCCCACATAAAAATCGTCTCCACAATGGCCGTGCCGCCCAGAAGGCTTCCGGCCGAAAGCGCCAGAAGGGTAAGGATCGTCAGCATGGAGGCCCGCAGCACACTTTTTCCGATGATCACCGAGCTGCGGATTCCCCTGGCTCTCGCCCCTGTCACATAATCTTTTCCCAGTTCTTCCAGAACGGCGGCCCGGATCTGACGGGTATACTTAGATGCCATGGAAAGGACCAGGGTCATAGCCGGAAGAACGATGCTTTTCCCAAGATTCTTCGTCGTGATCACCGGAAGCCACTGAAGACGGATAGAAAAGAAATACATCAGCACCAACGCCGCAAAAAATCCCGGCATCGAATTTCCGATGAAGCTGAAAAACCGGATCACAAAGTCTATCCAGCGGTTCTTTTTCACCGCGGAAAGGATTCCTAAAGGAAGGGCTATCAGAATCGTAAAAAGAAGCGAGACCGCCGCCAGAAGAAGGGTCGCAGGAAGCTTCGCTGCAAAAGACGCAGCCACATCCTGATGCGAGACATAGCTTTCTCCCAGATTTCCTGTAAGCATTCCTTTCAGCCATTTTCCATACTGTACCAGAAAAGGCTGATCCAGACCATATTCTGCTCTGGCCTCATTGATGACCTCCTGTGAGACGGCGGTACCGGCATTTTCATACATGTAGGTCACTGCATCCCCGCCCGCCAGACGCATCATGGCAAAGGACAGGAACGTAATGCCCAGCACCACGGGAATCAGCTGGAGCAGCCTTTTTATTACATATTTTCCCATTTTTTCTCCTGTTTAAAACAGCTGTACAAACCCGCCCCGGGGGATGTACAGCTGTCTTCTTTCACTCTTTTACTGCTTTTAATGCAAACATAGGCGTAGGATTATAGAACTTGTCAAAATTCCGGTAGATCCGGTCTGATAAAGTCTCATCCACCGTAACGGAGGCATATCCCATTTTTCCCAGCACTTCCAGGTCCCACTGGGGGCGCAGCTTTCTGCTGATCTCCAGCTCATCCTTGATGGCCTCACATTCCTGCACCAGCCCCTCTTTCAGACGGCAGTGGGCATGCTCCGGAGGAAGCTTTTCCTCATCTCTCGTGAAATCATCGTGACCGTAGTCCGCATCGAAATTCAGGAGGACCCCGCCCTTTTTCAGGACTCTGGTCCATTCCCGGTAGGCTTCTTCCGCATGAGGCAGCGTCCAGGTCAGGTTTCTGGAAACCACCACATCAAAGGTCGCATCCGGGAACTCCGGCTTTTCCGCATCCATGACAAAAAACTCCGCCGAAGATTTCTGCTCCTTTGCCAGCTCTCTGGCATGGTAGATCATATGATCCGTCAGATCAATTCCCATCACCTGATGGCCTCTTGCCGAGAGCATCAGCGCAAAAAAGCCGGTGCCGGTTCCCACATCCAGAATCTTCAGTTTTCTGCCTTTCGGAAGATTTTTCTCAATCTCTGAAAGCCATTTTCGTCCCATCTCGGAGTTCTGTTCCTCCGTCCGAAGATCGACAAATTCATGGCTTCTCTCGGACCAGTAGTTGATAATACGCTCTTTTTCCATTTATCCGCTATTTTAGGCAGCGCCTATTTTATCCGCGCTTGCGCTGCCTTCCTTTCTCTGTATAATTGCCCGTTTCTGATGATTATACGTTTTTGGAAAAGAAGCCGCAACCCTGACCGGGGGATGTTTTCTGTCTTGTATCAAAAAAAATTCATGTAGGGGTTATTCCACTGTGATCTTTCGGATCACCGGCATTTTCACTGGCTTATTCCAGGTTTCCGGACCGTAGGTGGGCTCGTCGGCAATTTTATCCAGAACGGAAAAGCCCGAGAGCATCTCGCCGAAGGCGGCGTAACGGCCGTCGAGCTTCGCCGCATCCTTATGTACCACAAAGAATTGGGTGTCCGCCGTATCGTAGGCGTCGTCTCTCGCCATGGAAATGGCTCCCCGGACGTGTTTCAGGGGATTATCCACACCGTTTTCCAGAAATTCCCCTTTGATATGCCAGTCGCACTCGGCCATGATATCGTTGGTCCGGGAGCCGCCCTGGATCACATAGTCCTTCACGATCCGACACCAGCAGAGGCCGTCGTAGAAGCCCTCGTCGGAAAGCTTTTTAAAAGATTCCACAGTGATCGGCGCATATTCCGGATAAAGCTCAAAAACCATGGTTCCAAAACCCTCGGTCTCAATTGTGCAGCGGCGGGTATCCAGCCGGACAAGTTCCTCCTTAATCCGGGATAAAATGTGGCCCATGACATAGAAAGCCGTCTCAAAACGGAGATAATCCAGCGTATTTTCATCCCACATAAATTTCAGCGTGGCCGGAAATTCCTCATCGGAATGCCAGAACTGAAAGATCACCGGCAGGAAATCAAAAACCGGAAGCTTTGCGGCCGCATCCCCCGGATGGTCTTTCGTGCCGCCCAGGTTTTCCAGCACTTTCTGGAGCTTTTCCGTATTCTCGTCAAAGAGTTTCTCATAGGTAGTATAGAGGCCGGAGCCCGGCGTCGCCGCATAGCGTACAGACTTCATCCGGTCGATCGTATTATAAGTTCCGGCCAGCTGGCAGTCGTCCTTCGAGCTGCAGAGCACATCCATGATAGCCAGAGTTTCCTCAAACCCTGCCTGGGCCGGCTCAAAATAATCTTTCCCGATCTCTTCCCGGTTCCACTCGATCCTTCCGTTCTTTCGGCTGATTCGATAGTCTCTTCCCACAAAGCGGAGATAGAGATAGTTTTCATCCGCTTTCAGGCTGAATTTCCGGATCATTTTTTCCTGATCATAGGCGAGGAAACGCTGCTCCGCATCCTCCCGGGTCTTATCATAGTTTGTCTTCTTCTCTTCCATAACTGCTCCTTATTCGGTCTCGCTTTCTGTCTCAGTCTCTGTTTCAGCAACGTTTCCGGCTGCATCCACGCCGTAGATGAACTGCTGGAGGTAGCTGCTGTTGGCCGAAAGATCCGGAATCAGGACCTCCATTCCGGCAGACAGAGTCACGCAGTTATAGGTGCCGTCCACGGGAATGCGGTAGCTCTCGATGCCATCGATGCCGCCGGTGAGCACCGTATAAATGTAGCCCACGATCTGGCCGATGGAAAGGTCTGTCGTAAAATTCGGGAAAATTTCATAGGCCAGCCGGATGAGATTGAAGGGACTCATATTTTTTGCTTTTTCATAGGCTGCCATCAGTACCTTGCGCTGACGCTCTGTCCGCTCCCAGTCGGAATTTCCGATAAAACGGGTCCGGGAGTAGGCCAGAAGCTGGGCCGGAGTCATGGAATTGACGCCTTCTTTCAGGGTCCAGCCGTTTTCGTCAGTTTCCGAAAGATCGGAATGTGCATTCAGATACTTTGCCTCGGTGGCATTGAGCTCAATATCCAGATTTCCAAGTACGGAAAGAGACTCCATGAAACCGTCGAAGTCCACCTCCACATTTCCGTCGATGTGGACACCTAAGTTTTCCTCGATGACCTCATCCAGAAGTTCCATGCCTCCGAACTGATAGGCCGCGTTGATCCGGTTATCTTTATAGCCCGGAATCGGCACATAGAGATCACGCATAACGGAGGTCAGGATGATTTCTCCTTTATCCTTGTTGACACTGCAAATAATGATGGAATCGGAACGCTGGCGGTCTTCTCCCTTCCGGCGGTCCTGACCGATGAGAAGAATGTTGGAGACCTCCTCATCTTCCATAACCTGAATCTCTGCGTTTCCCCAGTCAATGGAATCTGCATCCAGGCCATCCACACCTTCGGCCTCTGCCTGATCCAGGCTGTTCAAAAGCTCCAGATCTTCCTGGCTGTAAACGGTCTCGGCCTCCGTTTCACTCTCCGTCTCCGCCGCCTGCACAAAGGAGCAGCTTCCGGTAAAATTCTGACCCACGGTTCCCGCAAAGCAGGCAGCTGCCAGAACTGGCGCGCAAAGTTTTTTCCATCTTCTAACGTTTCTCATCGGTATCCTCCAATCTCATCCCTTTAAAATAGGTAATATCTGACATCATTATAATATAGGAAAATCCCCTTGTCCATCCAAAAAAAGAAGACTGCACAGCTCCTGATTTTGGCACTGTACAGCCTTCTTATGAGTTTTGTCTGATGGATCAGTCTTTTTTTAAGCGGGAGAAGAAGCCTTTTTTCTCATAGGGTTTTCTCGTGATACCGGTGACGGTATAGCCAGTCTTGTCGATGACCTCGCGGATCTTCTCATCCGGAATATCCTCCTCGATCACGATGACCGTTTTTCCTGCTCCGTGGGAAGAAGAAACCTTCTTCACCGTCGGGAAAGCAGCGCGCACTGCGTCGTTTACATGGCTCTCGCACATACCGCACATCATTCCATCTACACCAACTGTAATTTCCTGCATGCTCTTATTCCTCCTTAAATACTTATCTTCAGGCAAGTACCTTATAGCCTGCGTCCTCTACTGCTTTTTTCAGGATTTCTGCCGGTACCTCTTTGGAGAGAGTTACCACAGCGGTTCCTTTCTCGTGGCTCACCTCTGCGGAGATTACGCCATCGATCTCCTCCAGGGCTTTTTTCACTCTGGCCTCGCAGTGACCGCACATCATTCCTTCTACTTTCAGTGTCATATTTTCACCTCCTTTATTCTGAGGAGCGGCAGAACCGCTCTTTTCTATGAGTTTCTGGCTTCCCAGAGCGTCTTTTCTCTTCCTGTCATGGCTCGCGTCGCCCATCTTAAAGAGATTCAGGCGAAGGGCATTGGTCACTACGCAGAAGCTGGAAAGGCTCATGGCCGCAGCTCCGAACATGGGATTTAAGGTCCAGCCAAAGATCGGAATCCAGACGCCGGCTGCCAGCGGAATACCGATAATATTGTAAATGAAAGCCCAGAACAGGTTCTCGTGAATGTTCCGGAGCGTTGCCCGGCTCAGACGGATTGCAGCCGGCACATCGGAGAGACGACTTTTCATCAGGACGATATCCGCCGCATCGATAGCGATATCTGTTCCGGCTCCGATGGCGATACCGATGTCGGCTCTCGTAAGTGCCGGAGCGTCGTTGATGCCGTCGCCCACCATGGCTACCCGGCCTTTTTTCTTCAGTTCACTGATGACGGCTTCCTTGCCATCCGGCAGAACGCCTGCCACCACTTCATCCACACCGGCCTGTTTTCCGATGGCTCGGGCGGTGCGCTCGTTGTCTCCGGTCAGCATCACCACATGGATGCCCATATTTTTCAGCTCCTGAATGGCTCTGGGGCTGTCTTCCTTAATCACATCTGCCACAGCGATGATACCCATGAGGTGGCCGTTCTCTGCAAAGAAAAGCGGAGTCTTACCTTCCTCTGAAAGGGCTGCTGCTTTCTCGGAAAGCTGTCCGGAAACCGTGCTCTCTTTGCTGATGAAGGAAAGGTTTCCTCCGGCCAGCTTCTTTCCGTTCAGGCTTCCGGTGAGGCCATTTCCGGGAACTGCCTGGAAGTCTTCGATTTCTGCTGCGGAAAGCTTTCTCTCCTCCGCCAGTGTCAGGATCGCTCTTGCCAGCGGATGCTCACTCTTCTTCTCCAGGGCATAGGCTTTTTTCAGAAGCTCCTCTTCCGTATAGCCATCGGCCGGGAGAATATCTGTCACCTCCGGCTCGCCGCTGGTGATGGTTCCTGTCTTGTCAAGAGCCACGATCTGGATCTTACCGGTCTCCTCCAGGGAAACGGCGGTCTTAAACATCGTTCCATGCTTGGCACCCATACCGTTTCCTACCATGATGGCCACGGGAGTCGCAAGGCCCAGAGCGCAGGGGCAGCTGATTACCAGAACAGAAATACCTCTGGCCAGGGCAAAACCGATGTCTTTTCCTGTCAGCAGCCAGACCGCAATTGTGATGAGGGCGATCGTGATAACCGCAGGCACGAAGATACCGGATACCCGGTCTGCCACCTTGGCAATGGGCGCTTTGGTTGCCGCTGCATCGCTCACCATTTTGATGATCTGGGAAAGTGTCGTGTCCTCGCCTATCCGGGTGGCCTCACAGACCAGATAACCGGACTGGTTCAGGGTCGCTGCGGAGACGGGGTCCCCGGGCGCCTTATCGGCCGGGATGCTCTCACCGGTCAGTGCTGCCTCGTTGACCGCGCTGTTTCCTTCTCGTACAATACCATCCACGGGTATATTTTCACCGGGGCGAACCACGAAGAGATCGCCGATCCGTACCTGCTCAATGGGAACTTCTTTCTCCACGCCGTCTTTTCTTAAGACTGCGGTCTTCGGAGCCAGTTTCATAAGGCTCTTGAGTGCATCTGTGGTCTTTCCCTTCGAGCGGGCCTCCAGCATTTTTCCGACGGTGATCAGTGTCAGAATCATGGCCGCGGATTCAAAGTAAAACTCGTGCATGTAGCTCATGACAGCATCCATATCACCTCTTACCTGCGCTCCCGTCATTGCAAAGAGCGCGTATACACTGTATACAAAGGATGCAGTGGAGCCCAGCGCCACAAGCGTGTCCATGTTCGGGGCCCGATGTGCCAGGCTCTTGAAACCGCTGATGAAGAATTTCTGATTTACCACCATGATAGCTACCGTAAAGAGCAGCTGTACGAGACCCATGGCGATGTGGTTTCCATCAAAGAAGGCGGGCAGCGGCCAGCCCCACATCATATGGCCCATGGAGAAATACATCAGCGGGATCAGAAGGCAGACGGAGACGATGAGTCGTTTTTTCATCTTCGGGGTCTCTGTGTCCTTCAGCATGACGTCATAGTCGGAAGCGCTGCCTCCCTGTGCTTTCTCGGCGCCTTTTAAGGATGCGCCATAGCCGGCCTCTGTCACTGCGACAATAATCGCTGAAGACGAAGCAGTTCCTTCCACTCCCATGGAGTTGGTCAAAAGGCTTACTGAGCAGGAGGTCACGCCGGGCACTTTAGAAACAGCTTTTTCCACCCGGGCACTGCAGGCAGCGCAGCTCATGCCGGTCACGTTGTATTGTTCCATAGATTTCTCTCCTTTCCAGGGGGACGGTGCTGTCCCTGCTGATTTTTCCAATGGGGACGGTGTTTTTGACTCTTTTTCTGTCCCTGTTGGCATTTTCTAATGATTACTTCATCAGTTTCTGTAGCGTTGTCACCAGTTCATCGACAACTTCATCATTTCCTTCTCGGATGTTGTCGGCCACACAGGTACGGATATGATCTGCCAGAAGCACCTTGTTGAAGCTGTTCAGTGCGGCGTTTACCGCGGCCACCTGGGTCAGGATGTCCGTACAGTAGGCGTTCTTTTCCAGCATGCTCTGGATTCCCCGCACCTGTCCCTCGATCCGTTTCAGACGGTTCATCAGGTCTTTGTACTCTTTATCCGTGCGGACCTTCGTCTTACCTCCGGTCATCTCACAACAACAGCAATGTTTCTCCTCTGCCATCTGTTCATCTCCTCTCTGTATACCCCTCACCGGTATTTTTTCGAGTGCATTATATACCCCCTGTAGGTATTTTGTCAAGAGGACTATGTGAGAAATTTTGTCACTGTCAGTCTACACCGTAAAAGCGCCGGTTAATCATTTTCCTCGTCGCCATAACAAAAAAGAAGACACCGCCGGGATGTCTCCTCTTCCATGTATTATCCGTTTTTCCAGTTGAAAAAAATACTCTCCGCATCTTTCAGGAAATCATAGGAAATTCGTACCTGATCCTCTGTGACCGTTTCATTATTTTCCAAAATAGGCCAGGGATTGCAGCCTCCGGCAATCGTTCCTACCTGATCCATGGTAAATGCATTGCCGCAGTTCTGGCAGACCAGTTTATCTCCCTTCTGTTTGTAATAGCCTTTCCCGGAGCTGTAGCAGACCTGACAGGTATTAAAAGCAGTTCTGACTGTCCCTCCGGAATCTTTTACCGCAATCACTTCCATCTCCATGCCGTCTACTTCTATCGGATAAAACTTTGCCTTTTCCGACAGGTCTGCGGTCTCAATATCCAGGCTTCCGCTCTCTGTGATTTTTGTCACTTCACTTGATGAATCCTTTTTTCCGCAGCCCGCAAAAGCCAGTAATACCGCACTCACCGCAACCGCCATCCGTATCTGTTTCTTCATGATACTTCCTCCACATAAATTTTTCCTGTGATCATTCCCATCCAGCAGCTGTAGGTGTAGACACCGGCTTTTGTCGGGGTAAATTCTATCACATTTTCTCCCTCTTCAAAAATCTGCTCCATGCCGAAATCCCGCAATAGAACCTTATAATTACAGCCGTTAATGCTCTCTTTTGAAGCCTCGATCTTCCACTCCACAGGTTCTCCGGCCTTCACCGTAATATCCGGATATTTTCCGGACTGCAGGATGCTGGAAACATACTGTACGCCATCCTTTTCAACTGCCATATCCGTCAGCGTATTTCCGCCCGGGCTGATTTTAAAGAGATTCCCGAAACCGGCCAGCGTATTTCCCTGCGCCATCATGGACAGGCCCATAACGACAACCAGAATGCCGCCGACACGCAAAACCTCTCTTGTGAAGCGTTTTCCCAGCATGGAGACAACGGTTCCAAACCCAAGCATCAGCGGAACGGTTCCCAGGCTGAAGCAGAGCATTGACAGCGTCCCGGTAAATGCATTTCCGGACGCCAGAGCGATCACCTGCACCGACTGAAGAGGGCCGCAGGGCATAAAACCATTACACAGTCCCACCACAAAGGGCGTTCTTCCTTTTCCCGCAAGGTGTTTACCGGAAAACGGAAGCCGGAGCTTCAGTTTTCTGACTGCTGGAAAAAGCCCAAGCATCTGTACGCCCATGAGAACCATGAGAAGCCCGGCCAGCAGTTTCAAAACTCCCTGAAAAAAGGCCGTGGCCTGCAAATTTTCTCCGATTCCTGTCAGGCCGCCAATTGCTCCCAGACATCCGCCGATGACCGTATAGGAAATGACCCGTCCCATATTATACGCCAGCGTATTTTTGAACATGAGTCTGGAAATATCTTTTGTCCCCCTCTGTAGCGTCTGAGACAGGTTGATTCCCCCGCACATTGCCACACAGTGAACGGAGGTAATCAACCCTATGACAAACAGCATCCCATAGCCCATGCCCGAATCTGCCAGCGAGCCCGGCGCAAGATAATTCAGGATCCCGAAATATTGCAGCAACAGAAATAATACAAGAATTACCAGCAATTCCCGGACGGCTTTTTGAGCGGAAGGCGGTTTCAGGGATGCCTGATATCCCAGATTTTCTATTGCTTTCATTAGCTGTTCCGGTGAGATTTCCT
>OLNW01001885.1_pt1 | contig 19365 bp, 20 predicted proteins | sample 1672121 | NCBI WGS metagenome assembly OLNW01 (sample SAMEA3136648, study PRJEB25190) | human gut metagenome
TTTTTCACTTTAATGTGCTATCATTTTAAATCAGCAGACTTATAAAAATTCAAAGCCATTTACAGGTGAATAAGTCAGGCGGATATTTATAATCTGCCTTGCTGTTTAAGCAGACTATGAATGAGGAGATTGTTTTATGACCAGAGAGGAATTACTTGAAAAGACACTGCGTTCTTATGCAGCTTATTATGATGTGAACCGTGACTGCCCGGAAGAGCCGTTCGTGGCAGAGGCTGTTTTTCACTCTCATAATGATGCCTATTTTCTGGTAAAGAGTGCCCGGATTGGGGAGGCAGAATCGAATGAATATGTATTTTTCGCTTCTGTAGATAATCTGGACCGTGCACTTCTGGAACAGTTAGACGCTGTTGCCTGGGAAAGAGGTATTTCCCACGTGCATCCGCACTCTAATCACCGGAATACCGATATTTCGCTGATCATTCTCGCTTCTTCCGTAGCTGAAGATGCTGCAAAGGCCGTGCCGAAACTGAAGCATTATAAAAGTTACCGTATGAGTCTCCACGGTTTCAGTCATTACCGCCTGTTTGTTGCTGATCTTTCCACCGGAAACCAGCTCTGCAATGCGCAGGGACGTTCCATTAAGAAGCTCTTTGGCAAAATAATGGCATAAATTTCATATAAGTCTATTTTACAGGGGAAAAGGAGAAAAATAATATGACAGCTATATTGATTATTGTAGCGGCGATCATTCTGCTCCTGATCGGTTATGTAGGCTACGGCTCATGGCTTGCAAAACAATGGGGCATTGATCCAAAGAAATCAACACCTGCTGTAGAAATGGAAGATGGTGTTGATTATGTTGCAGCGAAACCGGCAGTCCTTATGGGACATCATTTCTCATCTATCGCAGGTGCCGGCCCGATCAACGGACCGATCCAGGCGGCAGTATTTGGATGGGTTCCGGTATTTCTGTGGTGTATCATCGGAGGTATCTTCTTCGGCGGACTTCAGGACTTTGGTTCTTTATTTGCATCTATCCGTCATAAAGGTAAATCCGTAGGTGAGATCATCCGCGATTCCATGGGAAAAAGAGCCCAGAAGCTCTTCACGATCTTCGCACTGCTGGTACTGATCCTCGTTATCGCATCCTTTGTCAATGTCGTTGCAGGAACCTTCATGAGTGACGGCGGTTTCGGCGTTTCCACCGCTCCTACCGGAAACCAGACCACCGCTATGATCTCCCTTCTCTTCATCGTTCTTGCCATCATTTACGGATATATCACAAACCGTATGGGCATCGGCACTCTGCCCGCAACCATCGGCGGCATCATCGGTATTGTTGCCATCGTAATCCTTGGCCTGAACTTCGGTTTCGTTATGAGCCGTACCGCCTGGATCGTTACCATCGGAATCTACATCGCTGTGGCTTCCCTGGTTCCCGTATGGATCCTTCTGCAACCCCGTGATTACCTTTCCAGCTTCCTGCTTTACGGTATGATGCTTCTGGCTCTGGTTGGTATCTTCGTAGCCGCAGCTACCGGCCGTTCCAACTTCAACATCCCCGCTTTCACAGGCTGGAATACTTCCATCGGAACTCTGTTCCCGGCACTTTTCATCACCGTTGCCTGTGGCGCCTGCTCCGGTTTCCACAGCCTCATTGCTACCGGTACTTCTTCTAAGCAGCTGGACAATGAGAAACATGCAAAGCCCATCGCTTACGGTTCCATGCTGATCGAGTCCGCTCTCGGTATCGTAGCCCTGATCGCTCTCGGTATGGTTTATGACAAATACACCGGAGGCGCTTTCGGAGGCCCGCCCGCAGCTTTCGCAGCCGGTGTCGCTACCATGTTCTCCGATGAAAACTCCGGCACTTACAACACAATCTACGCCCTTTTAACCCTGGCCGTTTCCGTATTTGCCCTGACTTCTCTGGACACCGGAACCCGTCTGGGCCGTTTCCTCTTCTCCGAGCTTTTCCTCAGAGAAAATGAGAAGAGCTGGAAAGATGCCACCGGAGTTCGCCGCTTCCTGGCTCATCCGATGGTAGGTACCACCTTCCTGGTTGTCATCGGCTGTATCCTCGGCGGACTTTCCTTAAGCCAGATCTGGGGCCTCTTCGGAGCAGCCAACCAGCTGCTGGCCGGTATCGCTCTTATGGCAGTCTGTGCATGGCTGGGACAGGCCGGTAAGAACAACAAGATGTTCTATGTCCCGATGGTATTCATGCTCGCAGCTACTCTCAGCAGCCTTCTCATCACCGTTAAGAAAAAACTCGTGATGATCGGCGCAGGCGAAGCCCTCTGGGGCGACTGGTTCCAGCTTCTCTTCGCCGCAGCCATGGCGATCCTGGCGATCTTCTTGGTAGTCGAAGGAATTCAGACCTTCAAGAAACAGAAAGCGCTGAAAAAAGCTTAAATTTTACGAAAAAGGCTTGTCTCACAAATCGTGAGGCAGGCCTTTTTTGCTGTCAGTAAAACCTAAAGCAGAAACACACGGCTCACCAAAAAACAGCCGCCCATCAACAATCCAATTTTGCCGCCTGTGAAACCGAAGGCAGAAACGCAATGTTGCTGATGGGCGTCCTGTAAACCGAAAGCAGAATCCCCTGCTGATTGACAACATCCGGAATTCATTTCCATCTTTTCATAACATACCTGCTGTCCTTAATCGTCTCTGCTATTTCAAACCCTAATTTCTCATAGAGTAAAACAGCTTTTTTATTCTTAATAAAAACATATAGTACCACCGGCTCCTCAACTGATGCACAACACTTCTCAATTATGGCAGTTCCGATTCCGCGATTCTGAAATTCAGAAAAAACATACAGATCGTCGAGCTCGTATTCGCCATTTCCATTCCTGTAAAAATGGTAATATCCCGCTTTTCTTTCATCAGCATAGATAGAAGTATATTCATCAATAGAATTTTCCAGCTTTTTTCGGACCCACCTCAGAGCTCTTTCGTAATCGATACATTCTATATTCTCATAAGCATCAATTAGTTGCTTACATAACTGATATAAACACTCTATGTCTGAGCTTGCTGCTTTCTCATAAGTTATTTTCATATAAGCCTCCATATGATGTGGCTATTTATAAAGATCTTCCAACGTTATCAGCTGAACTTCACCACACTCCTGTGCCTTAAGAAGCCCGTCAGTAAATCCACCCTTAGAAAAAATATAGTAATAATAGTTGTTGCCTTTTCCAAAGACAGCTGCATAATCCCGGAGCAAATCAAGTTCATCCACACCGATTTTCTCATTTCTGTACTTGCATGAACCAATGATATAGTCCTTCCCCTCGACAGGTGTTCCGATAATATCAATCTGAATCTGCTTTTTCTTCTTCGGGTCTGCCCCCCACCATTGGCCGATTTCACTCAGTTCAATCGGAAGTTTCTCCGAATAATAAAGCAGATAATCCTGACACATCTTCTCAAATATCAAGCCCATGTAATCGGGAAAATACTGCTTTACCGCGTGTGGATAGGTCTTTACGATTCTGCCAGAGTCAATTGCACTCATATTAACAGGCACAAACCGGTACCAGAACCGAAAGAAATTATCTGCCAGCAGATAAATTGTCTTCTTACCAGGCTTTTCTGTTATTGGCGTTTCCTTTTTTACAATACCAAGGCCAATCAATGTTTTCAGATACTTCGCTACAACCGAATTCTCCTCACCAACCTTCATCTTGATATCGTTCATCCGAGATGCTCCCTCTGCAATCGCTTTGATGATTGCATTATAAATGGCCGGCTCCCTGAGTTCCTGTTTCAGCAGATTTCCCGGCTCCTCATATAAATAGCTGGAGCGGTCAAAAAAGTTATCCATCAGAGCTTCATCCACACTATCCCTCACATCCAGCTTATTGATATAGTGCGGAACTCCTCCCGTGATTCCATAAATCAAAGAATTTTCCTCTACAGACAGATTTGGATGGAACACCGCCGTTTCCTTATAGTCCAGCGCCTCAATCTTGAACTGTCCTGTTCTTCTGCCATACAGAGGACTCTCTTTGCCAAGCACCTGACTCTCCATAAAACTCATGGATGAACCGCAAAGAATCAGGTACATCTGGGACTCTGCCCACTTATGGTCAATAATATGCTGCAGCATTGCAGAAATAGCAGGCTTCGCCTTTGCAAGATATGGGTACTCATCAATAACAAAAACGATTCGGCTTTCCTTTGAAAGTGCTGTCAGTTCATCCAAAGCAGCATCATAAGACTGAAATTCCGGCCCAGACTCCATATCTGGCCGCTCAAAACTCATAATTGACTTTGAAAGCGCTTCCAGATTTTCCTTTCCCGTCGTGTTTAAAGCAGAAAAGAAAATAGTCGGCTTATCCTTACAAAACTCATTAATCAATGCCGTTTTGCCAACACGTCGCCTGCCGTAAATAATAATACACTCAAACTTACCACCTGCATACCGTTTATTCAACTTTCTAAGTTCATCTTCACGGCAATAAAACTGACTCATCCGCTCGCCTCCAATAATTATACTCATAAGTTACTAACTTATGGGTCACTTTTATAAGTATAATAATTCAGAACCTTTGCAAAGTCAAGCCCCAAAGAATCAAACCTTTAAAATTTGTCCAGAGAAAAACACTTTTCACCCATCAAAAAAACAGCCCATCATCAACATTGCAATTTCTGCCGCCTGTGAAACCGAAGGCAAAAATGCAATGTTGATGATGGGCGTCCGGGAATCCATTCTTCACTCTATCTCCTGGAAAACACTCCCATCCCCAGTGCCACAATCCCCACAATCACCAGCACCGGCAATGCAAGCGCCACAAATCCAGCCACCACGAGCACAATCAGAACAACCGGCAGCACCACGAGAGTACAGACCACCTTCGTGAGCCCCCAGGCCGCATGAAACGCAAAGCCGATCAGCTTTCCGAAAATCCCGATCATCAGAATCGTAAACAAAACACTAAGCATACTCATTTCCTCCTGTCAGGCAGCCGCCCGGCAATTCTCTCTTTTTGCCATGAGCCAGAGAACCAGCCGGCTTCCCAAATATCCGGCAATGAGTCCCAGGATCAGTCCACCCAGCACGTCCGTCGGATAATGTACATACAGATACAGTCTTGAAAAAGCAATCAGCACAGCCAATACCAGTGCCGGTTTCCAGAGCTTCCTCTCCCCGGCCATAAAAAGCGCAACGACCGACGCAAAAGAAGCGGCGGTGTGTCCGGACGGGAAAGAATAATCCACTGGCTTACTCACCAGAAGCTGCACCGCTGTATTCACATCATAAGGCCGGATTCTAGCTACCAGAGGCTTTAAAATCAGATTGCAGAGGAGAGCATCCACAACCAGCGCCCCTGCCAGGATCAATCCACTCTTTCTCGTCTTCGGAATCAAAAGCAGAACCGCTGCCAGAAGGATCCACAGAATCCCCGCGTCCCCAAGCCTCGTAATCAAACACATAATCTTGTCCAGAACCGGCGTATGCAGTTTCTGCAGCCAGTCCAGAATCTGAATTTCCATTCCCATATCCTTCACTTCTTTCCACTCTTTTTTCCTATTTTATCATGCTCCTTTAAAGAAGTTCCTGTATTTTTCCTAAAGAAATCCTAAATTTTAAGCTTCCCCCTGAATGTCAATGAGCACATACTCGGACCGGCAGCCGGTCTTAAACTTGATGGCCCAGTCAGAGATACCGGACGTCACAATAAAATTCGTATTCTCCCTCTTCTCATAGCCGTAGACCTTGTCATCCCCGCCCAGAGCCATAAGATTCTCAAACTGCATCAGCGGGAACAGCTGACCGCCATGAGTGTGGCCGGAAACCACCAGATCCACGCCGGAAGCTGCCTGAGCCTCATAGTCACAGGGCTGATGATCCATAACGATGGAAAAATGAGAATCGTCCAAGTCTGCCGTCAGCGTCTCCATATCTACCCGTCCCTGTTTTGCTTCCTCGGAACGGTCCTGTCTGCCGACAATGTAGATCCTGTCGTCAATCAGCTCATTCTCATCCTGCAGAACATGAACGCCGTTGGCCTCCAGCTCCGCCACAAGATCATCCCCACTGTAGCCCCGGTAATCCGGAGAATAATAACCCTTGTCATGATTTCCGAACACATAGTAAACGCCATAGGTGGTCTTCACCTGCCCAAGCGCCTCACAGCAGCGGATCATATCCTCCTTCGTGGTATCATCGTCCACAAAATCCCCTGCCACCAGAAGGACATCTGGATTCTGCTTCTCGATTTCCTTTAAATGCTCCGCAAAGCCTTTTCCGTGGAAGGTGGTTCCCGTATGGGAATCCGAGATCAGGGCGGCCCGGAAATTGCCAACCTTCTTATCTGTAGTGATCGTATAGGTTTTCTCCCAGACGTGATGGGCCTGATACCAGCCCGCACCAAGATAACCGATGGTAAAAAGAACAGCCACCACTCCCGCATAATACCGCTGGAACTCTCCACCCCTCTTTTTCCGGACGAGAGCGAAAATCCCCTCGCTCACCAGCCAGAAAACGATGAGATGCAGAAGAATAATTACCGCATTTATAAAGCCCCAGAGCAGCCAGAAAAAAGCTACAGCTCCCGTAATCACAGCCGTGCTAAGAAGCGTCGCCTTCTTTTTGCTGCCTCCGGCCAGCTTTTTCATAAACGTAAATTTTCGTATCCTCGTGATGAGATATACCATTCCCGCGATCATCGCCACAAACAGGACAACCATCAGGACCGCCCATAAAATCATAAAATTTCTCCTTTTTTATTCTACCTCAGCAGAGCTGTAAGTTTTCGTGATCTTTTTCATACGCATAATGTATACAGGTACCAGCGGAATCAACGCGGAGATCCAGGCTCCCGGGTCACAGAGGGAAATTCCCAGGAAACCTAAGGGTGCGGCCAGAACCGTTACCATGATGCCCCGGGCTGCCAGCTCGAAGACGCCGCCCAACATGGGCACCAGCCCGTCTCCCATTCCCTGAAGCGTGTTCCGGTAGATGAAAATGGAACCGAGAAACGGATAGCACCAGGCCGTCGCATGGAAATATTCATCACAGATGGCCTTGATCTCACCGGTGGGATCAGCAACAAAGAGTCTTGAAGCCGTACCGCCCCAGATAAATACCGCCAGACCGCAGACGATTCCGGCGATGATTGTGATAACCTGGGTGATCCGGACACCCTGGCGGATCCTTTTGATCTTTCCGGCGCCCATGTTCTGGCCCACATAGGTAGCCAGGGTCACTCCAAGAGACGGGAACAGCAGCGTCACAATGTTGCAGATCTTTCCTCCGGCGGAAAAAGCCGCAATATAGGTAGCTCCCAGCAGATTGACTGCCGCCTGCACCATCATCGTGCCAATGGCGGTGATGGAAAACTGAAGGCCCATCGGAAGACCCATCATCAGAAGTCTTCCCGCGCTGGCCCAGGAAAATCCCCATTCGCCCTTCCGGATCTTAAGAATCTCATATTTCTTCTTTACATAGAAGAAGCAGGCCACAGCGGAAACGACCTGGGCGATGACGGTGGCATAAGCCGCTCCCCGGACGCCCAGCGGAATCACGGTGATGAGCACGATATCCAGAATGATATTCAGCACCGAAGAAATGATCAGGAAGATCAGCGGGGTCCGGCTGTCTCCCAGGGAACGGCTCACAGAAGAAAGCATATTGTATGCAATCGTGACCGGAAGGCCTGCATAAATGATCCCAATGTAGCCCGCCGTGTCGTCCAGAATGGTATCTGGCGTATTCATCAGCTTTAAAATTCCCCGGTTGGCCAGAAGAAGACCGGCTGTCATCAATACAGCCATGGCTACACAGAGGTAAAGGGACATCACCGTGTAGTGGCGGAGTCTTTTTTCATCTCCCGCCCCGAAGCTCTGGGCAAGAAGGATGCCGAAGCCTCCCGTCATACCCGTGACCCAGCCAAAGACCAAGAAGGTAAGCGTTCCGGTGGCTCCCACCGCCGCCAGGGCATTGACGCCCAGGAAACGGCCCACGATAATGGAGTCCATCAGGTTGTATACATTCTGAAAAATGTTTCCCAGCAATACGGGAATGGTAAAGAAAACGATCAGCCGAAGAGGGCTGCCTTTTGTCATGTCGTTCTGCATAAAATTTTTCTTTTCTCCTCAAATACAAATCATGTTCTGGTTTTGCGATTTACAAATTTTGCTTTGTATTTTGAATACAGGATCGTCTGCTCCTTATAAAGACCATAGTAGCCGGAGGCCGCATAACTGATGGAGACGGCGATAAGATAAAAAGCCACACCCTCAAAGCCGAAAAGCTCAAAGGCGATGAGAATGGAAGTCAGCGGGCAGTTGGTCACGCCGCAGAAGACTGCCACCATTCCGGCAGCCGCGCAGATGGACGCGGGCATTCCTAAAAAGTTTCCAAGCACGCAGCCAAAGGTTGCACCGATACAGAAGGAGGGAACGATCTCGCCGCCTTTAAAACCCGCCTTCATCGTGAGGGCCGTCAGCACCAGCTTCCAGAAGAAATCCAGAGGTCTTGCCTCCCCCTCTTCCACAGCCTTCGTGATGAGACCGGTGCTGGCTCCCATATAATCTGTCGTGTGAAGAAGCAGGGTGATAACGATAATCAGGGCACTGGCCGCCACCACCCGGATGTAGGGATTTTTCAGCCATTTTTTATAGCCTTCCGTCACGCCTTTTAAAGCCAGGCAGAACAGGATACTGACCACCGCACAGCCAAGGCCGATGAGGCCGATCTTGATTCCGGTCTCAACAGTCAGAGCCGGGATCTCGCTCACATGGAAGACTTCCGGATGGATCCCCATGCCTGCGGCGAAATTACTGGCGATCAGGGCAGAGATCACACAGGGCACCAGAGCGGTGTAATACATGACGCCCACGCTCACCACTTCCATTGCGAAAACAGCCGCCGCCATCGGCGTTCCAAAAAGCGCTGCAAAAGCCGCGCTCATGCCGCACATGACCATGACGTGCCGGTCTTCCTTGTCTAGGGGCAGCCACCGGCCCAGCTGGTTTCCGATGCTTCCACCCAGCTGGATCACGGCTCCCTCGCGGCCGGCAGAACCGCCGGTGAGATGGGTCAGCGCCGTGGAGACAAAGACCAGTGGAGCCGCGCGAAGGGGCACATCGTCTCTCGATGCGATCGTGGCAAAGACCTGATTGGCTCCTCCATCATTCTTCCAGAAGGTCTGATACAGGAAGACAATGATCAGGCCGGCCACCGGAAGCAGGAAAAATACCCAACCGTTTTCCTGACGGAAGCTGGTCACTGCTGTGAGTACAAAAGCAAACAGTGTGCTGGCTCCTCCCACCACACAGCCGGTCAGAACCGCAAGGAGAAGCCATTTTCCCAGGCTTGTCACATTTTCCCGGATCTGGTCCAGATAAAAGACAAAGCCCTCTTTCAATTCTTTTTTCATGTTACTTTCCTCTTTTCTTACAGGCAGCCATTTTCCTGCCCTTATCTTTGTTTATTATACAAAGCGCTTCCTGTAAAAGCAACTGAAAAAATCCTGCTTTTTCGGTGGCATATCCGGTCTTCATCTGCTACAATAAACCTATCTTTTATCACTTTTTACGGAGGGATTTATCATGATTACGACTGTCATCTTTGACATTGGAAATGTACTGGCCGCTTACGACTGGGAGGACGCGCTGAAGCGTCTCGGATATTCTGAGGAAACAAGGGAAATCATCGGAAATGCGGTCTTTAGAAGTGCAGACTGGAATGAGATGGACCGGGGCGTTCTGACCCTGGAGGAACTGCTCCAGCGCTTCATCAAACGCGCACCGGAATATGAAAAAGAGATCCGCCAGGCCATCTATAATTATAAAGATATGGCTCAGCAGTACGACTATACCAAACCGTGGCTGAAAGAGCTGAAAGAGAAAGGCCTCCGCCTCTATTACCTCTCCAACTATGGAGAGTTCGGCGTGCAGGAAACCCTGGAAGCACTGGATTTCCGCGAGCTGATGGACGGCGGTATCTTCTCCTATGAAGTGAAAATGATCAAGCCCAGCCGCTGGATCTTCGAGGAACTGCTGTACCGCTATGGTATCAACCGTGAGGAAGCGGTCTTCTTCGATGACAATGCTGCCAACGCCGAAGCCGCCTGCCAGGTTGGTCTCCACGGTATCCAGTTTACGGGTTATGAAGATGCCCGTCAGAAGCTTGAAAGCCTGCTGGCCCGGTAAAGGGAAAGCTCCCTCGCCCAGTCGGTCTGAATGATGTCGAAACCTCTGTCCATGAGCCAGCCCCAGCCCTGCTCCGGATGGCCAAGGACGGAGGTTTCGTCATCATGGCCTCCTGCCAGATAGAAATTGCCGTTGACCAGAGAAAAACGGGATCCTTCCGCCTGGAGATTTCTCTCAAAGGTTTCCGGATCACAGACCGGATGTGTTCGCACATCCATGCTCCACCCATGGGCCACCAGCTCCAGGAAGCGTCCTCACAGCTCGGCTCACTGGAACGCCAGAGGTCCGTATTGTGATGCGTCACCCAGCCCTTCATATGATAATATCCTTCGGCGGTCTGTCTTCCTGTCACGGAAAGCTCTTTTAAAAGGTCCGTCAGAGGCAGATGACACTCGGAGAGGTTTCCGGTCTCCGCCAGCCAGTAGTTCATCTCCACGTTGATGTTATTCGTGTAGTTGCTGGACCAGGGTGGCATCACGGTATCATTCCAGATCCCCTGTAGATTCAGCGCCTGGCTGTCCGGCCGGGAACCAGCGATGATGAGATAGCGGGAATACTGGAGATAGAGCCCGTAAAGTGAGGGATCATCCACACCCTCGGCTCCGTAGGCCAGGCGGCGGCTTGTAGGCAGACCTGCACTTAAATCCTCTCCGAGATCCACGTCCACCCGGTCGTAAAGCTTCCGGTAGTCCGCCTGATGCTCCTCCAAAAAGGCTTCATACCGCGCCCGCAATTCCGAAGCTCTCCCGAACGTCTGCCATGAAGTTTTCCACCTCATGGCAGGTCTCGCAGGGATTGTTGTAAAAATAGCAGATCTCCAGAACTTCTTCCTCCTCCACTTTCACGGAAGCGAAAGGAAGGAATCAGAGGAGCAGAAAAAGCAGCGCTCCGACCGCCTGATTCCATCCTGCCTTTCGCCTGTTGCCATGAAATTTTTCGCTCTTCATCTCTTCTGCCTCCTTATATATCGTTTATTCCAGAATAGAGCTTTCCTCCCAGCTGTCTTTTTCCGGTGAAATCCGAAGGGTTTTCACCTCGTATCTGCCAAGAGAAAGCCGAATTACTTTGCTCAAGCCTTCAAAATGGAGCTCCGCCTCTGTTTCCCGGCCACAGGTCTCCGCCAGCCGGACCACATAAGCCGTACCATCGGAAGTCCGGTGAAGAGAAGTCAGGATCACACCCTCGCCACTCAAAACGACTGGTGTCACCTTCTCCACTTTTTCCACTTTGCCTGCCGGGAAGGCGTTGACAATCATCGGCGCCTCCTGGACGGACAATGCTTTCGCGGAGATCTCTTTTCTCAGCTCCTTCGCTGAACCGGCCTCAATAATATAATGGAAGGTTCTCTCTCCCTGATCAATGTAATCCAGTGCCCGGTCGTCCCGAATCAGCTGCCGGTCCCCGATAGGGTGGGCAGCATAGGCTGCGGAATGAACCATGGAGCTCTCCATACAGCCTTCCACAAAACTGATGCCATAGGTGCCGTCATTGATAAGCGTCACCGCCATATCCTTCTCAAAATCGAAAAGACCATTCCAGCGCTGGCTGACTTTCTCGAGGCCGTCTTTTTCATGCTCCTGTACCCCGAAAGCGGTCTCGCTAAGGGCCTGTCCCTCCGTCAGAACGGTGGGGAACTCCAGCTTCAGGAACGCGCCTTTTTCAAGCCATTCCACCTTTACCTCTAATTCTACAGCGGTTCCGTGTTTCGGGAAACTGTAGCGGAGTCTCGCCCTGGATCTTCCGTAGCCGAAGACTGCCTCCACAACCGTGCGGACTTCTCCGTCCTCAATGATCCGAAGACCCTCCAGATTTTTTCCTGAGGAGGTAAAGTCTTTCTCTTCCTCACCGGTGAGAAGTTCAAAATACCCTTCCGTCTCGCGGTAGGATTTCCGGTTCATGCCCCAGGGATCTTTGTCGCTTTTCAACACCTTCAGTCGGCCTGCGTCGCCCTTTAGATACTCTTTTCCATCCACCCGGAGCGCCGTCAGGAAGCCGGTCTTTCTGCTCATATGAGCTTCCAGCCCCTCGCCCCTGAAAATAAATTCCTCTCCGGAAAGCAGATGCGTCTGGTCCGGTTTCCCGGACAGCCACTCGATATAGGCGGAAATTCTCGTCATGGATGCGGGCGGAAGGACAGCCTCGAAGGCCATCTTTTTTCTCCAGTCGAGATTCATGTTGCACTCTTCTTTTTCCACCTGGGAAGGGATCTTCTGACCATTCTGATAGAGCACCGGCATCGCATATTTTTCACTCCAGTTCTGATCCCTCAGCTGAAACTCACAGGTGAAAACGCCCTTGACTGGCCAGGGATGGGGATTGTAGGCCAGGATCGGATACTCGCCCTCGCCTGCCTTTTTCTCTCTGGAAAGCAGGGAAAAGTAAGCTCTTCTCTTCACCCGGTCGGCGATCTCCGCACCGTGGGAGAGAATGCCCAGAGCCTGCTCTTCCACGCTCTGAATCGCGCTTCCCGGGAGAATGTCGTGGAACTCGGAGAACATCAGGGATTTCTCCGCATCGGCAAGCTCCTCCGCCGGATAGGTCATCACACCGGCCAGAACCGCCTCGGAGGCCATTTTTTCCGCTTCCGTAAGGAGGCCTTCCAGTCTCCGGTGGTTCTGCTTCGTCCGAATCTGGGAGGTATAGCAGCCCACAGCCCATGGATTTAAGTCCCGGCGGATCACCGGAAGCTTCGTGGTGTCCTCTTTTTCAAAATAGTCCTCGGGGATGCCATGGACAATCGTCCATTCCTTCTCATTTTCCATGAGTTTCGCGATATCCGCCATATCCTGGCGGGAAGGGCCGCCGCCGTGGTTGCCCACGCCCCAGAGGAGGATGGCTTCGGTGCGCTCCGGCTCCTTTCGGAGAGCCTCCAACTTTTCGCGGACCTTTTTCCCTGCTTCGCCCATGAGGGAATTGTAGCCCTCTCTGGTCCGGTGGCCCAGAATCTGCGAGCCGTCAAAACCTTCCCAGATGATATCGTCACCGCCTAAGGGGCAGTCCCCCTCGGAGGGGCGGCCGAAGAGGTAGGAATGGTAACCGGCTTTTTTTAGGATTTGTACCAGGCCTCTGCTGTGACCGAAGGGGTCAAAATTGATGGCCGTCTTTGGCGTCACGCCAAATTTTTCCCGGAAATATTCCTGACCGGAACGGATCTGACGGACGAAGGACTCGCCGGAAGGCATGTTGCAGTCCGGCTGCAGGTACCAGCCCCCCATGATGTGCCATTTTCCGGCCTTCACCAGTTTCTGAATCCGCTCAAACAGCGGCAGATCGTACTCCTCAATCCACTGATAGAGCAGAGCCTCGTTGTGATTGAAAACAAAACCGTCGTAATTCTCGCAGAAATCTGCCGCCGTATGGAAGGTGGAGAGGGCCGCGGAAATGCCCTCCTCCATGTTCCAGAGCCAGACCGGGTCCAGATGGGCGTTGCAGATGAGATAGAGTGTCTTTTTCTCCATATTGGAACCTCCTTATCAACCTTTTACTGATCCAATCATAACACCTTTTGCGAAATATTTCTGCACAAAAGAATAAATTACCAGCATCGGAACGCTTGCGCAGAGGATCGTTGTGTATTTCAGGGATTCCGTCATAGCAAGAACAGCGGAACTTGACATTTTTCCGGTGGCCTGCACCATGTTTGCCTGTGTCTGGGCATCGGACATGATGTCGCGGAGGATGTTGAAAAGACCGCTTCTCACATCGCAGAGCTGGATGATCAGGGAAACGACGATAACCGTTGAGATAAAGTAAGGAGCGTAGGTCAGCATCTGAACGGCTTTTCCTGCCTTTTTGCTTCTGGAGGAGTTGATGGAGAGAGCCAGAATGATAGGGCAGGGGATATTTACCAGCATGGAAACCGTCCAGCTGTACATGCCAGCCGTTTGCTGCGGTGATCAGCGGGATCTCATCGTCCGGATCGCCGTTGCCGTTGGCATCCTGCTCTTTGAAGGCTTTCAGCACTTCGTAGTATTCGTCGATGGTGGTGGGAGTCCCAAATTGTCGAGCCGGGTCTTGTTGATGTACATTTTCTGGGAGTAGTTGCAGTGGTAGCACTCGTTGATGCCGGGCAGGGAGTAGATCGTTCCATCATTCTGGGAGATCAGTTTCTCGATCTGGGGATCATTTTCCATCAGCGCGGAGAAGTTCGGCATGTTCTCTTTAATCAGGTCGTTGAGCGGGGTCAGATAATCCTGGCCTGTGTACTGTGCTTCCTGTGTTGCTGTCATATTATAAACAGATGATACAGGATCTCGCTCCGAAGACTGAGTCCGACGACACGCCACGCAAGATTATGGCCTACATAAACGAGCACTACGGAGACTCTTCCTTAAGCGTCACCTCCGCTTCGGAAGCCTTCTCCATGTCCTCGTCCTATCTCAGCACTTATTTTAAGAAGCACCTGGACGTGACCTTCAGCAAATACCTCGAGGGACTTCGGATCGAAAAAGCCTGCGAGCTCATTCGAAATTCCGATCTGAACATCGAGGCCATCGCCGCCGAGGTTGGATATACCAACTCGCTGTCTTTCCGGCGGGCCTTTAAGAAAGTGATGGGAATGCCGCCGTCGAGTTATCGATGAAGCGGTTTTTGAGAAAAAATTACCCCTGAGAATCGTTCTTTTAAGAAAATTCTCAGGGGATTTTTTGTTGTAATGATTCAGAAAATCGATTTCTATACAAATGAAATTTCTTTTTCCGCTTTCAAAACTACCATTCCCAGCGGTTTCACTTCTGTCTCTGCGTCGCCATAAACGGTCTCGAAAGCCCCCTCCGGCAGCGGAAGTTTCACCGGATGAGCAGAGAAGTTCTGGTAGAAATAGTAGCGCACCGTATCGGTCTCCCGGGTGGTCACTTCAAGGCCCGCAGGAATCGCTCCGGCAACGGGAGCTTTGATGCCTTTCTCCTTCATCAGCGCTGCGATAAAGTCATCGTAGAAGGCTTCCTCCGCATCGGCGGCCACATAGCAGGCCGTTCCTTTTTCGTAAGTATTTTTCGTGAGGGCCGCATGACCGGCGTAGAAATCGTCGCCGTAGACCATCAGAGGCTCTGCGCCATTGACCCGCACCAGATCGCAGAGGTAACGGCAGCTGTAGGTCTTCGTAAGGCCCAGGTCGTTGCCGCCGACGGGGATCAGATGATTCTCCTCCCAGTCATAGAGGCCGTCGATCTCCTCGCTCCGAAGACCAAGCACATCCCTTAAACCATAGGGCACGCCATCCAGATAGCAGCGGTCCGTATCGTCGGCAATACCGCTCCAGTAGGTCGTAATGAGAGTGCCGCCGTTTTCCACAAAGGTTTTGACCTTCTCCGCAAAACCTTCCTTAAATATGTATCCCATGGTGATGGCCAGCACTTTATAATTCTCCAGCGAGCAGTCCTCGTCCACCAGATCCACATTCAAGCCCAGTTTGCGGAAGCCGCCGTACATTTTCAGCAGGGCCTCATGATGATGGAGGCCTTTGTTTCTCGGACCCTGACTGTCCTCCATGGCCCAGTTGCTGCTCCAGTCATAGAGAAGGGCTACCGGACTCTCCACCCGGCTGCCTGCCACCTCGCTGATGGCTTTCAGGGTATCGCCTACCTCCGTCACTTCCCGGAACACCCGGGTGTCACTTCCGCCATAATGGTCGATCACGGCCCCGTGGAACTTCTCGGAAGCGCCGCGGCTCTGGCGGATCTGGAAATAAAGGGCTCCCTCACCGCCGTGGGCTATGGGCTGCATGGACTGGGCAAAGAGAATGCCCGGCTTTTTCAGCTTGCTGATACCCTGCCAGTTCGTGGAGGAGGGGCAGGATTCCATCTGGAAGAAGGGTTTCTTCTTAAGGGAACGCATGAGGTCATGGCACATGGCGTTGTCCCGGGCGATGGCGATATCCTCCTTCTTTCCCCAGGTCGGATAAGTGTCCCAGGAAACCACGTCGATGTCTTTCGCCATCTTGAAATAATCGAGACCGTCAAAGTAGTACATCAGATTGGCTGTCACCGGAAGACTGCTTCCTGCATCGCGAACAGCTTTGATCTCCCAGCGCATGAAATCGCGGGTCTGATGGGTGACAAAGCGTTTCCAGTCAAGATTCAGGGCGTGAAGCTGAGTCTCGCCGATCTCAGAGGGGCTCTCGATATCGTCAAAGCTCTGGTAGGTATGGCTCCAGAAAGTCGTACACCAGCGGCTGTTGAGATTCCCGATCGTCTGATATTTCTCTTTCAGCCAGTCGCGGAAAGCTGCCTGGCATAAGGGGCAGTGACACTCGCCGCCGTACTCGTTGGAAATATGCCACATGATTACCGCCGGATGATTGCCGAAACGCTCTGCCAGCTTCTGGTTGATGATCCGCACCTTTTCCCGGTAAACCGGAGAGGTGTAGCAGTGATTGTGACGGACTCCGAAAAGCTGCCGCCTTCTGGCCTTGTCCACGCGGAGCACCTCCGGGTACTTGTCAGCCAGCCATTTCGGCCGAGCGCCGGAGGGCGTCGCCAGGATCACGCGGATTCCTTTCGCATAGAGCCGGTCGATGACTTGTTCCATCCAGTCCAGCCGGAACACCCCTTCCTCCGGTTCCAGCGTGGACCATGCAAAAATCCCCAGGCTCACCACATTGCAACCGGATTCCGCCAGCATTTCCGCATCTCTCTCCAGAATATCCGGCCGGTCCAGCCACTGATCAGGATTGTAATCACCACCGTGAAGAAGCACATCTGTCTTAAACTCCATTTTTGCATCCTCCCTTTTTTCCACAATTCTTTTCTACAGGCACTGGGTTTTCCACAGCCTGCCTGAAATATCCTCCACTTTTTCGTGGATATCTCTCGATAATTTCAGCATAGCAAAAAGACTCCCGCACCGCAAGAAATTTCTTTGAGATTTCAGAAAGATTATGGTAAAATCAGAGACAGATTTTTTTATTTCAGGAGGCTTTTTTATGAAAAACGGATATCAGAAAACCATCTATGCCTGTTTTCTGGGGTACATCGTTCAGGCCATTGTAAACAACTTTGTTCCCCTTCTTTTTCTGACCTTCCAGAGCACTTATGACATTCCGCTGGCCAAAATCACGATGCTTGTGACGATGAATTTCGGCATCCAGCTCATCGTGGACCTGTTCTCCGCGAAATTCGTGGATCGCATCGGCTACCGGGTCTCCATTCTGGCAGCCCATATCTGCGCTGCTGCCGGGCTGATCCTTCTCACGATCCTGCCGGATCTTCTGAGTGATTCTTTCATCGGTATTCTGATCTCCGTCATGATCTATGCCGTGGGCGGAGGCCTCATCGAGGTGCTCATCAGTCCTATCATGGAGTCCTGTCCCACAGACAACAAGGAACAGGCCATGAGCCTTCTCCATTCCTTTTACTGCTGGGGCCATATGGGCGTGGTGCTGATCTCCACCATTTTCTTCAAACTGGCCGGAATCTCCAACTGGAAACTGCTGGCTCTGATCTGGGCCATCGTTCCGATCCTCAACACCCTGGTTTTCGCCCGGACGCCCATCGCTCCCATCATCGAAGAAGGTGAAACCGGACTTACCATGAAGCAGCTTTTCTCCATGAAAATTTTCTGGATCCTCTTCCTGATGATGCTGAGTGCCGGAGCCAGCGAACAGGCCGTGAGCCAGTGGGCCTCCACCTTCGCTGAAAAGGGCCTTGGTGTCAGCAAGACCGTCGGCGACCTGGCCGGTCCCATGTCCTTCGCCCTTCTCATGGGAATCTCCAGAGCTTTTTATGGAAAATACGGCGACCGTATCGATCTGGATAAATTCATGAAATACAGCGCTCTCCTCTGTATTCTCTCCTATCTCTGCATCGCCTTTCTCCCGATTCCGGCTCTGGGCCTGGCGGGCTGCGCCATCTGCGGTCTCTCCGTCGGCATCATGTGGCCCGGAACCTTCAGCAAAGCTTCCGCTTCCGTGCGAAACGGCGGAACCGCCATGTTTGCCCTCCTGGCTCTGGCCGGAGACCTCGGCTGCTCCGGCGGTCCGACCCTTGCCGGTATGGTTTCCAGCGCCCTCGGCGATAACCTCCGCATGGGAATCCTGGCAGCCATCATTTTCCCGATTCTGATGATTCTCGGAATCCAGGCACTGAAAAAAGCCTGAAACTACAAAACCCCTGCTGATTTTACCTGTCAGCAGGGGCGCTTTTTTTCTGTTCATTTTCTCCCGGTCAGTTCCGGGAGCAGCGTTGAGTAAGGCACTGACTCCTTTTTCGCCGTCTTCCTGGGAAAAGAGCTCAAACATCCTCTTTTGGAACGCTTCGCTCATACCAAATGCATTTCCCGGTGGGATCGACAAAGTAACACCGGATGCTTTTACTGCAATTGCAGTTCATTCTGATATGAAACGCACCGGTTACCTCTCCTGTTCCAATGACAGCCTGAACAAACTTTTCTCCAACATCATCTGGGCTGGACCGGCGATGCCCAGGTCTTTATCCGTACTGCCTGCCTTAATTATGATGCTGAAAAATTCTATACAAAATGGCTGGCTGATCTGGTTGCGGATCAGCCAGAAAACGGTTATGTCGGCCATGTGATCCCGGATCTTCTGAAGGCCCCCGATGCCAGTGCCGCCTGGGGAGATGCCGCCACTATCTGCCCCTGGATGGTTTATCTGGCCTATGGAAATCCTGCCATCCTGAAGCAGCAGTTCGACAGTATGAAAAAATGGGTACGTTATATCACTTCCCACACCACCATCCCTTATTTGTGGGCCGGCGGAAAACACTACGGAGACTGGCTGGGACTGGATGCTCCATCAGGAAGTTATAAAGGAGCCTCCGATGAAACCTTTATCGCCTCCGCTTTCTACGCATATTCCACTTCCCTGGTAATAAAAGCAGGTAACTGTTTTTACAGTGAACAGAAATAAAAATGGCTTTCTTTTAAAAAAGGGCTGACGCACAAAAATGTGCGCCGGCCCTTTTACAGGTATATCCTCAATCCGTATTTACTGCCCGATTCAGCTGATTTTTATTCCGCGATCAGTTTATCCAGCAGTTCTTTCGCCATGCGGATATCTTTCTTCTGCTCGTCGCCGTCAATCTCGCGCTCGATGGTGATGTCACCTTCGTAACCGACCTCTTTTAATTTGGCGATAAAGGCGGGGTAGTTGACTTTGCCCTGGCCCAGGGGTACTTCATCGCCGAGGTGATGGCCATCGGTCGGATATTTGCCGTCTTTGCCGTGGATTCCCATAACGTACTCGCCGAAGACCTCCAGAGCGTCCACCGGGTT
>OLNW01001886.1_pt1 | contig 19363 bp, 14 predicted proteins | sample 1672121 | NCBI WGS metagenome assembly OLNW01 (sample SAMEA3136648, study PRJEB25190) | human gut metagenome
TTTGAAAAAACAACAAAAGCAATTTGTTCTGGACTTAAAGAAAGCATTGGAATAATAAAATTCAAGATTGGAGGGTTGGAAATGGCTTCAAGTAAAGATTATTTACAATTTGTTTTAGAACAATTATCAGAATTACAAGAAATAACATATCGTGCAATGATGGGAGAATTTATTATTTATTATCGTGGAAAAATCGTTGGCGGTATATATGATGATAGGTTACTTGTAAAACCAACAAAGTCTGCAATTTCTTATATGCCGACAGTTACTTATGAAATTCCATACGAAAACGCCAAAGAAATGTTATTGGTGGAAGAAGTTGATAATAAAGATTTTCTGACGGGGTTATTTGATGTGATGTATGATGAACTACCAACGCCAAAACCTAAAAAGAAAAAATAAACAGCTTCTAGTTTACAATTTCATATCCATATACACAAAGCAGTTAGTTTTAGGATTGACTGCTTTTTAAAAAGACACCATTTAGGTGTAATGATGTCTTTTGGGTGTTATTTTATAGGTCATATCAAGGCTCATTCAATCGTGGTAAATTCGTGGTAAAATGAGTTTTTTCTATACTTCAAAATACTTGAAAGTATAGTGTTTATGCGGATAATCGAAAATTAGATATAAAATTTATAGAAATTCCCAGTACTACACGACTGCTCCTAGAAAATCGAAGATTTTTACTTATCTCTTTCAAGAAATTTCCTGATGTAAATACCTGTATAGGAGTTCGGATTCTCAGCGATTTCTTCCGGTGTACCGCAGGCAACGATTGTTCCGCCTCTTGCACCGCCCTCAGGACCAACATCTATAATATAATCTGCTGTTTTGATGACATCCAGATTGTGCTCAATGACAACGACGGTGTTGCCGCCTTCAGCCAGTCTTCTGAGGATTTCTGTCAGTTTGTGAACATCGGCAAAATGAAGACCGGTTGTCGGCTCATCCAGAATGTAAATAGTACGTCCTGTGCTGCGCTTGCTGAGCTCTGTTGCCAGTTTGATGCGCTGTGCCTCACCGCCGGATAATGTGGTGGATGGCTGGCCCAGTTTGATATAGGAAAGTCCCACGTCATTCAGCGTTTCCAGTTTTCTTCGAATAGACGGTACATTTTCAAAGAACTTCACAGCTTCTTCAACCGTCATATCCAACACTTCATAAATATTCTTGCCTTTGTACTTCACTTCCAGTGTTTCTCTATTATAACGCTTGCCATGGCAAACCTCGCACGGTACATAAATATCCGCCAGGAAATGCATCTCAATCTTGATAATACCGTCACCTGCACAGGCTTCACACCTTCCACCCTTCACGTTAAAGCTGAAACGTCCTTTCTTGTAACCTCGCTCTTTGGCATCTACAGATGATGCAAATAAATCACGGATCAAATCAAACACGCCGGTATAAGTTGCCGGATTAGAACGCGGTGTACGTCCAATCGGGGACTGATCAATATTGATCACCTTGTCCAGCTGCTCCATCCCCAGAATATCATCATGCTTGCCCGGATGAATGGTTCGCGCATGATTCAGATCTCTCGCCAGACGCTTGTAAAGAATTTCATTCACTATGGAACTCTTGCCCGAACCGGATACACCTGTCACACAAGTCATCACTCCCAATGGAATATCTACATTAATATGCTTCAGATTATTCTCTGCTGCACCGATAATATGCAAAAATCCAGTTGGCTGTCGTCTCTGCGATGGCACCGGAATTCGAATGCGGCCGCTTAAATAAGCGCCCGTCACAGACTTCTCGCATTTCATAATATCCTGAGCAGTACCTTCTGCAACAAGATAGCCGCCATGCTCACCGGCTCCCGGACCGATATCCACAATCCAGTCCGCTTCCAACATCGTATCCTCATCATGCTCAACGACGATCAGCGTATTGCCCAAATCTCTCAGATTCTTCAGGGTCTTCAGCAGCTTGTCATTGTCTCTCTGATGCAGGCCGATACTTGGTTCATCCAGAATGTAAGCTACTCCAACAAGCCCGGATCCTATCTGTGTTGCCAGTCGAATACGCTGTGCTTCACCACCGGACAGTGTCGCTGTTGCTCTTGAAAGCATCAGATAATCCAGACCAACATCAATCAAAAAACCAAGCCTTGACCGTATTTCCTTGATGACCTGATCACCGATCAAATGCTGCTGTTTCGTTAATTCCAACCGGTCCATAAAGGCATTCAGATCGGTAATGGACATCTCTGTCAACTCACTGATATTCTTGCCGCCGATCGTCACCGCCAGCGATTCTTTCTTCAAACGTCTGCCGCCGCACTCTTTACACGGGGTAATAGTCATGAAATTCTCATACTCCTGCTTCGTCAGCTCTGAACCGGTTTCTCTGTATCGTCGCTCCACATTCTTAATCAAGCCTTCGAATGCCACATCATAAACTCCTTCACCGCGCTGACCGCGATAATGAACACGTACTTCCCGTCCACCGGTACCATGAAGAATCACATCTTGAATCTCCTGTGGATAATCCCTGAAGGGTGTATCCAGATCAAAATGATAAGCCTCCGCCAAAGCCACAAGAATGGCGTGAGTAAAACTGGACGCATCTGCCGCAGACTGCCATCCCATCACCGCAATCGCTCCCTGGGAAATGCTCAATGACGTATCCGGAATCATCAATTCCGGTGAAAATTCCATCTTATACCCCAGACCATGACACACCGGACATGCACCAAAAGGATTATTAAATGAAAAGCTTCTCGGTTCAATCTCCTCAAAACTGATCCCACAGTCTGGGCAGGAAAAGCTCTGACTGAAAGTCATAGATTCTTCCTGATCCGGCAAATCCACAACTGCCAGTCCCTCGGCCAGTTTCAGCGTTGTCTCGAGAGAATCTGTCAAACGCTTCTCGATACCTTCCCGCACCATCAGTCGGTCTACAACAATGGAAATATTGTGCTTCTTATTCTTCTCAAGCTTAATCTCTTCCGACAATTCATACTGATGGCCATCCACCATCACACGCACATACCCACTCTTCCTTGCCTGATCAAAAATCTTCACATGCTCGCCTTTTCGGCCCCGGACAACCGGTGCCAACAGCTGGATCTTCGTCCTCTCAGGTAATGCCATAACAGCATCCACCATCTGATCAACCGTTTGTTTCTTAATCTCCTTGCCGCATTTCGGACAATGGGGCGTACCGATTCTGGCATATAACAATCGATAATAATCATAAATCTCTGTCACTGTTCCCACCGTTGAACGCGGATTGCGGTTGGTAGACTTCTGATCAATGGAAATAGCAGGGGAAAGTCCTGAAATACTCTCCACGTTTGGCTTCTCCATCTGCCCAAGGAACTGTCTCGCATAGGAAGACAACGACTCCATATACCTTCGCTGTCCTTCCGCATAAATTGTATCAAAAGCCAATGAAGACTTACCAGAACCACTGAGCCCCGTCAATACAACCATCTTATTGCGCGGTATCTTCACATCAATGCCTTTTAAGTTATGTTCTCTGGCACCCTTTATATCTATATAATCCTTCTGTGTCAATTCTGACATTGTCGTTTCCTTTCTCAATCTTCTTCTATTTCATGAAGCATTTTCTTCAGTTCCATAATCTTATCTCTCAGCATAGCCGCCTTCTCAAAGTCAAGCTCTGCCGCAGCAGAATGCATCTGTTTCGTCAGCTTGCGAATGGTCGTGTTCAGTTCCTTATAACTCATGGATTCTGCATCTTTAATAAAGCTTTCTTCTGACTTGTCTGCCGCCTCAGAAATGCTGATCAAATCTCTGACAGCCTTCTGTATGGTCTTCGGTGTAATGCCATGGGCCTCATTATAAGCCTGCTGAATGGCACGCCTTCGATTTGTCTCAGTAATGGCCTTATTCATGGAATCTGTAATCCTATCCGCATACATGATCACATGTCCCTCTGTATTACGGGCTGCACGGCCAATGGTCTGAATAAGTGATGTCTCGGAACGCAGAAATCCTTCCTTATCTGCATCAAGAATCGCCACCAGCGTAATCTCCGGAATATCCAGACCTTCCCGCAAAAGATTAATCCCCACAAGTACATCAAATACATTCAATCGAAGATTTCTCACAATTTCTGACCGCTCCAACGTATCAATATCAGAATGCAGATACCGGACACGGATGCCCAGTTCTTTCATATAATCCGTCAAATCCTCTGCCATTCGCTTTGTTAATGTGGTGATCAACACCTTATGGCCATGCTCAATCTCTTTATTGACCTCGGAAATCAGATCATCAATCTGCCCCTCCACAGGGCGTACACTAATCTCAGGATCCAGCAATCCGGTTGGTCGAATCACCTGCTCAGCCCTTAACAGTTCATGCTCACCCTCATAAACATTCGGAGTTGCAGATACAAAAAGCATCTGGCTGATATGCGACTCAAACTCATCAAAATTCAACGGTCGGTTATCTTTGGCAGAGGGCAGTCTGAAACCATAATCTACCAATGTTGTCTTTCGTGACTGGTCACCGGCATACATGCCCCGCACCTGCGGAATCGTAATATGCGACTCATCTACGATCATCAGAAAATCATCCGGAAAATAATCCAACAGTGTATGCGGCGGCTCTCCCGGCTTCAATCCCGACAAATGTCTGGAATAATTCTCTATTCCGGAACAAAAACCCGTTTCACGCATCATCTCTATATCAAACTTCGTTCTCTCTGCAATACGCTGTGCCTCCAGAAGCTTGTCTTCACGCTTAAACCATTCCACACGCTCTTTCAATTCTTCTTCAATCGCACATATGGCCTTCTCCATCTTCTCCGGTGCAACGACATAATGTGATGCCGGGAAAATAGCCACATGCTCCAGTCTGGCCTTCACATTGCCCGTCAATGCATCAAATTCCGTAATTCTGTCAATCTCATCTCCAAAAAATTCTACTCTAACCGCTGTATCTGTTGCATTAGCCGGAAAAATCTCCACCACATCACCGCGCACTCTGAAAGTACCACGCTTAAAATCCATGTCATTGCGCACATACTGAATGTCAATCAGCTTGCGGATCACTTCATCCCTGTCTTTCAACATACCCGGGCGCAGAGAAATCACCATCTCCTGATAGTCAATCGGACTGCCCAGACCATAAATACATGAAACCGAAGAAACAATGATCACGTCGCTGCGCTCAGATAATGCTGCCGTTGCAGAATGGCGCAGCTTATCAATCTCATCGTTAATCGCAGAATCCTTCTCTATATACGTATCTGAAGAGGGTACATAGGCTTCCGGCTGATAATAATCATAATAGGAGACAAAATATTCCACTGCGTTATTCGGAAAAAACTCCTTCATCTCACCATAAAGCTGTGCCGCCAGCGTCTTATTGTGCGCCAGAATCAGCGTCGGTTTATTCAACTGCTGAATCACATTGGCCATGGTAAAAGTCTTACCCGAACCGGTAACACCCAATAATGTCTCAAACTGATTGCCTTCCTTGAACCCCTGCACCAGCTTCTCTATAGCCTGAGGCTGATCGCCGGTCGGGGCATATTCACTGTGTAACTCAAAATGGTCCATCCTTATTCTCCCATCTCATTGTTTCGCTCTTATTATATCCGCTCTCATCATTTTTCTTCATTCATTAAAGATATCTTTCCGCACTTTTAGTGCTTTACGCCTATTATACCATTTATGTTTTTAAAAGTACATATGTTTTCGAATATTTGTTCTTTTCTTCTCGAAACAAATCCTCCAAGAATCTCTGTTCTTAACCAGATTTCTGCTTTTAACGCACAACAGGGTATGTACTCAACCAGTTTTATATTTTTGCGATCCCATATTCTCTCCGCTTTTGCAAAAAGCAATTGGTTTCCATATTTTTCCATGATATGATATAATAAAAGAATTGCTCTTTACCAACAATGTCTATTAAATAACCACGAAAGGAGCTTAATCATGTTAGAAAAACTTTTTAAGCTGTCTGAAAATCACACAGACGTCAAAACTGAAATTCTGGCCGGTATTACAACATTCATGACCATGGCATATATTCTGGCCGTCAATCCATCTATTCTTTCTGCAACCGGAATGGACCAGGGTGCTTTATTCACTGCCACTGCACTGATTTCCTTTATCGGTACACTGCTGATGGCTTTTCTTGCCAATTATCCATTTGCTCTGGCACCGGGCATGGGACTGAACGCCTATTTTGCCTACACCGTTGTCCTTGGCATGGGTTACAGCTGGGAATTTGCCTTAACAGCTGTATTCGCCGAAGGTATTATTTTCATCCTTTTATCCCTGACTAATGTACGTGAAGCAATTTTCAATGCGATTCCAAAGAATCTGAAGTCCGCCGTCAGTGTCGGCATCGGTCTTTTTATTGCATTTGTCGGTCTTCAAAACGCCAAGATCGTTATCGGCGGTTCCACATTGGTTCAGCTTTTCTCTGTTGAGAAATACAATGAGCTGAACGGTGTCAATGCTTCATTTAATGATGTCGGGATTACTGTTGCTCTGGCGCTTATAGGTATCCTGGTGACAGGTATCCTTGTTATTAAGAATGTCAAAGGCAATATTCTGTGGGGCATTCTGATCACATGGATTCTTGGCATTATCTGTCAGTTTGCAGGCATTTATGTTCCAAATCCTGAACTCGGGTTCTACAATCTGCTCCCGGATTTCAGCAACGGACTTTCCATTCCGTCCCTGTCACCAATCCTTTTCAAGCTGGATTTCCACGGTATTGTCAGTGCTGATTTTGTCGTTATTTTATTTGCCTTTTTATTTGTCGATTTATTTGATACGATCGGCACCCTGGTAGGTGTTTCATCCAAGGCCGGTATGCTTGATGAGAACGGCAAGCTGCCACGTATCAAAGGTGCGCTCCTTGCGGACGCCATTGCAACAACAGCCGGTGCCGCTCTCGGTACATCCACAGCAACAACTTTCGTTGAAAGTGCTTCCGGCGTCACAGAAGGCGGACGTACTGGTCTGACAGCCCTGACAACAGGAATTTTGTTCGGCCTGTCATTGTTTCTGTCACCATTTTTCCTGGCAATTCCTTCATTTGCAACAGCACCGGCACTGATTATTGTGGGTCTTTATATGTTGAGCAATATTACCAATATTGATTTTGCGGATATGTCTGAAGCCATTCCATGCTACATCTGCATCATTGCCATGCCTTTCTTCTACAGTATTTCAGAAGGTATTGCACTCGGCATCATTGCCTATGTTGTTCTGAATCTGGTTACAGGCAAAGCCAAAGAGAAGAAACTGAATCTTCTCCTGTATATTCTGGCAATCATCTTTATTATCAAAGAGTGCTCATCACTGTTCTTCTAGATTACAAAAAGGGATTGAAGAAAAATCTGTGTATCGATTTCTCTTCAATCCCTTTTGCTTACACGAAAATTCTTCTTATTTCTTATTCTGCCTGAATCTCCTGCAGCACAATCTCCTGGGCTTTCTCAAGCTGTGTATCTGTCTCGCTGTCGGAATTCAATTCCACTTCTACATCCGGATCAATACCTGTTCCATGGATATTGCGTCCATTTGGCGTATAGTACTTGGCACTTGTCAGCTTGATGGCGGAACCATCTCCCAATGGCAGCACATACTGAACGATGCCTTTGCCAAAGGATGTGGTACCTACCAGCTTCGCTTTGCCGTAATCCTGCAGACAGCCACTGACAATCTCTGAGGCACTGGCACTATTGCCGTTGATCAAAACACTGATTGGCACGTTAATGGTCTCATCATCCTCTGTGTATTCTTCCTGTTTCTTACCATTCTTGTCAACAGTATACACAAGCAACTGATCCTTTGACAGAATTCTGTCAAGAATAGCCGTTGCAGAGTTCACCAAGCCGCCCGGATTATCACGCAGATCAATGATCAGCCCCTTCATTTTCTGAGCTGTCAGCTCATCTATGGCCTGATTAAACTGGTCTGACGTTGTCTCTTCAAATTCATAAACAGCCACATAACCGATATTGTTGTCCAGCATCTTGGATGTCACCATCGGAATCTCAATGGTCTTGCGCTCTACCTCAAATGTCAAATATTTATCTTCAGATGGTCTGTAAACTTCGATACTGACAGTTGAGCCCTCTTCACCTTTAATCCATGTGACAACCTCCGTCACATCAACACCTGTCACTTCCTTGTCCGCCACTTTATACAAAATATCATCCTTGAGAATACCGGCTTCCGCTCCCGGTGAACCCTCAAAAGGACGCACAACGGTAATGACGCCTGTCTCCTTATTCTGGCTGACAACCACACCAATACCGGAATATTTGCCTGATGTGGACTCCTGCAGCTGATCATACTCCTCCTTGGTATAATAAACGGTATATGGCTCATTCAGTGCATCCACATAGCCTTTGTAAATACCTTCCACCATATCATCCTGGGTAATATCCGAATCATCTGAAACATCCAGATAATACTGGTCAAGCACACTGTGCAGCTTGTTCAGTTTCTTCTCAACTTCCTTATACCGCCCCGAAATATCCGTCACATCACCACTGGATGAAGACACATCCGATGCCTCCACAGCATTTCCTGTTCCTGTGGTCTGACCTGTTGATGACGGCGCATAATCTTTCAAAAAGCACCCGGATAACGCCAGCACGCCTATGATCAGCACACACAGGATCACACCTGTCAAAAGGCCTTTATAATAGCTCTTTCTGTCATTTCTGTTCTCCATAGTCTGTCTCCTTCTGAAAACAGACAATTGCCAACTGCCATTGATCCAGGAATATAAACAATCACAGTTTGCAATCATCCGTTTAAAAATTGCTGAATTTTATTCTATAGTAACACAAAGAGCTGGCTCAGACAATTGTCTGAAGCCAGCTTTCTTAAAGTTCACAAATTGTTCGCAATTCGCAGTGAGTGATTCAACATCTTCACTGCTGTCGCAATGATTCAATTGTCGTACCGGATATCAGACACGGATATGCTTGATCAATGTCAGATAACTTCCGATGAAACCAATGCCAAGACCGATGATCAACGAAATCGGGATCAGGACCTTGAAGATCTCGCCTGCGGGCAAAAACGTCATAAATCTGCTGAGACTCGTGAATTCTGTTGTCATAAATGAGACAACCTTCTCATATAATACTTTCAGCGCACACACCGGAATCAGTGAACCGATCAGACCAATGAGCATACCTTCAATCAGGAATGGTGCTCTGACGAAAAAGTCTGTTGCACCCAGATATTTCATAATCGCAATCTCTTCATGTCTGACAGTGATACCGATCATAACCGTATTACTGATCAGGAAGACAGCAACACCCACAAGGATGATGATAATAGCCAGTGAAACATAACTGAGCAGACGTCCAAAACTTGCAAAGCTGTCAGCCACGCTCTTGGATGCATTCACAGAACGTACACCATCAATACCCTGAATATAATCCACAAGTTCCTGCTGCTTGGCAGCATCCTTCAAATAAACTTCCAGACTGGCTGAAGAAGCCAGCGGGTTATCATTGTCCAGATTTGTCAGAATGTTCTGGTCTGTGTCCGGGAAGGCCTTCTCTTTGTACTCTTCCCAGGCTTCCTCTGGTGATGTATAGTGAACATTGTCCACTTCTTCACGCTGTTCGATCTGAGACTTAATATCAAGAATCTGATTCTCCTCAACACCTTCATTGAAAAAGACCGTCACACCGACTGTTGTCTCTACTTCGGAAAAAATATGCTGAAAGTTCATCACCATACAGTAGAAAATACCGAAAATAAACAGACAGGCTGTAATCGTACCAATAGATGCCAGTGAGAACAGACGGTTTCTGAATACATTTTTAATCCCCTGTTTGATGCCATATAAAAAACTACTCATAGATATACCCGCCTTTTCTCTCGTCACTGATGATCACGCCTTCACTCATCGTGATAACACGTTTCTGCATCTTCTCAACGATTTCTTTGTTGTGTGTAACAACAACGACGGTTGTACCACGCATGTTGATGGCCTCAAGCAGTTTCATGATTTCCCATGAATTCTTCGGGTCCAGATTACCTGTCGGCTCATCTGCCAAAAGTAACGGCGGATTGTTCACAAGCGCTCTTGCCAGAGCGACTCTCTGCTGCTCACCGCCGGACAATTCGTTCGGATAGGACTTGGCTTTATCCGGAAGGCCCACCAGCTTCAGCATGGCCATAACGTTCTTCTTGATCAGACGATTCGGGGCACCTACAACCTGCTGGGCAAACGCAATATTCTCATAGACATTCCTGTCTTTCAAAAGACGGAAGTCCTGGAATACGACACCAATCCCTCGGCGCAACTTCGGTACTCTTCTCCTGCGGAGTCGTCCAAGATTCTTGTTATTGATATAAATGGTGCCGGATGTTGGCTCCATTTCTTTTAAAAGTAACTTAAATAATGTTGTCTTACCGGAACCACTCTGGCCCACGACAAAAACAAATTCGCCTTTCTTAATCTGAAGACTGATGCCCTTTAAGGCTTTCACATCTCCCGGATAGGTCTTTGTCACCTGATCTAAGGCTATCAATTGCTTCCCCTCCTTCAAGAAGGAATCTTTTAGTAATCAAAAGTTTCCATATAATTCATATACTTGACAACCATCAGTGCAATCTTGAATGTGATGGCGTCCTCAAAAACACGCAGGTCAAGGCCTGTGCTCTTCTGAAGTTTATCCAGACGATATACCAGTGTATTTCTGTGAATGTACAGCTGTCTGGATGTCTCAGAAACATTCAGGCTGTTCTCGAAAAACTTATTGATTGTCATCAGCGTTTCTTCATCGAAATCTTCCGGTGACTTGCTGTCGAAAATCTCTTTGATAAACATCTTACACAGTGGAATCGGAAGCTGATAGATCAGACGGCCGATACCCAGATTGCTGTAAGCAACTACATTACGTTCATTATAGAAAATCTTACCTACATCCAGTGCCATTCTGGCTTCCTTGTAGGATCTTGATACATCCTTGATCTCCTGCACGATTGTACCAAGGGCGATTCTTGCCTTTGGAAGATTCTCCCCGCAGAGCATCTCATAAATCACCTTCGATGCCTTGCAGAGATCATCATAAGTCTCATTATCCTTAACTTCTCTCACAACGATGACATTCTTCTCATCAACAGCTGTGATGAAATCCTTCGGACGTCCGGTATAAATAGAACGGACTGTCTCAAGGCTGTTCATATCCCGCTCATTGTTCACTTCAATAAGCAGTACAATTCTTCGTACATCCGTATCAATATGCAGTTTCTTGGAACGATTATAAATATCAACAAGAAGCAGATTATCAAGCAGCAGATTCTTGATAAAGTTGTCCTTGTCGAAACGTTCCTTGTAGGCCACCAGCAGATTCTGGATCTGGAAAGACGCCACCTTGCCGATCATATAGACATCATCACTGTCTCCTCTTGCCAGAATAATAAACTCCAGCTGATGCTCATCAAAAACCTTGAAAAACTGAAACCCTTGCAAAACCTGACTGTCTGCCGGTGAATTGACAAATTCCAACACAAACTTTTCATAATCCTCAGCATTGGAAAATGTAGAAGCAAGTACCTTTCCTTCAATATCCATCACGCATAAATCTATTCTGGTAATCGCTTTCAGCCCTTCAATCGTATTCTGTAAAATCTGATTTGAAATCATAATGCAATTCTCCCTACCTTCCCGTAATCTATTGTCATATACTCTTATTATTATAATAAAGCACATCAACCAAAAAATAAAGTGTTTTTTATATATTTTTCATATATTTTTCTTTGAAACCTATGCTTTTTTCTCATTGAATTACAACAATATTACGATTTAAAGGAGTGAACCATGAAAATCACCAATTTTACTATTGTTTTTTGTCTATAATCACAATTACTTTTCAAAGAACAGTTCCTGTACACTATACCAGAAAATCATAAATATTGCAATATTATTTCACAAATATTACATAATTCGTAATTATTTTGAGATAAATATGGTGAATGTCAAAATGAGGTTCCAAATGAACCTTTTCACACAAACCCCTGTCAATATAAACGAGCCTGTGATGAATTTTCATTGGAACCTCAGTTGGATGACTTTAAAGGTTGGACTAGTTAATGGCTGTTACTTTGTAGTCTTTATCTTCGACTGTTTTCTTCAGAACGTCATCTGCTACGTCTGCTGAGAGTTCTACGACTGCTGTACCTGCTTCATGGCTGACTTCCGCAGATGTCACGCCATCAAGGCCTTCCAGTGCTTTCTTGACAGTTGCTTCACAGTGACCACACATCATACCTTCGATTTTCATTGTTTTCTTCATTGTTCCTATCTCCTTATTTTCTTGATTATGATTGGTTTTATTGTTATCCACCAGTTCTTTTATTATAGCAGGATTTTTCAACTTTTTGTCCTTTTTTGCATCATGCATGTTAAAAAGGTTCAAGCGCAGTGCATTGGTGACAACACAGAAGCTGGACAGGCTCATGGCCGCCGCACCGAACATCGGGTTTAATGTCCATCCGAAAATCGGGATCCACACACCTGCTGCCAGCGGAATACCGATCACGTTGTAAAAAAATGCCCAGAAAAGATTCTCATGAATATTTCTTAAGGTTGCACGGCTCAGACGAACAGCGGCTGCCACATCACTGAGCCGGCTCTTCATCAGCACCACATCAGCAGCATCAATGGCCACATCCGTACCGGCACCGATGGCGATACCCATATCAGCTCTTGTCAATGCAGGCGCATCGTTGATACCATCCCCCACCATCGCTACCTTGCCATATTGCTGCAACTTTCGGATCACACTCTCTTTACCATCCGGAAGCACACCGGCAATCACATCATCCACACCGGCCTGTGCACCGATGGCTCTGGCTGTTCTCGCATTGTCACCGGTCAGCATCACAACCCGGATGCCCATATTCCGAAGTTCACTGACAGCCTGTCTGCTGTCTTCCTTCATGGTATCTGCAACGGCAATAATACCGGCCAATCTGCCATTCTCTGAGAAAAACATCGGTGTCTTCCCCTGTTCCGCCAATGCCTCTGACTGTTTCAGCAAATCCTCTGACACTTCCGTCTGGGTTCTGATAAATGCATAATTGCCGCCGGCCAATTTGACACCATTTCTGACAGCTGTCAGTCCATTGCCCGGAAGTGCTTCAAACTCAGAAACGTCTTCTACAATCAGCTGCTGTTCTCCGACATATTTCAAAATTGCCTTTGCCAACGGATGTTCGCTGCGTTTCTCAAGGCTGGCTGCCAACGCAAGCAATGATTCTTCTGTCACACCCTCCGCAGGAACCATATCTGTAACAACCGGTTCACCGTTGGTGATGGTACCTGTCTTATCCAGGGCAACAATTTGAACCTTGCCTGTCTCTTCCAGTGAAACAGCTGTCTTAAAGAGGATACCATTCTTGGCACCCATACCATTGCCCACCATAATCGCCACCGGTGTGGCAAGACCAAGGGCACACGGACAGCTGATAACCAGTACGGAAATGCCCCTCGCCAAAGCAAAACCAACACTTTCTCCTGCCAGCAGCCACACGATCATCGTAATGACCGCAATGGTGATCACCGCCGGTACAAAAACACCTGAAACCTTATCTGCAATCTTGGCAATCGGTGCCTTTGTCGCCGCTGCATCACTGACCATCTGGATAATCTGGGATAATGTGGTATCTTCACCGACACGGGTGGCCTCACAGCGGATAAATCCTGACTGATTCAAGGTTGCAGCCGATACGACATCCCCCGGCTTCTTGTCCACAGGAATGCTTTCACCTGTCAAAGCCGCCTCATTCAAAGCACTGGTTCCTTCCAGGATCACACCATCCACCGGCACATTCTCTCCCGGACGTACAAGGAATATATCTCCTTTCTTCACCTGCTCAATCGGAACAGTAACTTCCTGACCATTCCGTTCCACAACCGCTGTCTTCGAAGCCAGTTTCATCAGCCCTTTGAGTGCGTCTGTTGTCTTGCCCTTTGAGTGTGCCTCCAGCATCTTGCCCACTGTGATCAGTGTCAAAATCATGGCTGCAGATTCAAAATAGAACTCATGCATATAATGCATGACCATCTCCATATCGCCCTTCACCTGAGCATCTGTCATGGCAAATAACGCATACGTACTGTATCCAAAAGCCGCCGTAGAGCCAAGAGCCACCAGCGTATCCATATTCGGGGCACGATGCGCAAGACTTGTAAAACCACTGATGAAAAACTTCTGATTGATGACCATGACAATCCCTGTCAACAGCAGCTGAACAAGCCCCATGGCTATATGGTTGTTCTCAAAAAATGCCGGCAGCGGCCATCCCCACATCATGTGTCCCATGGAAAAATACATCAGTACAATCAAAAATCCCAGCGACGCCAGAAGTCTCCGCTTCAGAACCGGTGTGTCATGATCCTTCAGCATCTCCTCCTCAGCTGCCATCGATGAAGCCCCTGAATGCTCTGCAGCCTCACCCTTCACGGAGGCTCCATAACCGGCCGCTTCCACTGCCTGAATAATCGCCTGATCAGCTGCCGTCCCTTCCACACCCATGGAATTAGTCAAAAGACTGACTGAACAGGAGGTAACCCCCTCCACCTTCGAGACAGCTTTCTCCACACGGGCACTGCAGGCTGCACAGCTCATACCTGTCACAATAAATTGCTGCATGAATCTCTATCCTCCATTCTCTCTCGTATTCGCAAACGATCAGATCTGCAAATTTTACTAAAAATAATATAGTAGTTTTTCCCAAAATAAGCGAACCATTCCACACGAAACCTGAAATGTCTCATACCGTCAAGTTACCCCACCCCCCTGGGGTCATTTTTATTCTATACCTAATAAAAATAAAAGTCAATGCTCCTTATTGAAAAAAACATGCAGCTTGACATTGAATCACACTCATAAAAATGCTAGAATAATAATTAATACAGACACCCCTGGAGGGTGCCAACGAAAGGAGCTCGCCATGAAAGCAGAACAGCAGAATATTAAAAGGCTGCTCAATACAGCAAAGGGACAGATTGACGGTCTGAACAAGATGATCGATGATGACAAATACTGCATCGACATTTCCAATCAGATTATGGCTACCATTGCCATCCTGAAAAAGGTCAATATCGAAATTCTTGATGCCCATTTAAAATGTTGTGTTCTTCACGCAGATGACCGTGAACGTGAAACCAAGATCAACGAAATATCCGAAGTGCTCAAGAAAGCACTGAAATAGCATTGGAGTTTTTATCATGACAACGAACAAAACCGTTTTTATAACCGGTGCCTCAAGAGGGATTGGGCGTGCCATCGCCATCCGTTTTGCAGCCGCCGGCTATCAGCTTGCCCTCTGCTGTCGGCAAAACACACAGCTGCTTGAAAATCTGCAGCAGCTGATCATCAGCCAATATCACACCGATTGTCTTATTTTCACCGGCGATACCGGCGACTACCATCAGCTGGAAGCCATGATTTCTGAGACCATTGCACGTTTTCATCATATTGATGTCCTTGTCAACAATGCCGGTATCTCTTATATCGGTTTATTAACTGATATGTCACCGGATGACTGGCAGCGCATTGTCAACACCAACCTGACATCCGTTTTTAACAGCTGCCGACTGGCCGTACCGGGTATGGTTCATGAACATTCCGGCAAGATCATCAATATTTCTTCCGTATGGGGCTGCTGCGGCGCATCCTGTGAAGTGGCTTATTCCGCAACAAAAGGCGGCATCAATGCCTTCACCCAGGCCCTGGCCAAAGAGCTGGCCCCAAGCAATATTCAGGTCAATGCCGTTGCCTGCGGAGCCATTGATACCGAAATGAACGCTTTCCTATCGGAAGCAGATCGCATTGCTTTAACCGAGGAAATCCCTTCCGGTCGTTTCGGTCGTCCTGAGGAAGTGGCTGAACTTGTTCTGGATTTAGCCCAAAAGCACAGTTACCTGACCGGTCAGATCATCCGGCTGGACGGCGGATGGATTTGATGCCGGAATAGAGAAAGTATCTTATAAAGTAAAAAAGAATGTGCTTTGGCACATTCTCGCGCCGAGCGCGGTCGCTTGCGACAATCTGCATCTTCGCGCGAGTGCGCATCACAGGCGCGTTAGTGCCTTTTTATGTAATAGGGAATTCCTCGGAATTACCTATTACATAAAAATATGCCCTGGGATTATGATCATCCCGGGGCATTTTAGTCACAAAAGGGATTCGAATAATCTCGAATCCCTTTTTCTATTCATTATTCAATTATGGACTTACATAATACAGAGGGTTCACATAATCTCCACCTACAGTCACACCAAAATGAAGATGTGCACCGGTAGAAATACCTGTAGAACCTACGGCTGCGATTGTCTCACCCTGTGATACGGACTGACCAACACTGACATATAAAGCACTGCAATGTTCATAAACAGTGCAGACACCATTTCCATGGCTGATAACTATGTAATTACCCATCGCACTGTTGTAGCTGGCAGTTATAACAGTACCGCTTGCTGCAGCCCAAATGGATGAACCTGCTGAAGCACCGATATCCAGACCTCTATGGTAAGAAGATGCACCTGCTGTCGGTGAACTTCTGTAACCAAAGTAAGAAGTGATGGATGAACTGCCCACAGGCCAGATCATACCTGTACTTGAACTGGATGAACTGGAACTGCTGGAGCTGTCATCATAATATGAATCGCTGGAACTGCTGGATGAGCTACTTGAGCTGGAGCTGCTGGATGAACTACTTGAGCTGGAGCTTGAACTGCTGGATGAACTGGAGCTGTTGTATTTCGCAGCTTCTTCATCTGCCTTCTTCTTAGCAGCAGCTTCTTCTGCCGCTTTCTTCTTGGCTGCTTCCTCTGCAGCCTTCTTGCGTGCTGCTTCTTCTGCTGCCTTACGTTCCTGTTCAACAATCTGCTGAAGCAGGCTGTTCTCAGCATCAATCTCTTCCTGTGTAGAAGAAATATCAGAGTTGACAGAATCAATATCGGAACCGATAGCAACCAGTTCTTCTTCCTTCTGTGCAACGATCTTCTCAAGAGATTCCTTCTCTACTTCATACTGTTCCTTCTGAGCTTCCTGAAGCTCCTTCTGCTCTTCGAGCTGAGCTTCGTATGCTGCAATCTGATCTCTGATATTCTGGAGACTCACAAGAAGATTGTGGTCATACTCATTGATCTTGGAAATATACTCCTGATTGTTCAACATTGTCTTCAAATCGCCCGAACCAAGCAGCATCTGGAGATAATCATCGTCTCCGGATTCATACATGGCCTTGATACGTGCCTTCAATGCTGTATACTGTGTCTTCTCATCTTCCTTGGCCTGTGCCAGGTTGTCCTGCGTAATGCTGATCTCAGACTCTGTCTGCTCAAGCTGTGCGGATACTTCCTCTAACTGTGCAAGATATGTCTTGATCTTACTGTCCAGTTCAGAAATATAGGACTCTGTATCTGACTTATTCTTCTTCAATGATGCAAGCTGCGACTCAAGTTCGCTCTGCTGGCTCTTCAAATTCTCTATCTGGCTCTGGACTTCTGCCTTCGTTGCCGCCATTGTCGGAACTGCAAGTGAAACGCTGAGCGCAGCAACCAGAACACATCTGGTAAATCTCTTTAAACCGTGTTTCATGAAATACTCCTTCCAAAACGCTGTTTCAATCTCAATAATAATAGGGTTCCTCCACGATATATCGTATATAAAAACCCATCTGTGCATAATTATAGCATTTTCGGGCGCCTATTTCAAGTGTATTTCTAAATTATTTCAAAATTATTACATAACCATCTGTGCTTTGCAGATTTTACATCATCTGTGATCTGATTTGGTTGAGATCCGCAATCAAGGCATCCACATTTTCTTCCTTTGTAGCCCAACTTGTGCAGAATCGCACGGCACTATGGCTCTCATCTGTTTTCTCCCAGAAAGAATAACTGTACTTCCCGGCTAATTTTTCAAGAACAGCATCCGGTAAAACAGGCAGCTGCTGATTTGTTGAATTCTCCACATAAAAGCTATAACCGCACGCCTGGAATGCTTTTTTGAGTTTCATAGCCATATCAATGGCATGTCTGGAAATCTGCCAATAAAGTCCATCCTCAAAAAGCGTCTGGAACTGAATACCAAGAAGCCGTCCTTTTGCCAGCATGCCGCCGCGCTGTTTGATCATATAGCGGAAATCTTTACTAATGGAAGGATTCGTTATCACGACAGCCTCACCAAACAACGCACCGACTTTTGTACCGCCAATATAGAAAACATCACACAATCTCGCAATGTCTTCCAATGTTACATCATTATCTGCTGCCATCAGACCATAACCGAGGCGGGCACCATCCAGGAATAATGGCATACCGCATTCATGGCAGACATGACTGATTGCTTCCAGTTCCTGCTTATAATAAATCGTTCCATTCTCAGTAGGATTGGAAATATATACCATTCCCGGCTGAACCATATGCTCTGAGCTGCCATCATTCATATGTGCTTCATAGGCTGCTTTAATCTGTTCAGCTGTTATCTTTCCTGCATGATCGCAAGGCAGAGCCAGCACTTTGTGTCCTGTTGCCTCAATCGCTCCCGATTCATGAACATTGATATGGCCGCTTGCTGCTGTCAGCACCCCCTGATATGGCCGAAGAACAGAACAGATAATGGTCGTATTGGTCTGTGTTCCGCCGACCAAAAACTGCACATCAATATCCTCGCGGCCACAGGCCTTACGGATCAAACGTCTTGCCTCGTCACAATAAGGATCCAGACCATACCCTGGGGTTTGGTCCATGTTTGTCTCAACCAGGCGCTCCAGAATCTTCGGATGGGCGCCTTCTGCATAATCACACTGAAATTCTATCATCATTCTACCGTTACTGAAAACTTATAAAAAGTTATAAACTTCCATGTTTCATTCCTATTTCAACGAGTATGCTTTTGATGATATAAATATCTATCTACTCACAAGTTCTTGTACTCTCCATAGGCGTAAATTCCGGACTAACGTATCCGTACATATTTGCATTAACGTTTCAGTGTTAGCTTGCAAATCGTTCTCCATAAGCCTTGAGATTTATAGATGCCTGGAAATCTCTGTCAATCATATTCCCACATTCACATCTATAAACCCTGTCAGATAACTTCAAATCTTCTTTGATGTTTCCACAGCAGCTGCAAAGCTTTGATGATGGATAAAACCGATCAGCCACAATAAGCTGAATCCCTTTATCATTGCATTTGTATTCAAGCTGTTTTCTAAACCCAAAAAATCCTTGTTCCTGTACTGCTTTGGAGAGATGTCTATTTTTCATCATTCCGCTGACATTCAGATCTTCAATACAAATAAATCTTGGCTTTCGATTTACGATCTCAGATATGGTCTGATTCAAATAGTTTTTACGGATGTTTG
>OLNW01001891.1_pt1 | contig 19322 bp, 15 predicted proteins | sample 1672121 | NCBI WGS metagenome assembly OLNW01 (sample SAMEA3136648, study PRJEB25190) | human gut metagenome
AGAGCGTCGGAATTTTTTATCAATCCTGACGCTCTCGGTCTGTATTTTCTTTTAACGGTTTGAACATTGTGCAGCTTGTGCCGTTATGGCAATGAATGTATGGACAAAACGGATTTCTGTTGTCGAGCAAATATGTGTCCTGCCCGATTTTACAAACAGGGCATAACTGCTTTGAATTTTCGGTTTTCATTTCTGATTTTCCTTTATAGAATGAGACGGTATAAATGTCAGTTTGAATGGTTTGACGGACAGGAGTTATATTCGATGCTTCAAATTGCCGTACCGTCAGTTCTCCAGCAGTCTACAGTGTCGATCGGTATGATGATCGTACAGGCAGTTGTAAATCCATTTGGCACACAGGCGCTCGCAGGTTATTCGGCAACGATGCGAGTGGAAAATGTCTTTTCACTGATTTTTGTATCCATCGGCAATGCGATTTCACCGTATATATCCCAGAATCTTGGTGCAAAGAAAATCGAACGGCTCAAAAAAGGCTATCATGCGGCACTGGTGTTAGATTTAGGTTTTGCAGTCCTTGCTTTTCTGGTCATTGAATCACTGCACAATCAGATTTCTTCCTTATTCCTTGGAAAAGATGGAACAGCTTTAGCGTATCAGGTATCCGGTGATTATATGAGATGGCTTGGATATTTTTTCATCTTTATGGGTATCAAGATGGCAACCGATGGAGTTCTTCGTGGACTTGGAATCATGCGTCCGTTTCTCATTGCGAATATGGTAAATCTTGCGATTCGTTTGTCTGTCGCTTTGATTTTTGCACCGCGGTTCGGAATTGCATTTGTCTGGCTTGCAGTACCGGCTGGATGGCTTGCAAACTTCTTGATTTCTTATGCAGCACTCAGAAAATCATGGCCGAGTATTGAGGAAGATAAAGGAGCAATATCATGCAGAAAATACTGATTGTAGAAGACGATACAAATATTAATAACTTGCTTCAGGAGGCATTATCCAAAGAAGGCTATTCCTGTGAGCAGGCATTTTCCGGGACCGAAGCAAAGCTGCTTTTAAATATGCAGGAGCACGGTTATGCACTCGTGCTGCTGGATCTGATGCTGCCCGGAATTCCAGGTGAGGCAGTTCTGGAGGAAATACGGAAAAAGGGAAATCTTTCGGTTATTGTGTTGACTGCAAAAGACAGCCTGGATGAAAAGGTAGAGGTTTTAACGAGCGGAGCGGATGATTATATAACGAAACCATTTGAAATCAGGGAAGTGCTGGCAAGAGTTCAGGTACAACTCCGTCATAAAGAAGAAAAGGAAGCAGAGGAACAGCATACGCTTTCATTTAAAGATATGCTATTAAACAGAGATACATTTCAGGTTGAAATTGCTGGAAAGATACTTCCGAAGATCACAAAACAGGAGTTTGCGATTTTAGAATTACTGCTCAGGAATCCAAAACAGGTTTTCAGTAAAGAGGATATTTTCGAATATGCCTGGGACGAACCTTATATGGGTGAGACGAAGACATTGGACGTACATATCAGCAATATCCGCAAGAAGATCAAACAAGTGACTTCGGAGGAATACATTGAGACAGTATGGGGAATCGGTTATCGTCTTCATTCGTAATCTTTACTCTTTTTTTACTATTTATTTGCGTTTGATTAGGATTCATCTTTTATGATAAATGCAGATAAGAAAAAGGAGATGAAAAATTTGAGTGAGATGTTATTGGAAACACGAGGGCTGACGAAGAGGTATGGACATCATAAAGCTGTGGACAGTGTCAGCATGCATATTAAAAAGGGCGCTATCTATGGATTTATCGGACGAAATGGAGCCGGGAAGACGACTTGCCTGAAGATGATCAGTGGGCTTTCCAGGCCGACGAGCGGAGAGATTGAGATCTTCGGATACAAGGGAAAGGATTTACAGAAAGTCCGCTCCCGTGTGGGATGTCTGATTGAAGCACCGGGATTATATGGAAATATGACCGCATATGAAAATCTGAATATCAAATGCAAGCTGTTTGGGATAAAGAAAGCAGGTTACATTGATGAGATATTGAAAACAGTAGGTCTGGAGCATGTGGGACGGAAAAAGACAAAACACTTTTCACTTGGAATGAAACAGCGTCTGGGAATTGGTCTTGCGTTGGTTGGAGAACCGGATCTGTTAATCCTTGATGAACCAATCAATGGGTTGGATCCACAGGGAATTGCTGAGGTCCGTGACACGATTCAGAGACTTCAGAAAGAGAGGAATATGACGATTTGCATTTCCAGTCATATACTGGAGGAATTATCGAAGATTGCTACCGATTATGGAATCATTCACAATGGAAGTTTATTGCAGGAGCTTACAAGAGAAGAATTAATGCGAAGATGCAGTGAGCGGATGGAATTAACACTGGCTGATCCGAAGCTGGCAATTCCGGTGCTGGATGCTATGGGATTCACGAATTATCAGGTAACAGACAAAGAACATATTCACATTTTTGAACGTCTGAATGAAAGTGCAACGTTGAATATGGAGCTTGCAAAGGCAGGAATTCCGGTAAAAGGGCTTGCTATAACGAGTGAAGAACTGGAAACGTATTTTCTGAATCTGACAGGAGGTGCCAGCCATGCTTAATATGATAAAAATGGATTTGTACCGGATGTTTCGCACCAAAAGTATGTATGTAGTATGGATTGTGCTGGCTGTGTCAGTACTGTTTACAACATTTATGTGTAAAATAGATTATGATTCATTAAGTAAAGAAGATACCGTGCGGCAGGAGCAGTTTGCGGAACCGACTGCAGAGAATATTAATGTGGGAATGATGGTGACACTGCCGACAGAACCGGGAGAAAAGGTTACGGTGTATGACATTTTCTTTGCAAATTCTCAGGGGAAATTTTATGCGTTGTTTCTGGTGATTTTTGCTGTGATGTTTTCAACAGCGGATATCGGAAGCGGTTATATTAAAAATATTGGCGGTCAGGTTCAAAAAAGAGGAGCACTGATTTTTTCCAGATCCATTGCGTTGGCGGTCTTTACGGTGCTGACAATGGCAGGAGCATTCTTACTCCAGGGAGCTGCGAACTATATAGTATTTAAAGAATTGACGTGGGGAAGTTCAAAAGCTGTTCTGTCTTATTTCCTGACGGAGCTGGCACTTCATTATGCACTCGTGTTGATCTGCATGGCGATTGCAATTATTCTGAAAAATAATGTGATCAGCATGGTCATCGCGATTTGTCTTACAATGAATATAATGAGTATCGTATACGGATTAATAAACAGTGCTGTTCGGAAAATGGGAATCCAGAATTTCCAGATTTATAAGTATACGATAACCGGGAAATTATCACTGCTTCCTATGAATCCAAGTGGAAATGAGTGTCTGGCAGCATTCGGCGTGGCAATTGTGTTTGCTGTCATAATGATAGCTGCAAGCAGTGCTGTTTTTCAAAAGAGGGATATTTAGCGGATGTATATCGTAATTGGAATATTAGCAGGAATTATCATTTTACAATTTATTATTATGTGGAAATATCAGCGGCAGGTGAAGGACATCTGCCGCCAATTGGCGTTCTTGATGAAACATGACAGTAACATGTTGATTCAACGCGAGTTTGATTTGGGTGGAATCGGAACGCTTTCAGACAGATTGAATGAACTTCTGGAATTACAAAGAAAAGAGAAGCAGCGTTATCAGGAGAAAGAAGCTTTGATCGCGGATACTTATACGAATCTTTCCCATGATATCCGGACACCGCTGACATCTCTGGATGGATATTTTCAGCTTATGGAAGAATGCGAAAATGTCGAAGACCAGAGACGTTATCTGAATATTATTCATGAAAGAATACACAGTCTGAATGAAATGCTGGAAGAACTTTTCATGTTCACAAAGTTAAAAAATGAATCCTATAGTCTGGAACTGACGCCTTGCTGTATCAACCGGATTCTGAAAGAAACGGTGTTTTCCTATTATGATGACTGGGTAAGAAGGGGAATCCAGCCGGATATTCAGATTACAGAAGAACTGTTGTCCATAGCCGGAAATAAACAAGGACTCCACCGTGTTATTCAGAATGTAATTAAAAATGGCCTGGATCATGGAGAAAAGAAGATAAGTATTGTGTTAGAGCGCAAGCAGGAGCATGCAGTATTGCGAATCAGGAATCAGGTGATACATTCGGAGCAGATTGATATAGAACATGTCTTTGACAGATTTTATAAAGCGGATGTGGCAAGGAGCAAAACATCTACCGGATTGGGACTATCTATTGCAAAGGAACTTGTGAAACGTATGAATGGAGAAATCAGCGCAAAGACAGAGAAAAATGAGTTTATTATTGAGATGAGATTTCCGCTTTCTATCTAAAAAATCAGTAAAAATTGCACTTTATTGAGTTACAATGCTGAATTGCGAAAATTTAGATTTACCGAAACACTGAAATATGTTAATATGGTAGCAGTTATTTCAAAACTATAGATCAGATTGAAGGAGGTCTTTACATGATTAAATTGTACGAGAATGGCGTATATCTTCTCAATGGAACAGAGATAGTAGAAGACACAGGAAATGTGCAGGTTCCGCTGACGAAGGAAGAAGCCGCTCAGAACACAATGGCATATGGTATTTTAAAGGCACACAATACATCCGAGAACATGGAGCGTCTGCAGATCCGTTTTGATAAGCTGACATCCCATGATATTACATTTGTTGGAATTATCCAGACAGCACGTGCGTCAGGACTTGAGAAGTTCCCGATGCCGTATGTACTTACAAATTGTCATAACAGTCTTTGTGCAGTTGGTGGAACAATCAACGAAGATGATCATATGTTTGGACTAACTTGTGCGAAGAAGTACGGCGGTATGTATGTACCACCGCATCAGGCAGTTATCCATCAGTTTGCCCGTGAGATGCTTGCAGGCGGAGGAAAGATGATCCTTGGATCTGACAGCCATACACGTTACGGAGCACTTGGAACGATGGCTATGGGTGAAGGTGGACCAGAGCTTGTGAAACAGCTTCTGAACAAGACTTATGATATTAAGATGCCGGGCGTGATCGGAATCTACTTAGATGGAGAGCCGATGAAAGGTGTAGGACCGCAGGACGTTGCTCTTGCAATCATCGGAGCTACATTCAAGAACGGCTATGTGAATAACAAGGTTATGGAGTTTGTTGGACCTGGAGTCAGCAAGCTTAGTGCAGATTTCCGTATCGGAATCGACGTTATGACAACAGAGACAACTTGTCTGTCTTCTATCTGGAAAACAGATGAGAAGATTCAGGAGTTCTATGATATTCACGGAAGAAGTGAAGATTACAAAGAACTGAATCCTGGAGCAGTTACATATTATGACGGTATGGTTTATGTGAACTTAAGCGAGATCAAGCCAATGATCGCAATGCCATTCCACCCAAGCAATGTTTATACAATTGATGAACTGAACGCAAATCTGGCAGACATCCTTCATGATGTAGAGCGGAAAGCACTTGTAAGTCTTGACGGTGCAGTTGATTACTCTCTGCAGGATAAGATCAGAAACGGTAAGTTCTATGTAGAGCAGGGAATCATCGCAGGATGTGCAGGTGGTGGATTTGAAAATATCTGTGCAGCTGCAGATATCATCAAAGGAAAGAACATCGGAGCAGATGAATTTACATTCAGCGTTTACCCGGCAAGTACACCGATTTATATGGAACTTGTTAAGAATGGTGCAATTGCAGATCTTATGGAAGCAGGAACTGTTGTGAAGACAGCATTCTGTGGACCGTGCTTCGGAGCAGGAGATACTCCGGCGAATAACGCATTCTCTATCCGTCATACAACAAGAAACTTCCCGAACCGTGAAGGAAGTAAGCTGCAGAACGGACAGATCTCTTCTGTAGCACTGATGGATGCTCGTTCTATCGCAGCAACAGCAGCAAACAAGGGATTCTTAACACCGGCAACAGCAATGGATGTAGAGTATAAAGGACAGAAATATCACTTTGATAAGAACATTTATGCAAACCGTGTATTTGACAGCAAGGGCGTTGCTGATCCAAGCGTTGAGATTAAATTTGGACCAAACATTAAGGACTGGCCGGCAATGTCAGCACTTCCACAGAACCTGCTTGTGAAGGTTGTATCTGAGATCCATGATCCTGTTACAACAACAGATGAGCTGATTCCGTCCGGAGAGACATCTTCTTACCGTTCTAATCCATTGGGACTTGCAGAGTTCGCTCTTTCAAGAAAAGATCCTGCATACGTTGGACGTGCAAAAGAAGTACAGAAAGCTCAGAAAGCAATTGAAGCAGATGAATGTCCGGTAGATGCTCTTGCAGAACTGAAACCGGTGATGGATAAGATCCACGAGACATATCCGGAAGTTGGCAAGGGTAACCTTGGTGTCGGAAGTACAATCTTCGCAGTAAAACCAGGAGACGGATCTGCTCGTGAGCAGGCAGCTTCCTGTCAGAAGGTACTTGGCGGATGGGCAAACATCGCAACAGAGTATGCAACAAAGCGTTACCGTTCTAACCTGATCAACTGGGGAATGCTCCCATTCTTGACAGAAGAAGATCATGAAGCACTTTCCTTCAAGAACGGAGATTACATCTTTGTTCCTAATGTGAGAAAAGCAGTAGAAGAGAAAGCGGATGTGATCAAAGCTTATGTTGTAGGTGATGAACTCAAAGAACTGAACCTTAAGCTGGGAGATCTGACAGACGCAGAGCGTGAGATCATTCTTGACGGATGTCTGATCAATTACTATAGAAATCATTAGTCAATCATTAAATATGATAAAATGAAAGAAAAGCGGCGAGATATGGGAAATGACCTGTATCTCGCTGTTTTTATCTTGCTAATTAAATTTTCACATGCTAGTATTAAAACGAAATAAAATGCAACACATTAATTATTTGTGGTAAAATAAAGCACAAGATTAGAAATATTGAAAACAGGCGGTAAATAAAATGATATTTGATACACATGCGCATTATGATGATGAGCAGTTTGACACAGACAGAGATGAGCTACTAAGCAGTATGGCAGCAGGCGGCGTTGGAACAATTGTGGATGCAGCGGCGACAGTAGAGTCCTGGGATAAGATAGTAGAACTCGCGGAGAAATATTCATTTATATATGGATCAGTAGGTGTACATCCGGACGAAGTCGGTGCACTGAATGAAGAGAATTTCGCTCGAATGAGAGAATTATTAAAGAAAGAAAAGATCGTTGCGGTTGGCGAGATCGGACTTGATTATTATTGGGATAAAGAAGGGCATGATCTGCAGAAACATTGGTTCATCAGACAGCTGAATCTTGCGCGAGAGATGAACAAACCTGTGATGATCCATAGCCGTGAGGCGGCAGCTGATACGATGGAAATTATGAAAGAACATGGAAAAGGACTCAAAGGTGTGATACACTGTTATTCTTACAGCCTTGAGATGGCGCGAGAATATGTAAAGATGGGATATTACATCGGAGTCGGCGGTGTTGTGACATTCAAGAACTCAAAGAAGTTAAAAGAGATTGTAGAAGAAATTCCACTGGAGTCAATTGTTCTTGAGACAGACTGCCCGTATCTGGCACCGCCACCATTCAGAGGAAAGAGAAATTCATCCTTGTACCTGCCATATGTTGTAGAAGCGATTGCAGAGTTAAAAGGCATTTCTGCGGAGCAGGTGATCGAACAGACAGAGAAGAATGCAAGGAATTTATATCAATTATAAGAAATGGAGAGATGAGATGAAAGAACCAACACTTGGAAATCCACAGAATACGATAGAAGTATTACAGAAATATAATTTCGTATTCCAGAAAAAGTTCGGTCAGAACTTTCTGATCGATACACATGTACTGGACAAAATTATTGCGGCAGCAGAGATTACAAAAGATGATTTTGTATTGGAAATCGGACCGGGAATCGGAACGATGACACAGTATCTGGCATGTGCAGCGAGAAAAGTTGTTGCAGTTGAGATTGACAAGGCACTGATTCCGATTCTGGAAGATACGCTTTCAGATTATGACAATGCCCGGGTTATTAACAATGACGTTCTGAAAGTAGATATTGCAAAGCTTGCAGAAGAGGAAAATGGAGGAAAACCGATCAAGGTTGTGGCCAACCTGCCATATTACATTACAACGCCGATCATTATGGGACTTTTTGAGAATCATGTTCCGATCAAGAGTATTACAGTCATGGTTCAGAAAGAAGTTGCAGACCGTATGCAGGTGGGACCGGGAACGAAGGACTATGGTGCACTGTCTCTGGCTGTGCAATATTATGCGAAACCATATATTGTGGCAAATGTACCACCGAACTGCTTTATGCCTCGTCCGAAGGTTGGATCTGCGGTAATCCGTCTGGAACGTTATGAAGAACCACCGGTGAAGGTAAAGGATGAAAAGCTTATGTTCCGTATTATCCGTGCCTCCTTTAACCAGAGAAGAAAGACTTTGGCAAATGGACTGAAGAATTCGGCAGAACTTGACTACACGAAGGAAGAAATCGAGGCAGCGATTGAAGCACTCGGAAGAGGTGCATCTATTCGAGGGGAAGCCCTTACGCTGGAAGAATTTGCAAAGCTGGCAGATTTTCTTTATGATTGCAGATAAAATAATATTAAAGGAATTTACAAAGTTGCTGTTTACAAAAATGTAGTGGACAGCAACTTTATTCTTCTTCACTTTTTGATTCATAAAGATTTAATATTCAGTTAATTGTTTACTAGACGGATATCTAGTATAATTAAAAGATAAAAGACATTAGAAGAAACAAGAGAAGGAGGAAGAGCCCATGGCCAAAGATATTAACAGCATATTTTTTGACATCACTCCGGAGATTGAAGAACTTGCTCTGAAATGTGAAACGAACAATGCAATTGACAAAGAACTCTATACCAAATACGAGGTAAAAAGAGGACTTCGAGATCTGAACGGTAAAGGTGTACTTGCCGGATTGACAAATATATCCGATGTGTGTGCAACAAAGATTGTAGACGGTGTATCCGTACCGTGTGCAGGTAATCTTTATTACAGAGGTTACAATATTAAAGATCTTGTAAGCGGATTCCTTGAGGCGAAACATTTTGGATTTGAGGAGATTGCATATCTGCTTCTTTTTGGAGAGCTTCCGAATCAGAAGGAACTTGAGAATTTTAAGGATATGATAGCTGACCGCCGGATGCTTCCACCGAATTTTGTACGTGACGTGATCATGAAGGCTCCGAGCCGTGATATGATGAACAGTATTACAAGAAGTATTCTTCAGCTTTATTCTTACGATGACAAAGCGGATGATACAAGCATTCCGAATGTACTGCGTCAGAGTCTGAACCTGATCAGCCAGTTCCCAATGCTTATGGTTTACAGCTATCTTGCTTACAATTATAAAATGGGTGAAGACCTGTATATTTATGCACCGAAGAAAGAACTGTCTATGGCAGAGAATATTCTGATGATGCTCAGAGAAGATCGTCAGTATACAGAACTTGAGGCGAAGATCCTTGATATGGCTCTTGTTCTTCATATGGATCACGGCGGTGGTAACAACTCAACATTTACAACGCATGTTGTTACATCTTCAGGAACAGATACTTATTCTACAATTGCAGCAGCTATGGCGTCCTTGAAAGGACCAAAACATGGTGGTGCGAACGTAAAAGTAACACAGATGTTTGAAGATATGAAGACGCAGCTGACAGACTGGCAGGATGATGATCAGATCAGAGCTTACCTTGAGGCACTGCTGGAGAAGAGAGCGTTTGATAAGAGAGGTCTGATCTATGGAATGGGACATGCGATTTATTCCGTATCCGACCCAAGAGCGGAGATCTTCAAGAAGTTTGTAAAGCAGCTTGCACATGAAAAGGGCCATGAGGCAGAATATGTACTGTATGAGAAAGTAGAGAAGATGGCACCGGAGATCATTAGCGAGAGACGTAAGATGTATAAAGGTGTTAATGCGAACGTAGATTTCTACAGTGGACTTGTTTATAGCATGCTTGATCTTCCACCGGCATTATATACTCCAATTTTTGCGGCAGCACGTATCGTTGGATGGAGTGCACACAGACTGGAAGAGTTGAAGAATGTAGATAAGATCATACGTCCGGCTTATAAGCCGCTTGCACCATATCGTGATTATATCAAATTAGATGACAGGTAGTGAATGAACGATGAGAGATGAGTTTTATTTCCCTTCAAAGGATGGCAATACGGAGATCCACACGATTGAGTGGAAACCGGAAGGAGAAGTGAAAGCTGTCCTGCAGTTAAGCCATGGAATGGTGGAATATATTAAGAGATACGATGAATTTGCAGAATTCATGTGTAGTCATGGATATTATGTCGTTGGAAACGATCATTTAGGACATGGAAAATCTGTGCAGAGCAAGTCGGAGTATGGATTTTTTAACGAAAAATATGGAAATGCATGCGTGATCGGAGATATGCATACACTTCGTCAGCGGACGATGAAGAAATATCCGGATGTACCTTACTTTATGTTAGGACATAGCATGGGCTCAAGTCTTTTGCGCCAGTATGTACAGATGTATGGAAATGGGCTGGCGGGAGCAATGTTTATCGGAGTTGTAGCAGATCAGCAGAGAGCGACACTTCAGTTTGGAAGAAGATTGTGTAGGACACTAGCGATGTTCCGTGGCTGGCATTATAAAAGTAAACTGGTGGATAGAATGGCAGTCGGTGCCTATAATAGGAAATTCAAGAATCCAAAGACACGCGCGGACTGGGTAACCAGTGATGAAGAACATCTGGAAAAATATATTTCAGATCCACTGTGCTCCTTTGTCTTTACAGTGAACGCGTATTATAGCATGTTTACCGGGATGCTTATAATGGAGAAAAAAGAAAGTATCTATATGATTCCGAAGCAGCTTCCAATCCTTTTCGCAGCCGGTGCCGAAGATCCGGTTGGAGGATTCGGAAAAGGCGTAAGGAAGGTTTATGAGAAATACAAAGCGGCCGGAATCCAGGACATCAGTCTAAGACTGTATGCCGGTGATCGTCATGAACTGCTTAACGAGACAGATCGGGAGCAGGTATATGAAGATCTTCTCGAGTGGATGGAAGAACGTAGAAAAATAAATTATTAGTTTATATTTTTTCATAATCTGTTTATATTTTTTCGTATTCTTTAAGAAAGCACTCATACTTTTGACACATTTTCCGGATATACTAATATCAAGATAGTTGATAAGAGAAAATCAATTATCTTCCCCCCTCATAAAGTTGTGACACAGGAAAGTGTCAACACTTTACTCTCATTCCTTTAGATAACTATAAACACAACGAAGCCCGTTAGCCGAAAGGTTAGCGGGCTTTCGCGTTGCAGTGATAACTTAGATGCTGCCAGAATATAGGTGGTGTTATATATAAAGGAATCCTGTACGACATCATATGAAAACACAAAAAGTAAGACCCGAGCACCTCACTGTTTCAACAGATCGGCAATCGGGTCTTCTTTTTATTATCTAAAGGAATGAGAGTAAAGTCGACATCCCGGCACACCGGGATGCCATTACTTTATGAGGGGGGAGATAGTTGTTTATCAACTATCTGAGTTTTAGTATAGACAGAAAATGTGTCAAAATTATGTTCAAACATTAAAAGAAAAATAAATTAAATAAAATAAACTTAACCCTGAACGCTTACAAACACTTCATAGACCTTCTTGAGTGATTTATGAAGATAAGGTTTGTACTCTTCCATAGAAACAGGTTTCTCATGAAGGATACAGTTGTAACTTGTTGAACTGATCAATTCAATTAGTGTAAAAAGTAAGAGATCCGGATTCTCACAGTTTACGTTATATTTTACAAGTGAATTTCTGTAGTGATCATAAAATTGCCTGGACACTACAGAACCTGTTCCGACAGCATCCTGGAAAACTCCCCAGGAGAGATTCTTTGACAAAAATTTTAACAAGGACTGCTGTTTCTGGAAACGGTCAATAATATAATCTGTTAAAAAAAGAATCTCTTCTTCTAAAGAATTAATCTCAGTTTCTTCAAGCTGCTTGTGTGCATCATCAAAAAGCTGACAGGCTTTGTATGCGATCAATTTATCTCTTAAATCATACTTGTCTTTGAAATAAAGATAGAATGTCCCCTTTGCCAGACCGGCCTGATTCACGATGTCGGATACAGTTGTTTTGGCAAAGCCTTTTCCGGTGAACAGGTCAAATGCAGTCTGGAGCAGTGTATTCATTTTCAGCTTTTTATTATCATCTACTTTTCCCATAATCTCAATGACCTCCTTTGTGTGTCTTTAGTGAGTGTAATATATAATACAAACTTTGCCAATAAGAGGTTTTCATAAAAATACATTCTGTGAAAAATTCCTATTGTCTTTTTACTAGTATGGCACAAAATTCCCAAAAGTCAATAAAAATGACTATTTTTCATTTTTTAACAAAAAAATATTGACTAATAGTCATTTCGAGCTATACTATAAGAGACTTGAGTAGTGAGACAGTATAGGAGATGATACAAATGGTTAAAGTTGGCAAATGGATTGCCAAACACAGAGTTCTGATGTTGATCATCGGATTTCTTCTGATTATCCCGTCGGTCATCGGGATGGCAAAGACACGTGTAAACTATGATTTGCTCAGTTATCTGCCGGAGCATCTGGAGACAGTAAAGGGTCAGGATATTCTGGTGGATGAGTATGGAATGGGCGCGTTCTCCATGGTTGTGGTAGAGAACATGGACATGAAGGATGTTCAGAAGCTTGAAGATCAGTTCAGTGAAGTACCGCATGTAAAAGATGTACTCTGGTATGACGATGTAGCTGATATCAGTCTTCCGGTGGAGATGATCCCAAAGGATTTAAAGGAGGCGTTTTTCAAAGGCGATGCCACGATGATGCTTGTATTGTTTGATAATACAACATCTTCTGATGAAGCTATGGATGCTGTCGGACAGATGAGGAAGCTGGCGAATGATCAGTGCTTTATCAGCGGTATGACAGGAGTTGTTACAGATATTAAGAATCTGGCACTTAAAGAACTTCCGGTTTATGTGGTGATTGCAGCACTTTTAAGTCTGGTCGTACTTGAACTGACAAGCGGATCTTTCGTAGTACCGATTTTATTTCTGATCAGTATTGGGCTTGCGATTCTCTACAATCTTGGAAGCAACATTTTCTTTGGAGAGACTTCGTATATCACAAAGGCATTGACTGCGGTATTGCAGCTGGGTGTGACAATGGATTATTCCATTTTCCTCTTGAACAGCTACGAGGAAAACAAGAAGCGTTTTCCGGGAGAGAAAGAACGTGCCATGGGACATGCGATTTCCAATACATTTAAGTCTGTGGCAGGAAGCTCTGTTACGACAGTAGCCGGATTCGTAGCGTTGTGTGTTATGACATTTGCACTTGGCCGAGATCTTGGTATCGTTATGGCAAAAGGCGTATTGATCGGTGTGATCTGTTGCGTAACAGTTTTACCTTCTTTGGTTCTTGTATTTGATAAACCAATTGAGAAGACAAAACATAAACTGTTGCTCAGCAACATGGATAAGCCATCAGCTTTTATTACAAAGCACTATAAAGTATGGATCGTTGTTTTCCTGGTACTTTTATTCCCGGCTATTTATGGAAATAATCACACAAAGATTTACTACAACATTGCAGATTCACTCCCGTCCACACTGGACAGTAATGTGGCGAATGCAGAACTTAAGAAAGACTTCGATATGAGTAATATTCATATGGTTATGTTAGATAGAAGTATGGATGCAAAACAGAAGTCGAAAATGTTCGATGAGATTGATTCTGTGAAGGGTGTCAAATGGACGATCAGTATGAATTCGCTGATTGGACCGGCGGTGCCGGACTCTATGATACCAAATGATATCAAAGAAATGCTGCAAAGCGATGATTACGAGCTTGCATTTGTATGCTCGGAATATGAATCAGCGACAGAGGAAGTCAATACACAGATTGCATCGATCGATAAGATTGTAAAATCTTATGATAAAAATGCGATGGTAATTGGAGAAGCTCCTTTGATGAAAGACTTGGAGGATGTAACCAATGTGGATCTGGTAAATGTAAATACACTTTCAATTGCAGCGATATTTATCATTATTATGATTATCTTCAAATCAATATCACTGCCAATCATATTGGTGGCAGTTATTGAATTTGCAATTATGGTTAATATGGCAATCCCGTTTTATCAGGGAACAAGCCTTCCATTTGTTGCAAGTATAGTAATTGGAGCAATTCAGTTAGGAGCAACTGTAGATTATGCAATTCTAATGACGACCCGCTATCAGAAAGAGCGTCAGCGTGGACGAGATAAGATGGAAGCAATCAGTATTGCCCATAAAACCAGTATGCCGTCAATTATCAGCAGCGGATTAAGTTTCTTCGCGGCAACATTTGGAGTAGCCTGCTACTCACAGGTTGAAATGATCGGTTCTATTTGCACTTTGCTTGCGCGAGGCGCGATTATCAGTATGGTTGTTGTAATCCTGATATTGCCGGCGATGTTTATGATATTTGACAAAGTAATATGTAAGACGTCCATCGGATTCCTCGGTGGAAAAAAGTAGAAAGGATGTAAGAATCATGAACAAAAACAGAAAAATCAAACGTGGACTCACAACTTCTCTTGCCGTTGGAATGTCAGTGATGATGGGCGCTGTGCCGGTCTTTGCCGCAGGAACAAGTTCTGACGCAGATGCAGTTTATAAGGAAGAGACAGTTTATGTAAATGCAGACGCAACAGGAACAATTGATGACGTAACAGTATCTAACTGGCTGAAGAATTCAGGCAGTGTATCAGGAAGCCTGACAGATGCAAGTACTCTGAAAGATATTAAGAATGTAAAAGGTGATGAAACATTCAAAGCATCCGGAGATACATTGACATGGAATACAGACGGTGAAGATATTTATTATCAGGGAACAACAGATCAGGATCTTCCGGTTTCCGTAAAGCTTACTTACTATCTGGACGGAAAAGAAATCAAACCGGCAGATCTGAAAGGAAAAAGCGGACATCTGAAGATTCAGGTGGATTATGCAAATAAAGAGAAGAAAACAGTCAGCGTAGATGGAAAACAAGAAGAAGTTTACACACCATTTGTCATGATGACGGGAATGATCCTTCCGAATGAAACATTTAGCAATGTTACGATTGATAACGGAAAAGTTATTTCTGATGGAAGCAAGAATATCGTAGTCGGATTCGGAATGCCTGGCATGAAAGAAAGTTTGAATCTGGACGAAAGCAAAACAGAAGATCTGACAATCCCGGAAAGTCTCTGCGTGGAAGCTGATGTGACGGATTTCACAATGTCTTCTACATTTACAGTGGCACTTACCGATCTTCTTGATGACATTGATTTTGATAATATCGTAGATGTTGATTCACTGAAGAGTTCCTTAGATGAACTGGAAGATGCAGCACTTCAGTTAGTAAGTGGATCTGACACACTTGCAGACGGAGCCGGAACACTTGCAGACGGTGTCAACAGCTATACAGAAGGTGCGGATACTTTGAATGATGCAATTCAGAAGTACCTTGGAAGCAATGGAGAACTGAACGGAAGCGTGACAGAGTATGTGAATGGTGTCAATAAAGTTGTCAAAGGCGTGCAGGATTATACAGACGGAACAAATGCACTGGCTGACGGAGTTACAGCTTATATTGGCGGTGAACAGCAGCTGGCAGCAGGTGCCGCGAAACTGAGCCAGCTCAGCAGCGGACTGAAAACAGTACAGGGAGCAATCAGTCAGCTGAATGCAGCAATTGATGGAGAAGGCAGTGCGACAGAAGATATTCAGTCAGCGTCAAGACAATTGGCAGCAGGTACAGCACAGCTTAAGGCATCCCTTGGAAGCAAGGAAGTGCAGGCACTTTTGGGTCAGGTTGAAAACATGCTTACAACCGGAAATGAAATGATCGAGCAGACAGAGCAGCTTGAAACAGCATTGAATGATGGAATTGCAGTACCGGTTCAGAATATAGCGGGTAATTTACAGAGTCTGAGTCAGCAGCTTGGAGTAATTAATCAGCAACTTGCTACTTTGGACACAACTTGTCAGAGTGCAGTAGATGATCTGAATGCGAAGATTGCAGATTACAATAATAAAGTAGATGCAGCGCAGAGTGCAGCAACATGCAGCAAAGCAACTATCAATTCAGCAATCAGTGAATTACAGACAAAGAAAGATCAGACAACAGATGAGACAGCAAAGGCCGATCTTCAGGCAGCAATTGATAAGCTGAATGCGGCATCAAATGCAGCGGATGGATTGCTTGGACTGGAGAAGGCAAGTGAAGTGTCAGTGTCACTTCCGTCAATTGATACAACTCCAATTCAGAAGGAAATGGGAGAGATTGCAGCATCTATGGAAACATTTAAAAAGACTGCAAATGATCTGAACGCTCAATTACCGGAAATGAAAAAGAAGTTAGAGTCTATTACAGCTATGAAGTCACAGCTTCCGACAGAGGCACTTGGACAGTTGTCTGCATCAGTAGACCAGTTGAACGCAGGAATGCAGGGATTGAATGCAGCAATCGGATCCTTCTCATCTAATCTCGGAACATTAAATGAGTCTGTACAGGCACAGTTCCCGGCAGCAGTTACAGGAATTCTTGAACTGAACGGCGGATTCTCACAGCTGAGTGCAAATAATGATGCACTTTTAGCAGGAGCCAACAAACTGAAAGCTAACAGTTCAACACTGGTAGCAGGAGTTCAGACACTTCAGAGCGGAACAAACCAGCTGGCAAGCGGACTAAATACACTGGGAAGCCAGATGTCATCCGGAGCGGCAAAACTTTCACTGAACAGCGCAGCCCTTCGTGAAGGTGCAGCAACTCTTCAGTCAGGAGCAAGAGAACTTGCAGACGGTATGGAGAAGTTCGACCGTGAAGGAACAAGCAAATTAAAGAGCACAGTAGAAGACGAACTCGGTGATGTACTTGACCGTTTCGATGCACTTACATCGGATGATTGTACTTATACAACATTCAGTGGAAAAGACAGCGGAATGGAAGGAAGCGTGAAATTCGTAATCGAGACAGAAGCAATCGAGTAAATCGTATCATCTCTATAATATAGGAAAAACGGAGAAATCCCCGACCAGGATTTCTCCGTTTTGTTACTGTTCACTCCGTTTTTTGTTTTGGAATTTGCCATCACAAGAAAGGATTGCAAAAAATACCATTATATAGTAGTCTGTCTATAGAGATGCTATTGAATGCACAGTAGAATAAGTTGATAGTAGAAATTATGGTATGTGGGGAAGAGATGGAAGGAAATTTAACAAAGGGTCCTATTTTAAAGACCTTGACGAAGCTGGCGATACCGATTATGGCATCGTCATTTTTAGGGACATTGTATAATCTTACAGATATGGCGTGGATCGGTCTGCTTGGTTCGAAGGCAGTTGCCGGAGTTGGTGTCGGAGGAATGTACACCTGGCTGTCACAGGGGTTGGCATCTATGGCTCGAATGGGTGGACAGGTTCAAGTGGCGCAGCATATTGGAAAAGGAAACAGAGACGAGGCGAATAAATATGCGCAGACCGCAGTACAGTTAGCTACATTGATGGGATTAGTATATGCGGCAATTGTATTGCTTTTTTTACATCGACTGATCGGCTTCTTTCAGTTGGATGATGCAGAAGCAATTGCGGCTGCATTTTCTTATACAAGAATTGCCTGTGGTTTGATCGTATTTTCATTTCTGACATTTACGTTGACAGGTATTTATACTGCACAGGGAGATTCAAAGACTCCATTTATTGCGAATCTGATCGGCCTGGTAATCAATATGATTCTGGATCCGGTACTGATCCTTGGACCGGGGCCACTTCCTGAATTAGGTGTGGCAGGTGCAGCGATTGCGACTGTAACAGCGCAGGGAATTGTAATGAGTGTGATGATTATCGGAATCTTTGTGCAGAAGAAGGATAATGTATTAAAAGGAATTCGTCTGTTTGCAAGAATTCCGATGGAATATGTAAGTGGAATCTGCAAGATCGGAATTCCGACAGCACTTCAGGGAATGGCTTATTGTGTAATCTCAATGGTACTTGCACGTATGGTATCCGTCTTTGGTGCTGAGGCAGTTGCAGTACAGAGAGTCGGTGGTCAGATTGAATCGCTCTCATGGAATACGGCGGATGGATTCGCTGCGGCGCTGAATGCATTTGTTGGACAGAATTATGGAGCCAACAAGATGGATCGTGTCAAGAAAGGATACAGAGCATCTTTATGGACAGTTGGTATTTGGGGATTGATAATTACAGCAATATTTGTATTTGTTCCAAAACCAATCGCAAGAATTTTTTTCCATGAAGCAACAGCAATTGAAATCGCAGTGGATTACCTTATAATCGTAGGACTCAGTGAAGCATTTATGTGCGTAGAGCTTATGACGGTTGGGGCATTGTCCGGACTTGGAAAGACACATCTGTGCAGTGTGATTTCAATTATATTTACAGGAGCGAGAATTCCATTGGCAATTCTCCTTTGTAGAACAGCACTCGGACTTAATGGAATCTGGTGTGCAGTTTCATCAACATCCATTGTAAAAGGTATTATCTTTGTAGCAACATTCTTCTGGATTACAAGAAGTTCAAGAATACTTAAGGATAATAGCAGGCTTTGATTAAGAAAAGCCTGCTATTATTCTTTTATAAGAAACGATAAAGCATATATGAGAAAGGTGTTTAAGGGAAAATGGTAAAAGAAAAACAATGGGAAAATCATAGAACCAAAGTGATATCATGTATCGTATTTGGAGTATATCTTCTTTTGCTAACTTGGCTTGTGCTGTTTAAATTTGCATTTGCTATAGAAGAAATCCCACATTTGAGACAATTAAATTTGATTCCTTTTCATTATGAAACAAGCGTTAAGCCTATAATGCATATAAAAGAAGTGGTATATAATATACTTGTTTTCGTTCCGGCAGGAGTATATTTTACTGCATTTTTTGGAGAAAGAAAATGGTGGGAGGGGATTGGTGCATCATTTCTAATAAGTTTGAGCTTTGAGATTATACAGTGGATATTTTCAATTGGAGTAAGTGATATTACAGATTTACTTGGAAATACACTTGGTGGTGTATTGGGGACATTACTTTTTGTACTTTTTGGGAAAATATTATCCAAGAAAAGAATGCGTGTAATCAATGTAGTTGGAGCAGTGGTTGAAATCGTTGGAATTGCATTGTTGAGTGCGCTGTTTGTGGCAAATAAGTAAGCATGCAATATTCGTAGCATTTGGAAACGCAGATGCTGATTTTTCAGAATATTCTGAATTGCATGAAATATATAAAAAACATTGACAATTAAA
>OLNW01001893.1_pt1 | contig 19319 bp, 20 predicted proteins | sample 1672121 | NCBI WGS metagenome assembly OLNW01 (sample SAMEA3136648, study PRJEB25190) | human gut metagenome
AAAAGAAAGTTACTCGTGCCGGGGCACGAAACTCCCCATCCCGCGCCCGCAGGCGCAACACCTGCTCGCCGCCGGGGCAGCGCCCCCCCCGCGCAGGCGCAAAAAAAGAGACGGCCTTCGCCGTCTCTTTTTGTATCTCATCAGTTGTCCGTGCGGTTCCGCCACTCCAGCTCCTGCTCCAGCTCGAATTTCAGCTTCTTGTTCTCCTCCACCAGCGTGTCGTAGTGGGTACCCTGCACGTAGTACTTCACGAACGCGAACGTGGCCTCGTTGAACTCCTCCTCCGTGTACTCCGGCAGCAAGGAGCCGTTCTTCCGGCGCAGACCGGTGACCTCGATCACCACCAGCCGGCGGTGCTCCTCGGACAGCTGAAACAGCTTCAGCTGCTCGGGGATCTCCAGCTCCAGATCGCAGCGCTCGTTGACGATCTCCAGCAGACGGCGCTGCTCCGGCTTGGCGGACACGATGACGCCGTGCTCGGCAAACAGCCGCTTCAGATAGCTGGCGGAAACCTCCTCCCGGGTAATGGTGCCCTTGCCGATGCCGGTGAGCATGGTGTTGGACAGGTTCAGGCTCACATAGACCTCACTGCCGGTCTTCGGGTATTTCATGGACGTACCTCCTGATGTTCCGTTTTATTCGCCTCGCGGGCGTGGCTTCGTTCTGCGTATACCGTACCACATTCTATAAGAAATTGCAACTATTATATGATAAAAACATGGTATTTTTCTCAAAAATACATGGTTTTCATCATCCCAAACGTACCAAACATTTTATACGCGCCTCCTGCCGTCCCGGCAAACTTTCCCTATTCAAACGCCCCGCGATGTGATACAATGTTGCCATAGCACAGTGCGGGCGGGCACGCCTGCCCGACACGATAAGGACAAGGGGGCTCTGCCATGAACATCCAGCGCGCCTATGTGGAGATCACCAACCTCTGCAACCTCCACTGCGACTTCTGCGCCGGCCACCACCGGCCGCTGATGGCCATGCGTACCGACGACTTTGCGGTGGCGGCCAAAAAGCTGCGTGCTGTCACGCAGTATATCTACCTCCACGTTATGGGCGAGCCGCTGCTCCACCCGGAGCTGGGGAAAATTTTGGATACCTGCGCCCAGCTGGACTTCCGTGTCTGCATCACCACCAACGGCACGCTCCTGCCCAAAAAGTTGGATATCCTGCTTGCCTGCTCCGCCCTGCATAAGGTAGCCGTCTCTCTCCATTCCTTCGAGGGCAACCACCTGAACGTGCCCCTGGAGGACTACGTCACCGGCTGTCTCCGCAGCTGCCAGAAGCTGGCCGCCGCTGGGGTCAACTGTACCCTGCGCCTGTGGAACAGCGGCATGCCCCAGGCCCTGAACCCGGAGATCGAGCGCATCCTGGGCGAGCTCACCGGGCAGAATACCGCCCACCTCCCCGAGGATATGCTCCACAACCGCCGCCTGGCCCCCCGCATCTACATACAGAAGGACGAGCACTTCTACTGGCCCGGCGACGAGAACAACGACTGCCCCGACGACACCCAGTACTGCTACGGCCTGCGCCGCCAGCTGGGCGTGCTGTGCGACGGCACCGTGATCCCCTGCTGTCTGGACAGCGAGGGCCGGCTGGCCCTGGGCAACATTTTCCACCAGAGCCTGGACTACATTCTCAACACGCCCCGGGCCCAGCGCATCCGCCGCGGCTTTGACTGCCGTGAGCCCGCCGAGGCCCTCTGCCGCCGCTGCCACTACGCCTCCCGCTTTAATATACCTTTACCACAGAGCAACAAAAAGTAACGATCAGACAACAGCATTTGAAAATAAATGGCAAACAAGAGTAACAAAAACAGCAACCAAAGCTCCCATAAAATACCGGTCCCGCTGGCCTCTCTGCCGGCAGTCCTGCTGCCCTGGTACGACCGGGAAAAACGTTCTCTCCCTTGGCGAGATATCGTTACGCCTTATCGCACCTGGGTGTCGGAGATCATGCTCCAGCAGACGCGGGTACAGGCGGTGCTTCCCTATTTTGAACGGTTTATGTCCGCCGCGCCGGACGTGCCCGCCCTGGCGGAATTAGCGGAAGACCGTTTGCTCTCCCTGTGGCAGGGCTTGGGCTATTACAGCCGCGCCCGCAGCCTGCAGCGCTCCGCCCGCGTCATGGTGGACCAATACGGCGGCTGTCTCCCCGACACGTACAGCGACCTGATACAGCTCCCCGGCATCGGCGACTATACGGCGGGCGCGATACTGTCCATCGCATTTAATAAAGCCGTTCCTGCCGTTGACGGCAACGTACTGCGTATCGCGGCGCGGCTGACCTCCTGCGGCGATAACGTCCTTGACCCGCGGACACGCCAGCACGTCCGCGATACGCTGGCGGCCGTCATGCCCACCGACCGCCCCGGCGATTTTAACCAGGCCATGATGGACCTGGGTGCCGCAGTCTGCTTGCCAAAAAATCCCAACTGCGAAAGCTGTCCCGCCGCAAGCCTTTGTGCCGCAAGGGCTGCGGGGCTTCAGTCCCAACTGCCGGTGCGGGAAAAAAATACCGCCAAGCCGGAAAAGGACCTGACGGTCTTTCTGCTGACCACCCCCGATGGCCGCACAGCCCTGCGCCGCCGCCCGGAAACGGGCCTGCTCTCCGGCCTGTGGGAGTTTCCCAACACCGCGGGTGAATTGACGGAAACCCTTGCGGCACAACAGCTTCGGGACTGGGGACTCACGCCGCTTTCCTGGGAGAAGCGCTTTTCGGACAGGCATATCTTTACCCATCTCCGCTGGAATATAACGGTATTTCGCTTAACCGTCGCTGGCGACGGCCCTCCGGATTGGGTCTGGGCGCCTGTTGACCGGGACCTCTACCCCATGCCCACCGCCTTCAAAAAGTTGGAAAATAAATAAAATCGTATGCAAATAAAGGAGAAACAGGGATGGCACAGTTGTATTTTAAGTTTGGCGCCATGGGCTCCAGCAAGACGGCCAACGCGCTGATGGCGCGGTTCAACTACGAGGAGCGCGGCCAGGAAACGCTGCTGGTAAAGCCCCGTCTGGACACCCGCGACGGCGACCATATGGTCTATTCCCGCATCGGCCTGAAACACCCCTGCATCTACTTCGATGAGATGCGCGAAATGTCGGAAACAGAACTGCAGACCTATGCCTGTATTATCATCGACGAAGCCCAGTTTCTGACAAAAGATGAGGTCTATTACCTCGTCCACCTCGTCGATGACTGCAGCATCCCCGTCATCTGTTACGGTCTCCGCGCCGACTTCAAGGGCGACTTGTTCCCCGGCAGCTACCATCTGCTGGTGCTGGCGGACAAGCTGGAGGAGGTCAAAACTATCTGCTGGTGCGGCAAAAAAGCGGCCTTTAACGCCCGTTTCGACGAAAATGGCCATGTGGTAAAGGAGGGCGCACAGGTGGTACTGGGTGCCAACGACAAGTATATCGGTCTGTGTCGCCGCCACTGGATGGCTGGCGACCTGGGCCCGGATTTTGACATCCACAAGGTATGATCTGCACCTTATGTCCCCGTAACTGCGGGGCAGAGCGCACTGCGGAGCACGGCAGCGGATTCTGCGGTATGCCCGCCGGACTGCGGGTGGCACGGGCCATGCTGCACCGATGGGAGGAGCCGCCCATCTCCGGCACAAATGGCGCAGGAACGGTGTTTTTCTCCGGCTGTACCCTGCGGTGCTGCTACTGCCAGAATGGCAGCATTTCCGCCGGTGGTCAGGGAAAGGATATCTCCACGGCGCGGCTGCGGGAGATATTCGACGAGCTGATCGCCCGGGGCGCCCACAACATTGAACTGGTGACGCCCACTCATTTCCTGCCGTGGATACTGCCGGCACTGGAGCCAAAGCTTCCGGTACCGGTGGTGTACAACTGCGGTGGGTATGAAAAGGTCGATACGCTGCGGCAGCTGGAAGGAAAGGTAGACATATATCTACCGGACCTGAAATATGCCGACGGCGCGCTGGCAAGGGCCCTCTCCGGGGCGGAGGACTACTTTCCCACGGCCTGCGGAGCCATACGGGAGATGTTCCGTCAGGTGGGACGGCCGGTGTACGACGAGAACGGGCTGATGAAACAGGGTGTGATCCTGCGGCACCTGGTACTGCCGGGGTATCTGAACAACACCCGCCAAGTGCTGGACTGGATCGCGGAGACCTTCGCACCCGGCGACGTGGCGATGTCCCTGATGAGCCAGTATACGCCGCCGACTGGCATGACCGGCCGGCTGGCGCGGCGGGTGACGGCGGCGGAATACCGGGCGGCAGTGACCTATATGCGGAACTGCGGCATTGAGGACGGCTTCGTGCAGGAACGGACCTCCGCCGAGGAGGCCTACACGCCGGCTTTTGACGGAACAGGCGTATAACAGCAAAAAAAGAAAGCCCTTCGGGCTTTCTTTTTTTTGCTGTTATCGGGCCTGGGCGCGGTCATAGGAGACCACCACGCGGCGGTTTGGCTCAGTGCCCACGGAGTAAGTGGTGACACCGGAGACATCCTGCAGGGCGGCGTGGATCACATGGCGCTCGTAGGCGTTCATGGGCTCCAGGGTCACACTGCGGCGGTACTTCTGTACCTTGGTCGCCACCTTGCGGGCCAGGCTCTCCAGACTCTGCTCACGGCGGGCACGGTAGTTCTCGGCATCCATCTGGACGCGAACACGCTTGCTGTCGCTGCCGGTGTTGATGGCATAGTTGGTCAGCTGCTGGATGGCATCCAGCGTCTCGCCGCGATGACCGATCAGCTGGCCCAGACGCTCGCCCACCAGAATGACCTTGTAGCGGCCCTTCTCCACCTCGTAGACCTTGACCTCGGCGGCGCTGTCCATGTGCTGGAGCAGACCGGAGACGAAGGCGATGATACGCTTGGCATTATCGTCATCACACTCGGGCAGATCGATGGCCGGGGCCACAGGGGCGGGACGCTCCTTCTTTTCGGGGCGGGGACGGTCGCTGCGGTCGGGACGGCTCTGACGGTCCTGACGGGGCTTGTCAGTCTTTGGCGCCGCCGGTTTAGCGGGGACGGCGGGCTTGGGCTCCGCCTTGGGGGCGGCAGGGGTCTCGGGGATGATCTTCACCTCGGCGGGGGCGGCAACGTCTGCCTCCTCGGGACCATAGGTGATACGGATACGGGCGGGGGTGGCGCCGATGCCCAGGAAGCCTGTCTTGGCACGCTCCAGAATGGAGACAGACACGTCATCGCGGTCCATGCCCAGCTGCTCAAGGCCTTTACGCAGCGCCTCGTCCTCAGTCTTGCCCGTTACGTCGATATAACTCATAGACAAAACTCCTTATTCGTCGTAGTGTTCCTCGCGGTAGGCGCGGCCCCGTGCGTAGGGACGATTGCCCACCTTACCGGCTTCCGTGGTGCTCTCGCCGGTCTTTTTCTTTTTGGGTTGGGGCTGGGGCTTCTTGCCTCCCTTGGACTGGGCCTGCTGCTCCAGCTGACGGTTATAATTCTCGCGGGCAGCCTGCATTTTAGCGTAGCGGGCCTCGCGCTTCTGGCGCTCCTTGTCGGTCTCCTCGCGGTCCAGCACCTTAGAGAAGTGCTTGTTCAGCACCTGCTCCTGAATGCAGGAGAAGGCGGCGTTGGCGATCCAGTAGACGCACAGGGCGGCGGGGAGGATGTAGCCCATCCACACCGTCATCAGGGGCATCATGTAGAGCATCGCCTTGGAGGAGCCGTTCATGTTGCTGTTGCCGTTGGTCTTCATGGAGATGCGGGTCATCAGGAACTGCAGCGCGGCGGAGATCAGCGGCATGAGCATGATGCCGATGACGGGCCAGCCGCCGGAGGGGAACTGGCTGAACAGATCCTTGGGCACGGCGGACAGATCCATGCTGAGGAAATTGTAGTTCAGGTCGATGAGGCCGTCGAATTTACCCTCGAAGCTGGACCAGTTATCGTGGATGAACTTGGCCAGATAGATCTGGTCATAAGCAGAGGCCTGACCACTGGCGCCGGACACATATCCCAGGGACACCGCCAGCTCGGTGATCTTAGCGATGACCTCGTTGGACAGGGACATGAAGTAGCGCAGAGGTGTGCGGATGATGTAGTACAGGGCGATCAGGATGGGGAAGGGCAGGAAGGACCACAGGCACCCGGACATGGGGTTGACACCCTCGCGGGCATAGAGGTCCGCGATCTCCTGTTGCTGCCTCTCCTTGTTATTGGCGTATTTCTTCTGGATCTCCTGCACCTTGCTGTTCATGCGGCCCATGCGGAGCATACTCTTCTTGCTCTTGAGCTGGAAGGGAAGCAGTACCAGCTTGACGATCAGGGTGAAGAGGATCAGAGCGACGCCATAGGAGCCCGTCCAGGTATAGAACAGGCGGGTGAGCCACGCGAACGGCACACAGATGTAGTAGCCGAGTTGTGCGAACATAGGCTTTTATTCCTCCGTAGTTTTTTGAGGGGGTTGGTTCAGGGCACCGGATCATACCAGCCGCCCTTGTGATGGTGGAAGGGATGGCACCGCATAAGACGCTTGAAGGCCAGCCAGCCGCCCTTGGCCGCACCGTATTTCTCGACCGCCTCAAGGGCGTACTGCGAGCAGGTGGGGATATAGCGGCAGCGGGGCGGGAACAGGGGCGAGACGGCCCGGCGATAAAAGCGGATGGCGGAGAGAAGAAGTCTTTTCATACATCCTCCCGCAGCAATCCCAACTCTGCAAGGCAGCGGAGGTATTGCTTTTCCAGCTTATGATAGGGCAGCTCGGCGGCACGGACACGGCCCACCATGATAATATCCCAGCCGGGGAGCATATCGGCCCTGTGCAGGCGATAGAGCTCACGAAACCGGCGGCGGACACGGTTGCGGACCACGGCGTGGCCCAGCTTGGTGGAGACGGTGACGCCCAGGCGGCTCATGCCCTGTCTGTTCTTCAGGCAGTAGACCACCACGCCGCCGGAGACGGCAGACCGGCCCCTGCGGTAAATGCGGCGGAAGTCGCTGTTTTGCTTCACCGTTACTCTTGCGTCCATGTGTTCCCTCGCTATACTGGTTTTGCCTCGCCAGATACACCGATAGGGACGGGGATCTCGATCCTCCGTCCCTCAGGGCTTATCTGTATGTGCGATGCACCTTCCGTGACCTCAATGGGTCAGACGGGCACGACCCTTGGCACGACGACGGGCCAGAACCTTGCGGCCGTTGCGGGTGGCCATTCTCTTGCGGAAGCCGTGCTCCTTGGAGCGCTGACGCTTCTTGGGCTGATAGGTACGGAACATTGCATGACACCTCCATTTTTAAGATTATCCGGCGGGACAACAAGGCCCCGCGCTTACTCGACAGCGGTGAGATATTCACCGCCGCAGTAAACATTTCCACGCCTGTTGCACATCTGCGTGCAACCACGCGGAGTATATTATACAGATACAGGGGGGCACTGTCAACAAAAATTTACCCACAAGCGCCCGTTTTTGCGGGAAAAACAGGGAAAAAGCCGGCAGTTTATATTTAGAATAGGTGTAGACTTCCGGCGTGTTTTCTGCTATAATGTAGTGGGATATTTTGCGGCGGTATACCCCCCGCCATTTTACTGCGGAGGAAAACAGACAGCCTCCGCCGAAAGGGGAGCTTTTGCTTGAATTCCATGAAAGACCTGTGGGACAGCGTGCTCAAGCGGCTGAGCCATGAGCTGTCCGAGACCACCATCAACACCTGGTTCGACGAGGTAACGGTGGTAACGATGGAGGACTCGGCCTTCGTGCTCCATTGCAGCAATACCTTTAAAAAAAGCACCATCGAGGCCAGATTCCTGCCCCATATCAAGGCGGCGCTGCGGGACCTGTTCTCCACGGACCTGGAGGTAAAAATTCTGGACGATCAGCAGCTGGCGGCTTACCACGGTGTGGCACCGGACAGGCCGGGCGATCTGTCAGAGTCGGAGGCCTTCACCTTTGAGACGTATGTGGTGGGACCCCAGAACAAGCTGGCCTTTGCCGCCGCCAAGGCGGTGACCGAGAAGCCCGGAGAGAACTACAATCCGCTGTTTATCTACGGTGACAGCGGACTGGGCAAGACGCACCTGCTGTACGCTATCGCCAACGCCCTGCGTAAAAAGCGGCCGGAGGCACGGATCGTCTATGTGAAGGGCGATGACTTCACCAATGAGCTGATCGCCTCCATCCGGGAGAACCGCAATGCGGAGTTTCGGGAAAAGTACCGGCAGACGGATATCCTGCTGATGGACGATATCCAATTCATCGCCGGCAAGATACAGACCCAGGAGGAGTTCTTTCATACCTTCAACACCCTGTATGAGTCCGGCCGGCAGATCGTGCTGACATCGGACCGTCCCCCAAAAGAGATCACTCAGCTGGAGGACCGGCTGCGGACCCGGTTCGAGTGGGGCCTGATGGTGGATGTGGCGCCGCCGGACTTTGAAACACGGTTCGCCATCGTGCAGAATAAGGCTGCCATGCTGGGCGTGAAGCTGCCCAACGAGGTGACGGACTACATCGCGGAGAATATCACTTCCAACGTGCGTCAGATCGAGGGCACGCTGAATAAGATACTGGCCTATCGGGACCTGCTGGACGACCAGGTCAACGAAGAGACCGTCAGCCGGGCCATCCGTGATATGCTGAAGAAGAGCAACGACTTTGCCCCCACCCCTGCCATTATCGTGGGATACATATGCAGCTACTTCCACGTGGACGAGGAGACGCTGCGGGGACAGAGCCGCAGCCGAGATGTGGTGGCCGCGCGGCAGATCGCCATGTACCTCATCCGCCGTATGACCTCCATGAGCCTGAACGACATCGGCAAGGAGTTCGGCGACAGGGACCACTCCACTATTCTTCACTCTTTGGACAAGGTGGAGAGCACGATGCGCTCCGACCCCGCCTTTGCTGAAAAGGTGAAGGAGATCACCACCAACATCAACAGCAAAAAGTGAGAAATCGCAGGTGCTGGCGAGACAGAGCGAAAGGGGAGGGTTTTCCCCATTTCCTGTGTAATCCACGTGGAAAATCTGTGTAACATCCGCATCACACATGAAGCTGTGGGAAACCCGGCGTATTTTCCATAACGGTATGTCTATAAAAAAGCCGATAACAGCGCGGGATAAACATGGATGTCCACATAAAATTTCCCTACTAATAAGACTACTGAAATAAAAGATTAGTTTATGATTTGATTTAGAAAAATAGAACCGCTTTTTTGCATAGGGCTGATCTTTCAGACAGCGCAGGCGGCAATGACTTTCGGAAAGCGAGGAACGACGGATATGGTGAGATTTTCCTGTGAAAAGGCACTGGTACAACAGGCGGTGGCCGCGGTGTCCCGGGCGGTGGCGGCTAAAAGTTCCATCCCGGCGCTGGAGGGTATCCTGCTGGAGTGCGGCGAGGGACTGCGGCTGTCCGGCTATAATATGCAGACCGGCATACGCACCACGGTAGAGGCCGCAGTGTCCGAGGCAGGGCACATCGTGCTGAACGCCAGACTGTTCGGCGAGATGATCCGCCGCCTGCCGGATGATATGGTGACCTTTGAGGCAGACGACAAGCTCAACGTGAAGCTGAACTGCGGCGATGCCAGCTTCGAGCTTCCCGGCCTCAGCGCCGACGACTATCCGGAGCTGCCGGAGGTGGACGACCAGTTCTCCGTCACACTGGAGCAGCGGACGCTGAAGGCTATGATCAACCAGACCAGCTTTGCTGTTTCCGTCAACGAGGCCCGTCCCATCCACACCGGCGCCCTGTTTGAGATCAGCGACAAGGGACTGACCATGGTGGCGGTGGACGGCTTCCGTCTGGCGCTGCGCCGCGAGCCGCTGGAGCACATCGACGGCGGGGCCTTCAAGTTCGTGGCCCCCGGCGCCGCCCTGAACGAAGTGGAGAAAATATGCGCCGACACCGACGACATGGTGACGGTGACCCAGGGCAAGCGCCATCTGATGTTCGAGGCCGGGGCTACCCAGCTGATATGCCGCCGGTTGGAGGGTGAATTCCTGGACTACAAGAATGCCATACCTACCACCAACCCCATCTGCATCGAGGTGGACAACAAGACGATGATCGAAAGCCTGGACCGCGTCAGCGTGGTCATCAGCGAGAAGCTGAAAAGTCCGGTACGCTGCCTGTTCAGCCAGGACCGGGTGTATATGTCCGCCCGGACCGGAAACGGCGAAGCCCGGGATATCTGCCCCGTCCGCGGTGACGGACAGGAGCTGGAGATCGGCTTCAACAATCGCTATCTCATGGACGCCCTGCGCTATGCTCCGGCGGACACGGTGAAAATGCAGCTGAACACCGGTATTTCGCCCTGTATTATCACGCCCGTAGATGACAGTGACAACTTTCTTTATATGGTGCTGCCGGTGCGCCTGAAGGCGCAATAAAGGCACATCTCTTGTGCCCTGCCATCGTTACACCTCCTCGACATACACCCGGTACGCCGTCGTTGGTTTGCCATCGGCAGAACGCAGGAGCTGCACCTTTATCGAACTGTGTGCGCGCTTTTTATTGAAGAAAAAAACGGCATATTATATCTATGAACGAGGTTCATTATTATGGAGACTATCACCATCACAACGGAATATATCAAATTGCAGGATCTGCTGAAGTTTGCCGCGGCGGTAGAGACCGGAGGTGAGGCCAAACTCGTCATCCAGGAGGGTGACGTGGCGGTAAATGGCGAGGTGTGCACCATGCGTGGCAAGAAGATCCGGCCCGGCGACGTGGTGGCCTTCAACGGGCAAACGCTGACGGTGACGTATGAGAGTTGACGCCCTGCACCTGCAGGGCTGGCGGAACTACGGCACGCAGGCGCTGACGTTCGACCCCAGCTGCAACGTTATTTACGGAGAGAACGCCCAAGGAAAAACAAATCTGCTGGAGGCCATCGTATATCTTAGCTGTGGAAAAAGTCCCCGCGCCCACGGAGATAAGGAGCTGATCGGCTTTGATATGCAGGAGGCCGCGCTGTTGGGAGATATCTTTTCCCGACAGCGGGAGTTTGTGACGGACATACGGCTTTCCCGCGGAAAGCGTCGGAAAATGACCGTTAACGGTGTGCCCGCCAAAAACAGCGCCGCCCTGTCCGACGTGCTGCATACCGTATTTTTTGCGCCGGAGGATCTGTTTTTGATCCGGGCCGGTGCGGCGGAACGGCGGCGGTTCATGGACCTGTCGCTGTGCCAGCTGCGGCCGCGGTACGCCGAGGCGCTGAGCCAGTACAGCCGGCTGTATGAGCACAAGACCCGCATCCTGCGGGACAGCGAGGACAAGCCAGAGCTTTTGGACCTGCTGCCGGAATTCAACGAAGGCCTGTGCCGCAGTGGCGCAGTGCTGGTAGGCTATCGGGCGCGGTTCTGTGCGGCGCTGGCGGAATATGCCCGGCAGGCACACTATGAGTGCAGCGGCGAGAGGGAGGAGCTGACCCTGACGTACCAGACTGTCAGGACCGTCGCCGACCCGCTGGGCAGTCAGGCAGATATTTACGCGGCGCTGACGGCGCATATGGAGAGCCATCAGGCGGCGGAGCGCGCGGCAAGGCTGTGCCTGTCCGGCGCCCACAAGGACGATATCGAGGTGCTGGTCAACGGGCGCAGCGCGCGGCAGTTCTGCTCGCAGGGGCAGGTACGGACGGCGGCACTGAGCCTGAAGCTGGCGGAGCGCGAGATACACAAAAACGCCATGGGGGAGTATCCGGTAATGCTGCTGGACGATGTGCTCAGCGAGCTGGACCCCCGGCGGCAGGAATACGTACTGAATCGCATCAGCGGCGGACAGGTGTTTATCACCTGCTGCGAAAACGACCGGCTGGACACGCTGCTCAGCGGCAGGGTGTTCCATGTGCGGGGCGGGGAGGTACTGTGATGGCGTATCTGCACATCGGTATGAACGTGATGGTAGAGGACCGGCGGGTCATCGGTATCTTTGACCTGGACAACACCTCTACCTCAAAAAAAACGAGAGAGTTTTTACAGGGAGCCGAGCAGGAGGGCGTGGTACAGAGTGCCTGCGAGGACATACCGCGGTCTTTCGTGGTGTGTGATCATCCCTATCACCGGCAGATCGTGTATCTGTCGCAGATCAATTCCCGGACGCTGGGTAAGCGGGTCCAAGGAAAAGGAGAGTAGTACATGGCAGAACTGGAAAAGACCGTGGTGGATACGGAATACAACGCATCAGAAATACAGGTACTGGAGGGGCTGGAGGCTGTGCGGAAGCGGCCGGGTATGTATATCGGTTCTACCAGCGCCAGCGGTCTGCACCACCTGGTATATGAGATCGTGGACAACGCCATCGACGAGGCGCTGGCCGGCTACTGCACGGACATTACCGTGACCATCAACGAGGGTGACACCATCACCGTCACCGATAACGGCCGTGGTATCCCCGTGGATATCCAGGCCCAGACGGGCCGGCCCGCCCTGGAGGTGGTGTTCACCGTGCTGCACGCCGGCGGCAAGTTCGGCGGCGGAGGCTATAAGGTCTCCGGCGGCCTGCACGGCGTGGGTGCGTCCGTGGTGAACGCTCTGAGCGAGTGGCTGACGGTGCAGGTACACAAGGACGGCAAAATCTATGAGATGAAATTCTCCCGGGGCAATATCACCCAGGAGATGAAGATCATCGGCGAGACGGACCATACCGGTACCACCGTGACCTTTAAGCCGGACCCGGAGATGTTCGACACGTTGGAGTACGACTATGAGACGCTGCACACCCGTATGCGGGAGCAGGCGTTCCTGAACGCTGGTCTGCGGATCACTATCAGCGACGCCCGGCCGGGCAGAGAGAAGTCCGAGGCCATGTGCTATGAGGGCGGCATCCGGGAGTTCGTTACCTACATCAACCGGAACAAGACCCCGCTCCATGAGGAGGTCATCTATCTCTCCGGCGCCAAGGGCGACAGCACGGCGGAGATCGCCATCCAGTATAACGACGGCTACAACGAGACGCTGGTGTCCTTCGCCAACGATATCCATACGCCGGAAGGCGGCATGCACGAGACGGGCTTCAAGGCGGCCCTGACCCGCGTACTGAATGCCTACGGCCTGAAATACGGCATGATCAAGGAGGGCGATAAGGTCTCCGGCGAGGACGTGCGCGAGGGCATCACGGCGGTGATATCCGTGAAGCTGACAGAGGCCCAGTTCGAGGGTCAGACCAAGGCCAAGCTGGGCAACGCCCACATCCGCACGCTGGTGGACAGCATCGTCAACGACCAGCTGGCGGTGTATCTGGAGGAGCATCCCGTGGTGGCCCGCACCATTCTGGATAAGGCCATGACCGCCAACCGCGCCCGCGAGGCGGCGCGGAAGGCGCGTGAGTCCATCCGCCGCAAGACGGTGCTGGGCGGCGCGGCCATGCCGGATAAGCTCCGGGACTGCAACGAGAACAACCCCGAGCTGACAGAGCTGTACATCGTGGAGGGCGACTCCGCAGGCGGCTCCGCCACGGCGGGACGGGACAGCCGTTTTCAGGCCATCCTGCCCCTGTGGGGCAAGATGCTCAACGTGGAGAAGGCCCGGGTGGACAAGGTCTACGGCAACGACAAGCTCCAGCCCGTCATCATCGCGCTGGGCGCCGGTATCGGCGAGGAGTTCGACGAGAACAAGCTGCGCTATCACAAGATCATCATCATGGCCGATGCCGATGTGGACGGCGCCCATATCCGCACCCTGCTGCTGACCTTTTTCTTCCGGTATATGCGGCCCCTCATTGAGGAGGGTTATGTCTACTCCGCCGTGCCGCCGCTCTATAAGCTGACCCGGGGCAAGACCTCCCGGGTGGCCTACTCTGACGAGGAGCGTGACCGGGTGTCCAACGAGATGCGGAACGGCGACCCCAACGTGAAAATCGGTATCAGCCGGTTTAAGGGTCTGGGCGAGATGGACGCCCATGAGCTGTGGGAGACGACTATGGATCCCAACACCCGGACGCTGCGGCGCATCACGCTGGATGACGCGGTGAAGGCCGACGCCACGTTCACCGTCCTCATGGGCGAGAAGGTGGAGCCCCGCAAGGAGTTTATCGAGCAGCGCGCCAAGTACGCGGTAAATCTGGATTATTAAGGAGGTCGTGTCAGTATGAGCAAAAAGCCCCAATACGACCCGGAAGAAATACGTTTTCCCAACCAGCATATCGTAGAGTCCCCGCTGGTGCCGGAGATGGAGAACTCCTATATCGAGTACGCCATGTCCGTCATCGTGGGCCGTGCGCTGCCTGACGTGCGGGACGGCCTGAAGCCCGTGCACCGGCGTATCCTGTACGCCATGTACGAGGATAACCTGACCAGCGACAAGCCCTTCAAGAAGTCCGCCACCTGCGTGGGCGATGTGCTGGGCCGGTATCACCCTCACGGCGACGCCTCCGTGTACGACGCGCTGGTGCGTCTGGCGCAGGATTTCTCCATGCGCTATATGCTGGTGGACGGCCACGGCAACTTCGGCTCCGTGGATGGCGACCCTCCTGCCGCCTACCGTTACACCGAGGCGCGTCTGAGCAAGATCTCCAACGAGATGCTCCGCGACATCGAAAAGGACACGGTGGACTGGGACCCCAACTTCGATGAGAGCCGCAAGGAGCCCCGTGTGCTGCCCTGCCGGTTCCCCAATCTGCTGGTGAACGGCTCCAGCGGTATCGCCGTGGGCATGGCCACCAACATCCCGCCCCACAACCTGCGGGAGGTCATCGGCGCCTGCATCTGCGTGCTGGATAACCCGGACGCCACCCTCGGCGACCTGATGGAGCACGTCAAGGGCCCCGACTTCCCCACGAAGGGCATCATCATGGGACGCAGCGGCATCCGCGCCGCCTACGCCACCGGCCGGGGCCGGTTGATGGTGCGCGCCCGCCACGAGTTCGAGGAGTTCGGCAGCGGCCGCACCCGCATCATCATCACGGAGCTGCCCTATCAGGTGAACAAGCGGATGCTCATCAAGGCCATCGCCGACCAGGTGGAGGACAAGCGGCTGGAGGGTATCTCCGACATCCGGGATGAGTCCGACCGCAACGGTATGCGTATCGTGATCGAGCTCAAGCGCGATGCCAATCCCCAGGTAGTGCTGAACCGCCTGTTCGCCCAGACCCAGCTCCAGACCACCTTTGCCATCAATATGCTGGCGCTGGTGGAAAACCAGCGGCAGCCGAAAATACTGTCCCTGCGGCACATCATTGACGAGTACCTGAAATTCCAGGAGGAGATCATCATCCGCCGGACCCGCTTCGACCTGAAAAAGGCCCAGGAGCGCGCCCACCTGCTGGAGGGCCTGCTGATCGCCCAGGACAATATCGACGAGGTCATCAAAATCATCCGCAGCAGCTACGACAACGCCAAGGAGAACCTGATGCAGCGCTTCGGGCTGGACGACGTGCAGGCCCAGGCCATTCTGGATATGCGCCTGAAGGCGCTGCAGGGTCTTGACCGGGAGAAGCTCCAGACCGAGTACAAGGAGCTGGAGGAGAAGATCGCCTACTTCCTGCGTATCCTCAGTGACGAGGGCCTGGTGAAGTCCATCCTCAAGGAGGAGCTGACCGCCATTGCCGACAAGTTCGGCGACGACCGCAAGACCGAGATCCAGGACGTGGAGGACGAGCTGGACATCGAGGACCTGATCGAGGAGGAGCAGTGCGTCTTCACCCTGACGGAGAACGGCTACATCAAGCGCACGCCGGTCAGCGAATACGCCGCTCAGAGTAAGGGCGGCATGGGCAAGAAGGGCATCACCACCCGTGAGGAGGACACGGTGGTGGACGTGTTCACCGCGTCTACCCACGACTATATCCTGTTCTTTACCGACACCGGCAAGGTCTACCGCAAGAAGGGCTATCAGATCCCGGAAAGCGGCAAGGCAGCCAAGGGTGTGAACATCGTCAACATCATTCAGGTGGAGACGGGCGAGCGCGTACAGGCCATGCTCCACTTCCGCGAGACGGGCGACGAGGAGCTGTACCTGTTCATGACCACCCGGAACGGCACGGTGAAGCGTCTGGAGGTCAGCGCCCTGAAGAACCTGCGGAACAACGGCATCCGCGCCCTGACGCTGGACGAGGGCGACCAGCTGATCTCCGTGACGGAGACGCGGGGGCATGACCGTATGCTTATCGCCACCCACGACGGACAGGCGGTGTGCTTCGACGAGGCGGATGTGCGCGCCATGGGACGTACCGCCGTGGGCGTCCGGGGCATTCGCCTGCGGGAGGGCGACTATGTCATTGGCGCCGCCCGCGCCGACGCGGGCAAGACCGTGCTGTCCATCACCGAGAACGGCTACGGCAAGCGGACGCCTATTGAGGAGTACCGCATCACCAACCGCGGCGGCATGGGTATCCGCAACTATATGGTCACGGACAAGACCGGCCCGGTGGTGGGCATGAAGGTGGTGGACGGTACCGAGGACCTGCTGCTGGTAACGGCGGCGGGCATCCTGATCCGCACCCCTGTGGAAAACATCCGCGTGGCGGGACGTGCCACCCAGGGCGTCATCGTCATGCGCTTCAAGGAGGAGGGCGACCGGGTCATCTCGTTGGCTCTGGCCGATCCCGAGGAGAAGGAGCAGCCCGTGTTGGAGGAGGCCCCGCTGTGAACGGCTCCGGGCTGGACATCATCGCGCGGATAGAGACGCCCTTTGCGGAGAAGTTCGGCGTGCCGCGGCAGAGCGGCATTGCCGACAGCCCCGGACGCATCGTGTTCGAAAAGCCCTTCCGGGATGTGGATGCGGTGCGGGGCCTGGAGGGCTTTTCACACATCTGGCTCATCTGGCAGTTTGACCGGGCGCAGCGGCAGAGCTGGTCGCCCACGGTGCGGCCGCCCCGGCTGGGCGGCAACGAGCGCGTGGGCGTGTTCGCCACCCGTTCGCCCTTCCGGCCCAACGGCCTGGGGCTCTCCGCCGTGGAGCTGGAGCGTGTGGCGTTGGACGAGCCGGAGGGTCCGGTGCTGTATGTCCGCGGCGCGGATATGGTCAGCGGAACGCCCATCGTAGACATCAAACCCTATCTGGCCTACGCGGACAGCTATCCCGACGCCGCCGGCGGCTTTACCGGCGGAGACGCCGGCGCGGTGCTGACGGTGGACTTTCCCCCGGAGCTGCTGGCGCAGTTTGACAGCGGACAGCGCCACGGGCTGCTGAGCGCCCTGGCCGCCGACCCGCGGCCCCGGTATCAGGACGACCCCGACCGCGTGTACGGCATGGCTTACGCAGGAAAGAACGTGCGCTTTACCGTGCAGGACGGGACCGTGCGCGTCGTTGGGGTGGAGTGAAGGAAGGATATATGAGAACCGTTACGATCTACACCGACGGAGCCTGCTCCGGCAATCCCGGCCCGGGCGGCTGGGGGGCCATCCTCAGCTACAAGGGAACGGAAAAGGAACTCTCCGGCGGCGCGGCCCAGACCACCAACAACCGCATGGAGCTGACCGCCGTCATCGAGGCGCTGCGGCTTTTGAAGGAGCCGTGCGTGGTGGAGCTGTACAGCGACAGCAAGTACGTCATCGACGCACTGGAAAAGGGCTGGGCCAGAAGCTGGCAGCAGCGGGGCTGGGTGAAAAGCGACAAAAAGCCGGCGCTGAACCCGGACCTGTGGGAGCAGCTGCTGGCGCTGACCGATATTCACGAGGTGCGCTGCCGCTGGGTGAAGGGCCACGCGGAGAACGAAAAAAATAACCGCTGCGACCAGATGGCTGTGGCCGAGAGCAGAAAGTTTCAGTGAAATGCGCTGTCTGCTGTGGAAAAAACGCGGCGTAAAAGACAGAATTCACAAATTGTTCATGGCCGCTTCAAGATTCGGCCAAAATTAGAGGGTATTATAGCATCATCCAAAGGAACAACACTTCCTGATGTGATTTTCTCTCTCTCCTAACACAAACACACGGAAACACCCCGGCCCAATGGCCGGGGTGTTTCTGCTTTTTTTTGCTTTCGGTAATGTCTGTTTGCTTGCTTTTCGGTTTACGCAGCGTTTACCTGGTTGTCCTCTGTATGTGCTGCTTATGCGCTCTTTTTTATACTTTTGAGTCAGTTATGGTGTGCCTTTGTGTTCCGGAAGGCTCCAAAGCCCTGTATTCTCAAAAGGCGGAGAGAAAAAAGACGCACAAAAGGAAACGGGGCTCAGTTATAATAATCGGTCTCGTCGGTCAGCGCCATGGGCAGGCCGTTGTGGTAGACCGGCAGGGTCTGGAATTTGAAGCGGCTGGCCCGATGCAGGGCGTCGATGCGCTCCTTGATGGCCGGGTCCACCACGCCGCGGCGGACGTACTCGTTCACCGCGCGGTAGGGGAAGCCCAGATTGTCCTCGTCGGTCAGGCCGGTGAGGCCGTCGGACGGCGGCTTGATGAGGAACTTCTCCGGCAGGCCAAGCTGACGGCCCAGGGCGACGACCTCCTCGGTGGTGTACATCCCCAGGGGGGAGAAGGCGCCGGCGCTGTCGCCGTAGATGGTGCAGTAGCCCACCCAGTCCTCGCTGAGGTTGCTGGTGTTGATGACGATGCCGCCCTCTACGGACTGGGCCACGGCGTACAGGGTGGCCATGCGGACGCGGCTGGGCAGATTGACCTTCGTCTGGCGGCTGGGGGTCAGGCCCGCTTTTTCCATCTCGTTCAGCACGCCCTGAACGGCGTCGTGGATGTTGATGGTGGTGTGGGGCAGGTCCAGGTGCTCCACCAGCGCCTGGGAGTAGTCGATGTCCGGCTGGACGCCGTCGGGCATGAGGACGCCGAGGACGTTTTCGCGGCCATAGGCGGCCACGGCCAGGGCGGCCACGGTGGAGCTGTCCTTGCCGCCGGAGATGCCGATGACGGCGGTCTTGCCGTGGCAGGTATTCATCTGCTCGGCCATCCACTCCAGCAGGCCGGCCAGCTGTATCTGGGGGTTGAATTCCATGTGCGATACCTCCCGTTCCGAAGTTTTGATGTCCTATTGTACCGCGTCGGGGAGGATTTTGCAAGGGCTATCCCAGCAGGGCCGCTGCATCCTCCGGCGTCAGGCCGGGCTGGAGCGCCAGGGTGACGCCATAGCCGATGAGCCGGCCCAGCTCACGGACGCGGCGGTCGATGTCCTGGGGCGTGACAAACAACCCGGAGGGCGGGGCGTCCTCGCCGCCGCAGAGGGCCGCGCCATCGATGACCGTGGGGACGCCCAGGGCGATGACCGGCACGCCAAGCGTCCGGGCGTTGACCGCCTTGCGGTGATTGCCTACGCCGCTGCCGGGGATCAGGCCCGTGTCCCCCAGCTGCACGGTGGCACACAGCCGGTGACGGCTGCGGGCGGCCAGCGCGTCGATGGCGATGACCGCGCGGGGACGCACATGGTCGAGCACGCCCCTGACGATCTCGCCGGCCTCGACGCCCGTCTGACCGAGCACG
>OLNW01001910.1_pt1 | contig 19158 bp, 16 predicted proteins | sample 1672121 | NCBI WGS metagenome assembly OLNW01 (sample SAMEA3136648, study PRJEB25190) | human gut metagenome
CGGCCATGAAGCTCCTCCTTCATCGTTGTCGGCCGGACCACCTTGGCACAACGCCAGGTTGGTGTCGGGATCGCAGAGCCAACTCTCTCCCCCGACTCTTGATAAACGGATGTTCGCGGACGCAATTCGTGCGCCCTCGTTTATGCACGCGGTACTTTACCACATCGTTGTCTATTCTAATTGAGAACAAAAAAGAAACAATTCTCAACCGCAGCCGTTTCGCGGAGCTTCTCCCCGCCACCCTTCCCAATGCGTCGGGCTCATGACGGCCTCAGCCCCATCAGCATTCCATCGGCATCCCGCCGCCTCGGCGGGGCCTTGCAATGCTACACTCATCACGACAGACCGACACCCCTCGGAAGGAGCGGGCATGCTGAGCAACAACGCCTATACGCAAGAGTATTTCGACATTATGGAGAGCTTGGGCGGCGACATCGAGAGCCGCCGCGCCGCCTACGATTACATGAAGAATTCCACCGCTATCGTGCACCATCAGGTGATTTCCACCTCCTTCGTGCCGCGCCTCTACGATCGACGCACGCGCGAGATCATGCGCACCACGGTCGAGACGACGCACCGCATTCTTTGCAAGGTGATCGAGCACTACCTCGAAGACCCCGACTACCGCACCATCTTCGACTACGACCCGCGCTTAGCCGAGCTCATCTTGGTGCCGCGCGGCTATGACGCCGTGCTCCCCTTCGCGCGCTTCGACATCTTCCTCGACGAAGAGACCGGGGAAGTCGCCTTCTGCGAGTTCAACGGCGACGGATCCTCGGGCATGAACGAGAACCGCGAGATTACCAACTCGCTCGCGAACGCGAAGACCTTCCAGGAGTTCGCGCGCCGCCACAAAGTCGAGCCTTGCGAGCTCTTCGATGCCTGGGTGGAGGACTTCATCAGCATCTACCATACCTACAAGGGGCGCGTCGAGCATCCCCGCTTCGCCATCTGCGACTACCTGCAAAATGGCGTCGTAGACGAGTTCCACCTGTTCGCAAAGAAGTTCGAGGAACACGGCTACCCGTGCTGCGTGTGCGACGTGCGCGACCTCACCTTCGACGGCGAGGTGCTCCACAACGCGCAGGGCCAACCCGTGCATGCCATCTGGCGCCGCTGCGTCACCAACGACGTGCTCGAGTTCTGGGACGACTCGCAGGCGCTCATCGAGGCCGTGCGCGCGCAGAAAGTGGCGCTCATCGGCAGCTTCGCCGGGCACATCGTACACGACAAACAGATCTGCGAGGCGCTTTTCCACCCGAAGACGCAGGCATTCCTCACCGACGAGGAAAACGCGTTCGTCGCGCGCACCGTCCCCAAGACGCGCTACCTCGACTCGAGCGAGGTGGACCTTGACGAGGTGCGCGCGAACAAGGATGCCTGGATCGTAAAGCCAACCGACGCCTACGGGGCCGCCGACGTGTACGCCGGGTGCTTCCAAACGCAGGAGAAGTGGAACGAGATCATCGACCGGTTCGCCAACGGTGCCGCAGGCGCGCCATTCCTGGTGCAGCGCTACATCACGCCGTACAAGACGCACATCTTAGAGCCCGACCACGACATCGAGAACCTCTCCGACGAGGAAGTCGACCGCACGGGCGCCATGTACAACAATCTGGAGGGGCTCTACTGCTACAACGGGCGCTTCCAGGGTGTGTTCAGCCGCCTGGGGCCCCTGCCTACCATCTCGAAGCCCATGCGCGGCATCACCGCAGCAACCATCTGGGTCGACGAGTAGGGCGGCGGGCGCATGGGCTTGGGAAACCGCATCGTGTCGGTGGTGTGCGCGATCTGCCTTGCGGTGAGCTTCGTTGCCGCCGGTTTTGTCGCTGTCGCCGTTCCCGACAACGCGACGGTATCGCTTGCCGACACCTATGCCGGGGCCACCAACCCGACGACGCCGTTTTCGCACGAGGAGCTTTGCGACATGGCACTCGCGGGAAAGCGCTATACCTTTGATAAAAACGACAGATTCGCCCTCAACCAGGCCATTTACGATATCAACGCGCAAGCGGAAGCCGACGGGCGCGCACACCGCGGCTCGCTTGACACCGCCTTGTGGGACGAGATGGCCGCACGAGACAAGGTGAGCGGAGCCGACTCGGCAAACGCCGCTTCGACCTCGCTGTTCTTCGGCCTCGCGAACACGTTTGGGGGATCCTACGACGAAGCCGACGACCTGGCGCGCATGCGCACACTGCAGCCGAGCAGCGAGAACGTGGACATGCTGCTCGCGCAGGCGTCCGACGCCTACGTGCTCGACCCCGAGGCGTTCGAGCACCTTGACGACGTATTCGGCGTTCTCGCGACAGCCGAACCCGTCGTGCTGGGCGTGTTCATCGCGGCCGTACTCACCGCCGTGGGCGTCGGGTGCGCGAGCGGAAGAAGAACGTTCGGGACGGTTTTGCTCTGCGCGGGTTTGGGAACGATTGCGATTTTCGCCATCTTGGGAATATGGGCCGCCATCGACTTCGAAGGGCTGTTCGCCGTGTTCCACAGCTTGTTCTTTGCGCAGGGCAGCTGGGTGTTCAGCGCCGACTCGCTGCTCATCACCATGTACCCCGAGCCCTTCTGGATCGGCATGGGAGCAATCTGGCTTGCCACGACGATCGCCGTGAGCGCCGTTTCAGCAATCGCGGGCTTCGCGCTGCGCCACGCCTAGCTTCTCGCCACCTTCGCCGAGATCCCGACGTAGATTGTCGCAATACGGTGCAATCCCTGCCATCAGGCGCGAAAGCGAGTATCATATGCAGGTTGAAACGACTTCCAAAAGACGAAAGAGGAATCCGTGACTGACAAACCCGTACGCGTACGCTTCGCACCCTCGCCCACGGGGCGCCTGCACGTCGGCGGCGCGCGCACCGCAATCTATAACTGGGCATTCGCCCGCGCGATGGGCGGCACCTTCATCCTGCGCATCGAGGACACCGACCCCGAACGCTCAACCGAAGAGAACGTCCAGGTCATCTTGAACGCCATGAAGTGGCTCAACCTCGACTGGGACGAAGGTCCTGAAGTCGGCGGCGACGCGGGCCCCTACTTCCAGACCCAGCGCTTCGACACCTACAAGACCGCGCTCGAGCGCCTGAAGGACCGCGGGGCGGTCTACCCCTGCTTCTGTTCGAAGGAACTGCTCGACCAGAAGCGCACGAAGGCGGAAGCGGAGGAAGGCGGCTACGCAGGATACGACCGCACGTGCCGCGACATCGACCCCGCCGAGGCACAGCGCCGCATCGACGCAGGCGAACCGCATGTTTGGCGCCTGAAGGTGCCACTTGACCACGGCCCCATCGAGTTCGACGACGCCGTGTACGGGCACGTCTCCTTCCCCGCCGACGTTATGGACGACATGATCGTCGTGCGAACCGACGGAACGCCCACCTACAACTTCGCGGTCGTATGCGATGACGCGAACATGGGGATCACGCACGTTATCCGCGGCGACGACCACCTCTCGAACACCCCGCGCCAGATTCTCATCTACGAGGCGCTCGGCTACGACGTGCCCACCTTCGCGCACCTGTCGATGATCTTAGGCCCCGACGGGAAGAAGCTCTCCAAGCGCCACGGCGCAGCGAGCGTCGAGGAGTTCCGCGACCGCGGCTTCCTGCCCGACGCGATGGTGAACTTCCTGGCCCTTCTGGGTTGGTCCCTCGACGGCGAGACGACGCTCATCAGCCGCGACGTGCTGTGCAGCGAGTTTTCGCTCGACCGCATCACGAAAAAGGACGCCGTGTTCGACGAAATGAAGCTCGAGTGGATGAACGGCCAGTACATCAAGGAGATGAGCGCCGGGGACTGGATCGACGCGAGCGTTCCTTGGCTTGCGCGCGCCCGCGCAGGCGTTGCCGCCGATGCCGAGATCTCCGAGGAGGAAATCCGCGAGACTGCGGCGGACATCGCGAACCGCCCCGAGTTTTACGAGAAGCTCTACCCGCTCGTTGCCGAGCGTGAGACGCGTCTTGTCGACGCTGCCGACAAGCTGGCCTACATGTTCTGGGGGCCGCGCGTCGAGGTGCTCGACGAGAAGAGCGTGAAGAAGGTGCTTCTGAAGGAAGGCGCGCGCGCCGACGAGGCGCTTGCAGCCTGTCGCGCCATCCTGGCCGATGAGAGCCGCGCATGGGAAGCGGGAACTCTCGAGGCCGCATGCCGCGAGCTCGGCGAGGAAGACGCGCTCAACATGAAGCTCAAGCTCGTACTGCAGCCGCTGCGCGTGGCCGTCTGCGGCAACATGGTCTCCCCGCCGCTGTTCGAGTCGATCGAGCTTTTGCCTCGCGAGGACGTGATCGCGCGCATCGACCAGGTCACCGCCGAGGTTTTCGGTGGGAACGAATAGCGACATCGAACAGGGCGCTCGCGACGCACAATCCGCCGCGAGCGCCCCTTCTACCTTGCGCGTCGCTTTGGGCGCTCCGCGCAAGGTGCTCTTCCTGCGCGATTTCTGCACGCGCCCCCAGGGCTCCAGCTGCATGAAGTGCATCGAGGCATGCCCGAAGGAGGCTATCGCCATCGCGAACGCCTCCGCCGCCGTCGATTCGCACGCCTGCACAAAATGCGGGATATGCGTTGGCGTGTGCGACGGCTTCGCGATTCCCGGTGCCTCAATCGAGGCGGTGTTCTCGCAGATGCGCAAAATCGCGCTCACGGGCGAGAAGGTCATTCTGACGTGCTCGTATCTGCTCCCTTCCAGCTTTACCCCAGCGGACAATGTGATCGTGCTACCATGCCTTGCGATGCTGCCGCCCGAGCTTTGGACCTGCGCGCTCGCGCTCGGCATCGACCTTGCCGTCGCCGTCATCTTCGAAGAATGCGAGGCATGCAAGCGCACTAAATCTCAGGGACTTGAGCGCTTTTCCCGCGCAATCGAGCAGGCGGAAGACGTCACCGAGTGCACCGTGGCGATTACCGACGACGTTCCCGAAGCACAGGTCGCCCCGACGCTCATGCAAACGCTTGGCGACGCATCGGGCAAGGACCGCCGCGAAGCGCTTCACGACTTGAAGGACCAGGCGGAAGACATCGCCTCGGGCGCATACCGCATGAAGCGCAACGAATCGCTGCGCGCCTTCCACGAGCAGCGCGACCACATGCTCGCCGACGAGCGCATCGGGGGCGCAGTCGGGACCCCCGAGCAAAACGCATACGCCGAGGGGGGCATGACGCGATGCACGCTCTCGCCTCGCCAGCGGATGCTGCTCGAAGCGGCAGATGTCTCTGACGCCGTCGCCGTGCGCAAGCGCGTAATGCTCTCGGCTACCGACATATCGCTTTGCGACAACAGCCTCGCCTGCGCGAAATCGTGCCCCACAGGCGCCCGCAGACCAAGCCCCAAGGATGGGCAACTCCTCTTCGAAGCGCGCCTGTGTATCGGCTGCGGACTGTGCGCAAACGCCTGCCCCCAAGGCGCCGCAAGCCTTCGCGAGGCATATGCCGGCGAGCTGCTCCCCCAACCTGACGACGAATAACAAAGAGAAGAAGGTGAAAATGCTCTCGGACAATCCAACACTTGAAGAGGTGGCCAGCTATTTCGCGAACGACCAGTTCGCCACGCGCGCGGCAGGCTGCACCGTCGTCGAAGCGAGGCGCGGACACGCGGTCTGCGAGATGAAGCTCGCCGAAATCCACCGCAACGCAACGGGGAACGTGATGGGCGGCGCCATCTTCACGCTCGCCGACTTCGCGCTCGCCATCGCCTGCAACATCGGTGAGTCCCCGAGCGTATCGGTGAGCAACACCATCGAGTACTTCTCGGCAACAAAGGGCAAAAAGCTTATCGCTACCTGCGATGTCGATAAATCGGGGCGCCGTCTGGGGTTCTACACCGTAGAAATCACCGACGACACGGGGCGGCGCATAGCGAAGATGTGCGCTACCTGCGCGCGGTAGACTTTTCCTTCCCGCCCGCTACGGAGACGAGCAGGATCATCGACACCATGAGCAAAAAGCCAGCCCAATCGTAGCCGGTGAACGAAGTTCCGAGCCACAGCGCGGCGAACACCGTCGCGCTCACCGGCTCCATGGCGCCGAGCAGGCTGCCCGTCACGGGACCCACGAGCGCGACGCCGTGCAGATACAGCGTGAAGGCCGCGAACGTTCCCAAAACGGCGATGGCGGCAAGGACGAACCAACCCGTCGCATCGAGAGCAGGCATGACGACGGCACCGCCCCACACGGCAGGTGCCGCCCACGCGATTCCCGCGGCAACGCCCCCGATAGCCATACCGATGCCCGTGGTCGGCAGCGTTCCCCACACGAACATAAGGCGCTTGGGATACATGATGTAAATCGCAACGGTAAGGCTGTTGACGAGCCCCCATGCAAGCCCTGCAGCAGGAAGCGCCAGGCTCGACGGGTCGCCTTGCGTTGCGATAAGGAAGGTTGCGGCCAGGGCAAGAACAAGCCCTAGCGCCTCTCCCACGCGTGGAGGCTTCTTTGCGAGCGCGCACGCGGCGAGCATGACCCACACCGTACCGAGCGATTGCAGCACTGTGGCTGTACCGGCATTGGTGCAGCCAATCGAGGCGATGTAGGAAAGCTGGCAGGCGAAGAGCCCGAAGACGCCGAAAATGACGAGGCGCCGAAACGAAGCTCTGTCGCGCAGCATCGCAACAAGGCGCTCACGGCGCGTCGCAAGCAGCAGCACCAAGAACAGCGCACCCGAGCCGAGCATGCGGGCCGCGGTGATGAAGGAGGCGTCGATGTCGTAGTGCGCGAACAGGTACTGCGAGCACGCACCCGAGAAGCCCCAGAGCGCACCGCCCGCAAGCGCGCACACCACGCCAAAGAGAAAGCGCTCTCTACTCCCCTTCCCCACTGCTGAGCTCCTTTAAGAAATCGAGGACCGCACCGAAGAGCGCATCGCCTTCTTCAACCTTGAAATACCTAGTGGGAAGCGTGAGCTTGCGTTTCTCCGCAAGATAGCGGCCGCCCGCTCGGCGAATCGGCACCATCTTATCGCGCGGCACGGCGACCGGCTCGACGATGAGCTTTCCGCCCGCGACCGTCACCGTGCTCATATGATGCTCGTTCGCAAACGCCTTCACGCGCGCCTTCGCGAACAAGTTCCTTGCCGCAGCGGGCATCTCCGGCCGCTTGGCGAGCATGTCCTGCTCGATGGCCTCGACGTCTTCCATCGTCGCCGCCGACGCGATCTTTCGGTACCACAGCACGCGCTCATCGGTATCGGGAACGTACTCTTCCGGCAGGTAGGTATGGCCCGGCAAGTTCACGGTGATGTCGGAGAGCGCCGGCGGCAGCCCGTCGGCAGCGCCCGCGTCGCCCTCGCGCGTGGCGGCAACCGCCTGCTCGAGCATCTGTGCGAACAAGTCGAAGCCGACCGCGCTCATGTTGCCTGACTGCTCGGCGCCAAGCAGACTTCCCGCGCCGCGAATCTCGAGGTCGCGCATAGCGATGCGCATGCCGCTGCCGAGCTCGGTGTGCTCGTCGAGCGCCGTCAGGCGCGCCTCGGCCTCCTCGGTCAGGTTCACGTTGTCGGGGAACATGAAGTATGCGTAGGCCTGGACCGATGAGCGCCCGACGCGCCCCTTCAGCTGGTACATCTGCGCCAAGCCGAGGCGCTGGGAATCCTCGATCACAAGCGTGTTCGTATGCGGGTTGTCGATGCCGCTCTCGATGATGGTCGTCGCCACGAGCACGTCGAGCTCGCCTGCGCTGAAGTCCTCCATCACGCGCTCGAGCTCCTCGCGCGACATCTGCCCGTGCGCGACGCCGACGCGCGCCTCGCCCGCCGCCGCCTGCACGCGCGCCACGGCATCCTCGATCGAGTGGACGCGGTTGCTCACGTAGTACACCTGGCCGCCGCGCGCAAGCTCGCGCCTGATAGCGCCGGAGACGATGTCGGGGTCCCATTCCCCCACATGCACCTCAACCGGCCTGCGATCACCCGGCGGCGTCAAGATAAGGCTCATATCGCGCACGCCCGACAGCGACATCTGCATGGTGCGTGGAATCGGCGTTGCCGAAAGCGTCAGGACGTCGATCGACTCGCGCAGGTTTTTCATCTGCTCCTTGTGGCCCACGCCGAAGCGCTGCTCCTCGTCGATGATCACCAGTCCCAAGTCGTACGGGTTCACATCGCGCGAGAGGAGCCGATGCGTGCCGACGAGCACCGACACGCTGCCGTCAGCGAACCCCGCCAGCGCCCGCGATTGCTCAGCCGGCGTACGAAAACGCGAGAGCACCTCGACCGTCACGCCGAAGGGCGCGAAGCGATCGTGGAAGTTCGCGAAATGCTGTTGCGCGAGGATTGTTGTCGGGCAGAGGACCATGACCTGCTTGCCGTCCTGCGTCGCCTTGAAGGCTGCGCGCAAGGCGACCTCCGTCTTCCCGAAACCGACGTCGCCGCAGATGAGACGGTCCATCGGGCGCGAGCTTTGCATGTCCGCCTTCACATCGGCGATAGCCGCGAGCTGGTCGGGCGTCTCCTCGTAGGGGAACGACTCCTCCATCTCGCGCTGCGCCGCGGTATCCGGGCCGAAGCTGAAGCCCTGCGTCGCCGCGCGGCGCGCGTACACGTCGACCAAATCGAACGCAAGCTTTTTGGTCGCCTTGCGCGCCTTTGCCGTCGCACGCGACCAATCCGACGTGTTCAGCCTAGTGAGGCGCGGGCTTGCCCCCTCGGGGCCCACGTAGCGCGTCACGCGGTCAAGCTGCTCGACCGGAACGAACAGCTTATCGCCTTCCGCATACTTCAAAAGCAGGTAGTCGCGCGCCGTGCCGTCGATCTCGCGCCTTACAAGGTCCTCGAAGAAGGCGACGCCGTGGGCAGCGTGGACAACGTAGTCGCCCGGCTTATAGGGGAAAGTCACCTCCGTGATGTCGGTCCGCCTGCGCGCGCGGGCCGTCGTCTGGGTGCCCTGGGTGTCGGAGAGCGCCACGATCGCGAGCTTCGCCTTCGGGAAGATCATTCCCAAGGGGACGTCGATGTCGACAACATTAACGACTGACCTGCGAAGACAGCGCTTCGCCGACCCGTCACCCGAAAGGCCGTCCGACTCCGAGAAGTTCGCGTCGAGCGCCTCCTGGAAAGCAATGCCGCTATCGACGAGCGCGAGCTCGATGTCGTGGCGCGCGCGTGGCTCCGGCGCGCAAAGGGCCACTGTGTTGCCCCCCTCGACGAGGCTCACCAAGCGACCGAACAGCTTGTCGGGATGCCCAGCAACTTCGACCCGCTTCACGGGAAGTTCGACGTCGATCGTGCCGCCGACGCGCATGATCGACACGTACGTCGCGCGAACGCCCCCGCCGAAGTCGAGCGCGGTCGGCCCAGCGTAGAGCCCCGCCGCGGGAATCTTCGTCCCCTTCGCGCGCGCCTCTATTTCCTGATACGCATGCGTGGCGTCGTCGAAAAGCGAGCGCGGCTCGATAAGGCATGTCATCGTATCGGGACCCGCCCACGCGCCGAGCGTCACCGGCTTATCGTAGAGATGAGGAAGCAGCGCGTCAGCGCCCTCGAAGCGAAGCCCGCCGTCGAGCTTCTCGAGCATGTCGCGCAAAACCGCGTTCGATTTCGCGGGCGCCGTGATCTTCTTGCGCGCGCGGGCAATCGTCTCCGCCGAACAGGAGTACTCTCGCACCGGGTATATCTCGACGCGCGAGAGCGGGGAGATGGTCTGCCCCGTCGAGGGGACGATGCGCCTGATCTCGTCCACTTCGTCTCCGAATAAATCGATGCGCACGGGATACGTGAGGTTACCAGGGAAGACGTCGATCGTGCCTCCATGCACGGCGAAGGTGCCCGGCCCGTCGAGCTCGCCGGTGTTCGCGTAGCCGCGATCCTCGAGCGCGCGGGCCACGTCCTCGAAAGCCTCGACGCAGCAGCGCTCGCGCATCGCGCTTGGAAGCGCCGCCTCACCTTCCCGCGCCGTATCGGCAAGCTCGACACCCGCCTCGAACACGAGGGGAGCCGCCACAAGGCTTTCTTTCGGCGGCATCATCCTGATAAGAGCACGGGCGCTCGCCACGACGACGCATGGCCTGCCGCATGCAAGCGAGAAGGCGGCCTCCATACGGCGGGCGACCTTGCGGGCATCGGGCGTTTTCGGGGAGAAGGGGGTATCGGAGCGCTCGGGGAACAGCAGCACGCGGTCCTCCCCCAAATACGCCGCCATATTGCGAGCGAAGGCAATAGCGGCATCCTCACCTGCGACGACGACGAGCGTCGGGCGTGGCGAGCGAGAGAACTGAGCGCTCGCGAGGAAGGGACGCGCAGATGACGCGACTCCAAGCGTCGCATCGGTTCCCGCATCGAGCTTTCCCCAAAAGTCATCTAACGCGCCCGATTTCTCGAGCACGAACGTCAGCGAATCGATGAGCATGCGCGTCCTTCCAAGCATCTGCGGGGCGAAACAGCCCGCAGACAGCACAAAGAGCCGCATCGCGCGCCTTTATGAGGGGAAACGCGAATACGGCTTCAATTTTGATATTGTTCCCAACAGGGAGTTTTCCAAGAACAAGTGTATCACAGCGGGCCTTCGCACCCCAGCCGCCCATGCCCGCATCTCCCAAACCATCACGATGATTCAAAAAAGTACACGCTTCGTGCCAGAATTCGGGTTCAGGCGTGCACTCATTCCCTCGAACCCCGAAGAAGCCGCTATACTTTCAGCGGAGAGGAAAGGATGAGCCATGCCCCGTGAGACCGTCGCCGCGAAACGCGAGCGAGCCATCGAGATCGCCCGCCGAATGAATGAGCGCTACCCCAAGGCGGAATGCGCTCTGCATTACGATGGCGAACCATTTCGACTGGTCATCGCCGTGTTACTTTCCGCGCAAACGACCGACAAAGGCGTGAACAAGGTGACGCCCGCGCTCTGGAAGCGCTACCCCACCCCTGCCGACCTTGCGTCGGCCGACGTCACCGACGTCGAAGAGATCATCCGCGCCATCGGCTTCTATCGCACGAAGGCCGCGAATTGCGTAAAGTGCGCCCAACTGGTGATCTCGGAGTACGGTGGAGAAATCCCGCGGGATATCGACGAGCTGCAAAAGCTTCCCGGCGTGGGAAGGAAAACCGCGAACGTCGTGCTCAACGAGGCATTCGGAATCGTCGAAGGCATCGCGGTGGACACGCACGTCTTTCGGATCGCGCACAAGCTGAAGCTCGTCGGCCCCTCGGCCGACACGCCCGCGAAAACGGAAACCGCCCTGCTCAAGCTCTACCCGCGCGACTTATGGGGGCCGATCAACCATCAATGGGTGCTCTTCGGGCGTGAAACGTGCATTGCGCGGCGGCCAAAATGCGAGGAGTGCTTCCTTGCCGACCTGTGCCCGAGCTGCGACAAGAAATAACGCTTAAAGAAGGCACTCCCGCAAGCGAAGCGCCTTCACTCGCCGCCTTCGCCCATCACATGCAGCCCACCGCCAAGCACCGCTCAAACGCCCAAATTAACGTCGTCACAAGGCAGTTGAGCAGCGCGCCGACGCAAACCTCACGAGAAAAGTCGCTCACGGCAGTCGCAACGTGCACTCCCCCCACAAACATCTACCGAACGTTGCCGTACGCGAGGGCAAGCTCCTCGGGCGACGCCCCCTTCTCATAACGCGAGCGGAGGCGCGCCATGTTTACCCACACCCGCAGGAGATTGACCTCCCCATCGGGAAAACGCCGCGCCGACGTGCGGATGCGATGCTTTGCCATACCAAGCGGCTCGCCGAGGCGCTTCAGGTTCAAGGCGAATTGGAAATCCTCCATAAGCGGCACATCGGGAAACATCCCTGCCTTAAAGAATAGGTCCCTATCGATAAAGAGACCCTGATCGCCATACGAGATATGGCGGAACCTCACCCGCAGGTTCGACATCGCCTGGCAGAGCATGAGCACCGGCGCCGCGTCTGCCCCCCCTCCTTGCCGTGACGCATGCTCGCGGTAGAGCTGCTGCGAACCAAAACAGCGAGAGCCGCGAGCGCAAAGAGAATGAACAGGGCTGTGACCAGCATCTTTGTACCACCAGTGAGCATACCGCCCACATAGGAGTACACAATCGTCGCCGGAAGCTGCCCAATACCTGTCGCGACCATGAAGCCCTTAAAAGGCATCGAAGTCAAACCCGCAAAGTAGCTCACGAAATCGAACGAGACGACCGGGAGGAGACGCGCGATGAGCACGCTTTGGTCTCCATGCCGCTCGAAAAACCGCTCGATGACTGTAAGTCCCGTTTTCGAGCACAGCTTCTCGACCGCTTCGCGCCCAAGCGGTCGAGCAATCCAAAAGCAGGCCGCCACGACGACGACCGCGATGGCGATTCGCGATACCCAAGCGTTGCGCTTGGAAGCCACGTATTCCTACCTGGAGAAACTAGGCTTCGGTTGCGCCGGTCCAAACCTTCATGCCGCCCTCGAGGGTGAACGCATTGTCCATGTTCGCGCCGATGACGGAAAGCACATTGGTTCCGGCCTGGGCATAGGTTTTGCCGGAGTAGCAGATGAGCACAAGCTTCTTGTCCGCGCCGCTCTCGGAACCGGTAGCGTCCTTAAGGGCCGCCTTCATCGTGTCGACGCCGTTCTGGAAGTCGCCGCCCTTGCAAGCGTCCATGTCAGCCGCGATAGCGCCCTTGATGTGACCCGCCTTGTAGTCATCGGCCTTGCGCAGGTCGATGAACACGTAATCGGATGAATCAAGATTAGCCTCGGCATCTGCCGGAGTATTAATTTGTACGAGATTGTCAGCCTTCAAGACGACGCAGAATCGCCATGACCTAAAGCCCACCCTTGTTCTGGGCACCGCGCGCAAGGCAGAAGGCGCGAATAATTTACCCGATAATACCCGTTGCAGAATGGGCATTCGGTTGGTAAGGCCGTGGGAAGTGATATCATTCGGCACTCGAATAACGCAAATCCAACCTGCGCTATTCGAAAGCAAGCGGCCTCTTTTTCAGGTAAAAGCCGCGGCGATGCAACTCGGCGACGAGCGTTTCCACCAAAAGAGGGAGCGCCGAGCGCACAGGCTCGGTCAAATCCATCGCATACTCGGAAGGGGACATGTTGGCAACCTGCATCCCCAGGCAATAGCCTTCGGCCTCGTACCCAAGAAGCGACGCAGCGTCAAAAAGGTCGACGAGCTTCAAATCGTGCAGCGAGGCCATCGCCCCGGAATGCCTGGCCATGGCGTCGGGCGAGAAGCGGTACACCGTGCCCGGGGCATCGCCTGTGCCATCAACCGCATCGACCGTGATGATCACGTCGTAGCTCTCCACGTAGGGAAGCATATCCAAGCTCATGCAGCCGACATCGAAAAGCCGCACGTTTTCAGGGACCTCGTAATCGCGCAGCACGGCATCGTACACGGCAGGTCCCACTCCCTCGTCGAGCATAAGTCGGTTCCCCACGCAGAAAACGGCGGCTCTCCTCTCCCCCATACGTCTACACCCCCAATCCTGGACGGATGACAAGATTGTAGTAGGTCGCAGCGGCAATCATAACGCAGCCGACGATGACGGAAACGACAGCCCAGATCCGCTGGCGCGAGAGATACTTCGCGCGAGAGACACCGCGCTCCGCCGCACGGTGAGCCGCAAACGGCTGGCTCACGATGGAGAAGACCACCGTAGCTGCCGTCAGAAGCAGGAACACGATCACCGCGAACACGACGGAGAGCACGCTCGGAGTCGCGAAAGCCGTGTAAAAGGTGTTGTCGGCGAAAAGCCAGATAGGGTAAAACAAGATGGCAGCCCACATACCGTGCGCCGGCCCCCAAATGGGCGGCAAGAAGAGCGCGCCGATGTTCACGCGCGGGACGCCCTTCAGGAACTCCTCTTCGCGGGCAATTTCCTCATCAGTGAGCTCACGTGCCATGACGACGCGCACCTCTCTCTACTCCGTCGATTTCGAAACAATGGGATTGCGATGTGCAGCATATGCCTCGGTGCGCGCGCTTCCGAAAAGTGCGCCCATCGCCTGCAAGCTGCGAAGATAAAAGGAGCCCGCTTTTGACGGCGGGCTCCCTCACGTTGCAAACGCCTAGTGCTTCTCGGACTCGCCGAGGTCGTCCTCGCCCACGATGGTATGGGTATCGGGGTCGTACACCAGTCCGCCATGCTCTTTCCAGAAGAACATGAGCTTGGTCGGGGCAATACCTTCGATGTTCGCCAGGTAAACATGGATGAACATGAAGATGATGAAGATGTACATCATGAAGTAGTGGATGATGCGCATCGACATAAGACCGCCGACGAGGTTCGTACCGGCAGCGAAGAACGGCAGGTTCATCGTCGGCACCCACAGGCACATGCCGGTGTAGAACATCACGATGATGAGCACCGGAATGAACAGGTAGGAAATCTTCTGAGGAACGCCAAGCTTCGCTCCCAGCGGATGGTCCTTCTTCAGGAACAGGTAGTACTTGATCCAGATAAGGCCCTGATGGCGGTTATCCTTCTGCGGCAGCCAGGTCTTGTAGTCGGTGACCTGCTTGCGCGTGCCGCCCGTCGGGGCCGTCTTCACGAAGAACGCGGCGATGATGCGGAACACGCAGTTCAGGAAAATCACGAAGCCGAAGAACACGTGCATGCCGCGCGCCAGGCTCTCGAAATAGGGCCAGAACGGGAAATGGATGCAGAAACCGGTGACGATCAGGACGATCATCGCAATAAGGTTGATCCAGTGGGTGATGACGAAAACAAGAGGATGCGCCTCACGATAGTGTGCAAGATGTGCCATCCTACTTCACCCCCCAAGGGCTCGTAACGGTTTCAAAATGCTTGCCCGTGGCAGGCTCGGTCACATGCACGGCGCAAGCGGTGCAGGGATCGAAGCTGTGAACGGTGCGCAGCGCGTTGATCGGCTTCTTGATGTCGCCGACCGGTACGCCGATGAGCGCCTGCTCGAGCGGGCCGTACTCGCCCTTCTCGTTGTGAGGAGCGAGGTTCCACGTGGACGGAATGATAATCTGATAGCCCTGGATGCGGCCGTTTTCAACCTTCTCAGCATGGTAGAGTGCGCCGCGCGGCGCCTCCCAGAGACCCTCGCCCTCGCCGGAGATGCGGGCGGGCTCGCGGAAGTACTCGCTGTCGCCGCTCTTCACGGCCTCGATGAGCTCGTCGACCCATTCCTTCATGAGGCTTGCAATGTAGAGCGTCTCGACCTGGCGGATGCCGGTGCGGCCGAGCGTGGAGCCGAGCGCGTTCAGGTTGCCCGGCGCGCCGAGCGCCTCGAGCACCGCGTCGACGTGCTTCACGATAAAGGGCACGTTGCGCTTGTAGGCAACGAGGATACGGGAAAGCGAGCCCGCCTCCATCGGCTTGCCCTCGTAACCCGGGCACTTGACCCAGGAGTAGCGGTCGTTGACCGTGTCCGAACCGTCCTTGTAGTACTCGGTGTACTCGGGTTCGGTGGTGTAATCAGGAGCCTGACGAGTTTCCTCGCCCTTGTACCAGGAATGGCCCACGTATTCGGCAATCTTCGAGGTATCGACGTCCTCGAGCTTGAGACCGTCCTGCAGGACGCCTGCCGGCATGTAGCGCTCGTTCAAGAGCATGCTCTTGTTCTCGAACACACCCCAAGCGATGTAGCGGCCGCAGCCCTTGCCCCAGTTGAGAGCGTCCGTGTAGTACGGTGCGAGGGCAAGCACGTCGGGAAGCATGGTCGCTTCAACCCAGTTGTACAGCTCGTCGACGAGGTACTTCAGGTCATCGAGCTTGCTCGAGGTGGGAACGAACGCGGTGCCGCCCGGAACGATGGTCATGACGTGGGGCATCTTGCCGCCGAGCAGAGCCGCGATCTCGGAAGCCTTCGCCTGCATCTTGAGAGCCTCAAGATAGTGCGCAGTGAGGATGAGGTCGAGTTCCGCGGGAAGCTTGTAGCCCGTGCCGTCCTCGGCATCGAACCAGTTGCCCGAGAAGATGGACAGCTGACCGTTGTCGGCGAACTTGGAGAGACGCTCCTTTAAGGCGTACATATCGCTCGCGGTGGCGCAACCCTGTGCAGCCGCCAGATCGTACGCGTCGCCGACGTTCGCCTTCAGGGCGTTCAGCGGGTTCACGTAGTCAAGGCCGGCCAGGTTGTAGAACCACAGGATGTGGCTGTGCAGGAACTGGGCGCCCTCGATCAGGTTGCGGATGATGCGCGCGTTGTTGGAGATCTCGATGCCGTAAGCCTTCTCAGCGGCGATCGAGGAGGCGTGAGCGTGGGAAACCGGGCAAACGCCGCAGATGCGCTCGACGATCTGAGCCGCATCCTCGGGAGTACGGTCCTTCACAACGAGCTCCATGCCGCGGAAGCAGCCGCCCGAGACCCACGCATCGGAGACCTTGCCGTTCTCGACTTCCATCTCGACGCGGAGATGACCTTCGATACGGGTAATCGGGTCAATGATAGAACGGGTCATTTACTCCTGACCTCCTTCCGTATCGTTTTTCTTCATGTCGGGACGAACGCCAATGGTGTCGTAGAGGCGCTCTTTCTGGGTAAGATTGCCGGAATTCTCCTTGCAAGCCTGCGCCTTCTCCTCGTCGGTAAGGTCGTAGGTGCCGATGGAGTTCTCGGGATGGTCCTTATCCCACTTGCGGATGGTCTCGAAGTCCGCGCCGCCGTCCATGCGTCCGGTGGCCTTCATGCCGAAGCCATGCACGACGAGCGCTGCGGCAACGAGGCCGGTGAGCGTGAGAGCGATCGTGCCGGGCTGAACCATCCAGTCGCCAATGCGCAGGTCGCGATGGCGCTTGTAGAACGGGGTGTTCACCTCGATCCAGTTGTCGCCCGGGTCGTTGGGGTTCGCCTCGCAACAACCGATGCAGGGAGAACCAGCCTGCACGCACCAGCTGCGACGATTGTTCCACATCGTGATGCCGCACGTGGACTTCGTCTGCGGACCGCGGCAGCCGAGCGGGTAGAGGCAGTAACCCTTTGCCTCTTCCTCGGAGCCGAACTTGTAGACGAACTCGCCGTTCTCGAAGTGACCGCGGCGCTCGCAATTGTCGTGGATAGTCTGGCCGAAGATGCCCTCGGGCTTGTTGTCGCTCGTGAGCTTGAGCTGCTTGCTGTCGAGCATGATCACGTCGACGAGCACAGAAACGAGCCACTCGGGGTTCGCCGGGCAGCCGGGGATGTTCACGACGGGAACCTCGATACCGGACTTCTTCAGGAACTGCTCGACGCCGAGCGCATCGGAAGAGTTCGGGTGAGCGCCCATCCAGCCGCCGTTCACGGCGCAAGAGCCGAGCGCGACAACCGTCTTCGCGTTCTTGGCAGCCTCGATCAGATGCTCGGTGCCGGGCTTATCGGCGACGCGAAGCGCCTGGCCGCCCCAGCCCTCGAGCACAGCGCCCTCGTACACGAGAACGTAGTTGCCGGATTCGATCGTCTGCTCCTTGGCTTCCTCCATCGACCAACCTGCCGCCGCAGAAAGGGTCTCGGAGTAGTTGAGTGACAGAAGTTCAAGCACAACCTCTGCCGGATCGGGAGTCTCAACCTGAGCGAAGGACTCCGTGCAGCCTGTGCACGATGCGCCCTCGATCCAGATGACAGGATACAGGTTACCCTTAGTTGCACCGATAACGGAGTTTTCCAATGCGGAAGCAACGCGCGGAGCCGCGAGCTCGGAAAGTCCTGCTGCGACCGCGATCGTACCGCAAAGCTTCATGAAGCTGCGTCGCGTAACCCCCCGCGCTTCGAGCATACCGGAAAACTCGGAAGCAGTAGCTTCGTTTACCATGTGCACACCTCCTCTTTCTCTCTCAAAAATCGATTACGGAGTGCCCGCGCATACCGATCCGTGCATGCGCGAACGTTCCTTGTATAAAACCTAGCCATTGTATGCGCATTATGTTACGGAATAATCGCAGAGGGATGAAAAAATAGGTGCTTGTACTGAAAATGTTACGCCAATATCGCTATGTAACACCGATTATGCCTGATCAAGCATTGCATTGCGTATCGAATGTTTAACCGAGAATCAGCAAACGAATTAACACGACCCAAAGATTGCGCAACGGGAAGACTCCCCGTTCAAAGACTTTTTCAGGGAATATCGCCCTCTATCGAATGCGACCGCTACAATGTTTGCGCACGTGAAAACCGCTTCCAAGGAGTTGCCCACCCATGAAATCGCCCGACAACACCATCGCATTCCTCGGCCCAACCGGCACGTACTCTCACGAGGCGACGCTCGCCTTCGCGAAGCGCCTCGGCATCGAGAGCCCCGACTTTATCGAGTGCACCTCCTTCGACGAGGTCTTCGATTGCGTCGACCGCGGCCGCTGCGAGTTCGGTGTTGTCGCGAAGGAGAACTCCATCGAGGGGCCGGTTACCGCCACACTCGACGGTTTCGCGCTGAAAAGCACCTCCGTTATCTTGGGGGAAGAAGTCGTCGATATCCACCACTGCCTCGTCGTGAACCCCGACGCCAAGCTCGAGGACATCACCACCGTGGCGTCTCATGCGCAGGGGCTCGCCCAATGTCGCCGCTTCATGTCGGAGAAGCTCCCCAGCCGCACGACCGTGACCACATCGTCCACCGCCGAGAGCGCGCGCCTCGCGGCAGCTGATATCCATACGGCGGGCATCGCGAACGCTTTCGCCGCGGAAATCCACGGCGCGAAGGTTTACGCCCACGACATCGAGGACCACTTCGGCAACCAGACGGTCTTCGCGCTCATCGGTCGACAAGGACATGCGCCCGTGTTCACGGGGACGAAATTCAAGACGTCGGTCGCGCTTTTCCTGAACATGGACCGCGCGGGCACGCTGAACATGATTCTGTCCGAGTTCGCCTATGCGGGCGTCAACCTCTCGCTCATCCAGTCGCGCCCGACCAAGCAGGCTCTCGGCGACTACATGTTCTTTATCGAGTTCGAGGGCAACGCCAACGAGCCCAACATCCAGACCGCGCTGAACTGCCTGCGTTTGAAGCTGCGCGAAGTGAAGGTGCTCGGAAGCTACCCCATCGGGTAGTAAGCAGGCGTTCTTTCCCGATTTCCGCCTATCGTGGACAAATAATGGCGATATGTGAGTCGGTATAGCACCCCGAACGCTTTCCCTAATTGCTTTGCCTGAGAAAGCTCAGGTCGTAAATCGACGGGTATGCAAGATGGACGACGCTTCACCTGGGCTGACTCACATATCGACCAGTTTTGTCCACGGCGAGCCGTTCTCTATGTTAAACCACCGTTGACACGTCGGCGAGCTGCCTGGTCCAGTAGACCA